>Ga0255338_1001492_pt1 | contig 43879 bp, 43 predicted proteins | sample MeOH1_35cm_T4_19_FD_203715 | JGI IMG/M metagenome (GOLD analysis project Ga0255338, IMG submission 203715) | Sandy soil microbial communities from University of British Columbia, Vancouver, Canada - MeOH1_35cm_T4_195 | ecosystem: Engineered > Artificial ecosystem > Sand microcosm > Unclassified ... | reverse complement strand
CCTTCTGCTCGTAGCCGATGTCCTTGATCGCGGCGCGGACCTTGGGCTCCAGCGACTTCACGATCTCCTTGGTGAGCTCCTTGTTCTCGGCCTTGGAGGCGCCCGGCCTGCCGGCGCGGACTTCGCCCGCCAGCACGATGCGGTTGGTGGTCACCAAGGTCTCGCAGGCGACGCGCGCCTGAGGCTCGGCGCTGAGGAAGGCGTCGACGACGGTGTCCGAGATGCGGTCGGCGACCTTGTCGGGGTGACCTTCGGACACGCTTTCGCTGGTGAAGATGTAGCTGGAACGGCTCAAGAGTTAGCTCCGGGACGAATGGGTGCGCTTGCGGTCCGCCCTGCAAGTCGGGGGCCAGCCTATAAAGAAATCCTTATGTGATGCCAAGCGGTCGGACGTTACTCCGCCGCCGGACGGGGTCGGCGACGGCGGCCGGCCAGCCACGCCACCGCGGAAACCATCAAAAGGCCAAGGAATGACCAATCTCCAAACCGGCCATAGACGGTGGGGGCGGCGGGCGAGGGCAATCGGGCGTCGATCACCCCGAAATGGCCCAGCCCCAGGCTCTTGCCGGCCAGGACGCGGCCCTGGGGATCGATCACCGCCGAGACGCCGGTGGGCGTTGAGCGGATGATCGGCAGGCCCTGCTCGATAGCGCGGTAGCTGGCGATGTTGAGGTGTTGCCACGGGCCGCTGGTGCGGCCGAACCACGCATCGTTGGAGATGTTCAGGATCCAGGCCGGCCGCTCGCCCCTCGCCGCGAGGCCGGGGAACAGGGCCTCGTAGCAGATCAGCGGCTGGACGGCGGGCATGCCGGCGACCACCAGGGGCCGGGGCGGCGGACCGGCGGTGAAGTCGTCCGGCATGTGCACCAGCGCGCGGATCCCCAGGCGGCCGGCGAGGTCGCCCAAGGGCATGAACTCGCCGAACGGCACCAGCCGGAACTTGTCGTAGTAGCCGCCCACCCGAAGCGCCTGCGCATCGCGGCGGAAGGCGACCAGGGTGTTGAAGTAGCGGTAGCCACCCTTGCCGTCCGGCTCGGCGCGGTTGGCGCCCATCAGCAGGATCTGGCCCGGATGGACGGCGTCGCGCAGCCGCGGCGCATAGGGCGAACCCGCGGCGATCAGGTCGTCGATCACCGCCGGCAGTGCGCCTTCGGGCCAGATCACGATATCGGGACGCCGGACCGCCGGACGAGCGGTCAGGTCTTCGTAGGCGGAGAAGACAAGGTCCAGGTTCTCCGGCTTCCACTTGTCCTTCTGGTCGATGTTGGCCTGGACCACGCGGATCACCGGCGCGTCCTTGGCGTAGACGGCGGTCGGCGCTGCGGCCAGCCGGCCCGCGCCCCCGGCGTAGAGGGCGGTCAGGCCGATCCCGGCGGCGACCATTACCCCCGCCTGGCCCACGCGGCGGACCTCGATCATCAGCACCGCTGGCGCGGCGGCGAGGGCCAGGGTGATCCAGCTCAGGCCATAGACGCCCACCACGGCGGCGGCCTGCGACGGCGCGCTGCCGGCCCGCCAGGTCTCGCCCACCAGGTTCCAGGGAAAGCCGGTCAGGATATGCCCGCGCAGCCATTCGGCGGCCGCGAACACGCCGGCGAACACCAGCACCTTCCAGGCGCTTCTAGGCCGAAGCGCACGGTACGCCGCCGCGGCCGCGCCCCAGAACAGCGCCAGCCCGCCGCCCATCAGGACGATGGCGAACGGGACCATCCAGCCGTAGATCGCCGCGTCCACCAGGAACGGCTCGCCGATCCACCAGGTCGAGATTCCGAAGTAGCCCAGGCCGGCCAACCAGCCGAGGACAAAGGCCCGGCGCAAGGGGCGCGGACCGTGGATCGTCTCCAGCCGGAGCAGGATCACGCTGAACCCCAGCAGGCCCGGCAGCAGGCCGAACGGCGGATGGGCCAGCCCCGCGGCCAGCCCGCCCGCCAGGGCGGTCAGCGGGGCATACCAGCGCGGACGCGCCACTCAGGCCTCGAGGGCTTCGGCTGCGGAAACCCGGCGCACCCGCACCCGCTTCACGCGCCGCGGATCGGCGGCCAGCACTTCCAGCAGGTAGCCGTCGGGATGCAGGATTCGCTCGCGCTTCTGCGGCACCCGGCCGGCGAGGGCGTTCACCAGTCCGGCGACGGTGTCGATCTCTTCGTCCAGATCCTCCGGCGCCAGGTCCGCGCCGTCGCCGATCGCATGTTCCAGCTCTTCCAGAGGCGCTCGGCCGTCCACGATCCAGCCGTCGTCGTCGGCGACGATCGGCAGATAGGCCTGATCGCCCTCGTCGTCGTGTTCGTCATCGATGGCGCCCACCAGGGTCTCCAGCAGGTCCTCCAGCGTGACGAGGCCGTCCACACCGCCGAACTCGTCGATCACCAAGGCCATGTGGATGCGCTTGGCGCGCATGTTGGTCAGCAGCTGGGCGGCGGCCATCGAGGGCGGCACGTACAGCACCTCGCGCACCAGGTGGTGGCGACCGGACAGGATGTGGTCGTCCGGCTTCGGCTGGCGGGTCTTGCGGGCCAGGAGCTTGAAGACGTCCTTCACGTGAACGACGCCCACCGGCTCGTCCAGCGTCTCCTTGTAGACCGGCATCCGCGAATGCTCGGCCTCCACGAAGCGGGCGACGATCTCGGCGAAGGTCGCGCCGCGCTCGATGCCGACGATGTCGGTGCGCGGCTTCATCACGTCCTCGACGCGCAGGTTCTGGAAGGCGCGCGCCTGGTTCACCAATTCGCCGCCGCTGTCGGTCAGCGGTTCAGGAGACTCGTCGGCGGCGGCCTCGGCCGTGCGCCGGAAGAAATCGAACAGGCCGAGGAGCCCGCGCCTCGGTCGGCGCGAGCTCTGTCGACTGGAAGGGTCAGGGTCGTTCATGCTCTCCCTCGCCGGCCGCATAGGGGTCTGGAACACCCAGCCCGGCCAGCACCGCACGCTCGAGACCTTCCATGGCCTCAGCCTCATCATCGCCGATGTGATCGTATCCGAGAAGATGCAACACGCCATGGATCGTCAGGTGCTGCAAATGATGGCCGAGCGGCTTGCCCTGTTCGGCGGCTTCGCGGGCGCAGACACCGTAGGCCAGGGCCACGTCGCCCAGGTGATCCTCGGGGTTCGGCGGGGCCGGGAACGACAGGACGTTGGTAGCCTGGTCCTTGCCGCGGAACTGGTCATTCAGCTCGCGCACCGAGGCGTCGTCCGTGAGAAGGATGGTGACGCTTCCGGTGGGATCCGCGCGCGCCAACGCCGCCGCGGCGGCGAGGCTGACCAGTTCCTCGGCCTCGGGCAAGGCGTCCGTCCAGGCGGCGTCCTCAACTTCGATGTCGATCAAACCGTCCGTCCGCGCTTGGCCGCGTCGGCGTCGTAGGCGCGCACGATCCGCTCCACCAACGGGTGCCGGACCACGTCCTCGGCCGAGAAGCGGGTGACCCCGATGCCCTTGACGCCCTCCAGCAGGCCCACGGCGTGGGCCAGGCCGGAATCACCGGGGTTGGGCAGGTCGATCTGGGTCGGGTCGCCGGTGACGGCCATGCGCGCGCCTTCGCCCAGGCGGGTCAGCACCATCTTCATCTGGGCGCGCGACGCGTTCTGGGCCTCGTCGACGATGACGAACGCGTGGCTCAGGGTGCGGCCGCGCAGGAAGGCGATGGGCGCGACCTCGATCTCGCCCTTCTCGCGCCGTCGGCGCAGCTGCTCGGCGCCCAGGATGTCGGTGAGCGCCTCCCAGACCGGCGCCATGTAGGGGTCGACCTTCTCGTTCATGTCGCCCGGCAGGAAGCCCAAGCGCTCCCCGGCCTCGACGGCGGGGCGGGCCACGATCAGCCGGTCCACGGCGCCCCGCAACAGCATGCCGGCGCCGTGCGCCACCGCCAGGAAGGTCTTGCCGGTGCCGGCCGGACCCAGGCCGAACACCAGGTCGCATTGGCTCAGGGCCTCGAGGTATTTCGCCTGGGTCGGGGTCTTAGGGGCCACCTGGCCGCGCTTGCCCACCGGCAGGGTCTGGCCGCCCAGGCCGGTGGAGCCCACGCCGCCGCCGGTGCGAGCCTGGCCGATGGCCACGCGCACGTCGGCCTCTCCGATCTCCAGGCCCTGGTCGGCGCGCTCGGCGATGGCCTGCACGGCCTTCTTGGCCTGCCCTCGCGCCTTGGCGTCGCCCGACAGCGAGACGCCACCGCCGGGAGTCTCCACCAGCACGCCGAACGCGTCCTCGATCAGGGCGGCGTGGCGGCTGTTGGCGCCGGCCACCGCGCGGACCGCGGCGTCGGACAGGACGATGAACTCAGGGGCGCGGCTCAAGCGGTTTCCATTTCCCCAAGGGGGATCAGTTTGCCGCCCAGGCTGTTCTGGGCGACGCTTTCGATCTTCACCGGAACGATCTGACCCAGCATGCGATCCGGTGCGGTGACATGAACCGCCTGTAGATAGGGGCTCTTGCCGATGAGTTGACCAGGATGGCGGCCCGGCTTCTCAAAGAGCAGGTCCAGGGTGCGGCCCGCCTGGGCCTGGTTGAAGGCCATCCGCTGTTCGTCCAGCAGGGCGTTCAGGCGCGCCAGCCGCTCGGCCTTCACGTCTTCCGCCACCTGGCCCGGCATGGCTGCGGCCGGCGTGCCGGGGCGGCGGGAATATTTGAACGAGAAGCAGCTCGCGTAGCCCACCTCGCGGACCAGTTGCAGCGTCGCCTCGAAATCGGCGTCCCGCTCACCCGGGAAGCCCACGATGAAGTCGCCGGAGATGGCGATGTCGGGCCGGCTGGCGCGGACCCTCTCGATCACCCGCAGGTAGCTCTCGGCCGTATGCGCCCGGTTCATCGCCTTCAGGATCCTGTCCGACCCCGCCTGCACCGGCAGGTGCAGATACGGCATCAGGGCCTCGACCTCGCCATGGGCGGCGATCAGGGCGTCGTCCATGTCGCGCGGGTGGCTGGTCGTGTAGCGGATGCGGTCCAGGCCCGGGACCTTCGCCAGCCGCCGGACCAGGCCGGCCAGGCCCGCCGCCTTGTCGTTCTCGCCGTCGTAGGCGTTGACGTTCTGGCCCAGCAGGGTGACCTCGCGGACGCCCTTCTCGGCCAGGCTGCGCGCCTCGGCTTCGATGTCGGCGGCCGGCCGCGACCACTCGCCGCCGCGCGTATAGGGCACCACGCAGAAGGTGCAGAACTTGTCGCAACCCTCCTGCACCGTCAGGAACGCCGAGACGCCGGTCGGCCGCCGCTCGGCCGTGAGCGCGTCGAACTTCTCGTCGGGCGCGAAGTCGGCGGACAGCCGCTCGCCGCGCGCCCGGTGGGTGCGGGCGATCAGCTCGGGAAGCTGGTGATAGGCCTGCGGTCCGACGACCAGGTCCACGGCCGGCTGCCGGCGCATGATCTCCTCGCCCTCGGCCTGGGCGACGCAGCCGGCGACCGCGATGGTCATCCGCGAGCCGCCGTCGGCGATGCGCTCGTCCCGCATCTCCTTGAGCTTGCCCAGCTCGGAATAGACCTTCTCGGTGGCCTTCTCGCGGATGTGGCAGGTATTCAGCACCACCAGGTCCGCGTCGTCGGGCGTCAGCGTCATCCCATAGCCCAGCGGCGCCAGCACATCGGCCATGCGCTCGCTGTCGTAGACATTCATCTGACAGCCGTACGTCTTGATGAAGAGGCGCTTCTTGGGCGCTGGCTCGGACATGGCCGGGTTATGGGGTTGCGGAGAGAGCGGCGCAACACCCCCGACTCGTCATCCCACGGTCAGCCGAAGGCTGATCCGGGGGACCCAAGCCGAATCTCGGGACGCCGGTAGGCCGCTTGGGTCCCCCGGACCGCGCTCGCGCGGCCGTGGGATGACGACCTGATTTGCCGGCTATTCTTCGATCGGCATCCCGTACAGCTCAAGCCGGTGGTCCACGAGCTTGTACCCGAGCTTCCGGGCGATCGCGACCTGCAGGGCCTCGATCTCCTCGTCGACGAACTCCACCACCTGGCCGGTCTTCATGTCGATCAGGTGGTCGTGGTGGTCGTCGGAGTGCTCCTCGTAGCGCGAGCGGCCGTCGCGGAAGTCGAGGCGGTCGATGATCCCCGCCTCCTCGAACAGGCGTACGGTGCGGTAGACGGTGGCGATGGAGATGTGCGGGTCCACCGCGTGGGCCCGGCGATGCAGCTCCTCCACGTCGGGGTGGTCGGTGGCCGACGACAGCACGCGCGCGATGACCCGCCGCTGCTCGGTCATGCGCATGTTCTTCTCGAGGCAGAGTTTCTCGATGCGGTCCGACACGTGGCCTCTCTCCGTTGCCTAAAGGATAGGTCTAGTCAGGTCCGGATGTAAGGTCGAGACGCATGACGAGGGCGTCGGCCCGACCCTTGGCGCCGCGGTCGTAGTAAGCTCGGCGTAACCCCGCCCGCTCGAACCCCAGTCGCTGGTAGAGGGCGACCGCGCCGTCGTTGGCCACGTCCACCTCCAGGAACATCGCCTGGGCGCCGGCCTGGCGGGCCACGCCGATGGCCGCCGTCATCAGGGCCTGGCCGATCCCCCGGCGCCGCGCCCAGGGGGCCACGCCGACGGTGAGGACCTCGGCCTCGCCGGCGATGGTGCGGCAGATCAGGACGCCCGCGGGGTCCTCGGCGCGAACCACGAAGCCGAACACGCCGGTCCCGTCCAGCAGGTCCTCGAAGTCGGTCTCGTCCCAGGGTTTGTCGAAGGCCTGGGCGTGGGCCGAGGCCATGGCTGGCGCGTCGGCGGGCGTCGCGGCGGTCAGCTTCACAGGCTGATCCCGCCGGGCAGCTTGGCGTCCGGCGCGCGCAGATAGAGGGGCCGGATCGGCGTCGGCGCCTTCGCGGCGGCCAGGCGGGCGACCGCCCGCGTGTCGCAGCCCGCCGGGGTCAGCACCGCCGCGCCCGGCGCGGCGTCGGCCAGCAGCGGGGCGCCGGAGCCGACCAGGGTGAGCATGCGGCCCATGGCCAGCTCCGCCAGCCGCGCGGCGGCCGTGCCCAGCGGCAGGACGTCCGGCGCCATCAGGGCCTGGCCGTCCTCGAAGACCTGGAAATAGACCTGCTCGCGCCGCGCATCGATCACCGAGGCGACCAGGCCGGATCCCTCCGCCGCCAGGGCCTCCAGCGCGCCGACGCCCACGGCGGGGATGCCCAGCGCCGAGCCCATGCCCTTGGCGAAGGCCACGCCGACCCGCAGGCCTGTGAACGAGCCCGGCCCGACGGTCGCGCCGATACGCTCCAACCTGGAGAAGGGGATGCCGGCCTCGGCCATCACCGCCTGGGCCATCGGCGCCAGCCGCTCCTGGTGGCCGCGGGCCATCGCCTCGGAGGCATGGGCCAGCACGGTGTCGCCGTCGAGCACGGCGACCGAGCAGGCGTTGAGGCAGGTGTCGAGCCCGAGGACGATCATTGTCCCTCGGGTATCCGGTTCGCGCTCAGGCTCAAAGCGCCTGTTCGACCGCCGTCACTTCCGGGACGTAGTGCTTGAGCATGTTCTCGACCCCGGCCTTGAGCGTCGCCGAGGACGACGGGCAGCCCGAACAGGCGCCGCGCATGTTCAGCCAGACCACGCCGGTTTCGACGTCGAAGCGGTTGAACAGGATGTCGCCGCCGTCCTGGGCCACGGCCGGGCGGATGCGGGTGTCCAGCAGGTCCTTGATCTCGGCCACGATCTGGGCGGTCTCGCCGTCGTAGACGCCCTCGTCATGGCCGCCGGCCTCGCTATCGCCGGCGTCGGCGAACAGCGGCTGCCCAGAGGTGAAGTGGTCCATGATGGCGGCCAGGATCGGCGCCTTCAGCAGCGGCCAGTCCACCGACTCGTGTTTGCCCACCGTGATGAAGTCCGGGCCGTAGAACACGCGGTTCACGCCGGTGATCTCGAACAGCTCCGCGGCCAGCGCCGAGGCGGCGGCTTCTTCCGGGCTGCGGAAGTCCCGCGTGCCCTCGCCCAGTACGGCCTTGCCGGGCAGGAACTTCAGGACCTCGGGGTTCGGCGTGGCTTCGGTCTGGATGAACATGGGCAAGATGTGGCGTCTGGCCGCGGCGGATGCAAGTCGGGCCGGACCGAGCGGTCCGGTCCGGCCGGTCCTTATGGTCGCACTACGCCGTTCGCGGCGCCGATAGCTTTCAACACCACGTCGAATGAATGGTTGGTCTCGTATTTCGTCTGCAGGTCGTCGCGCAGCACGTAGTCCGCCTTGCCATCGACACCGTTGGGCTTGATCTCGTAGATGTTGTCCAGCAGCACGAGACGCTCGTCGTTGACCTGTAGACCGTTCTTATTGATTTTATTTATCAATTGCAGACGGATGAATGCGCTAGCCATCCGCGCCTCCCCAGGAGTTGCGCCAGCGTTTTGCTGACGAGGCAAGAATACAGGAACCGCCGGCGTCTGCATATCTCCGGTAGAACGTTGTAATCCGACTATCTTTACGCGAGGTCCGCGATCTCGTCGTCGGTGAGGTCGCCGGGGACGATGGTGATGGGGACCTTGCGGCTGCCGAACTTGACGCCGTCCTTGGCGATGGCGGTGACCAGGGGGCCGGGACCGCGCCCGCCGACCGCGGCGGCCAGGACCATGATCTTGATGTCGGGGTCGTCGCTCAGCACCTGCTTCAGGGCGGCGCGGGTGCTATCGCCCTCCTTGATCAGGAACTCGGGCGGCAGGCCGGTCTCGGCCTGGACGTATTCGGCGCTGGCCTGCAGCGAGGCCTCGGCCTCCTGGCGCTGCTGGCGGGCGATCTCCTCGCGGACGCCGGACCAGTGCTCGAACACCGCCGGCTCGATCACCTTGAGCAGGGCCACATAGCCGCCGGTGGACCGCGCGCGACGGCAGGCGAAGCGCAGCGCCACCTGGAACTCCGCCGTGTCGTCGGCCACCACGAGGAACTTGCGCCGGGTGCTCATGGGCTGAGCCTGAGGCGCCACGGCTTTTGAAACAAGATCGTCATCCCCGGCCTTGTGCCGGGGACCCGATACCCAGGCGGCGCGAATTGATCCCGAGCGCCGGCGCTTCCGGATGGCCGGGACAAGCCCGGCCAAGACGAAAGAGAGGGTCTAGCCGGCCCAGTAGCCAACCAGCTTCTTGACCTCGGCCACCGTCGGCGCGGCCAGTTCGCGGGCCCTGAGCGCGCCGTCCGCCAGCACCCGGTCGATCTCGGCCGGGTCGGACAACAGCCGGCGCATCTCCCCGCCGATCGGGCCCATGACCGACACGGCCAGGTCGGCCAGTTTCGGCTTGAACGCCCCGAAGCCCTGGCCTGCGTACTCGGTCAGCACTTCGGCCTCGGTCTTGCCGGCCAGCGCCGCATAGATCGCCACCAGGTTCCTGGCCTCGGCGCGGCCTTCCAGGCCCTCGGCCGTTTCCGGTAAGGGATCGGGGTCGGTGCGCGCCTTGCGGACCTTCTGGGCGATGGCGTCGGCGTCGTCGGTCAGGTTGATGCGCGAATTGTCCGACGGATCGGACTTCGACATCTTGGCGGTCCCGTCCCGCAGGCTCATCACCCGCGCGCCCGGCCCCTGGGTCAGGGGCTCGGGGAGGGGGAAGTAGCCCGGCGCGGAGAAGTCGTTGTTGAACTTCTGGGCGATGTCGCGGGTCAGCTCCAGGTGCTGCTTCTGGTCGTCGCCCACGGGCACCTTGGTGGCCTTGTAGACCAGGATGTCGGCGGCCTGCAGCACCGGGTAGGTGTAGAGCCCGACGCTCTCGCGCTCCTTGTGCTTGCCGGCCTTGTCCTTGAACTGGGTCATGCGATCCAGCCAGCCGAGGCGGGCCACGCAATTGAAAACCCAGGCCAGCTCGGCGTGCTCGGGCACGGCCGACTGGGCGAAGATGGTGGCGACCTTGGGGTCCAGGCCGGTGGCTAGGTAGGCCGCGACGATCTCGCGGACCTGCTGCTTCAGCTTCGCCGGCTCCTGCCACACCGTGATGGCGTGCATGTCGGCCACGAAGATGAAGGTCGGAATCTCGTGCTGCAGGCGCACGAACTTTACCAGGGCGCCCAGGTAGTTGCCCAGGTGGAGGTCGCCGGTCGGCTGGACGCCGGAAAGCACGCGTTCGGGGCCCGAGTAGAGGGCTGGAGCTTGGTCGGTCATGATGTGTGGCTTCTCAAAGAACGGACGCGCGGGCGCAAGGCCCGAATGGACGGGTCAGCGGATCAGCGCCATCGCCAGGTGAGACGTTCGAAAGCCATGCCAATGCCGATACCGCCGCGGCGGCCTCAGGGCAAGTCGGCGGACGGCGCGGCCACGTCGCCCTTGCGGCGACGGAAGGCGGCCTTCGCCTCGGCCGGGGTGACGCCGCCGAACGCGAACAGCAGCACCGGATAGAGCGCCCCGCCGGCGAGGCAGACCAGGATCACCGTCACCTCCTTCGCGCCCGACCCGCCGGTCAGGCCCGCCACCGGCGCTTCCAGCACCTCGCGGAAGTGCGACGCCAGCGCCACCGCCGCGCCCATGACGATGCTGGCGAGGGTGACCCGGACCACCTTGCCGGTGGCGCGCGCCGACGGGGTCCAGATCGCCTTGGCGCGCAAGTAGACCAGCATCTGCACGACCGTGATCCAGGAGGCCGCCGCCGTGGCGAAGGCGATGCCCTGGAAGCCCAGGGTGAAGAACAGCGCCACGCCGAGCACGATGTTCACCGCCACCGAGATCAGCGAGTAGGTCATCGGCGTCCGGGTGTCGCCACGGGCGAAGAAGGCGGGCTGCAAGATCTTGATCAGCACGAAGGCCGGCACCCCCCAGCCGTAGTGGAACAGCAGCTTGGCGGAATCCAAGGCGTCCTGGCTGGTGAAGGCGCCCCGCGCGAAGAAGCCGTCGGTCAGGTAGAATGGCATGCCCATCAGGGCCGCCGCCGCCGGCAGGCTGAGCGCCAGGCCGAAGACCACCGCCTGGTCCATGGCGCCCTGCGCGTCTTGCCTGTCCTCGACCTGCAGCGCGGTGGACAGGCGCGGCAGCAGGGCCACGCCGATGGCCACGCCCACCAGGCTGAGCGGCAGCTGGTAGAACCGCTCGGCCACGTTCAGCCACACCCGCATTCCCGCCACCTGGCTGGCCAGCATGGCCGAGATGAAGAGATTGATCTGGGTGGCGCTGGACGCGATCACGCCCGGCACCATGCGGCGGACCAGCGTCCGGATCTCGGGTGTCAGCTTCAGGTGGCGCGGATGGATCCTCGCGCCGCTGCGGTGCGCGCCCCACCAGCACAGGGCGGCCTGGCTGACGCCTGCGACCACCACGCCCCAGGAGGCGGCGTAGGCGGCTTCGGTGGGGTCGTTCTGGGGCCACACCACCGCCAGCATCACCACGTTGAGCACGGTCGGATAGAAGCCGTAGATGATGAAGCGGCCGCGGGCCTGCAACGTGCCGGCGAACAGGGCGGCGATCACCATGCAGGGCAGGTAGGGCATGGTGATCTGGGTCAGGACCACCGCCAGCTTGAACTTGGCCGGGTCCTCCAGGAAGCCGTAGCTGTAGACCGTCATGATCCAGGGCATGGCCAGCTGGCAGACGATGGTGATGGCGACGGTGGCCGCGGCCATGGTGGCCAGCGCATCCGAGGCGTAGCGGTCGGCCGCCTCCTTGCCCTCGGACACCAGCCGCTTCGAATAGTCGGGCACGAAGGCCGAGGCGAAGGCGCCCTCGGCGAACATGCGGCGGAACAGGTTCGGGAAGGTGAGCGCCGTGTAGTAGGCGTCGGCCGCGATGGTCTGGCTGGCGCCCAGCTTGGCGGTGATCACCAGGTCCCGGGCGAGGCCCAAGAACCGGCTGACCAGCGTCAGGCCCGAAAAGATCGCCGACGACCGGATCAGCCCGCCGCTCTTGGCCGGGGGTTTGGCGTCGGTCGGGGCTTTGGTCACGGGGCCTTAGGGAGCCTGCGTCGGGAATGGCGTCAACCTAGCGGCTGGCCACGAGCCCGGCGCGTGGAATCTTGGCGCAGGATCCGATCGGCGCCTGAAGGCTCCAGCTAGTTGGGCTTGCGCTTGCCTTTCGGCGGGCCCTTCCGCGGGGGGCCGTCGCCACGCGGGCCGCCGGGCTTGTAGCCGCCCGGCCTGGGACCGGCAGGCCTCGGCCCGCGCGGCCCATCCGGACGTGGACCGCCCGCCCCACCCGGAGGCCGGGGGCCGAGCCCGCGATCGGCGCGGGACGGCGGCGCGGCGCCTGGCGAGCTGGCCGGATTGATGCGGATCTCGCCGGCGTCGGACGCGGACTTGATCGACTCCAGGAAGCGCGGCTCGGCCTCGCGGGTGATCTCGAACTTGGTCTCGTGATCGAAGATCCGGATGACGCCGATGTCCTTCTTGGTCACGTGACCCAGGCGGCAGATCAGCGGCACCAGCCACTTGGGGTCGGCGTTCTTGGAGCGCCCGACCGGCAGCCGGAACCAGGCGGCGTCGCTGCCGGCGCCGGGCAGGTCGGGGCGCGGCGCGCGATCCAGCCGCGGCGGGCGCGGCGCGCGATCCTGGTCCCGATCCTGCCTGCGATCCGGCGGACCTCGGTCGGGCACGTCGCCGAACATCTCTTCCGGCGCCGGCAGGCGTGAGCGGTGCAGGCGGATCAGGGCGGCGGCCACCGCCTGCGGCGTGCGGTCGGCCAGCAGGCGCTCAGCCAGCTCCAGTTCCTCGGGCGAGGGCGCCTCGTTCAGCAGCGGGTCTTCCAGCATCCGCACCTGGTCCTTGGCGCGGATCTCCTCGGCCAGCGGTGGGCCCGACCACTCCACGTCGAGGTTGGCGGTGGCGAACAGGCGCTCGGCGGGCCGTCGCTTGGTGTAGGGGACGATCACGACCGACGTGCCCTTGCGCCCCGCCCGGCCGGTCCGGCCACTGCGGTGGAGCAGGCCCGCGGTGTTGGTCGGCAGGTCGGCGTGGATGACCAGGCCCAGCTCGGGCAGGTCCAGGCCACGAGCCGCCACGTCGGTGGCGATGCAGGCGCGGGCATGGCCGTCGCGCAGCGACTGCAGCGCGTCCGACCGCTCCTTCTGCGACAGTTCGCCGGAGAGCTGCACGACGGAAAACCCGCGCTCGCGCAAGCTGCCGTAGAGGTGCCGCACCCGTTCACGGGTGGCGCAGAAGATCAGCGAACCTGGGCTCTCGAAGTAGCGCAGCAGGTTGACCACCGCGTTCTCGATCTCGTTCGGCGCCACGCGGACCGCGCGGTACTCGATGTCGCCGTGGGCCTCGTCGCGGCGGATCGTGTCGATCCGCACCGCGTCCTTCTGATAGCGCTTCGCCAGGGCGGCTATGTCCTTGGCGATGGTGGCCGAGAACAGGAAGGTCCGGCGCTCCTTGGGCGTGGAGTCGAGGATCTCCTCGAGGTCCTCGCGGAAGCCCATGTCGAGCATCTCGTCGGCCTCGTCGAGCACCACGACCTTCAGCGCCGTGAGATCCAGGTTGCCGCGCTCGATGTGGTCGCGAAGGCGCCCGGGGGTGCCCACCACGATGTGCGCGCCGGCCGACAGGGCTCGCTGTTCCTGGCGCGCGTCCATGCCGCCCACGCAGGTGACGATCCGCGCGCCGGCCGGGGCGTAGAGCCAGGTGAGTTCGCGGCTGACCTGCATGGCCAGTTCGCGGGTCGGCGCGATGGCCAGGAACAGCGGGGCCTCGGCCCGCCCGAACCGTTCGGCCTCGCCCAGCAGCGGCGCGGCGGCGGCCAGACCGAACGCCACCGTCTTGCCCGAGCCGGTCTGCGCCGAGACCAGCAGGTCGCGATGGGGCTCGGCGGCCAGCACGGCCTCCTGGACGGGGGTCGGCTCGAGATAGCCTTGGGCGCCGAGCGCCTTGGCGAGCGCCGGATGGGTGGGCGGGAATGGCATGGAAAGTCCTTAGTCGCGCTTCAGGCGCGAAACGGCGGTTCTTGGACGCCTCATCGCGCGCAAACGCAAGTCCTATCGTCAGCGTGCGACGCTGGCGCGCGCTCGGGAGAGGTTGCCGCGGCGACCCTGGCCGGCCTCCGCCTCGCTGTCGTTCAGCGCCGAGAGCAGGGCCGCCTTCAGGGCATTCCCCTTCCGCGCATCGGTCAGTTTCGCACCCGCCTCGTCCACCACATAGAAGGCGTCGACGGCGCGCTCGCCGTAGCCGTCGATGTGGGCCGAGGTGATCTCCAGCCCGGCGTCAGACAGGGTTCGGGCCAGGGCCGCCAGCAGGCCGGGACGGTCGCGGCCCGAGGCCTCAACCACCGTCGAGGTTTCCGAGGCGTCATTGTCCAGCATCACCGAGGTGGTGATCGCGAACGCGGCGGCGCGGCCAAGGTCCTGGCGGCGCGGCTCGCGGCCGTGCGGCTCGCCGCGGGCCGCCCCGGCTAAACTCTCCGCGAGGCGGGTCAACACACGCGGATCGGTGGCCCCGAACGGCTGGCCGGTCACGTCCTGGACGTAGAAGACGTCCAGCGCCTGGCCCTTGTTCGAGGTGAAGACCCGCGCGCCGACGATATTGGCGCCCGCCGCCGTGATCGCCTCGGCAAGGTGGACGAACAGGCGCGGCCGGTCGTTGGCCGCCACCACCACCTCCGAGGCGTTGAGGTCGTTGCGGATCCGGCACTCGGCCGCCCCGCCCGCGCCGCCGGCCGCCACCGCCGCCAGTCGGGCGTGCGTCTGCACCTCCTCGTCGGTGAAGGCGGTGAAGTAGGCGTCCTCCATGGCGTCGCCCCAGGTCTCGGCGCCGGGCTGGGCCTTGGCGAGACGCACGCGGGCGTCGTAGGCGGCGTTCTCCTGGTAGCGGCGCAGCGCGGCGGCGGCGTCGGAGCCCCGGCCGCCGCGGAACACGGCCTCGGTGGCGGAGTACAGCTCGCGCATGAGCTGGCCCTTCCAGCCGTTCCAGACCCCCGGACCCACGGCGCGGATGTCGGCCACGGTCAGCACCAGCAGCAGCCGCAGCCGCTCCGGCGTCTGCACGATGCGGGCGAAGTCGGCGACGGTGCGAGGGTCGGAGACGTCGCGCTTCTGGGCGTAGTCGCTCATGACCAGGTGGTGCTCGACCAGCCAGGCCACCAGCTCGATCTTCGACCGCCCCAGGCCCAGGCGCTCGCAGGCCTGGCGCGCGGCGCGGGCCCCCGCGACCTCCTGGCCGCCGGCCCCGCCCTTGCCGGTGTCGTGCAGCAGCATGGCCAGGAACAGCGCCTCGCGGTCCGCGATCAGCGGCATGACCTGGGTGGCCAGCGGGTGGTCGTCCTGCAGGCGTCCTGCGGCGATGTCGGCGATCACGCCCACCGCCCTAAGGGTGTGTTCGTCCACGGTGTACGAGTGGTACATGTTGAACTGCATCTGGGCGACGATGCGCCCGTATTCCGGCAGGTAGCGGCCCAGGACGCCGGCCTCGGTCATCAGGGTCAGCGTCGTGCGCGGGTCGCGTCCCCGGGCCAGGATATCCAGGAACACCTTGGCCGCGTGCCGGTCGCGCCGCACCGCCGAGGTGATCAGCTGCATCGAACGCGAGGCCGCCGTGAAGGCGTCGGGATGCAGGTCCAGGTTCCGCTGGTCGGCGATCCGGAATAGCCGCAGCAGGTTGATCGGGTCCTGCTCGAAGATGTCGGGATCGACATCCAGCCGCCCGCCCACCTCGTGGAAGCCCGGCTCGGCGAGCGGCTTGCGCTTGACGCTGCGCCCCGGGATGAAGCGGCTGATGCCCTTGGGGGCCAGCTTCACCTGGTCGGCTTCCAGCTTGGCGGCGAACACCCGGGTGAGCGCCCCCACGTCCTTCGCGATCAGGAAGTAGCGGCGCATGAACCGCTCCACGGCCGGCGCGTCGCCCCGGTCGCCGTAGCCCATGCGCCGCGCGATCTCCGGTTGCAGGTCGAAGGTCAGCCGCTCTTCAGGCCGGCCCGTGGTGAAGTGCAGGTGGCTGCGCACCGCCCACAGGAAGTCGAAGGCCTGGATGAAGGCGCGGACCTCGCGGCGCGCGAACATCTCCAGCTGCAGCACCTTCTCGATCGACTGGCCCGGATGCAGATACTGCGCGATCCAGAAGAGGGTGTTCAGGTCGCGCAGCCCGCCCTTCCCCTCCTTGATGTTGGGCTCCACCATGTAGCGGCTGGCGCCGGCCCGGGCGTGGCGCTCGTCGCGCTCCTTGAGCTTGGCGGTGACGAACTCGGCCCCGGTTCCCTTGACCACGTCGGCCTGGAACCGGCGGACCAGCTCCTCGGCCAGCTTCTCGTCGCCGATCAGGCGCCGGGCCTCCAGGATCGAGGTGCGGATGGTGTAATCCTCGCGGGAGAGCTTGATGCACTCCTCGATGGTCCGCGACGCGTGGCCGACTTTGAAGCCCAGGTCCCACAGGGCATAGAGCATGAACTCGATCACGCTCTCGGCGTGGGCCGTCTGCTTGTAGGGGCGCACGAACAAGAGATCGATGTCGGAATAGGGCGCCAGCGTGCCGCGGCCGTAGCCGCCCACCGCCATCAGGCACAGCCGCTCGCCCTCGGTAGGATTGCGGGCCCGGAACACGTGGACCGTGGTGAAGTCCCAGAGCGCGGTGATCACCTCGTCGGTGACGCCCGACAGCAGCCGCGCGGTCTCGATGCCGCCCGCGCCGTTCTCCAGCCGCTCCTTGGCGATCATCCGGCCGCGGAACAGCGCCGCCTTCAGGACATCCAGCGCCGCCTTCCGCTGGGCTGTCAGGTCGCCCAGGTTCTCCAGCGCCGCGGTTGAGAGCTGCGCGCGCAGCCGAACGCCGTCGACGACATATTCCAGGCGGGTGGGTTTGAGACGCGTGACCATGGCGGGCTAGAGCGCATCCCGCCAAAGTGGGAACCGGTTTGGCGACAAGGATGCGCTCCACTTTCGATCTAAGAACGGGCTCACCCGAACGGGTGAGCCCTGGGCATATAGGCGACTTCGTTAACGGGCGCAGGAGGTTCCGGCTTTTCCTGTCGATGCGGGCCGGCTATGCCCCCCGGCCGCGTGCGAGAGTTGGCGTAACCCATGGGCAGAGGATCGTATCGCGGCGGCTCCACGCCCGTGGGCTGGAACGCCAACAGCTATCTGGCGCCGAGGCTGACGGGCCGCACCCGGAGGGGCAAGGCCCTGATCAAGGACCTCACCACCCGCACCGCCCAGAACCGCGCCGAACAGGCGGGCCAGGACGAGCGCGCGCGGAAGCGGCACGGCCTGGCTCCGGCCAAGGCCAAGCCGGTCTCCAGCCAGCCCCTCGCTGTCAGCACGGGCAAGTCCGGGATCGCGGACGCCGCCCGCAAGCGGCTCAAGGCCAGGGCCGGGTCGGCGTTCACGGTGACGGTGGTGAAGCGCAAGCGGGCGAAGCGGAAGGCGTGAGCGGCGCAGGCCGCGCGCGAATACCTATCGCCTGAAGCCCAATGTTGCGAATATCGGGCCAATGGACCGCCTCGAAGCCATGAAGGTGTTCGTGATCGCCGTCGACGAAGGCAGCTTCGCCGGCGCCGGGCGCGCGTTGAAGCGCTCCTCCTCGGCCGTCAGCCGGGCGATCGCCTTCCTGGAGGACCACGTCGGCGCGCCCCTGTTCCATCGCACCACCCGCAGCATGCGTCTGAGCCCTGCCGGCGAGCGGTACGCCGTGTCGTGCCGGCGGATCCTGGCGGAACTGGAGGAGGCCGAGCTGTTCGTGGCCGACGCCCGGGCCGCGCCGCAGGGCGTGCTGACCATCTCGGCGCCGCCGATCGGGGGCGAGGAGGTGTTGCGTCCGATCGTCGACGCCTTCCTCAAGGCCCACCCCGCGGTCACCGCGCGGCTGCAGCTGGTCGACCGCAGCGTGAACCTGGTGGACGAGGGCGTGGACCTGGCCCTGCGCGTGGGCGACCTGCCGGACTCGTCGCTCGTGGCGGTGAAGGTGGGCGGCGAGGTGCGCCGCGTGGTCGCCGCCGCGCCGGCCTATCTCGCCGGGCGACCGCCCATCGTGACGCCGTCCGACCTGGAGGCGCACGACATCGTCGCCATGGGCAACTTCGGGGTGGATCGCTGGACGTTTCCGCCGGCGCCGGGCTCGTCGGCCACGCGGGTGGTGGGGTTCACGCCGCGCATCCTGGTCAACAGCGTCCGCGCCGCCGTGGCCTCCGCGGTCGAGGGCCTGGGCGTGACGCGGCTCTACTCCTACCACCTCGCCGCCGAGGTGCAGGCGGGACGGCTGCGGATCGTGCTGGCCGACGCGGAGCCTCCGCAGCAGCCCGTCCACCTGCTGGTCCAGCCCACCCGCATGCCGGTCCCGAAGGTCCGGGCCTTCATGGACTTCGCGGTCCCGCGCCTGCGCGCCGAGTTCGGCCGGCTGGCGGCGGAGGCGCGGCGGCTCTACCCGGGGTAGGTGTCACGCGTCACAAGGCCCCAAGATTTAGGAACGTCATGGCCCGGCTTGTCCGGGCCACCCATGATCGCAGGAGGAGCCACTTGTCCGCAGTGGCGCCGCCCAGAATGCTACGGTCCCACGGAGATCATGGGTCGCCCGGACAAGCCGGGCGATGACGATCAAAAAGGAGAAGGGGGGAGACGTCAGGTCTTCGGATCCTTCTCCGCGGCGGCGCGCGCCTTGCGGAATTCCAGCGCGGGCAGGCCGCCCCAGCCCCAGTTCTCCAGCTCGACCTCCTGGATCGTCACGAAGGTGGAGTCGAGCGGCTTGCCCAGGACGTCGAGGAGCAGTTCGCTGACCCCCTTGATCAGCCGGGCCTTTTCCTCGGCCGTGACGGACGTGCGCTCGGGGCTGGACCCTTCGCGCGTGACCATGATGTTGACGATCGGCATGGCGATCTCCTGTCGGAATGCTGCGGACGATGGGTGGGCCCGGCCGGGGCCGGACCCCTGACGCTCACCAGTGGCCGGCCGACTGGCCGCCGTCGACGTGAAGGATCTCGCCCGTCACGAAGGCGGCATTCTCCAGGAAAAGCACCGCTTGCACAGCCTCATCGATCTCGCCGATGCGGCCCAGCGGGTGCAGGGCGGCGAGGCCGGCGTGGGTTTCCGGCGGGTGCATCGGCGTCTTGATGATCCCCAGCGCCACGGCGTTCGCGCGGACGCCGCGCGAGGCGTACTCGATGGCCAGCGACTTCGTGGCCGCGTTCAGGCCGCCCTTGGTCAGCGAGGCCAGCACGGCCGGCACGCCGTTGATCGGCTGGTCGACCAGGCTGGTGGAGATCTGGATCAGGTGGCCCGACCCTTGCGCCTCCATCCGGCGGACCGCCGCCTGGCTGGCGTTGAAGAAGCCCGCCAGGTTGACGCCGATGTTGGCCGCCCAGTCCTCAGGCGTGAAGCCGGTGAACGGCTTGGCGGTGAAGACCCCCGCATTGTTGACCAGGGTGTCGATCCGGCCGAACCGCTCGACCGCCGTGGCGATCACCCGCTCGGCGACCGCCGGGTCGGCGATGTCGCCCGCGACGGTGACGATGTCGGGATCGTCGCTGGGGCCGATCGACCGAGAGTTGGCGACAACCCGGTAGCCGGCGTTGCGATAGGCGGTGACCAGCGCCGCGCCGATGCCTTGCGACGCGCCGGTGATGACGGCGACTTTCCGTTGAGTGCTCATGACTGCCTCTTCCATCCGTGGCGCGGGCCGGAATTGGCGTCGCGTCGATGGGGGAAGGTGGCCTCTGGCGGTACGCGAGAGAATTGGGCCCGGACGGGCGACAGTCGTGCGGCGATTGCACGAATGAGATCTCGATACGGCCGCCGTCGCCGGGGCTATGAGGGTCTTGAGGCGAGCACCGTCAGGTGATGGGCGTCCATTGATCTCATGGTCGGATGCGAGCCTGCCTCTCAAAGTCAGTCAAGGACGCGCCTCCGGCGCGCCGCGGCGCGGCGAGCGCTGCGCGCTCGTCCTTGAGTGACTTTGAGAGGCAGGCAGACATGGCTGCCATGAGATGTATGGCTAAGTCTGGCCGGCGGGGGCTCGCGTGGGTCCGCAATGGGTGGGGAACGGTCCTTTGCCGTTCGGCGCGTTCCCGCGCATCACCCAAACCGCGCGACAAAGTCCTCGATTTCGTTGTCCGTCGCTTGCCAATGATCACCGCGCGTCTCGGCGATTGCGATCACGCCGAGAAGTGCGACCGGACCTTCGGCTGAGAAGCTTCTGGAGCCTTTCACGGCCACCATCAGGCCTTGCTCAGCATGCACCGCATACCCCTTGGCCAAGATGGTCAGATAGGCAGGCGTCATCAGGTTGGCTGCGTCGGAAAGATGCATGTCGCGCTCGGCCCACCAGTGGCTAGGCGCCACCTCCGCATCGCACACTATCTGGTTCCGCGCCGCCGCGCGAAGGTCCGCAACGGCCGGGAGCCGACCTCTCGGCCAGACGTCACGCTCAGCTCAGCAGACCCTTCAGCCGATACAGCGCATCCATCGCCTCGCGCGGGCTCATGCCGTCGACGTCGAGAACCTGCAGCGCTTCCTCGACCTTGCTGGGGCCGAACTTGGCCTCGGGCTCGGCGACGGCGGCGAAGAGGGGCAGGTCGTCGAGGTTGGCGGGGCCGGCGGCTTCGCGCTCAAGCCGCTCCAGCACCTGGCGCGCGCGGCTGACCACCGGGCCCGGCACGCCGGCCAGCTTGGCCACCTGAACGCCGTAGGAGCGGTCGGCGGGACCGGGACCGGCTTCGTGCAGGAAGATCAGGTCGCCGTTCCACTCTTTGGCCTTGAGGCTGAGGTTGGAGACGTGGGCCAGCCGGCCCTCCAGCACCGCCAGCTCGTGGTAGTGCGTCGCGAACAGGGCCCGGCAGCGGTTGGTCTCGTGCAGGGCCTCGGCGCAGGCCCAGGCGATGGCCAGGCCATCGTAGGTGGCGGTGCCGCGGCCGATCTCGTCCAGGATCACCAGGCTGCGCGGCGTCGCCTGACTGAGGATCGCGGCGGTCTCCACCATCTCCATCATGAAGGTCGAGCGGCCGCGGGCCAGGTCGTCGCCGGCGCCCACGCGGCTGAACAGCCGGTCCACGACGCCCAGGCGCAGGCGCTTGGCGGGCACGAAGCAGCCGGCCTGGGCCAGCACGGCCAGGAGCGCGTTCTGGCGCAGGAACGTCGACTTACCGGCCATGTTCGGCCCGGTGACCAACGACAGGCGCGCGCCGCCGACGCCAGAGCCGTCCAGGCGACAATCGTTGGGCGTGAACGCCTCGCCGGCCCGGCGCACGGCGGCCTCGACCACCGGGTGGCGCGCCGCCTCGGCCTCGAAGGCGGTGGAGCGGTCGACGATGGGCCGCGTCGCGCCGACGTCGTCGCCCCATTCGGCCAGGGCGGAGGCCACGTCCAGGGTCGCGGCGGCCATGGCGGCGGCCTGGATGGCCTGGGCGACCTCGGTGGCGGCGTTCCGCCAGGCCTCGAAGGTGTCGAGTTCGATCGCCAACGCCCGCTCGGCCGCCTGGGCGATCCTGGCGTCGAGCTCGGCCAGTTCGACGGTGGTGAAGCGGACCTGGTTGGCCAGGGTCTGGCGGTGGATGAAGGTGGCGTTCAGCGGCGCCGTCATCAGCGGCTCGGCCGCCTTGGCGGTGGTCTCGACGAAGTAGCCCAGGACGGCGTTGTGGCGGACTTTCAGCGCCACGCCGCTCTCGCCGGCCAGCCGGGCCTCCAGCGCCAGGATCACGCGCCGGCTGTCGTCGCGGAGCGCCCGGGCCTGGTCCAGCTCGGGCCGCACGCCGTCGGCCACGAAGCCGCCGTCGCGGGTCAGCGCCGGCAGGTCGGGGCCCAGCCCCTGGACCAGCAGGTCGCGGAAGGCGGCGAGGTCGGGTGAGTTCGCCAGATGCAGGGCCGACAGCGCCTGGGCCGTTTCGGCCGGCAGGGTCAGCAGCGGGTCCTTGGTGTCGGTGAACAGCTGGCAGACTGCGCCGCCGGTGTTCAACCCGTCGCGCAGCGCGCCCAGGTCGCGCGGCCCGCCTCGGCCCAGGGCCAGACGGCTGAGCGCGCGGGCCATGTCGGGCAGGCCCTTCAGCGTCTCGCGCAGCTTCTGGCGCTGGGGTCGGCGCTCGCAGAACCAGGCCACGGCGTCCAGCCGCGCGTCGATGGCGGCGGGGTCCAGCAGCGGCCGCGCCAGCCGCGACGCCAGCATCCGCGCGCCGGGCGCGGTCACCGTGCGGTCGATGGCCGAGAGCAGCGAGCCGTCGCGGGCGCCGGACGTGGACTTCTCGATCTCCAGGCTGGTCCGGGTCGCCGGGTCGATGACCATGACGTCGGCCTCGCCCGCACGGCGGGGGGCGGACAGCGCCGGCATGCGGCCGGCCTGGGTGGTCTCCAGGTGGGCGGCGATCAGGCCGAGCGCCGAGACTTCCGCGCCGGAGAGCTGGCCGAAGCCGTCCAGGGTGTCGACGCCGTAGAGCCGCTTCAGCCGGGTCTCGGACGCGCCGGGCTCCGCCAGGGCGCTGGGCATCGGCTGGACGAAGCCGCCGGCCTGCTTCAGCGCCTGCGACACGGCCTCGTCGGCGAACAGCCGGTCGGGGACCAGGATCTCGGACGGCCCCAGCGCCGCCAGGGTCGAGGCCAGGCCGGAGACCGTGATCGCCAGGCACTCGACCTCGCCGGTGGAGAGTTCGACGCAGGCCACGGCCGCCGCCCCGGCCCGCACCGACACCGCAGCCAGCCGGTTCGCGCCGCGCGCGTCCAGCAGGCCGTCCTCGGTGAGCGTGCCGGGCGTGACCACACGGACCACGTCGCGGCGCACGACCGCCTTGTGGCCGCCCCGCCGCTTCGCCTCCGCGGCGTCCTCCAGCTGGTCGCAGAGCGCCACCTTGAACCCGGCCCGCACCAGCTTGGCGAGGTAGGCCTCCATGGCGTGGGCCGGCACCCCCGCCATTGGGATCGGGGCGCCGCCGTGCTGGCCGCGGGCGGTGAGCGTGATGCCGAGGATCGACGCGGCCTTCTGGGCGTCCTCGAAGAACAGCTCGTAGAAGTCGCCCATCCGGAAGAACACCAGCGCGTCCGGCTGGCGGGCCTTGGCCTCGAAATACTGCGCCATCACCGGCGTGGCGCCGGCGGCGGGATCGGGCGTGGTGGAGGAGACTTGCGCGTTCATCGGCTGCGGGACGCTAGAGGATGCGGTCGAGTCCCGCACCCCCTTGAACCGCGCCACGCGAACGCCAAGCTGTGGATAGATGGCCCACGGCAGCGTCGATACGCAGTTTGTGCTCTTCCCGCCCGGTCCCGCGGACGCCGAGGCGCTGGGGCTGGCGCACGTGACGTCCTGGCGCGAGACCTACCGCGGCCTGCTGCCGGACGCCTATCTGGCCCGCATGTCGGAGGCCGCTCACACCCGCCGCTTCGCCCGCGCCCTGCTGCATCCCCGGCCCGACGACGTGACCCTGGCGGCCGCCGATCGCTGGGGCATCGTCGGCTACGCCCAGGGCGGCCCGTCGCGACGCGGTCGCACCGGCGAGGCCGAGGTGGCGACGCTCTATCTGGTGCGCGCGGCCCAGAACCGCGGCGTGGGCGCGCGCCTGCTCACCGAGACGGCCCGGACGCTGGCGGCCAGGGGCGCGACCTCCCTGGTGGTGTCGGTGCTGCGCGACAACGTCGCGGCCCGCGGCTTCTACGAGCACCTGGGCGGCGTGGCCGAACCCACGCGGCTGGAACCGGGCCCCGGCGGCGGGCTGCTGCACGAGGTCGCCTATGGCTGGGCGGATATCCGGACCCTGGTGGGGTGAATCCTTCCTCCCCGCCTCGGGCGGGAGGGGGCGCTATCGGCCGAAGGACCTCAGGGCTTCAGGCTATCGCGCGACCGCCCAACATTGGGACTGAACGCCTAGCGCGCCACCTCAGCCAGGGCCTCCCGCACCAGCTCCGGTCGTTCCATGGGCAGGAAGTGGCTCGTGCCGGGGATCACGTCGATGTGGAAGCGGCCCGTCGCCTCCAGCTCGGCTTGGCCGTCGTCCAGCCGCGCCGTGGAGCCGATCTCGGCGCGCAGGATGCGGACGGGGCAGCGTGTGGCGCGGAAGGCGGCCCAGGGGTCGTAGTTGTGGGTTCGGAAGTTGGAAGACTCCCACGCCGGCGTGCAGGTGAGCGTCACCTCTCCGTCGTCGGTCTCGCGAAACCCCGCTTCGACGTAGTCGGCCAACTGCGCCGGGCTCCAGGTGCGGAAGGCGCCCCGTCCGGTATAGGCTTCCACCACGGCGGCCTTGTTGGGGAACGTGGCGCGCCGGCGCAGGGCGCCGTCGGCCAGCGGGTTGTCGGTCATGTCCGAATGCTCCATGCCGAGCGCGAAGATCACGGGATCGAAGAGGGCAAGCGCCTTCACCCGCTCCGGCTGGGCCGCCGCCGCCAGCAGGCTGGACGTCCCGCCCATGGAGTGACCGGCCAACACCACCGGGCCGTCGGTCTCCGCCGCCAGCAGCGCCAGCAGGTCCTCGCGGAACTCCGTCCAGCCGTCGCGACCCTCGACCACCGTGGGCAGGGTGGAGGCTCCGTGGCCGCGCATGTCCACGGCCAGGATGCGCAGGACGCCGCCCAGGGGCGACAGGATGGTGCGGTAGGTCCGGGCGTTGAAGCCGTTGGCGTGGGAGAAGACCACGTCCACCGACCGGTCGGGCGGGCCGAAGTCCAGCACCGCCATCTCGCCGCCCCGCGCCGGCAGCGCCACCCGCCGCGCCCGCGGCTCAAACTCGACCATCGCATTCATGGACGCTTCCTATCGCGGTGACGCCGCGACAGGAAACCTCAACCGACGGGAACGGGCGTCGGCGCGGGACCATCGCCCTCGCGGCGGATCATCAGGGCGGCGCAGGCGGCGACGATGCCCAGGCATCCGGCGATCACGAAGGCGCCCAGGTAATTCCCCTGGATGTCTCGCAGCACGCCAGCGCCGAACGCCGCCGTGGCCGCCCCCACCTGGTGGCCGAAGGCGATCCAGCCGAACACGATCGGACCCTCGCGCTCGCCGAAGCTCTCCGTGGCGAGCTTGACCGTGGGTGGCACGGTGGCCAGCCAGTCCAGGCCGTAGAACACCGCGAAGATCGACAGGCTGACCACGTCGAAGCTCAGGAACGGCAGCGCCATCAGCGAGAGGCCGCGCAGGCCGTAGTAGACGAACAACAGCTTGCGCGGATCGTAGCGGTCGGTGAGCCAGCCCGAGGCGGTGGTGCCGACGATGTCGAACGCGCCCATGGCGGCCAGCAGGGCGCCGGCCTGGACCAGCAGCAGGCCTTTGTCGCCGCAGAACGAGATCAGGTGGGTGCCCACCAGGCCGTTGGTGGTGAAGCCGCAGACGAAGAAGGTGGCGAACAGAAGCCAGAAGGCCGGGTTGCGGCCCGCCTTCACCAGCACCGACAGCGCCAACGCCACGGCGTCGCGGGCGCGGCCGGGCGGCGGCGGCGCCTCGACCTCGGTCGCGCCATAGGCCGGCTGGCCGATGTCGGACGGTCGCTCGGGCAGCAGGAAGAAGACCAGCGGAACCAGCAGGGCGGCCACCACCGACACCGCGATCACCACCGGCCGCCAGCCGCCGGTCTCGGCCAGGGCCGCCATGCCGGGCAGGAAGATCAGCGAACCGGTGGCCGTGGACGCGCTGAGCAGGCCCATGACCAATCCCCGGCGGCGCACGAACCAGCGATTCACCACCGTGGCGCCCATGGCCAGCGCCACCGCGCCGCTGCCGAAACCCGACAGTACGCCCCAAGTCAGCACGTAGTGCCAAGGCGCTGTCATGAAGAGGCTGAGCGCAGTGGAGACGCTCATCAGCACCAGACCGGCGAGCAGGGTCCGCTTCACGCCCAGGGTCTGCATCAGCGCCGCAGCGAAGGGACCGACGAGGCCGTAGAGAAAGATGCCGATGGCCGCGGCGGCCGACAGCTCGCCCCGCTCCCAGCCGAACGCCTGGTGCAGCGGCGTCAGCAGCACGCCCGGCGCCGAGCGCAGGCCGGCGGCGGCCAGCAGGCTCAGGAAGGTGACCGCCGCCACCACCCAAGCGTAGTTCTGGCCGAAGGGCCGGCGATGTGCTACATTCATATGACTGACCGGTACGGCAATTTCTGATCCGTTTTATTACGTACCGGTCTGTAACATTGTCAAGGCTCGCCATGACCAAAGCCGCGAAAGACTCTCCCAGGGAACCCAAGGCCGCCGACCGCATCCTGACGACGGCGGGCGAACTGTTCTACCGCGAAGGGACCCGCGCCGTGGGCGTGGACGAGATCGTCTCGCGGGCCGGCGCCACCAAGCCCACGCTGTATCGCGCCTTCCCTTCCAAGGACCACCTGATCGCCGCCTATCTCGAGGGGCAGGGCGAAGGGTTCTGGGGCTATTTCAATAGCGCGGTGCAGAAGCATCCCGACGATCCCAAGGCGCAGATCCTGGCCTTCTTCGACGAGCTGGGCGAGCGGGCGACCAGGCCCGGCTACCGGGGCTGCGCGCTGACCAATGCGGCGGTGGAATATCCCGCCGCCGACCATCCGGGACGCCTGGTCTCGGTGGAGCACAAGCGGGGCCTGCGCGAACGCCTGCGCGAGATGACCAAGGCGATGGACGCGCGGAAGCCCAAGAAGCTCGCCGACGCCCTGCTCCTGCTCATCGAGGGAGTCTACGTCTCGAGCCAGCTGTTCGGGAAGGACGGCCCCGCCGCCGCAGCCCGGAGCGCGGCCGAGGCGTTGATAGACGCCCACACGAGAGAGGGCCACGCCAAGGAGGCCTGATGCCGATCCCACCCCAAGGCATTCCGATGGCCACCATCGGCTATGAGGCCGCGCCCCAGGCCCGGGTGATCGACACCCTGAAGGCGGCGGGGGTCGAGGTGCTGATCGACGTGCGCGCCATCGCCGCGTCGCGCCGGGCCGGCTTCTCCAAGGGCCTGCTGTCGTCCAGCCTGGAGGACGCCGGCATCGAATACGTCCACCTGCGGGGCCTGGGCACGCCCAAGGAAGGCCGGATGGCGGCGCGCAAAGGCAAGACGGCCGAGATGCGCGCGATCTTCGAGGCCCACCTGGCCGAGCCCGAGGCGCAGCTCCAGCTCGCCAAAGCCATCGAGATTGCCAAGGCGAAGAAGGTCGCCCTGCTGTGCTACGAGGCCGACCACCGTGGCTGCCACCGCTCCATCGTCGTCGAGCGCATGCAGGAGGCCGCCGACTTCACGGTCGAGAACCTGGAACCGTCGACGCTGGGCTGACCGACGACCCTCTAGCCTTCCCCGGCGTCCAGGCGCGATGATCGCGCCAACGCCAGGGAGGACGCCATGAACGCGCCGGCCGCGATCGACATCACCACCACCGACTGGACCTGTTTCGACGTCACGATCGAGGACCACGTCGCCCACATCAAGCTGAAGCGCCCCGAGGCCATGAACACCATGGTCCGCGACTTCTGGAACGAGCTGCCGCAGATCGTCCGCGACATCGACGACAACGCGCGGGCCCGCTGCATCGTAATCTCGTCCACCGGCAAGCACTTCTGCGCCGGCATGGACCTGGCCGTCTTCCAGGGCGGCGGCTCGACCTCGGCCGCGGCGTCCCAGGACCGCCACGTCAACGCCGAGGCCATGCGCTATCACGTCAAGCAGCTGCAGGACGCCTTCTCGTGCCTGGACGAGGCGCGGATGCCGGTGATCGCCGCCATCCAGGGCGGCTGCGTCGGCGGGGCGGTGGACATGAGCAGCGCCTGCGACATCCGCTACTGCACCGCCGACGCGTTCTTCGTGATCCAGGAGATCAACATCGGCATGACCGCCGACGTCGGCACCTTCCCGCGACTGTGCAAGCTGATCCCCGAGGGCTGGGTGCGCGAGCTGGCCTATACCGGCCGCCGGCTGCCCGCCCACCGGGCCCGGGAGATCGGCCTGGTCAACGAGGTGTTCGACACCCACGAACAGGTGGTCGACCATGCGCTGGCCACCGCCCGCGAGATCGCCGGCAAGGCGCCCCTGGCGGTCACCGGCTCGAAGGTGATGATCAACTACGCGCGCGACCACACGATCAGGGACGGGCTGGACTACATCGCCGTCTGGCAGACCGCGATGTTCTCCGGCCCCCACATGGCCGAGGCGTTCAAGGCCAAGGCCGAGAAACGCGACGGTGACTTCCCGGATCTCGCGCCGCTGCGCAAGGGGATGTAGGGCGCAAACTCCTCCTCCGCTGGGGGAGGGGGACCGCGAAGCGGTGGAGGGGGCTTCCGCTCAGATCGATCGTTTTGAGTGGAAGCCCCCTCAGTCGGCATTTGCCGACAGCTCCCCCGAAGGGGAGCAATTGGCAGGCCTAGACTTCCAGCTCGGCGCCGGTGAGGTCGCAGCCGGCGATACGGGCGCCGTCCATCTGGGCTTCCAGGAAGCGGGCGCGCGGCGCGTGGGCCCCGCGCAGGTCGGCGCCACGTAGCGAGGCGCGGCTGAAGTCCGTGCGCACGAAGCGGGAGTCGCCGATCGCCAGCGGGCCCATCTTGGCGCCGCGCAGGTCGGCGCGAGCCAGCTGGGCGTCGGTGAAGCGCGCGCCCCGCAGGTCGGCTTCGCGCAGGTTGGCGCCGCGGAAGTCGCAGGCCGTGAGGTCGGCGCCCTGCAGCTGGACGCCCTCCAGGTCCATGCCGAAGAAGATCGACCGGGGAGCCGAGAGGCCCGAGAGCCGCCGCTTCTTCAGGCTCTTCAGCGGCCGGAAGTCGACCTCCGACATCTTCAGCACCTGGCCCTTGCGGCCGGCGCTGTCGCAGAACTGCTCGTGCTCGGCCATGACCTCGCCCAGCGACTTGTCGTCGATGTAGAAGATCGGCGGCGGTGCGCGCAGCACGTCGGTCAGGTCGCAGTCGTCGAGGCGCGCCTGGCTGAGATTCACATTGGTCAGAACGCAGCGCTTCATCGACGCGCCCGAAAGGTCCGCCCCGCCCAGGTCCGCGCCCGATAGGTCGGCGCCGTCCAGCACCGCGCGCATCAGCTTGGCGCCGGTCAGGATCGCGCCGGAGAGGTTGGCGTCGGTGAAGTCGCTGGTCATGGCGACTGCGCCGCTCATCTGGGCGCCCGCCAGATTGGCGCCCGACAGCACTGCGTAGTTCAGCTCGCCGGGCCGGTGCTCGTGGCGCAGGATCCGGAAGCCGTCCAGCTTGTCCTGCAGCGCGATACGGCCCTCGCGCAGGTCACAGCCGGCCAGTTCGGCGCCGGCCAGGTTCGCGCCGCGCATGCAGGCGCCGCGCAGGTCGGCCCGCTTCAGGTTCACATGCCGCATGTCGGCTTCGCGCAGGTCGGCGCCGAACAGGATCGCGCGGCTCAGGTTGGCCCGCGCCAGGGTCGAGCCGGACAGCTTCGCGCCCGTGAGGTCGGCGTCGCGCAGGTCGACGCCCTCGAGGCTGCAGTTGGCCAGGTCGGCGTAGGTGAGGTTCAGGCGTCGCCCGCCCGCCCGCCCCGCCAGATAGCGTTGGTGGGCGTCGAGCGCTTCCCGCAGGGCGTGGGCGTCAAGCGCCGTATGATGCTGTTGCGGTTGAGTCGACATGAGGATCCGCATTCACCATGGCGCGGACGTCTTTAAGGATGAGTTGCGCTACAGCCTTAAGCGAACCTTGAACGCAACTTTCCGTGGTGGAGCTTCAGAGCCACCCGCGCTTCTTGAACCACAGCACCGGCAAGGCCGCCGCGATGACCATCATCACCAGCGCCATGGGGTAGCCGGCCGCCCAGTGCAGCTCGGGCAGGACGTCGAAATTCATCCCGTAGATCGAAGCGATCAGGGTCGGCGGCATGAACACCACCGCCACCACCGAGAAGAACTTGATGATGCCGTTCTGCTCGATGTTGATCAGTCCCAGGGCCGCGTCCAGCAGGAAGGCGATGTGCGAGGACTGGTAGCCGGCATGCTCGGTCAGGGACTGGACGTCGCGCTGCAGGGTCTCCAGGTGCGCCCGGCACTCGGGGTCGCCGGAGATCTCGGTCGCCAGGCTGGCGTAGCCCAGGGTGCGGGACACGCTGACCAGGCTGTTGCGGGTGAGCGAGGTCACCGACTGGGCCTGGGCCAGGTCGGTCAGCAGCGGACGGAAGTTGCCGGCCTTAGGTCGGTTGAAGATGGCGCTGGAAGCCTGTTCCACCTTGTCGCCCATGTCGTCCAGGGTCTTGGCCAGCCGCTCGACGATGGCGTCCATCAGGCCCAGCAGGGTCGCCGTGCCGCTCTGGAGGTCGCTGGCCGGCGCGCGTTCGGAGAATACCGAGAAGGCGCGGAGCTCCTGGTATCGCAGGGTGACCAGCAGGCCCTTGGCCAGCACGAAGGTCACCGGCGTGGCGAACGGCGCGTCCTCGTGGCTGCGCGCCAGCAGGGTGGCGGTCATGAAGGTGCCGCCGCATTCCTGGTAGAGCCGGCTGGAGGGCTCCAGCGCCTGCATCTCCTCGATGGTGGGAAGCTGCAGGCCGAGCGCGGCCTCGATGGCCAGCTCCTCGTCCTTCGTAGGCTTCAGCAGGTCGAGCCAAAGGACGTCGAGGTCCGGCCGCCAGCCTTCGCCCGCCTGTTCCACCCGGGCGGCGCGCTGCCCGCGCCGAAGGACATTGAGCATGGCCGCGTCTCCGTCCGCACCTTGTGGGGGTGCGTCGCCAGAGGCGTCAACCGCGCAGGGCTACTTGGTGGCGGGAGTGTCGCCGCCGCCGCCCGTGGCCGCGGCGATCAGGGCCGCGATACGGTCGGTGGAGTCGGCGGCCTGGCTCAGCACGCTGAGGGCGCCCTGGCCGGGACGGACGGCGCCGGCCATCTGCGACGCGGCCGACTGGGCCACAGCGATGGCGCCGTTCTGGACCTTGGACATGCCCGAGGCCGCCATGATCCGGGCGCTCATGTCCGGATAGATGAAGCCGTGGGTGGAATAGGTCGATCCGCCGAGGTCGCGGTTCGGGTCGTACCAGACCTTCACCTGGCTCCAGTCGCCGGAAGGGGAGACGTCGATCACGGTGACGTCCTTCTCCACCTTGCCGCGCGAACCCTCAATGGGGCTCCAGTTGGCGTGGGTGATCTGGACGACGCGGTCGGTCAGCACCTGGCTGACCACGGCCACGTGGCCGAGGCGCATGCGGGCGGTGGGCTTGAAGCAAAGGACCGCGCCGGCGCGCGGCTGGAATCCGGTCTCGTACTTGCCCGACGCCTGGTTCCACCAAGTCCAGGCGTCGCCCCAGATCTGGATCCCGGAAATCAGGCGCGCGAACGGCACGCACTGCCAATAGGTGTCGGCAACCGCCCCGGCGGGCGTGAAGGCGACGAAGGCCGCGGCGGCCAGGGAACCCAGAAGGGCCCGCGTCCGTTTCAGCATCTTCGGTGAACTCCCCGACACTACGAGTGAAGGGGTAACCGTATCCGCCTTGAGTGAAAAGAGGGTTTACGCCGCGTGGCCGGATGTCGCGGTCGGTTTATCCACAGCTGCGCTCAGGCATGAGGACCCACGTCGGTTCGAAAATCCCAAATGATCCCAGCGATCATCCAATCAAAAACCCAAATTCAAGAAAACTATTGCGGCACGCCTGCGGAACATCTCGTATTTGAGCCGATGTTAACTTGAATTCGACCCCACCCTTAATCTCCTGTAATTTTTTCTATTCTTCCGCACACGCGCCGGTAACAAGCTGAAACAAGAGCTCGGCATCGGACCGCGGCGGTTCGCCAAGACTCGCCTAAGAGGAGAAATCTCGGGTTCACGAACCCGTGAACGTCGGCGTTATGCACAAAAAAGCAGCGGTGTAGAAAAGCGCGCCATGCCCTGGCCATACGCGTACGCCCCAACTAGATACACGTACGCCATTCGCCGGAGGACCCGATGGATATCGCCGCGCTGATCAGCGACCCCGCCGCCTGGGCCGCCCTCGTCACCCTGATCGTCATGGAGGTGGTGCTGGGGATCGACAATCTGATCTTCATCTCGATCCTCTCGAACAAGCTGCCGGAGCATCAGCGCGCCCGCACCCGCCGGATCGGCATCGCGCTGGCGCTGGTCATGCGCCTGGCCCTGCTCTCGACCCTGGCGTTCATCGTCGGCCTGACCCAGCCGGTGTTCTCGCTGCCCTTCCAGGCCCCGATCGGCGAGCACGGCGAACCGCTGTTCGAGCTGGCGTTCTCCTGGCGCGACCTGATCCTGATCGCCGGCGGCCTGTTCCTGGTGTGGAAGGCCACCACCGAGATCCACGAAAAGATGGAGCCGGGCGACGGCCACGGGGTCTTGGACACCAAGGGCAAGATGATCACCAACGTCGGCGCGGCGATCTTCCAGATCATCCTGCTGGACCTGGTGTTCTCGATCGACTCGATCCTGACCGCGGTCGGCATGACCGACCACCTTCCGATCATGATCACCGCCGTGGTGATCACCGTGGGCGTCATGCTGGTGGCCGCCGACCCGCTGGCCAACTTCATCAACCGCAACCCGACCGTGGTGATGCTGGCCCTGGGCTTCCTGCTGATGATCGGCGCGGTGCTGATCGCCGACGGCTTCGGCGTCCATGTGCCCAAGGGCTACATCTACGCCGCCATGGCCTTCTCCGCCGGTGTCGAGACCCTGAACATGCTGGCCCGGCGCAAGAGGCCGACGGTGGAGGACAAGATCCTGCACTAAGGGGGCGATAGTTACTCCCCCGCCGGGGGAGCTGTCGGCGGATGCCGACTGAGGGGGTCCTCAACGGCCGTGGATGACCCCCTCCACCGCTTCGCGGTCCCCCTCCCCCAACGGGGGAGGAACTGGAACTACAGGAAGCTGTACGGATCGATGTCGATGGCGACGCGGATCTGGCCGGGCGGGCGCACGCGCGCGCGCCAGGCGGCCATGTAGGCGGAGAGGTCGACGCCGCGGTCGGCGCGCACCAGGAAGCGCTTGCGCCGTCGGCCGCGGATCAGGCCCAGAGGCGCGTCGGCGGGGCCGTAGACCTCAACGCCCGGTGTGTTGGGCGCGACCTGGGCCATGCCCTGCACGAAGGCCTCGAGCTGGGCCATGTCCGGCCCCGACGCGATCACCGCCGCCAGCCGGCCGAACGGCGGCAGGCCGGCCAGCTCCCGCTCGGCCATCTCGGCGGCCACGAAGGCGTCGCGGTCCTGGGCCTGCAGCGCCTGCATCACCGCGTGCTCGGGCGCATAGGTCTGCAGCAGGGCCCGCCCCGGCCGGTCGCGCCGGCCCGCCCGCCCCGTCGCCTGGGCCAACAGCTGGTAAGTCCGCTCGGCTGCGCGCAGGTCGCCGCCTCTCAGGCCCAGGTCGGCGTCGACCACCCCAACCAGCGTCAGGTTCGGGAAGTTGTGGCCCTTGGCGGCCGCCTGGGTGGCCACCAGGATGTCGATCTGGCCCTCGGCCATGGCCTGGACCATCCGGCGCGCCTCGCGGGCGTCGAACACGGTGTCGGACGAGAACACCGCGATCCGGGCGTCCGGGAACAGGGCGCGGGCCTCCTCCTCCACCCGCTCGACCCCCGGCCCGATGGAGACCAGGCTGTCCTTGGCCCCGCAGTGCGGGCAGGCGGCGGGCTTGGGCATCGAAAAGCCGGTGAGGTGGCAGACCAGGCGGCCCGTGTAGCGGTGCTCCACCAGCCAGGAGTCGGTGTCCGGGGCGGTCATCCGCTCGCCGCACGCCTTGCACAGCACCAGCGGCGCATAGCCCCGGCGGTTCAGGAACAAGAGGCTCTGCTCGCCCCGCGCCCAGGTCTCGGCCATGGCCGCCACCAGCGGCGGCGACAGCCAGCGGCCGGCCTCGGGCGGGTGCTCGCGCAGGTCGATGAGCGTGATGTCCGGCAGCCTGGCCGTCCCGTGCCGGGCCGTGAGCTTCAGCCAGGCGTAGCGGCCCGTCTCGGCGTTGCGCAGGCTCTCCAGCGACGGCGTCGCCGAGGCGAGAACGACCGCCGCGCCCTCGATCCGGCCCCGCACCACCGCCAGGTCGCGCGCGTGGTAGATGAAGCCCTCTTCCTGCTTGAACGAGCCGTCGTGCTCCTCGTCCACGACGATCAGCTTCAGCCGGCGGAACGGCAGGAACAGCGCCGAGCGCGCGCCCACCACGATCCGGCAATTGCCCGCCGCTACAGCTTCCCACACCCGCCGGCGCGCGGGCGGCGCCACGTCGGAGTGCCACTCTCCCGGTTGGGCGCCGAAGCGGGTGGCGACCCGGGTGATCACCGCTTGGGTCAGCGCGATCTCGGGCAGCAGGATCAGCACCTGCGCCTCCGGATCATCGGCCAGGATCGCCGCGGCGGCCTCCAGATAGATCTCGGTCTTGCCCGAGCCGGTGACGCCATCGAGCAGGGTGACGCCGAAACCACCCTCCACCGCCGTCTTCAGCGCGTCGGCCGCGGCCGCCTGGCTCTCGCTCAGCGTCGCGCCTTGGCGGCCGAGGTCCGGCGGATCGAACCGCGCCTCGGCGACGATGTGGTCCAGGGCCAGGGCGCCTTCGTCCACGAGGCCCTTCACGACTCCGGAGGAGACACCGGCCGCCCGGGCCAGGTCGGCGGGGGGCATGGGCGTGACGGCCGCCTCCAGCACCCGGGTCCGCGCCGCGGTGGGCCGGGCCGGCTGGACGCCGGTGGCGCGCACCACGCGCAGGGGCCGGGCCTTGGGCGCGCGAGCGCCCCGGAGCGCGATCGCCAGCACGCCGCCGGGCGCATCGACCGAATAGCGTGCGGCCCACTGGACGAATTCGACCGTCCCCGGCGGCAGGCGCGGGTCGTCCAGCAATTCCGCCACCGGCTTCAGCGGGCGATTGACCCCCAGCGCATCGCGGATCTCGACCACCACGCCGCGGATCAGCCTGGGGCCCAGCGGCACCGCCACCTGATCGCCGGGCTCCAGCCCCATACCCTCCGGCTCGGCGTAGTCGAACGCCTCGGGCAGCGGCATGGGGATCAGGACGGAGGCGATGCGGCTCATGGTTTTGCGCTTGGGGGCTTCGCAGCTACAAGCGCCCCGAACAAGATCAAAGATCGCCAAGCTCCAAGGTCAGATAATGCAGCTCTTCCTCGACACCACCGACACCGCCGTCCTCAAGGACCTCGCCGCCACCGGCCTGGTCGACGGGGTCACCACCAATCCGTCCCTGATCGCCAAGTCCGGCCGCAACATGCTGGACGTGATCGCCGAGATCTGCGGCCTGGTGGATGGCCCGGTCTCCGCCGAGGTCGCCGCGATGGACACCGCCGGCATGCTGGCCGAGGGCCGCAAGCTGGCCGGCGTCGCCCCGAACGTCGTCGTGAAGGTCCCGCTCACCCGCGAGGGCCTGATGGCCACCCGCGAATTCTCCGCCGAGGGCATCCAGACCAACGTCACCCTCTGCTTCTCCGCCGCCCAGGCCCTGCTGGCGGCCAAGTCGGGCGCCACCTACATCAGCCCCTTTATCGGCCGACTGGACGACCACGGTGCGACCGGCATGGACCTGATCACCGAGATCCGGGCGATCTACGACAACTACGACTTCGACACCGAGATCCTGGCCGCCTCGATCCGCTCGCCCTCCCACGTGGCCGAGGCCGCGCTCTCGGGCGCCGACTGCGCGACCATCCCGCCGGACGTCTTCCTGGCGCTTTTCAAGCATCCGTTAACCGAACGCGGGCTCCAACAGTTCATGGCGGACTGGGCCAAGACGGGCCAATCCATCTTGTAGGGGTTCGAGGCGCATGGACGGGTCGCAGGGTGAGTTCTCGTTCGACGGTTCACCGGTCGATCCGTCCGCCGTTCGCCGCTTCCTGGCGGACAATCCCGACTTCCTGAAAGCAGACGAGGGCCTGCTGGCCGAACTGGGCCTGACGGTGGCCGGCGGCAATGTCGTCGAATTCGCCCCGATGGCCCGCGTCCACGCCGCCCACCAGCGCGAGGCCGAGCAGCGTGCGCTGCTGGAAGAGACCGCGCGGGCCAACTTCGCCGCCCAGGCCCAGACCCACGGCGCGGTGGTGGACCTGCTGGACGCCCGCAACCTCTCCGACCTGGCCCGCCGGGTCGACGACCTGGCCCGCGCCCGTTTCGGCCTGGCCGCCGGGATCGTCGCGCTGGAGAACGAGGGCCTGCCGCCCGCCGGCTGGAGGCGCCTGGTCGAGGGCCAGGTCGACCTCATCCTGGACGGTCCGCGCCGCATGGCCCGCATGGGCTTCGCCCCCACGGCGCTGGGCCTGTTCGGGCCCGACGCCGGCGAGATCCGCTCCATGGCCATGGTCCGCATGGCGATCTGGGAGCCGTCGCGCCAGGGCCTGCTGGCCTTCGGCTCGACCAACGACGAAGACTTCACGCCTGAGATGGGCGCCGAACTCGTGGCCTTCCTGGCCCGCGTGGTCGAGCGCACGGCGGAGCGATGGCCGCTGCTCTGACGGCTGGCCAGGCCCGGACGGCCTGGCTGGATCACCTCAAGAACGAGCGCCGCTCGTCCCCGCGCACGCTGGAGGCCTACGGCTTCGCCGCGGCCCGCTACATCTTCTTCCTGGAACAGCACCGTGGCGAGAGCCTGACGGTGACCGACCTGACGGGGGTCACGGCCGGCGAGGTCCGCGCATGGCTGGCCCACCTGCGCTCCGGCGACCATCCGCTGTCGCCGCGCTCGCTCAGCCAGGCGCTGTCGGCGATCCGCACCTTCCACCGTTTTCTGGACCGCCGGCTGGATGCGCCCAACCCGGCGCTGACCCTGGTCCGCGGGCCCCGCGTGAAGCCTGGCGTGCCCCGTCCCGTCACCGAGGACCAGGCCGCGGGCCTGCTGGCCGAGCCCGGCCTGGACCCGGACCGCGAGGACTGGGAGGCCGCCCGCGACCAGGCGGTGCTGACCCTGCTCTATGGCTGCGGCCTGCGGATCTCGGAGGCGCTGTCGCTCAAGCGCTCCGATGCGCCGCTGGCCGAAACGCTGCGCATCACCGGCAAGGGCTCCAAGACCCGCATGGTCCCGGTGCTGCCCGCCGTGCGCGAGGCGGTCGACGCTTACCTTGCCGAGGTCCCGCACGTGCTGGAGGCCGACGGGCCGCTGTTCCTGGCCAAGCGCGGCGGCCGCTTAAGCCCCCGCCATGTCCAGCACACCGTCCAGATGCTCCGGGGCCGCCTCGGCCTGCCCGCCAGCGCCACGCCGCACGCCCTGCGCCACTCCTTCGCCACCCACCTGCTGGGGGCGGGCGCGGACCTGCGCTCGATCCAGGAGCTGCTGGGCCACGCCTCTCTGTCGACCACGCAGCGGTACACGGAGGTGGACGCCGCCGCCCTGCTCGGCGCCTACAATCAGGCCCATCCCCACGCGTGAGGCGGAGCTAGTCGGCGTTGCGGAAAGTGGTGCGGCCCTCGTTCGGGGTGCGCGTCAGGTGGCAGGGGCGGCCGCGCTTGTCGAGGACCGCGATGGACCGGCCCTTGGGGGTGTCGAGCAGGATCCTGGGCATCTGCTTGCCCGTGCGTTCGGCGATGTAATAGGGCGCCGGCCGGCAACGGATCGGCGTGGTGCGGTCCTGCACGTCCCTGGCGCCCGGCTGGGCGGCGGCGAGCATCACGGCAATGGCGATGGAGGCTGGGTCCACTAGCGACCCACCCGGTAGCCGACGACGACCGGCGCGGCGCAGCCGTCGATGGTGCGCAGGACCGCCTTCTCGTGGTTGGCCTTGGGCAGGGCGCCCAGCGGCGATATCCGGGCCTTGTCGTCGTGGCGGTAGAGCAGCGCGGGGTCCGCGATTTCGTAGCGGCCGTTGGACTTGCAGGCAGGGCGCGTGGCGGGATCGACCATAGCCATCCGCGGCCGCGCATCGGCGGCCGGTGTCGCAACGACAGTCATGGCGGCGAGCAGCGCAAGCATTGCAGCCTCCCCCTTACGCAACAGGATTGTAGCAAGCTGCCATCACAATCGGAGACAGCCAAATTAAGATTCAGCCACGTTGTACAGTTTTTGCTGGTCGTCGCCACACGAACTGGCCGTCGCAAAGCCAATCTCAGTCACGGACGAACCGCAGCCAGGCCACGCCGCCGTCCTCCCCCGCCTCGGTGCAGCGGAACCCCTCGCGGACATAGAAGGCCTGGGCCCCGCGGTTGGCCGCCTGGCACTTGAGGGAGAGGTTCCCGCCGGCGGCGGCGATCACGTGGTCCAGCAGGGCCTTGCCGATCCCGCGGCCCCGCTCGGTCACATAGAGGGAATGCAGGAAGGTCTGCGGCCGATAGAGCGCCGCCATCCCCACGATCCTGCCCGCCTCGACGGCCACGAAGACCTCCTCGTCGCGGGCGGCGGCCAGGAAGTCCTCGGCCCGATGCCGGTCTGGCGGGAGCCAGGTGAAGGTGTCGCTGAGCACGCGCACGTACAGGCCGGCGCAGGCCGCCAGCTCGTCGAACCGCGCGCGGCGCAGCGTCAGACCCGGGGTCAGGCCTGCATCGTCCACCCTTCGACTCCCATGGCCGCCTGACGCAGCGCCTCGGAGCGCGTCGGGTGGGGATGGCAGGTGCGCGCCACGTCCTCGGACGCCGCGCGGAACTCCATGGCCACGGCGTACTCGCCGACCATCTCGCTGACCGACGGGCCGATCAGATGGGCGCCCAGGATCTCGTCGGTGACCGCGTCGGCCAGCACCTTCGCGAAGCCCTCGGTCTCGTGGTTGATCTTGGCCCGGCTGTTGGCGGTGAAGGGGAACTTGCCGACCTTATAGGCGCGGCCCTCGGCCTTCAGCTCCTCCTCGGTCTTGCCGACCCAGGCCACCTCGGGGGACGTGTAGACCACGCTCGGGATGATGCCGTAGTTCACATGGCCGGCCTTGCCCGCGATGGTCTCGATGCAGGCCACCGATTCCTCCTCGGCCTTGTGCGCCAGCATCGGGCCGTGGGTCACGTCGCCGATCGCCCAGACACCGGGGGCCGAGGTCTTCCAGTGGTCGGTCTCGATGAAGCCGCGTTTGTCGGGCGTGATCCCCACGCTCTCCAGGCCGAGGCCCTCGGTGTAGGGCCGCCGGCCGATGGCCAGCAGGACGTAGTCGGCCTCCAGCGTCTCGGCCGCGCCGCCGGCGACGGGTTCGTAGGTCAGGGTCACGCCCTTCTTGCCGACCTTCGCCCCGGTGACCTTGGCGCCCAGCTTGAACTCCATGCCCTGCTTGGTCAGCGCGCGCTGGAAGGTCTTGGCCACCTCGGCGTCCATGCCGGGCGTGATGCGGTCCAGGAACTCCACGACCGTGACCTTGGCGCCCAGGCGCCGCCAGACCGAGCCCAGCTCCAGGCCGATGATTCCCGCGCCGATCACCACCAGGTGGCCGGGCACTTCCGGCAGCGTGAGCGCGCCGGTGGAGTCCACGATCCGCTTCTGGTCGACCTCGACGCCGGGCAGGCCCGACGGCAGGGAGCCGGTGGCGATGACGATGTCCTTGCCGGCGAGCGCTGTGACCACGCCGTCCGAACCGGTCACCTCGACCTTGCCGGGGCCGACGATCTTGCCCGCGCCGCGCACCCGGTCGACCTTGTTCTTCTTGAACAGGAACTCGATGCCCTTGGTGAGCGCGGCCACCGACTCGGCCTTCTGCTTCATCATCTGGGGCAGGTTCAGCTTCGGCGTCACCTCGATCCCGAGCGTGGCGAACTCGGTGTTGGCCGCCGCGAACAGCTCGGAGGCGTGCAGCAGCGCCTTGGACGGCATGCAGCCGACGTTCAGGCAGGTGCCTCCCAGGGTCTCCCCGCCGTCGATCCCTTTGTCGACACAGACGACCTTCAGGCCCAGCTGGCCGGCGCGGATCGCCGCGTTGTAGCCGCCGGGACCGCCGCCGATGATGATGACGTCGTAGGGAGTGGATTCAGCCATGATGCGCCTGCGCTTCAGATGAGCGGGAACCTAGGCATGGAGAGGCCCAGGTCAACCGGCGGCGCGGCCTAATCGGCCTCAGGCGTTGATATGGACGACCGGACGGGCGGGCGCCGGGGCGGCCGCACTCCGCTTCAGCATGCGGGTCAGCCGTTCGAGTACGGCGGCGCCGCTGAACGGCTTGGCCAGGCAGTCGCGGACGCCGAGCTGGAGGCCCGTGCGCACGTCTTCCGCCGCCAGGTTGCGGCCCACGAGCAGCACGGGGACCGGCCGGCCGGGCATCGCGGCCATGGAACGGAGCAGCTCCAGGCCGCACATCTCGGGCAGGTTCCGCTCCAGGATCACGGCGTCGGGTCGGCTGGTCTCCAGCATTTCCAGCGCGGCGCGACCGGACCGGGCGGACAGCGGATGAAAGCCCGCCACGTCCAGGCGGAGATGCATCATCTCCAGGGTGGTGCGGTCATTGTCGATGACCATGATCTTCGAAGCGCGACCGTCGAATTGCATGTCCGCAGCTCCTCAGAACAGGTCCAGGTCGCCAGCGGAGGCGTCGTCGTCCTCATCGCCGTCGCCGCCGCCCAGCCCTGCCGTCATGCGTTCGACCAGGGCGCCCAGAGTGACCTCGGACATGGCGCCGACGACCGGGACGGTCAGGTCCTCGGGCACGGCCACGCTCAGGCCGCGCGCGAAGGCCGACAGGCTGGTGAGGTGCTGGGCCAACAGGTCCACGCCGTGCAGGCCCTCCACGAGGCGTGCGCGGCCTGCTTCCGGCAGACCGTCCATCACGTCGCCGATGATCCGGTCCAGGAAGATGCAGCGGGCCCCGGCCAGTTCGATCTCGGCGGCCAGGACGTCCAACGTCATCGCCAGGCTCGGCGCCAGGGTCCGGCTCGTCATCGGGGCGTTCATGGAAGTCCTCCTGATCGAGGACCATTCCCATTTCGCACCTAAGTTTTGGTGAATTGTGGGAAACGCCGTTCGACAAATGCCTGGATCGGCTCGCCCTGCGACAATCCGCCCGCGCGGCTAGGTTCCCGGCTTGGTCACGATCGCCGTGTTCTGGTCGAACACCAGCCGCCAGCGCCCGTCCTCCAGAGCGAAGGTCAGGGCCAGCCAGCTCGTGATGCCCTGCGTCGCGCCGGCCGGATCGCGGGAGCTGTAGCGGTAGCGGATCAGGGCGTGGGCCAGGGCCGGCGATTCCACCGTCCGCACGATCTCGGCGTCGAGGCGCCCTTCGTCCGGTGTCGCGAACCAGTTCCGGTGGAAGTCGACGTACTGCTGCCGGGCCTCCAGGGCCACGCCGTTGGGCATGATCATGGTCAAGGCCGCACCCCGAGTCAGGGTTGGGATCAACGCTGGCAGATCGCGGCGGGCGATCGCGGCGATGTGCTCTTCCACCGCCGGCCGGAACGCCGGGGCGGTCGCCGCGTACGACGGCTCGGCGGCGAGGGCGACCCCGATCAGACCGGCCGCGACGCGCGTGCTCGTTGGATTGGACATACCGTCTCTCCGCTCGAAGGCCGGCGCACACCGCGCCGGCTCCGAAGGAAAGACGTGTGGCCCATGGCGCGGGCCGACATTCGGATGGTCAGACGTCCAGCAACAGGCGTTGTGGATCCTCGATGGCGTCCTTGACGTGAACCAGGAAGGTCACCGCGCCCTTGCCGTCGACGATCCGGTGATCGTAGCTCAGCGCCAGGTACATCATCGGCCGCACCACGATCTGGCCGTTCACGACCATCGGCCGTTCCTGGATCTTGTGCATGCCCAGGATGCCCGACTGCGGGGCGTTGAGGATCGGCGTCGACATCAGCGAGCCGTAGATGCCGCCGTTCGAGATGGTGAAGGTTCCGCCCTGCAGGTCCTCCAGCGTGAGGTTCCCGTCGCGGGCCTTCTTGCCGAGCGCGCCGATCTCCTTCTCGATGTCGGACAGGCTCATGGCGTCGGCGTCGCGCACTACCGGCGTGACCAGTCCCTTCTCGGTCCCGACCGCCACCGAGATGTCGTAGTGGTTCTTGTAGATCAGGTCCGTGCCGTCGATCTCGGCGTTGACCTCGGGCACCTGCTTCAGGCCGTGGATCACCGCCTTCACGAAGAAGGACATGAAGCCCAGCTTCACGCCGTGCTTCTTCTCGAAGACGTCCTTGTACTCGTTGCGCAGCGCCATCACGCCCGACATGTCCACCTCGTTGAAGGTGGTCAGCATGGCGGCGGCGTTCTGGGCCTCCTTCAGCCGGCGCGCGATGGTCTGGCGCAGGCGCGTCATCTTCACCCGCTCCTCGCGCTCGTGGATCGCCCGCGGGGCGGCGGGCGCCGCCGGAGCGGCCGGGGCCTTGGCGCGGGCCTCCAGCGCGGCCAGGGCGTCGCCCTTGGTCACGCGGCCGTCCTTGCCGGTGCCGGGGATGGCGGCGGCGTCCAGCTTGTTCTCGGCGACCACCCGCTGGGCGGAAGGCGCCAGCACCGGTTCGGCGGCGGCCTTGGCGGCCGGAGCCGGGGCGGGGGCCGGTTCGGGCTTCGGGGCGGGCGCAGCCTCCGCCTTCGGAGTCGCGGCCTTGGGGGCGGGTGCGGCGGCGCCGTCGGTGATCTTGCCCAGCAGGGCGCCGGGTTCGACCGTGGCGCCTTCCTCGGCGGTGATTTCGGCCAGCACGCCATCGGCCGGCGCGGCGACCTCCAGGCTCACCTTGTCGGTCTCGAGCTCGACCAGGATCTCGTCCTTGCGGACCGCATCGCCGGCCTTCTTCGCCCAGCGCGCCACCGTGGCTTCGGTGACGGACTCACCGAGGGCGGGGGTCATGATGTCGGCCATTGGGGGGTAGGCTCCTTGGAAGTCTCGAAACACAAACAGAGTGGGCGGGTTTAGGCGAAGGCTTCCGTGAGGAAGGTCTCCAGCTCCTTCAGGTGGCGGCTCATCAGACCGGCGGCGGTGGACGCCGAGGCCGGACGACCCACGTAGCGGGCGCGCTTGGCCTTGATGCTCATACGCTCCAGCGTCAGTTCCAGCCAGGGATCGACGAACTGCCAGCCGCCCATGTTCTTGGGCTCTTCCTGGCACCAGACCAGTTCGGCGTTCTTGAAGCGCTTCAGCTCATTGGTCAGCGACTTCAGCGGCCACGGATAGAACTGCTCCAGGCGCAGGATGTAGACGTCGTCGCGGCCGACCTTGGCCCGCTGTTCGACCAGGTCGAAGTAGACCTTGCCCGAGCAGACGATGACCCGCTTGATCTCGGCGTCGGGCTTCAGCGTCACCTCGCCCACGTCGCAGCCCGCCTCGGCGCCGTCCACCATGACCCGGTGGAAGCCGGTGCCCTCGGCGAAGTCCTCGATCGTCGAGACCGCCCGCTTGTGGCGCAGCAGGCTCTTGGGCGTCATCACGATCAGCGGCTTGCGGAACTCCCGCAGCAGCTGTCGTCGCAGGGCGTGGAAATAGTTGGCCGGGGTCGTGCAGTTGACCACCTGCATGTTGTCTTCGGCGCAGAGCTGCAGGAAGCGCTCCAGACGCGCCGACGAGTGCTCCGGCCCCTGGCCCTCGTAGCCGTGCGGCAGCAGCATCACCAGGCCGCTCATCCGCAGCCACTTGCGCTCGCCCGAGCAGATGAACTGGTCGATGACCACCTGAGCGCCGTTCACGAAGTCGCCGAACTGGGCTTCCCACATGGTCAGCGTGTCGGGGTCGGTCAGCGAGAAGCCGTATTCGAAGCCCAGCACCGCCTCTTCCGACAGCGCGGAGTCCAGCACCTCGAAGTGGGCCTGGCCTGGGCCCAGGTTCCGGAGCGGGAAATAGACCTCCTCGGTCTTCTGGTCGATCAGGCCCGAGTGACGCTGGCTGAAGGTGCCGCGCACGCTGTCCTGGCCGGACAGGCGGACCGGATAGCCCTGGTCCAGCAAGGTGGCGAAGGCCAGGCTCTCGCCCGTGGCCCAGTCGATGCCCTGGCCGGTGTCGATGGCTTCCCGACGGCCGGCGATCACGCGTTCCACCGTCTTGTGCGGGGTGACCCGCTCGGGGATCGTGGTCAGCTTGCGGCCCAGGTCCAGCAGCTTCTGCTTCGGCACGCCGGTAGCGTAGCGCTCGTCGCCGGTCGGCAGCTTCAGGCCCGACCACTTGCCGTCCAACCAGTCGGCCTTGTTGGCCTTGTACGCCTTGCCGCCGTCGAACTCCTCGTCCAGGAACTTGTCGAAGTCGGCGATCCAGCCGTCGACGTCGGCCTGGGTGGCGACGCCCTCGGCGACCAGGCGGCTGGCGTAGAGATCGCGAACCGACGGGTGGTTCTTGATCTTTGCGTACATCAGCGGCTGGGTCATCGTGGGGTCGTCCCCCTCGTTGTGACCGAAGCGCCGGTAGCAGAACATGTCGATGACCACGTCCTTGCCGAACAGCTGGCGGTACTCGGTGCCCACCTTGGCGG
>Ga0255338_1001491_pt1 | contig 43906 bp, 37 predicted proteins | sample MeOH1_35cm_T4_19_FD_203715 | JGI IMG/M metagenome (GOLD analysis project Ga0255338, IMG submission 203715) | Sandy soil microbial communities from University of British Columbia, Vancouver, Canada - MeOH1_35cm_T4_195 | ecosystem: Engineered > Artificial ecosystem > Sand microcosm > Unclassified ... | reverse complement strand
CGCCTTTAATCGCCAGGCGGCCCAGGGCACCCTCAGCGGCTGCGTCTACCAGGGCGAGCGCCTGGATACCGGCGAGCCGCTCGGCTACTACGAGGCGCAGGTGAAGTTCATCCTGCAAGATCCGGAGTTGGGGCCAGCCTTCCGCGAGTTCTTGAAGACGCAGATTTGACCTAGCCCTCCCCCTTCCCTCGCAGGGAAGGGGGAGACGTCTTATGGGGCCAGGTAAGACTTTCGTGTGTGGGGTGCTTCTGACTCCGTGCGCGAACGCCTGAATGTCCAGGGAATAAGCGGTAGATGTCGAGGGGAAGGCTCCCCCTTCCCTGCGAGGGAAGGGGGTCGGAGGGTTAGGTCTTCCCCAGTTCCTCCCGCACCAACCGCTCCGCCAACGCTCGTGCTTCCTCGTCCCGCCCTTCGCGGAGCATCAACAAAAGCTCGCTGTAGACGAGGCGTTCGAAGATGCGCTGGCGGTCGGGTTGTGTGAGGCCTTCGAGAGCCTTGACGCGTGGCCGTAGCTCGGCCAGCAGCAGCGCCAGCGCCTCGTACTCCGGACCGAGCCACGCTTCCATCTCGCGACGCACGCGCCGGGCGAAGGCGGGGGCGGTGCCGTGGGTGAAGATGGAGATCGTAAGCGGCCCGCGCTCGATCTTGGAAGCGAAAATGTAGTTGCAGTGGGGCGGGTCGTCGCACACGTTCACCAGTTGCCCTGCTGCGCTCGCCTCCGCGTAGACTGCCGCGTTCGTCTCCGGATCATCGGTCGCAACCACTACCAGGAAGGCGCCCGCGATGTCGCCCGGCTCATAGCGCCGCTCCGCGAGCGTGATCCGCCCGGCGGCGAATTGCTCCCGGATGTACGGGCTGACCACCGGGCTGACGACGTGCACGTCGGCGCCGCAATCGAGGAAATCCCGGACTTTCTGCGTGCCGACGTTCCCGCCGCCGACGACCACGGAGCGATGCCCCTCCAGGTTCAAACAGATCGGAAGGTATTTGCGCATAGACGTTGATAATGGCTATTCGGGCGGAGAATACCCCTCACATCGGGGCACCCGGATCGTAGTTTGGCCCGCTTTCCCGCGTATTTCGCCCTATATCTGTGACCCGGTCCCACCATTATAGCTTCCGGATGGAGTGCGGTTCCGGCTCCACTGCGCGGGGGCAAGGTGGCGGGGCTCGGCGAACTGCGCCATTTGAGCCCCCCGACGACCTAGCTATAGATCCTCTGCGACCGGCCGACCTCCAGGCTGGTCGCGCAGTGTCGGGGGCGAGATACGGATGATCTTGGGGCGAGACACGATGGGGGAGCATCAAGAAACCGACCCCTCGAACTCGTTGCTGCGCACCGCGGCAGGGCTAGACGCTCTATTTCAGGTGTCCCCCGGGCTGTATTTCCAACTCGACGCGAATGGGGCCATTCAAGACTACCGCGCCACCCACGAGCGAGAGCTTTACGTCCCCCCGGACTCGTTTCTAGGGCGACGGATGGTGGACGTGCTTCCGCCGGACGTCGGGGTAGAGTTCGACGCGGCTATCGCTTCGGCGAGAGAGCTTGGTGGTCCGGTTTCCGTGGAGTACGCGCTCACGCTCCAGGGGACGAAAGAGATCTTCCTGGCCCGGATCGTCCCCGCTCCGCATGGTCAAACGATCGTGGCGGCGCAATGCGTCACCGCCACGCGGAACTTGGAAATGGCGCTCCGGGCGACGGAGCTACGCTATCGCAGTATTGTCGAAGGCGCAGTGGAAGGGCTGTTTCAGAGCACCGACGCCGGTCGCTACCTCAGTGCCAACCCGGCGTTGGCTCGGATCTATGGCTACGATTCTGCCGGCGAGCTAATCGCCACCATCACGGACATCGAGCGCCAGCTTTACGTGGACGCGAAGCGCCGCGCGGAGTTCGTTCGCTGTCTCCGGGAGATGGATGCGGTCCATCAATTCGAATCGCAGGTGTACCGGAAGGACCGCAGCGTGATCTGGATCTCCGAGAGCGCCCGCGCGGTAAGGGACTCCCAGGGGAACCTGCTGTACTACGAAGGAGTGGTGGAGGACATCACGCGCCGGAAGCAGGCTGAAGAAGCGCTGCTGGATACCAACGCGCAGTTGGAAGCCGCCGTACGAGAGCTTCAGGCAGCGCAGGCACAAACGATCCAGCAGGAGCGTCTCCGTTTGGTAGGCCAGATGGCGAGCGGTATCGCGCACGACTTCAACAACCTGCTCTCCGTAATCCTGGGCTACACGGAGATGCTGGCACACCGCCCGCTGGACTCCTCCACGCAGCACGTCGTGGAAGAGATTCGCCACGCTGCCGACCGCGCCGTTGCCCTGACCCGGCGCATCCTGGCGGCGGGCCGTGAACAGGTGGTCTCGCGGCGGCCGATGGATCTGAACGCCGCGATCCGCTCCCTCTATCCCATGCTTCGCCGCGTGATCCGCGCGGACGTCGAGTTACAAATGGATCTCCAACCGGGGGCAGCCGAGATCACCGCAGACCCGGTCCAGATCGAGCGCGCGCTCATGAACCTCGTGCTCAATGCCCGGGACGCGCTCCCGGACGGAGGGCAGGTGGTAATCTCCACCCAGTCGCTAGTGCGAGGCGCCGCCGGATGCGAAGCCAGCTACGTGGTGCTGCAGGTGGCGGACAACGGGTGTGGCATGGACGCGGAGACCCGGTCGCACGTCTTTGAGCCGTTCTTCACAACCAAGCCTGCAGGAGAGGGCACGGGGTTAGGACTGGCCAGTGTGGATGGAATGGCTCGTCAGAGCGGCGGACTGGTGGAGCTTTACAGCGAAGTCGGGCGGGGTACTCGGGTGCGGGTTCTGCTTCCACAGTCCCCGGTCCCTGCCGCCGATCTCATGGCTCCCCATCAGAAAGGCGCGCCCTCGCTCGCAACCGGCACCGAGACGGTGCTCCTGGTTGAAGACGAGCCTCGGCTGCGCTCATTGCTTTACGAGGTACTTTCCCGGTCCGGCTATCAGGTCTTCGAGGCGGCCAATGGCGTAGAAGCGCTGCGCCTGGCTGCAGATAGTTCGCTGCACCTCGATCTACTGCTTACCGACCTGGTGATGCCCGGTCTCGGAGGTCTGGAGACCGCCCATCGCCTGCAGGACCAGCGGCCCGGGCTCCGCGTGCTGTTTATGTCCGGATACTCGGACGGGTCGCCCTCGGTCAGCACTGCTGATCTGGGCGAAGCCTTACTTCACAAACCGTTTGAGCCATCGACGCTGACTACCAGGGTACGGGAAATTCTCGACCGCAAGCACGTACCCCTTCGGACGAAGACTACCAGGTAGCTCCGGCTCTTACCGCTTGCCTTTGGCGGGTAACTCCTTTGCCGTGGGGCGACGCCGCTCGACCGTCCGGTGCCGGCCGGCCGAACTCTAGCAGGAACACCCGGGGCAAACTCGGAACTCTCTCTAGCCGGCGGATAGAGGCCGGTCCCCATGCGGAGTGACGATGTCTCCTTCGACGCTTTGGAGTCTGCTTGGCGGGTTGGCAATCCTGTTATCGTGCGCCGCCACGCAGGATGCGCGAGGGGAAGAGCCGACCTTGATCGGGGCGCGGGCCCACGCATTCCCCGGCCTGGACGCCCAGCGCGAGGGAAAGTGGAGCGGCCCGTTCTTCTTCGCTCAACTGGCCGACACCCAGTTCGGGATGTTCGACAAGGACGAGCGCTGGGACAAGGAGACGGCGCTGTTCTCGCGGGCGGTCGAACGGATCAACCAGCTTAGGCCCCGGTTTGTGATCGTGTGCGGGGATCTTGTGAACCAGGTCAGCGGTCCGAAACACGCCGATCAGGTCCGGGAGTTCCAGCGGATCGCCCGCCAGATCGATCCCAGCATCCCGCTCGTCTGCGTCTGCGGTAATCACGACGTGGGCAACCGCCCCACCGGCGCCACGCTGGCCACGTACCGCCGCGAGTGGGGCGACGACTGGTTCTCTTTCCAGGTGGGCGGCACGTACGGGATCGTCCTCAACTCCAGCCTCTATTACGACCCGACCGGTGCGCCCGAAGAGTACGACCGCCAGCACGCCTGGTTCCAGCAAGAATTGGAACACGCCCGGGCGTCCGGTGCGAAGCACGTTTTCGTGTTCCAGCACCACTCCTGGTTCCTGGCCAAAGCCGATGAGCCCGACCAGTACTTCAACATCCCCAAGGTCCGCCGCGAGCCCGCCCTGGAGCTACTCCGCAAGGCAAAGGTGCGGGCCGTCTTCGCCGGGCATTACCATCGCTGCGCTTACGGAAAAGACGGGGATATGGAGATGATCACCTCCAGCGCGGTGGGGATGCCGCTGGGGAAGGACCCTTCCGGTTTCCGGATCGTCAAGGTCTATGAAGATCGGATCGAGCACCAGTTCTACGGCCTGGACGAGTTCCCGAAGGAGGTCACCTTAAAGTGACGCGTCCGGCGGTTTCCCGCTTATCCCACACTGCTCCCCGGCTATAGATTCGGGTGAGTTCAGAAAATCTTTAGCTCACAGCGCTCCACGCCCCATCGGAGAACGCCCATGTCAGTTCGACCGCAGCTCTTCCCACACCGCCACCGCAACGGGATCTGTCGCCGGGAGCTGTTGCAGGTCGGGTTCCTGGGCGCAGTGGGCGTTGGACTGGAAAGCGCTATCGCCGCGCGGCCCGTCCACGCGGCCGGCGCTGCCGGCCGCAAGCGCGTAAAGAGCGTCATCCTGGTCTGGATGCCGGGCGGCCCGCCCCAGATGGCGCTGTGGGATCTGAAGCCGGACTCTCCCACACAGTGTCGCGGCTCCGCGACGCCGATCAAGACCAGTGCGCCGGGGGTAGAGGTCGGGCACTGGCTTCCGAAGATCGCCCGGCAGATGCACCACTGCTCCATCGTCCGCACCATCACGATGGGAAAGGAAGACGAGAACCACATCCCCGGCCAGCTCTTGATGCTGGGCGGGGTGGACGAGCGGCCGCCCGGATTCAAGTTCTTTGCCAGCCGCACGGATTGGCCATCCGTTGGGTCACTCGTGCAGTGCTTGAAGCCGAGCTCGTTGCCCATTCCGTCCGCCGTCCACCTCCCGATGCGCGTCAAGGTCGGCGGCGAAGCCATTCCGGGGGAAACGGCCGGTTGGATGGGCGGCAAGTACGATCCCTGGGTGGTGGATGGCGACCCGGCCAGCCCCAAGTTTCGTGTGCCCGACCTGGCGCCGCTTCCAGCGCTGACGGTGGAGCGCACCGGCCACCGGCAGCAGTTGCTCCAGCAGATCGACGCGCACCGCCGGGATCTGGACGCCGACCTCGGCGGCCGGCTGCTCTCGGACGCGCAGCAGCGGGCCTTCGAAATCGTCACGTCGGCCAACACCCGCCAGGCTTTCGATCTCTCGAAAGAAGTAGAGGCGGTCCGCGACCGCTACGGGCGCCACACCTGGGGGCAATCGCTGCTAATGGGGCGGCGGCTGGCGGAGTCCGGGGTGAAGTTCGTGCAGGTCAATCTGGTTGCGCCGTCCGGATCCGTCAACACCTGGGATTACCACCAGCAGGAAGACGCTTCCATGAAGGTCCACATGCCGATCTTCGATCAGGGATTTTCCACCTTGCTCCAGGATCTTGAAGAGCGGGGGATGCTGGAGGAGACGCTGGTGGTGTGCGCCAGCGAAATGGGGCGCAACCCGGTGCTGGGCAAAACGGTAGCCGGCGCCGCCGCGAACGCCGCCACACCGGACGGTCGCAACCACTGGCAGTACTGCTGGTCCGTGGTCTTCGCCGGGGGAGGCGTGCGCGGCGGGACGGTAGTAGGAAAGAGCGATGAGTGGGCCGGCTACCCGGACGGCGAAGGATACCACCCGTCCGATTTCGCGTCTACAATCCTGGACGCCCTCAGCATCAGCGGCACCCAGGAAGTCCGCGATTACCTGGACCGCCCGATGTACGTCAATGAAGGCAAGCCGATCCGGAAGCTGTATTCCGAAACCGGGTGAGACGCGAGATGATCCTCGGATTACTTTGGGAAGTTAGCCCAGGTAAGCTCCACCATTGACGTGGATGGTCTGCCCGGTGATGTAGTCCGCGGCCGGAGACGCCAGCCAGTGCACCACGCCCGCAATCTCTTCCGGAGTGCCGAACCGGCCCACGGGAATGCCGGCACAGAGTGCCTCTTTCTGTTCGCTGGTGAACTGCGCTAGCATTTCCGTGTCCACGCCGCTCGGGGCCAGCACGTTGCAGCGCACGCCGTGCGGAGCCAGGATCTTTGCCACCGAACGGGTCAGGCTGATTACGGCCGCCTTCGAGGCTGCGTAGTGGGCTCCCGAAAGGATTCCGCCCACCAGAGCCGCCACACTGGCGAAGTTGATGATGCGCCCCGAGCCCTGGCGCCGCATCGGCTCGCAGCAGGCCTGGCACACCAGAAACGCGCTCCCGGCGTTGGCGCTGAGCACCAGGTCCCACTCCGCCTTGGTGATCTCCTCAAACGGCGTCCTGCGCAGAATGCCCGCGGAGTTCACCGCCACGTCGATCCGCCCGTACGCATCCTGGATCAACGCGAACAGAGCGCGTACCGCGACCTCATCCGTAAGATCCCCATCCCACACTAGAGGTTTTGCCCCGGAGAGTGCGGCCGCGGTCTCTTCCAACGGACCCCGCCGGAGGTCTGCCAGCACCAACCGGGAGTCGACATCCTCGTCAAATCGCCGCGCAACAGCTCGGCCAATCCCGCCCCCAGCACCTGTTACCAATACCACCCGATGCGCCATTTCCATCTCCCTGCCGCCGCCAAACGCCGACTCAATTATATCGATGAACACTATTAATAAAAACTAAAAGACGCTCATCAGGCATTTACCTAGCACTTCATTCTAATAATTCACTGCCGATCTCCAATAGGCAGTCACCAAAGACTTGCTGAACTGTTTCACACTGCGCACCGGTTCACTTACCGGTGGCAGCCACTGTTACGAAAGGAACACGTATGCGCCGACTCCTATCAGGAGCATCTGCCTTCATCGCTCTTTTTATCGTGCTAAGCGGCTGTTCGAACAACGGTGGGGGCGCGCCTCCAACCGCTGACGAGGCGGCCCGACAGTCTGCCCTTACGCAGCAGGGCATCGCCAACTCGCCCACGGGGGGTGGTGAGGCGGCCCGGCAGTCCGCCCTCACCCAGCAGGGCGTTGGCGGTTCGACCACGCCTTCGACCCCCGGCCACTAACTCATCCGAAAGGAGACTCTGTTGAAACGACGTGGTTTTACTCTCATCGAGTTGCTCGTAGTTATCGCGATCATCGCCATCCTCGCCGCTATTCTTTTCCCTGTATTCGCCCGTGCCCGTGAGGCCGCCCGCGCCACCGCTTGCCGAAGTAATCTGAAGCAGCTCGGCAACGCGGTAATGATGTACACACAGGACTACGACGAGAACCTGCCGTTCAACCCCTACAACGGCGCACAGACACCTCGTTATCCCACGAACGGCCTGCAATTGCTCAATACGGACGACTATGGGATCGCAAGCGATCTGGTCTTTCCGTACGTCAAGAACCGGGAAGTCTTCGGCTGCCCTAGCAGTAATAAATCGAATACCGGGGCCAACTGGAAGTACGAGCACGACTATTCTTGGAATACGAACGTGATCTACGTCAACGCGGCCAGCCCGCTCGCCAACATCCAGAAGCCCGCCGAGGTCCTTCTCACCGCCGATGCCGCCTGGGAATACCTTCAGTCCAACACCTGGACTGAGAACTGCGGCAGCGGATACCCGAGCGGACCTAACGGTTGGGGCGGCAATGGCGCCGGCCGCTTCAAGAGCCGCCACTCCGGCATGCTGAACGTGCTGTGGGGCGACGGCCACGTTACGGCCACCAAGCTCTCCCGCCTGAAGTACTCCAACATGGAGCCCAGCTACACCGGCCTGGAAACACTGCCCGGACCGGCAGCAACGAACGACTGCTCCTACGCGCAGTAGGTCCACTCGGACGCTGAATGAGCGAGGCCCCGGCGAGTAACTCGCCGGGGCCTCGCCGTTACGGCACGACGGGGCGTGAGCTCAAACTTCCGTTAGCAGCACCCGGCGGTGATCCACCGCGCTGCGGCGGAGGGCTTCCAGCACGCGCATGTTTTCGCGCGCATCCTCCGGTCCGCGCACCGGGGCGTGGTGGTTCAGGATGCAGTCGCTGAAATGCTCCACCATCAGCGTGTAGTGATCCACGCCCTCGGTGGAGAGTTCCTCGGTCCCCTTCGCATCGAACACGCGCACCACTGCCGGGTCCTTACCGGGCAGCCACGGTTTGGGGATCTCGATCCGGCCGTCGCTTCCCACCACCTCGATCCCACTCCGGTTGTTCGCCTCGAAGCTGCAGTCGATGAGGGCTGAGTGGGACGGATACTCCAGGAGGGCGGTGGTGGTCATGTCGCCGCCGGACTCCTCATGCCAGGTAGACCAGCCGGTCACCGCCGTCGGAGCACCGCCGCTGAAGTGGCGAGTGGCGTTTACACAGTAGCAGCCTACGTCCATGAGCGCGCCGGGGCCCTGGCCGCGCTGGAACCGGGGGTTCTCCGGGTCGGGCTTGGAGTTGAAGGTGAAGCTGGCGCGAAGGAACCGCAGCGTGCCGATCCGGCCGCTGTCCAGCACCTGCTTGGCGAGCGCCATCTGCGGGTGGAAGCGGTACATGAACGCCTCCATCAGCCAGCGGTCCGCCTTCTCCGCAGCGGCTACCATCCCGTCGATCTCGGCGGGCTCCACCGTGAACGGCTTCTCGCACAACACGTGCTTGCCGGCTTCCAGCGCCTTGATGCTCCAGGAAGCATGAAGTCCGTTCGGCAGCGGATTATAGATCGCGTCCACTTCCGGATCTTCCAGCACGGCTTCATAAGAGGGGAGGACCCGGTAGCCGTACTGCTGCGCGCTTTCCTGAATCCGCTCCGGGCGCGGCGTCCCCACCGCGACGAGCTCGGCGTTCGCGGCGGCGGTGATTGCCGGCATCAGGGCGTTGCGAGCGATCTTGGCGCTGCTGACGATGCCCCAGCGCACTTTGCGGGCCGCCATTACTGCTGCTCCAGCACGGCGAGCATCTCGCGGCAGAAGGCAGGAAGGTCCTTCGGCACCTGCGCGGTGACCAGGCCACCGTCTACCACGATCGGCTCGTCCACCCAGTTGCCGCCCGCGTTCTTCATGTCGTCCTTGATCGCACCGACGGAGGTGCAGCGCCGGCCCCGGAGGATGTCCGCGGAGACCATCACCCAGCCGCCGTGGCAGATCGCCCCCACCAGCTTGCCGGCGTTCGCGATCTCACGGGTAAAGGAGAGCACCTCTTCGTAGCGACGCAGCCGATCCGGGCACCAACCCCCGGGAATGACCACCCCGTCGAAATCGGCGGGATTGAAGTCCGCCACGTTCCCATCCGTCTCGACCGGATAGCCGTGCTTCGACTTGTACACCTTCTCGCGGGGCCCCGCGACGGTCACCTGCACGCCGGCCTCGATGAGGCGCAGCTTGGGATAGAGCAGCTCCAGGTCTTCGTAATCGTTCTCGGCGAAGATCAGTACGCGCTTGTCTTTCGCAGCCATGGTTCGGTCTCCAAAACGTAGGGCGGAATGCCGTCTCGCCCGTGGTTAGTTCTATCTCCGGAGTTCAAGCCCTCCACAGACTCTCCCGGCACGGTACAATCGTAACGAGTGTTCGATCAATGGGTGGGAGACACCGAAGTATGCAGACGGTTATTCGATGGAGTTTGGGGGTGGCGGCAGCGGGGATGCTGGCCGCCGCGGCGGGCTGCGGCGGCGGAGGCGCACCCAGTCAGAAGACCGTCAGCTTCGCGACCGCCCAGCAGGCGACCCAGCCCGTAACGCTGGAAGGCATTCCGGAAGTCGCGAGCCTGCAGAAGCAGACCGGCAAACCTACGTCGTTTACCCTTAGGGAGGAGACCAGTGCCAACACGATGCGCATCGTAGCGCCGGAGGGAGTAACCGTTCCCGCCAATTTCACCTCGGCGACCTACGTTGTGGTCACCGGCACCTACGACGCTGCCCAGCGCGCCTTCGTGGCCACAAACGTGGAAACGCGCGTCCCGACGCGAGAGCAGCAGCCGAGGGGTTGAGGAAATAAGGAGACGAGGAAACGGGGAAATGAGGAGCAGGTTTACTCTACGCCCTCATTTCCCGATTGACCCATTTCCTCATTTCCCCATTTCCTCGCCTACAGCCGCGGGGCGGCGGGCTTGTTCGGCGCTTCCCAGGCGTGGGTGCCCTTGATGGCGAGCTTGCGCTGGTAGACTGCGCCGCCGGAGGTGGCGAACAGCGTATCGGAATTCGCTCCGCCGAAGGTGACACTGGTAACGGCTCCGGTCGGCAGCGGCAGGATGCAGTTCACGCGCCCGGCCTGGTCACACACCTGAATGCCCAGGTTGGTCGACACGTACAACCGGCCGTCCCGGTCCACGCACATGCTGCCGGCGGCGCTCTGCTCCAGTTGGTCCGGCGTGTGCAGCCAGTAGTACTGCTGCTTGGCCTGGAGCGTGCCGTCCTTCTGCACCTGGTACGCGTAGACCCACCGCGTCGCCGCATCCGCAACGTAAAGCTGCGTCTGGTCGGGGGAGAGCGTCACCCCCGTCGCCTGCCGCAGCCCGGTGTCGACCACCTGCTTCTTGCCGCCGGAGCGGATGAGCCACACCTTGCTGGCGGCGCCGCCGGCGGGGCCTGCTTCCGTGACGTAGACATTGCCGTTGCTCGCAACGACCAGATCGCTGCCGTGGATGCCATCCGCCACGGATTTAGACTTACCCTCCGCATCGTAGGCCAGCACTTTGCCGTCCGCCGAGATCACGTACAGCTTGCCATCCGGGCCGGCGGCCTGCGCCATGCTCTTCTTCGTGCCCGCGGTGATCGCCATCGCCTTGCCGTCCGCGCCGATCCGGTAGGTCTTGCCGGCGGAGGAGTCGGCGAAGTACACGTCTCCCCGTGCCGCGCCCGCCAGCGCGCCCGGCGCCTGGTAAGCGCTGGCGACTGCCTGCCAGCCCTGGCCGTTGATCAGCATGTCGGTTAGGAAGGCGTTGCGAGACTTTCCGGCCTGTACCGGCTTGGGCCAGTCCTTCCAGAGGTAGCGCATCACATCCGGAAAGATCGCCGTGCCATGCGCGCCACTGTGCCCGCCTTCGCCCCAGGAGTGCTGCACTTCGTAACCAGCAAAGGTGAGCGCGCGCTCCATCATCTGGTTCTCGAACCACCAATCGCCCGCGTAGATGTTCTGGTCTGCGCTGCCGTCCTGGAGGAACACCCGGAGCCGCTTCGGTTCGTACTTTCGAAGCAGGGTGGGGTAGACATCTGCCCCGCGCAGGCCCACGAACGTGCCGATGGCGCTCCAGACGCGGCTGAACTGGTCCGGCCGCTCCCACGCCGCGGTCCAGGCGCAAACCGCGCCGCTGCTGGAGCCGCCGATGGCGCGGTCATTCGCGTCGTGAGAGAAGCGGATCGCGCGGCCGTCGGACGTCTTCTTCTTTTCCACTTCAGGCAGCAGCTCTTCCACCAGGAAGCGAGCGTAGCTATCACCCAGGCCGTCGTATTCATAGCTCCGGTTGAAGCGGTCCAGGGCGGTGTTGCCGTCGGCGGCGCGGACCCGGCCGTGTACCACGAAGACTCCGATGGTAACCGGCATCTCCTTCTTCGCGATCAGGTTGTCGAACACCGTCGGCGCGTTCCACTGGACGCCGTCCTGGTTCACGTAGAGGCACGCCGGCTTGTCCGGCGAGTACTGCGCAGGGACGTACACCCAATAGTCCCGGTAAGTGCCCGGGAAGATCTTGGAGTTCTCAAAGCTGAACTTGAGGACCTCGCCCTTGGGCACGCCGGGCTGGGTCATGGAGTCGGGACCCGGCTGCGGGTCGGCGGCGAACGCGTGCCGGCATACGCCGGTCGCCGCCGCCAGCGAAAGGATCAGGATGGGTAGGGTGCGGAGTGGTTTCATTCGTTTCTCGGGTCATCTTCAAGAGAAGGATGACGTGTCAATGGCCCGACCTGGGCAAACCAGCTCGGGCCAGTTGGGTTCAGGTAACTCACCGCGACGCATCGCGGCCGTGCAAACGTGGCCAATAGCGTGGCATTGCGTCCGCCCCGAACGGCCATCATCCTGAAAGGAGCGAAGCGCATTGAAGGATCTCGCCGTCGTGCGAAAGCGCCTCCGGAGGCACCCACGCGCGGGGTCGAGATCCTTCGCTTCGCTCCCGGATGACGAGGTATGGAGAAGGTCCCCACGGATCGGGCATCGCCACTAATCGCCTGGCGCTCAATGCTTAACGCTTACTGCCCCTTGACCTCGGTGACGATGCGGCGCAGCGTATCGTAGAGGCGGGTATCCGACTGGCTCGGCTTGAACTCTTCGTTGTCCACCACGAGCGGGGCGCCGATGACTACCAGCGAGGCGCCCCGCTTGGGGCATTCGATTGCCTGCTCGATGGAGAGACCACCCACTGCCTGCACCGGAATATCGACGGCGGCGACTACCGCTTCCAGGTCATCGAAGGGGTGCTTGCCCTTCTCGGTGTTGCGCTCGTCGAGCCCCGTGTGGACGATGATGTAGTCGATGCCCAGGTCCTGCATCATCCGGGCGCAGGCGGGCTTGTCGGGATGGACCATCACGTCGCCCATCACCTTGCCGCCGAAGTCCTTGGCGGCGCGGATCGCGCCCATGATGGTGCCCGGGTGGGCGACGCCCATAACGACCACATGAGTCGCGCCGGCCTTGAACATCATCTCCGCTTCGAGGTAGCCGGCGTCCATGGTCTTCAGGTCCGCCACGATCGGGTGGTTTGGAAACGCTTCCCGCAGGGCGCGCACCGCGTGCATCCCTTCTCCGAGGATGAGCGGCGTGCCGGCTTCGAGCCAGTCTACGCCGGCGCGCACCGCGATCTCCGCCACGGGCATGGCGTCCTGGATGGTGGGTAGGTCGAGCGATACCTGAACGATGGGTTGCATTCCGTAGGGTTCCAGAGCTTAAGAGCTGCGAGCGAGCAAGAGAGCGAACACGATGAAGCCGATGGCCGTCGCCGGCATCGGGCCCTCCCGCGGAAGGGCGATGGCGACGACGATGAGGGAGAGCCCGAGATACAGGACCAGGCGCCCGGCCATTACACGGCAGGCGGAAACGAACAGCATGCGTAGCACGTTGGCTAATGGACCCATCGGCTCACCCTCCGATTATCTCGCTGACGACCGCCGCGATTTCCTCCACGCTCGCCAACCCGCCGACCCCTTCATCTCCGCAGGCGAGGCGTTTGCTGACCGGCTCCACCACGTGAAGCTGCGCGCAGAGGCTGTTGATCGTGTCGCACAGCACCTCCGCGTTGAGACGCGGCAGCGAGCGCGAGCCCCCGAAGTCCTCCAACAACTGGCCCAGGTGCCGGGCCGTGGCGGGGTGCTCCCACATCATCGTGTTCATGGCCGGAGCCAGGACCACCGGCCGAGAGAGATCCCACGCCCGGTAGACACAGGTCAGCAGGTTGTCGCAGAGCCCCAGCGCCAGCTTCGCGAGCGTGTTGGCGTCCAGTGGGGCGATCAGCAGCAGGTCCGCCCATTTCCGCAGCTCGATGTGCATTACCGGCGCACCGACCTGGAAAAGGCCATTCTCCGGCCACTCGTCCGAATCCAGGTAGACCGTGGACTGCCCGCGCACCTCCAGCGGTTCGCCCCAGTGTGCCAAAGTCTCGGACTGCAGGCAGCCCGGATCGAAGAACGCGAGCGCGGCTTGCGTGGGTGCGATCTTCACGTCGTGTCCCAGGCGCAGCAATTCCGCGTACAGGGCCGGCGTCTTCACCGCCGCCACAGAACCGGTTACGCCCAGTAGGACCTTCGCCATGCGTGCTCCAAACTCAACCTCACTCCGGCAGAGGCGCGGCCGCTCTGTTCAACACAGCCATCCCACCTATTGAGCGTGGGCGATCTTCACCCAGGTTCCTTAACTGGAGGGCGGAAGGAGCCAATTCTCGGTAGTAAGGCCGGAGCAGTACCCGAAATGCCCGTCGGACGTGGCGAGGACCAGATTGTGCTCCAGGCAACTCGCCGCGATCCAGGTGTCATTCTCTGGAATAGGCCGACCGGCTTGCTTCAACTCCAGCCGGAGTCTTGCGTAGACGCACGCAGTGTCAAGTGTGACCGGTAAGACAACGGCACGCATGAAGAACCGCTCGTAACGAGGACCATGGACCAGATGACGGCGCGAATTGGACGCACCGAACAGCAACTCACCCGCAGCGACCACGGCATTCGCCACTGCGCGCTCCGCTGCGCAAATGAGCTTGAGCGTTGGAATGCGAATTGAGAATCGCTATGGCGATGGACGTATCCAGAGCAACTCTAACGCCACTCATCCAGATTCACCTGCTCAAACTCCTGTTCAATCACATCCAGAATTGCCTGAGCTTCTACATCGCTCAAGCAGCCGATGTACTCGGTCATCTCTGCCTTTCGCCGCCTGAGCTCTTCCTCACTGAACCCCAGGAAAGTTCCTCGGTCGCTTCCTCCGAGAGCTCCGCCCAGGGGCTCGATGGACACTCGAACCGGACGAGCAGGAAGGAGGACTTGCTAATTCAGCTCGAGTCCTCCGTCTGCATTCAACTGTCCGGATACCACACATTGGCTCAGCAGCAGCGCCCTCCGGGACCAGCCCCTTACCTTGAGGCCTCTCCCCAATGCTCCAGGATCTTCCGGCGGATGAAGGCGACAGCGCGAACGCTGCCTTCGTGTCCCTCTGGGTTGTTGTCCTCGAGACTAATGTACCCTTGGTAGCCGATGTCTGCCAGGCACGCGAAGATCGGATCGAAGTTCACGCTGCCCTCGCCGATGACACTGTGGTCGTACTTGCCGGGGACGCGGTCGCTGGCGTGGCAGTGCCATACTTTGTGCTTCACCACTTCCAGCACGGACATCGGGTCGTTGTAGGTCATCAACTGGTTGGAGCAGTCGAAGTTGACGCCGACGTAGCTGTCTTTGATCCGGTTGAAGATGGCGAGGAAGGTCTCTTGCTTGAAGGAGAAGTCCTCTTCGGTCCAGCGGCGGTCGCGGAAGTGGTTCTCGTAGCCGATCTTCACGCCGCGGGGCTCCGCGTATTCGGCGAGGGCGAGCAGTCCCTGCACCGCCCACTCGATGCCCTGCTCCTCGCTCACCCCGGGATGGCGGCAGCCGGCGGTGGCGCGGACGCCGGCAGCGCCGATCTCCTTGGCCACGTCGATCTCGTGTTTCATCTGCTCGAGCTGGTTCACGCGCTCGGCAGCGTCGGGATGGGTGAAGTCGGGGGCGCAGGTCCACTGGGACACCTGGAGGCCGTAGCGCTCCTGCAACTTGCGGATTTCGCGGATGTGCTCCAGGTCGTGGGGCTGAATGGTGCCGTAGTGCCATTCGATGTGAGTGAAGCCCAGGTCACGAGCCTCGGCGCAAACTTCCTCGACGGTGGGGGTGCCGTCGTCGATCATTCCATTAACGTGGCGCAGCGGGTTCCAGGATACGATGGGTGCCAAGGGGGTCTCCGGGGTTCTTCGACACAGAAGGACACAGATGGAAAAGAAGATGGCGGGAGGGTTGAGCCGCGTCGCCAGGCGCAATCTCCCGGTCTGAGTTCCGCTTCAGGCGCGCCGGTCCCTCTTTCAATGAGCATGGGACGTACCAGGAACCCCATGCGATCAGTACGACCCTGCCTTCGAAACGAGAGGCATGCCGAGGAGCGCAGCGACGTGGTAATCCCGCTTGACTTCAGGCAGTCTGTAAGCGCAGGGTTCTGGATTGCCTGTAAACGATCGGGATTGCCACACTCCGCTTCGCTCCGTTCGCGATGACTCGGCGGGGCGGATGGTTTTGGGTTACCAGTAGTCGGAGGGGATTGCCACGCTTCGCTCGCAGTGGCGCCGCTTGCCAAGCGCCGGACGAACTGAAAACAAAGGGGAGCTGCCTGCCGACAGCTCCCCCTTTCCGTTCTTGCTTTCCTGGATTCCTGATCAAAATCCAGAAGGCATCCTGATTACACGTCCAGGTCTTTGACGTCGCGGGCGTGCGCCTCGATGAACTGGCGGCGGGGCTCGACCTTTTCACCCAGGAGGAGGCTGAACGTGCGGTCCGCTTCTACCGCGTCGTCAATGGTGACGGACATGAGCTTGCGGGTGTTGCTGGCCATGGTGGTGTCCGCCAGCTCCTCGGCATTCATTTCGCCCAGACCTTTGAAGCGCTGGACGTACGGGTTGCGGCCGGGGATCTCCTTCTGCCGCACCTTCAGCTCTTCATCGTCCCACGCGTAAGCCACGTTCTTGCCGTTGTTCGTGGAGATCTTGTACAGCGGCGGCCGGGCCAGGTAGACGTGCCCGTTATCCACGAGCGGCTTCATGTACCGGTAGAAGAAGTTCAGCAGCAGCGTGCGGATGTGAGCACCATCCACGTCCGCATCGGTCATGATGATGATCTTCGCATACCGGAGCTTGCCGAGGTCGAAGTTGTCGAGCTTCTTGTCCTTCTCTTCTTCTTCCAGCGGGCCGGGGGTATGCCCGTTCCCGTTCCCCGTGCCGCCGTTGCTCCAGTTTCCATGCGAGCCGCCGGAGTCCGCGTGCACCGCAATTCCCGTGGCGATGGCCGTGATCAGGGAGCGGATTTCCTCGTTATCCAGCGCGCGGTCCAGGCGGGCCTTCTCCACGCAGAGCGGCTTTCCGCGGAGGGGGAGGATGGCCTGCGTGCGGCGGTCGCGGCCGATCTGCGCGGAGCCGCCGGCCGAGTCACCCTCAACCAGGAACAGCTCGCACTTCGTCGGATCTTTCTCGATACAGTCTTTCAGCTTGCCCGGAAGCCCGCCGCCGTCCAGCGCGTTGGCGCGCTTGATGGCATCGGCCGCCTTCCGCGCCGCTTCCCGCGCCCGCGCTGCCGTGGCCGCCTTGTCGATGATCCGCTTGGCGGAAGCCGGGTTCTGCTCCAGGAACTCCGTGACGCCTTCTCCAGTGAAGGAGTTGACCACGCCCTGGATCTCCGGGTTGCCGAGGCGACCCTTCGTCTGGCCCTGGAACTGCGGGTTCCGCAGCTTCACGGAGACCACGGCGCAGAGGCCTTCCACCACGTCATCGCCGGTGAAGTTGCTGTCCTTCTCCTTCAGGAGGCCGTTCTTGCGCGCGTACTGGTTCAGCACGCGGCTGAGCGCGATCCGGAAGCCGGAAACGTGGAATCCGCCGTCCGCGGTCTTGATGTTGTTGGCGAAGCTGAGGATGTTGTCCTGATAGCTGTCGTTATACTGGAACGCGATCTCGACCTCGATCGGCCCGGACTCGTCTTCACGGGACTTGCAGAAGCTCACCGGCTTGTGCAGCGCGTCGCGGCTGCTGTTCAGGTGCTCCACGAACGCCGAGAGACCGCCTTCGTGCAAGAACACGTGGGTCTCGCCCTTCGCCTCGTCCGTGTAGGTGAGCCGCACGCCGGCGGAGAGATACGAAAGGTCGCGCATGCGCCCCGTCAGCAGCTCTTCGTGGTACTCGGTCTTGCGGAAGATCTCCGGGTCCGCCAGCCAACGCACCGTGGTGCCGGTATCGTCCGGATCGGTGTGCCCGATGGTCAACAGGTCCGTCACCGGAACGCCGCGCTCGAACTTCTGATAATAGACGTTGCCGTCGCGGCGGATGGTGACTTCCAGCCACACCGAGAGGGCGTTGACGCACGATACGCCGACGCCATGCAGGCCGCCGGAAAACTTGTAGTTCTTGCCTTCGAATTTTCCGCCGGCGTGGAGCACGGTCAGCGCCAGGGTCACCCCCGGCAGGCCTTCTTCCGGGTGGATGTCGACCGGAATCCCGCGCCCGTCGTCCCGGACGGAAAGACTATTATCGCGATGCAGCGTCACGTCGATGTTCTTTGCGTGCCCGCCCATCGCTTCGTCAATGCTGTTATCGACCACCTCGACAAACAGGTGGTGCAGCCCTTTGACGTCCGTATCCCCAATATACATGGCCGGCCGATGACGCACCGCCTCCAATCCTTTTAGGACGGTGATCTGTGCCGCGCCGTAATCCGATTCTGACATTGATTTATGCTCCGAGCGTGCTCATTCCGAGCGCGCTCCATCATACCATGCGGAAGCCTTTGGGTCAAGCTTCCAGGCATTGCAAGTCGCGAATATATGTTTGTATCTCCAGGTCGCATTCACGCCTGAATGCGCCGATTCTTTCGCTATACCAGGCCTAGTCGCCACTGCTCGCTGATCCGGCGCACGGCAGCCCGGAGGTCGGGGTCTACCGGCAGCAACAGCAGGCGCCGCCGGAGCACGTCGTCCACAGTGCGCGCCCGCTCCTCTTGCGCGGCGTAGACCACCTCGGCCACGGTCGAGGAGCAGTTGGGGAGCAGGAGGGCTGCAAACTCCGGTCGCTGGCGAAGGAGCCGCTCCACCTCCCCGGCGCGGGGTCCGTAGAGCTGGCGCGAGCGCGCCGAAAGGCCGGGCGTCTCCGGGAGTGCGCTTCCTACCGGCAGAGCACGGGTGGGGCAGGGGAGACCCGGCCGCCCCAATTCGCGGCAGCACCAGTCCACCACCTCTTCCGCCAGGCTTCGATAGGTGGTCAACTTGCCCCCGACCACACTGGCGAGTCCGGAAATCCCATGGCGTTGCCGATGGTCCACCAGGAAGTGCCGGCGGGTGATCGCGCCGGCGGCGCGGTCGCTGGCGGGCAGCGGCCGGATCCCGATGGTGGTATGCTGCACGTCGCCCTCAGCGTAGCCTGCTCCAGGGAACAAACGGTTTGTCTCCGACAGCAGGTATTCCACCTCCCACGCCTGCACCGCCAGCCGATCCGGGTCGCCCTCGAACGGCACGTCTGTCGTGCCTACCAGTAAGCGCCCGTCCCAGGGGAGGATGAAGAACGGCCGGCCGTCGCGCTGGGCGGTGGCGTAGAGGTGGCCCCGGGGCCCCTCCGGCCGCGGCGGGAGCACCACGTGGGTACCCCAGGTGCCGCCGATCAGGCGGGACGGAGGCGTCGGCAGCAGTCGGTTCACGGCGTCCACCCACGGGCCGGCCGCATTGATAACGAGCCGCGCTTCCACGTCCCACGCCTGTCCGGTGAGTTCGTTTTGCAATCTTGCGCCGTTCACGCGCTCGCCCTGCTGCCGGAGTGAGATCACCCGGGTATGGTTGAGGGCCTCGCTTCCGGCCGCAACCGTCTCCCGCATCAACTCCACGCAGAGTCTCTCCGGGAACTCGATCTGGCCGTCTGAGTAGAGAAATCCGTTTTGCAGCCCCCGTGTCGAAAGCCCCGGCTCCAGGCGCTGTACATCCGCCCGCGGCAGGTAGCGCGAATGCGGAAAGGTGGAGTCCCGCGCCAACAGGTCGTACAGCTTCAGGCCGGCATGAAGCTTCCACGAGGGCGGACCAGCACCGGACAGCGCTGGGATCAGCAGCCGGATCGGACGGACCAGGTGCGGCCGCTGCCGGACGAGTAGGCCCCGCTCGTGGAGCGACTCGCGTACCAGGCTCAGCTCGCCGTACTGCAGGTAGCGAAGGCCGCCGTGGATGAGTCGGCTCGAAGCAGCCGTCGTGGCGGCACCGAAGTCGCCCTTCTCCACGAGGAGCACGGCGAGGCCACGCGCACTCGCATCGGCGGCGATTCCCAGGCCATTGATCCCGCCGCCGATCACCAGGAGGTCATAGCTTGACACGAACTTATTCTATCGCCGCTGAGCTATTCTGTTCGACTGCTTGGGACCACTGCGACCATGCGTGGCGCAGCAAGTAGTGCGCCTGGAGGATGGGTATCTCCACCCTCCGGCCGTGTTTTCGTACCCACCGCCACACCTGGTCGACAATCTTGGAGAAGGCAGCGTCGTCGTAACGAAGCCCATGCGGTGCGGAAAAATTACGGCCCCAGTAGATCCGCCCGGCGCGGTTCCTCCCCAGGTCTCCGCGCGTAAGCTCCAGTACCGGCGCCTGGCCGGCATTGGCAAAGTAGTGAAACCCGGTGCGCTCCGGCGGGCACCCCGGGCCGCCGGTCACCCCAAAGGTGGGCTCCCAGGGAAACTCCTGCAGCCAGATCGAGTAGGTGAAGCCCGGCAGATCGCGGTCTTCCCAGTCGTCCAGCCAGAGCTCTTCCGGGGTCGCGGCGAAGGTCTGGAACACCCGGATGGGCGTTAGAGTGTGGATGAAGCGAAGCAGCTCCCGCTCGTCTTCCGGAGTGGCGATCACCGCGATCTGACGACCCATGAGGTTGGTTCTCTACACGCAGGAAAGCGCCACGTTCCGCGCCTCCTCCACCGATACCGCGCGTGGGTTCGCCTTGGTGCTGCCGCTGGGCATCGTCTCCTGTGCAACCCAGTCCAGGTCCGCCAGATCGAAGCCCAGGGCGGAGAGGTGGAGCGGGATGCCCACGCGCGCCATGAGGTGCTCGGTGAAACGGATCAGCGCATCCGTGCCGGACTCGCCGACCGCTGCGACGAGGCCCAGCTCTGCAGCGAGTCGAGCATACTTGCTACTGGCTGCGTCTCGGTTGAAGCGCATAACGGGAGGCATCAGCAGGCCACAGAGCAGCCCGTGGGCGGCGCCGGTCACCGCGCCAACCGGGTGGGCCAGGCCGTGCACCAGTCCGAGCCGGCTGGTGTTCAGCGCAATGCCCGCCATCATGGAGCCGAGAGCCATGCCCTCCCGCGCTTCGCGGTTGCCGGGCTCGCGGACCGCGATCTCCAACCAGTGAGCCGTGAGCTTTGCGGCCTCCAGCGCCAGGGCGTCGGTCATCGGATTGGCGCCGCGCGAGGTGAACGACTCGACGGCCTGAACGAACGCATCGGCGCCGGAATAAGCGGTCACGGTAGACGGACAGGTGACCGTCAATTCGGGATCGACGATGGCCACGCGGGGCATCATCCCGGGCCCCCGGATGCTGGCCTTGCGGCGGGTCTCATGGTCTACCAGCACGCAGACCCAGGTCACCTCGCTCCCGGTGCCGGACGTGGTGGGGAGGGCGATCAGCGGCTTTCCGGTGTCCGGCACCGGCTTGCCCGAGAAGTAATCCGCCGCGGTGGCGCCCGTATCCGAGAGTGCCGCGCCTCCTTTGGCAATGTCCAGCACACTCCCGCCGCCGATGGCGATCACGCTGTCACAACCCACTGCCGCATCCATACACGCCTGGAGCGCCGTGAGGTCCGGCTCAGCGGGGACGCCTTCGTGCACGGAGGGTTCGAGGCCCGCTGCACGAAGTCCGGAGAGGATCGTCTCCAGCTTACCGCTGGCTCGGAGCGAGCGCCCGCACACCACCAGGGGACGGCGGCCCAGCGCGGACGCCTCCGCGGGAAGCTGCGTGACCGCGCCCCAGTTGAAGACGATCTTGGGGGGAGTCTGGAAAGTAAACCCGTTCAATACAACTCCTCGGGATGGGCGCGAGAGGGTGGGAGAAACAGCAGATGCTTGATATTCTTGACTGCGCGAGGGCGTTTTCCCTGTGTTGTCGGCGGGCGGAAAGGGCATTCCATGCAGCGAGGGTGGGGGGAGTGGTCCCCGTTTGAGCAAGAAGTGCGGCACCTGCCCACCACGTGGGAGGAGTATCCAGCCGAGCAGCAGTGCGTGGAGCGGTCGTACGACTACCTCCCGGACCTGGAGCTGGTTCTCGAGTTGGCCCGGCGCGCCGGCGGTCCGATTCTGGACCTCGCGTGCGGCACCGGCCGGATCGCCGTGGCTCTGGCACGCGAAGGCTATGAGGTAGTGGGGCTGGACTTCAACACCGGCTTCATCGCCCGAGCGCGGGCCGAGGCGGAGCGGATCCGCGACGAGCTAGCCGGCAGCGTCCGCTTCGTGGTGGGGGACGCGCGCAGCTTCGATCTGCCGGAGCGCTTCGGGCTGATCGTGATGATGGACCAGGCGTTCAAATACCTGCTTCACCACGACGATCACCTCGACTGCCTCCACTCGGTGCGCGAGCACCTGCGGGATGAGGGGCGCTTCCTGGTGGAGCATCGCTGCCTGTTCAAGCTGCCGGACGCCGGCGCGGGCGAGACCTACAGCTTCGCCTGGAACGGTGTAGAGTGGGCGGGTGTAGACACCTACGACCCGATCCAGCAGGTGGGCGTCACCGCCTTCCAGCCGGTCGATCAACCCGACACCCTGCCGAGCCTGGATCCGTGCCGGGACTTCACCTACCAGGAGCTGGCGCTGCTCCACAAGGTGGTCGGCTTCGAGCTGGACGAGATCGTCAATGACCTGGACGAGCGGCCGGAGACGACCCCGTACTTCGATGCGGCCATGGTGTTGAAGAAGAGCGCGCCGTGGCGACCACGGCAATAGGCGAAGCCCGGAGCGAGGCCTACGCCTTCGCCCCCACCGCTACGCGAGCGTGGGCCAGGACGCTGTCCACGTTCACGGGCGCGCCGCTGCGGCGTTTGCTCTCGTGGGCGGCTTCCATGAAGGCGAATAGTTCCAGCGTCTCTTCCGGGGAGACGGGAGGTTTGCCGGTCTTGAAGAAGAGGGCGATCTGCCGGGCGAGGGGCTCGTAGCCGCCGTACTTGCCTTCCGGATAAACGCCTTTGATCGGCGCGTAGCCGCCGTACTTGCCGGACATGATGATTCCATCCGTGCCGTATACCAGCGCCTGGTAGCCGATAGCGCCCTGGTGGATGCCGCGGAACGTGCCCACCCGACCGTCCTTCCAGGTGCCGGTGACGAACTCCGTCACCGGCGTTTGTACGCGGGTCACGCTTTCACAGCCGGGACCCATAATCGTGTAAAGGGTTTCCACGCCGTGGACACCATGCCAGAAAAGGTCCGCATGGGTGGGGTCAATGGGGCAACCGCCGTGCACCTCGCAGCCGAGCACTTTGCCGACTTCGGGATGGTGGCGCATGTCGTAGAAGCCGGGGCTGAAGCGGTGCTGGGAGCAGGAGAAGATCGGTACGCCCTTTTGCTCCGCTAGCTGATAGATGCGGACGGCGTCCTCCATCTGCGCGGCCAGGGGCCGGCCGATGTAGAGCGGCTTGTGCGCCTCGATGACCGGCTTGGCCAGGGCGAGGTGCGCACGGCCGTCCATGCTCATCACGATCACGGCGTCCGACTGCTTGAGCACCTCCGGGATGGTGTCCACGATCTTCACCCCGAACTGCTGGATCTGCTGGATCCACTTCGGCAAGTTGTCCCGGCTCTCGGCCAGGTCCGGGCTGCCGCCCGGGTAGGCGACCGTGCACTGGAAGCCAGTGAGCTCATCGGTAGCCTGCGGGTCGTTGAGGAACTTGGCGAACTCCACCGCCTGGTAGTTATCGATCCCGACGAAGCCCACGCGAATCTTCTTGCCGCTGTCGGCCGCGCGCACCGGGCGATCCGCCAGCGCCAGCGCACCCAGGCCGGCGGTGCCGAGCTTGAGGACTTCACGACGGGAGACGGGTTGAGCGAGAGAGGACATGGCGAGAAGCTCCTGGACGGGCACGACGAAGGGGGGTGAGAACGAGGACTTACAAAAGCGGTTACTTTTCGGTGAAGAGAACCGGCACCTCGGTTTCGGAGACTACGGCCAGGTCTCCGGGCTGCAGGGCGGTGGCGCGCAAGGTGAGGGTCTGGTCGCCCACGAGAGCGGGGCTGACGGTGGTGGAGAGAGTGATCTCGCCGTCGCTTTGCCCGGGCGCCAGTGTCAGCGGCTCCGCCTGGACCAGGCCTTGCAGCTCTTCGGGAAGCACCAGCGTCACGCGGACCGGTAGCGGGAGGTCCGGGGACCGCGCGATCTTGACGGGCACCCGGAAGGAGGTGCCGGCACGGGCGGTCCGCTCCTCGGGGTGATGGGTTACTTTGAGCAGCGCGCCCTCGATCGCCATCGTGATCCGGCCGTCCATCAGGGTCATCAGGTGCCGTACGTTCCCGCGTGGATCGGCCACTTTGGCTACGGCCACGGTGATCATCCGCGAGGTGCGCGAAGTCTCGAGCCATTCCGGCATGAAGCAGGGGTACGCGCTGCGGCTGACACCGGGAGCGACGACCATATCCGGCCCCGTGATTCCCATGCATGTGTAGCTCTGATGGGCGGCCATCCAGAGGCCCACCTCGCCCTGGAAGCCCTCTGAGCGAGTCACGATGACGGCCGCGGGATAGGTGGCACCGCGGTGGATGCGACGGCCGCCGTCTTTGTCGACCGGCTCCACCTTGCATACCGGCTTCATCGTGACCGACACCATGATCTGCGGGATGCGGTCGTCGTCCGGCGAGCGGGGCACGAGGTTGCCGCCGGCCGCCGCGAGCACGGGGTGCGTAACCGGCTTCCCGTCGATCATCGCGGCGCCGGTGATGCCGGCGAGGGAGGCGGTAACCGCCACGTCGGCGGCGCAGCGGAGCGGGACCTTCAGCTCTCCGGCGCCCGCGGGAATCGCAGCTCCGACCGGCGCACTCACGCCTTCGGGCAAGCCGGTAAAGACGAGGGGGATGGCGTCTTTGAAGCCGCCGGTGCGGATTGCCTTGACCACCAGCTCTGCGGTCCCACCCAGTGGCACGCTGATGTTCTGGGGCGCCTGGAGACGGAAGTCCGGTGCCGCGCGCTCGACCGACAGGCGGTAAACGCCCGGCAGGTTGGAACGCTTTCCAGCGAGATCGTTGACCACCAGCGTGTACTCACCGTCCCCGGGGACGGTGTATTCCAGGCCGGCGTCCGTGGTATCAGGCAGATCATCGCTCTTCGCTAGCTCCTTGCCGTCCGGCGAGAGCACGCGCAGTGACACGTCCAGCTTGGAGCCCAGCGCGCGCGCCTCGGCCGCGAGCGTCCAGACCTCGCCCTTCTTGCCCGAAAGCTTGTAGCGTGCCTCAGGGTGAGCTTCGTCCATGGTGCCCGTTATCGCACCGGGCACCGCGAGCGTGGCGCCGAGCGTCTCGGGCACGTCGCTGACGCGAAGCGAGACAGGGGCCGAGGCGCCGCCCTCCAACTCCAGGCGATAGGGGAAGGAGCTCGACCTCGGCTCGTCGGGGAACCGCACCTCGCGCTTCACCCGCTCGGGAGCTTTCTCACCGGTGTCCAGCACAAACTCCACCGGCACAGTCTGGCCCCGGGCACCGGCAGCCGGAAGGGTGGCCAGCACCCGAGGACCCGGGCGTACTGCCACACGATAGACGTACGAGCGGTCGCCCCGGAAATCGACGTCATGAAGCGCGAGCGTGTACTCGGTCCCCGCCGTCGCCGCGAAGGTGACTGCGGCATCCTGGCCGGTGGTGTCCGCCGCGTCCGCGACCATCCGGCCCGCGGAGTCGCGGACCTCCAACATCCCGTTGAAGTTCGCGCCCAGGCCGCGGGCGGTCAGTTCCACCGTGATGGGGCCGGTGCGGGAGGCCGTGAAGCGGTAGCGGTCCACTTCCTCGTTCTTGCCCAAGCGCCCATTGACCGTGATGGGAAGAGAGGCGAGCGGCTGCGGCGCGCGACGGAATGGCTGCTCAACCACCTCCTCGCCTTCGTTGCTGACGATGAACACGCCGGTCGCGGTGCCGCCGTTGGCGTTCGCGGACTGCCAGCGGATCGGGCCGGGCGGGAGTCCTGCGGGCAGGGTGAGGCGGGCGGGTACCTCGCGCGGGAGGGGGAGCGCCGTGAGGTACGCCTTGGCACCAAACCAGTAGGGCGGCGGCGGCACGAGGATGGGGCCGGGCGGGCCGGTGATCTCCAGCTTCACGCCTGGGATGAGCGTGAAGAACTGCATGTCCGGCGTCCAGTCGTAACCGCAGACGCGCACGTCGAGCGTCTGCCCGGCACGGCCTCCCGGCGGGTAGACGTAGCCCATCTCCGGCGCCTTTTGCGCCCAAACGGGTCCGCTGCTAACCAGCAGAGCCGCGCCCGCCAGCCATGCGCCTCTCATAGCAGCTCACGCACCACGCGCCCGCCGTTCACGATCGGCACCGGCCGGCCGAGTGGGGTGCAGTAGGTCTTGCCCGGATCGATCCCCATCAGGTGGAAGATCGTGTGCAGCAGGTCTTCCACGCTCACCGGGTCCGTGGTCGGCGCGGCGCCCTGCTTATCCGTAGCGCCCACCACCTGTCCCGGCTTGATGCCTCCGCCGGCGAAGAGGACGCTCTGCGCCATCGACCAGTGGTCGCGCCCCGCCTGGCTGTTGATGCGCGGAGTGCGCCCCATCTCGCCCATCATCACCACCAGCGTCGTATCCAGCAGCCCGCGCTGGTCCAGGTCCGTGATGAGGGCGCTGAAGGCGCGGTCGGCGTGGGGGATCAGCTCCCCTTCCAGGCTGGGGAAGCAGGTGAAGTGCGTGTCCCAGCTTCCGTGGTCGATGCCCACGAAGCGGCAGCCCGCCTCTACCAGCCGCCGCCCCAGCAGCGCGCACTGGCCCAACGAGGTGTGCCCGTACTGCGCCCGCACCTTCTCCGGCTCCGATTGGAGGTCGAACGCCTTTCGAGCGGTAGGAGAGGTCACCAGATCGTACGCCTTCTCGTAGTACTTCGCGAGCGTGCGGGAACGAGATTGCGTGGAAGGACGCGATGCCTCCAGCGCCCCGAGGGTGCGCTTACGCCGCTCCTGGCGTGCGGCGCTGAGGCCATCCGCCACGTTCAGGTCCTTCACTTCGAAGTCCGGCTGCACTGGGTCCGACTCGATCACGAATGGCCCGTGCTCGGCGCCGTAGAACCCGGGACCACCGGCGGCGAGCGGGTGCGGCACGTTTACGTAGACGGGCACGGAGCCGCGCGGTCCCAGCTCCCGCGACACGATGGAGCCGATGGAGGGGTAGAGGACGTTGTTCGGGATGCGGTTGTTGGTGCCGTCCGCAAAGTCCGCTTTGTAACCGGACAACACATAGTGGTAGCCCGTGGTGTGGCCGTTGTCGTTGTGGCTGTGGCTGCGGAGGATGGCGTACTTGTCCGCGACCTTCGCGCTGAGGGCGCAGTGCTCACCCACTTCGATACCGGAAACGTTCGTCTTGATCGGCTTGTAGGGACCGCGGATCTCGGACGGCGCTTCCGGCTTGAGGTCCCACATGTCGATGGTGCTGGGGCCGCCCTGGAGGAACAGGAAGATGCACGCCTCGGCCTTTTTCGGCTTGGCGGTAGCGGCCTCCGCCTGGAGTTGGAGCAGCAGCGGCAGGCTCAACCCGCCCAGGAATCCCGAGCCGCCGACGCGCAGCGCCTGCCGCCGGTTCATCCCGCCGCAATGACGTCGAGGGGTGTTTGCTCCGTCCATGTTCGCTTATCTCCGGGGGAGGCCCCTCTCCGGGCTTCGCCCACCTCTCCCCGTCCTGTGGGATGGAGAAAGGCTAATTACGATTCGCTGCTATTGCTTGGCGTTCTGATTGCTGGCGGGTCAGTGGTTGAACGTGAATTCTTTGGTGTTCAGCAAGGACCAGAGGGAGTCTTCCACCGCCTCGGCGCGGTTCGCTCCCGGTTCCTGGAACAGGGCCAGCATCGTGGCTCGCTCTTTATCGCTCGGGTGCCGGGAGAGGGTGGCGAGGTAGAGCTCATCCACGAGTTCCGGCGGCGCAAGTGACGAGGACGCGAGGCGGCGCACCGTTCCGGAACGCGCGCGCAGCTTCTCCGTGATCTCAGGGGAGTTCATCAGGTGGAGCGCCTGGGAGATGCTCGGCTCGCTGCTGCGCTCGCACTCGCAGACGCTGGCGCGGACGGGGCGGCCGAAGATGCGGAAGAAGTAGCTGGGCATGCGGTTGTCCCAGATCTGTACCGCGCGGTAGCCTTCCGGCCACCCGTTGAACTTCTCCGGCACGCCGGTCACCTGGCTGATGGCGTCCAGCAGCACCTCCGCCGGCAGCGACTTCTCCATCGCGTGGGAGAAGTTCTGCTCGTCCGTCCGGTTCAGCGGCAGTGACGTGGAGCTGAGCTGGTAGGCCCGCGAGGCGAGCAGCGTGCGCGTAAACGCCTTGAGGTCGTACTTCAGATCGCGGAGGTGCTGCGCCAGCGCAGTGAGAAGCGGCTCGTTGGTCGCCGGGTTGGTGGCGCGGAGATCGTCGACCGGCTCGACCAACCCGCGACCGAAGTAGTGCGCCCAGAGCCGGTTCACGATGGAGCGTGCGAAGAACGGGTTCTCCGGCGCCAGCATCCAGTCCGCCAGTACTGCACGGCGATCCGGAGCCTGGCTAAAGTCCGCCGGCGGCGCGCCGAGCGCGTGGACCGGCACCGCCTTTTCCGTGCGAGGGTGCTTCAGCTCAGTGCCCGGCTGCGGGAAGATCGCGTCGTCCCCGCTCGGCAGCTTTTTGCGGCCGAGGCCGGTGAAGAAGCCGGCCAGGGCGTAGTAATCGTCCTGGCTCCAGCGCTCCGCCGGATGGTGGTGGCACTGCGCGCACTCGATGCGGGTGCCCAGAAACACCTGGCTCACCGCGCGGCTGGCCAGGTCCGGCTTGTCCAGTACGCGGTAGAAGCTCGCCGGCCCTTCCGCGGCGGTATCCCCGCGCGCCGTGAGAATCTCACGAACGAACGCGTCGTACGGCCGATTCTCCGCCAGTTGCCGCCGCAGCCAGCGCGTCATCGCCACCGCGCCCTGCGGCGTCACCGCGTCCTTATCCACGCGCAAAATGTCCGCCCACCGCATCGTCCAGTAATCCGCGTACTCGGGACGATCCAACAGCTTCTGGACCAAACTGGCTCTTGAAACGAAAGCGGGCGTGTCCTGGCGGAGCCGTATCGGGGTAGGGGCGTGTGGGAGTTTGGGCGTAGATACTACCTTTAACTTCTCCCCTCTCCGTGTCTCCGTGCCTCCGTGGTGAGTTTTCCGCTCCAGCTCGCACTCCGCCAGAAAGGCTTTGGCTTCCGCGGCGGTGGGAAGCGTGCCGATGACGTCCAGGTAGGCGCGGCGGAGGAAGGTGGCATCGTCGCAAACGTCGCTCGGGGGGATGCCGAGGCGCTGGAGCTTGTCCCAGACCAGGCGGTCGATGAAGTTCGCCTCCGGGGAACGCGGAAAGGAGGTCGCGGCCCGGGGGAGCGTGACGCGGCAGATGGCCACGTTGCCCATGTAGCGCACCAGGATCGCCGCCTCACCGGGGATTGCGCTGGCCTGCACCAGGCCGCGGCTATCCACGTCCGCAATAACCCCCGCGTTCGAGGAATACTCCGCCTCCGTGGTCACGCAGCGCCGGTTGCCCTGGGCGTCGATCGCCGTCACGCGGAGTTGCTGCGTGCCTTTCGGCGAGAGGACCTGCTGCTCCGGCTCCACCTGCACCCGCACCGCGGGCTGCGTCCCACCGACGCCGAACTGCGCGCCTTCGTTAAGCCAGCGGACCAGGCGGCGGTAGGGGAGGCCGGCGGGATCGAGGCGCTTGCCGCCGCCGTGCGGAATCTGCGCGCTCCCCTTCAGCAGCAGCAGGCTCCGCTCCGGCTGGGCGGTGGAGATGCGGCGCCCGCGCCCTTCCAGCACCAGGGCCTGGTAATCCGCTTCCGGATCGAATCCGAACACGCTCAGCTTGAAGCCGTGCTGCCCTTCTGCCTTGCCGTGGCAGCCGCCGGAATTGCAGCCCGCCTTGGTGAGGATGGGAATGACCTGGTTCTCGAACGAAATGGGTAGCGGCACCTTGAGGCCGCGAACTTCCAGCGGCACGCGAAGTTGCGAGGCGCCTTGCCGGACCCGCACCTCCGTGCGCCCCTCGCCCACCGGGCGGATCAACCCCTCGGCGTCTACCGCCGCCACCTTCGGATCTGCGCTGGTGTAGGTGACTTTCCGCGTGAGGTCACTCGTGCGACCGGAAACCGAGGCGCTGATCAGCAATTGCTGGGTGGCTTCCGGGCTGTCCAGCCGGACGGACGCCGGGGAAACCCGCAGCGTTGCGGCGGGCGTCGCCGCGTGGACCTTGCCGCCCGCGAGGGCGCTCACCAAAAAGGCACCGAGTAGGAGGATCTGTTTCTTCGGAAGCGGCATGGACACTGTGGAGCTCTGAAGCGCGGATTCTCCCTATGACCCGAAACCGAGCGGGTAGTTTCGAGAAGCCGGACATTGCTGAAACTCACACCTTTGGGTCACCTCATAAGACCCACCCTGCCGCCGTTCAGTCTCGCCCATGAAGACCTCGCTATTCCTTGCCGCCGCCTTAGTCTGCCTCGCCGGCGCCGGTCGCACCGCCCCCACGCCGCCCGCCGGCACCGTCCCCAAACCTCCCCCCTCCGTCAAGGTGCCTGCCAGGGCGCCCGTCGTGGCGGTCGCTCTTCGTCCCGACGGCAAGGTGCTGGCAGTGAGCAGGGGAGCCACCGTCGAGCTCTGGGACGTCGCTGCCGGTACCCTGCTGCGAGAGCTGACCGGCCATCCGGAAGCCGTGCACAGCCTCCAGTTCAGCCCGGACGGCAAACTGCTGGCGGCGGGCGCGTACCAGGTGGTCCGTCTCTGGAACCCGGAAAGCGGCATGGTGCTTCGCAGTCTTCCCGGGCATCCGGACCGCGTGACCGCCCTCGCGTTCAGTCCGGACGGCGCGACCCTGGCCGCAGCCAGCGGCGTCCCAACCCGCAGCGGCGAGGTGAAGCTCTGGAACGTCGCGGCCGGCGCCGCTGCAGGAACGCTGGCGGAACACTCGGACGCGGTATACGGGGTGGCGTTTTCGCCGGACGGTCAGCGCCTGGCGACCGCCTCGGCGGACAAGAGCGTGCGGCTGTGGGACGTGAAGAGCGGCAAAACGCTGTTCACCTTTGCGGGACATACGGACTACGTGCTCGGCGTGGCGTTTTCGCCAGATGGCAAGCGCCTCACGTCCAGCGGCGCGGATCGCTCGATCAAGCGCTGGGACGCGGAGAGCGGGGAGCAAACCGCCACCACTGAAGCCCACAAGAAGCAGGTGCTCTGCCTCGCCGCAAGCACTGACGGCAAGCTGGTAGCAACCGGAAGCCAGGACCAGTCGGTGAAGCTGTGGGACGGCAACAACGGGAACGCCGTGCGCACGCTCGGAGGGCTCCCTGCGGGCGTGCTCTCCCTCGCCTTCAGCAAAGACAGCGCACTCCTCGCCACCGGCGGGGGAGACGGGACCACCCGCCTCTACAACCCCGCCAACGGACAGCTCATCAAACAGCTACCTCCACCCGCAGGGAATTAACCGCCAAGCGGAAGCTAGAAGGAGCAGAGTTCACCACAAAGGCACGACGACACTAAGGATATTGAAGGTCCGCAGATTCAACCCATCAGGTTGTAGTCGATCCGGTAAATGTCCCCCGCGATCGACTTCCGGACGCCTTCCTCTTAGTGTCGTGTCTTTGTGGTGAATTCCCCCTGGCCCCCCTCAGCGTTCTTGGCGTATTGGCGGTTTTACCAGTTACCTGCTACCCCGGGCTTCCTGGCGGCTACCGGCTACGCGGGAAAAGTAGAGAGACGCGGCCTTGGAGGCGGTCCGGTCTGCGGCGTTGCGCGGGAGGGTGTAGTCGCCGGCCAGGCGGTCTCCGCCCGGCGTGAACGGGTGAGCGACCTGCCGGAAGTAGATGGCGCGGCCGGTGTGGCTATTCAGCACCCGGAGGTGGAGCACCGCTTCCGGCCGCAGGTTGCGGGGCCGGTTCTCGGTGAGCGGCAGTCCGACTGCGAGCAATCGCGGATAGGCCACCAGGTCCGCGCCCATCCGCCGTCCGAACTTCACGGCCACGCGGTCCGGGTAATGCTGGTGCCGACCCAGGCCCATCCCGCGAAAGGCGTCCCTGGACGCATCTGCCGGCAGCACGTCATACCCCTGGCGCTCGTACACCTCTCGCAGACCGTTGGTGATCTGCTTCGCGCTTTCGGCATCCGCCGAGTAGAACTGCGCCGGCATGATGGCCAGGGTGGGCTTCGCCGCGGCCTGCGCCGGAGCGATCAATACGCCGGCAGCAAGCACGGCGGAAAGAGTAGCGGTTATATGGAACTTCATGGAGTTGGTCTCTCTTGAGTTGATCACGACACCCGGCGAGCCAGGGACTATGGGTGTCACCGGGATTTACCAGTAGGCGAACGACCTCAAACCCTCCAATCGGATCGTTGCTCAGATTGGTACCCCTGGGCCGTTCCACTCGATGGCTCAAGCTGGGGCAACCGCTTCCGCGCACGGCTAAATGAGACACTTTTCGCCTGGATGCGGCACCGGGTTCAGCGACGTCGCGAAATGGGGATTTGCCCGCCACGCCATATGCGGCGTAGCCACCCACAGCGTGGCCCCGATCCAGCCGAAGGAGCCCGCGCGACGACCGCCCTGAGAGGTCTTTACAAACGAAACGGCGTGCGCTACAATCAGCGTCGTTGCGGGCGGTTAGCTCAGTGGTAGAGCGCTTCCTTGACACGGAAGAGGTCACTGGTTCAATCCCAGTATCGCCCATGCCGCAACTCCGGAGATCGGAGCGCGCGGGCATGGCCTGGGTTCCACGGCGTGGAGCTTTCGCAAGGTCACCTGGCGGAGTAGCTCAGTTGGTTAGAGCACGCGGTTCATACCCGCGTTGTCGAGAGTTCGAGTCTCTCCTCCGCTACTTCTGAACGGCCTCGATGTGGTCCGGTGAGTTCATCCACCAAACCGCATCGGGGCCGTTTTGCATTCACCGGGCCTTCCGCTTCGTCTCGGCGGATCGCTCCCGGAACTCTTGCCTGCCCGGCGTGCGTAACGAGGCTTGACTTGGCTTCAGCCTTCCTCGTACGATGCACCCGGTGAGCAAGCAAGAACTCCAAAAAGTCCTCGGCTGGTCCGTGGCCGTGATGCTGGCCACGTGCCTTCCGTACTTCCTCGTCTGGTGGTACACGCCGCTCCAGTCCGTCTTTCCGTGGACCCTCTTCAACTCGGACGACCACGGCGTCTACTTCGCCTGGATGCGGCAGGCGGCGGACGGGCACCTGCTGTTCCGCAACCTGTTCACGGCGGAGCCGCAGCGCGGCATCTACCTCCAGTCCTATTTCCTGCTGCTCGGCCAACTCGCCCGCTTGCCGGGAGTGGATGTACCGCTCGCCTACCAGATCGGGCGCCTGATCTTCGGGGTGACCACGCTCCTGCTGGTCTACCGGCTGGGCGCGTTCTTCACCTCGGATCGCTTCACCCGCGGCTGCATCTTCTGGACCACAGCCTGCTCCGCGGGGCTAGGCTGGATCTTCTGGCACGACCACATGATCCAGCGGGGCCCGGTCGACGTGTGGCAGCCGGAGGCCATCACGTTCGCGAGCCTCTACAGCAACGGGCTGTTTGCGGTCGCCCTTTCGCTGCTGCTCGGGGTCGTGATCTGCCTGTTGATCGCCGAGCAGCAGGGGCCGCGCTGGGCCGTCAGCGCCGGAATCTGCGGGCTGCTACTCGGCAACATCCACTCGTATGACGTGATCCACCTCACCGCCGTCTGGTGCAGCTACTTGCTGGCGAAGTGGATCGTGGCGCGACGCTTTCCGGCACGCGAGGTCGGATACGGGCTCATTACCGCGCTGGTGGCTGCTCCCAGCGTCGGCTACATGGCGTGGCTGTATGCCACGGAGCCGGTCTTCAAGGCGCGGGCGGATACCGCCACGCTTTCGCCGGAGCTCGCCGGATATCTGTTCGGCTACGGGTTGCTCCTGCCGCTTGCGGCCGCAGGCGCGTGGATCCTTTGCCGTAGCAGCAAGGAAACGGCGGGCGAAGCTCAGCCGTCTCTTCGCTGGCTGCTGCCGATCGTGTGGGCCGTAATCGGCATTCCGCTGTCGTACGCGGCTATCCCGCATCTGGCGGATGGCGGACTGGACTGGCAGCCGGTCGCCTTTCAGCGGAAGCTGATCATGGGGTACCACCTGCCCCTCGCGCTGCTTTCCGGGCTGGCCATCGCCGCGCTGGCCCGGTCACTCGCCGTACGTGGCGGCACCCAGCGCACCCGCGTCCTGATCGCCGCGCTCGCGGTAACGCTTCTGTCCATCAGCAACCTGCGTTACCTGGTCCGCGACATCAAGCTGGCCCGCACGGAGAACCTCACCAGCACCGGCGCCCACCACGCCTACTGGCCGGAGAGCGACCTCCGCGCCTTCGAGTGGCTGCGCACGCACACCGCCTCCAATGCGACGCTGCTCACCTGGCCCATGAACGGCGTCTTCGCGCCCGCTTACAGCGGCAGGAAGGTGTATGCGGGCCACTGGGGAGAAACTCCCGGCTATGAGGACCGCCTCAAAGAGGAGTTCGCCTTCTACTGGGGCCTCTGGAGCAGTGAGGAGCGGCTGCGCTTCCTGCGTCAATACAACATTACCCACGTGGTGGACAGCCCCATCGAACGCGAGTGGGTCGCCGCCTGGGGCCAGAAGGTCAACCGCCCCCAGCGCCCGCTCACCGCTGAGGCCTACCTCCAACCGGTATTTAATGAGCAGGGCACCACGGTGTACGAAGTGCGTCCACGCTCATCAACCACCCCTGATTAGCAGCCACCGAGGGACGCGGAAAAACGCCGATGTAGTGATCTGGCAACCCACTAACGAAGTGTTAGCAGTGAGTGTGAGCCTGGGCGTGGCGGCGTCGTCTAGACGCCTTCCGGTGAGCCGCCGAGACGGCGGCACCACCTCACTCCGCCCTACCCATCATTCCAACTGGGCAGACTAGTACAGACCGATAGGAGCCCGGATCGGGAGTACTGGCTACTTCGAACACCTCATCTTGACTTCTTATCGGCGTTCATCTGCCTCCATCGGCGGTTTCAGAGTTCCAATTCGTATCCCTTTGCGGCTAAAAGAATGAGACTTGCAAAGCGGATGGCCAGGGTGACCCCCTCGGCCATCATGGAGTTGATCAAGACCACGGCGGCGGGGGACTACATCTCCTTCGCAAGTGGCCTGCCGGACCCCGCGCTCTATCCGGTCGACACGCTGCGGGCGCTGACGGAAGAGGTGCTCACGCAGGATGGCCGGGCCGCACTCCAGTACGGCCCGGCCGAGGGGTATCCGCCGCTGCGCGAATACGTGGCTGGCCTCCTTCGCAGCCGCGGGCTGGACGCCACTCCCGAGCACGTACTGATCACCAACGGGTCGCAGCAGGGGCTCGATCTGGCGGCGCGGGCGCTCCTGGACCCGGGCGACGGCGTGCTACTGGAAAACCCTTCCTACCTGGCGGCGGTCCAGGCGTTCGATAGCTATGAGGCCCGCTACGTCACCGTTCCGCTGGATAGCGACGGCATGGTGACTGCCGGCTTGCCGCAGGCGCTCGCGGCAAGGCCGAAGCTGGTCTACACGCTGCCGAATTTCCAGAATCCCACCGGCATTACGCTAGGCGCAGAGCGACGCCGGACGCTGGCCGAGGCCGCCTCGGCGGCGGGCGTAGGGGTGCTGGAGGACGATGCCTACCACGACCTGCGCTACGAAGGGGCGGCGCTTCCCCCGGTCTGCGCGCTGGCAACCAATCCCTGGGCCATCTACACCGGCACATTCAGCAAGACGGTGGCGCCGGGCGTGCGGGTCGGCTATCTCTGGGCGGATCCTGCCCTGGTCACCCGGCTTGGGCAGCTCAAACAGATTACGGACCTCCACACCGGCTCCTTCACGCAGCGGGTCATCTACCGCTACTGCGCGGAGGGGCACCTGGAGCCCGGGACCCGGCGGTTCTGCGACGTTTACCGCATTCGCCGCGATGCCTTGCTGGACGCCCTGACGAAGGAGGCCGCCGGCCTCATCACCTGGACGCGGCCCGCCGGCGGAATGTTCGTCTGGTGCACGCTGCCGCCGGAGCGGCCCGCCGCCGAGTTGCTGCGCCGGGCCATGGAGCGCGGCGTCGTATTTGTGCCGGGCCTGAGCTTCCACGCGGCTGGCGGCGGCGAAAACACCTTCCGCCTCAACTTCGTCAGCGCCACGGAAGACCGCATCCGGGAGGGCATTCGCATTCTCGGTGAAGTCCTACGAGCCTGGTACGATGAGTGACCGCTACGGTTTCCCGGGGGTCTCCGCGTCGGTGGTCGCCACCATCGGCGGCACTCCGCTCGTCGCGCTAGAGCGTCTTTGCGCGGGATTGCCGGGTCTAGTGCTGGCGAAGCTGGAGAGCTATGGCCCCGGGCAGAGCGTGAAAGACCGGATCGCGCGGCACATGATCGACGAGGCCGAGCGTACCGGACGCCTCAAGGCGGGCGGCTCCATCGTCGAACTGACCAGCGGGAACACCGGCATCGGCCTGGCGCTGGTCTCGGCGGTGCGCGGCTACCGGTTCTACGCCGTGATGTCCGAAGGGAACAGCCTGGAACGGCAGCGCATCCTGCGTGCGCTGGGCGCGGAAGTGGTGCTGGTGCCGCAAGCCCACGGCTTCCGTCCCGGCGTAGTCACCGGCGAGGACCTCCTGCGGGTGGAGCAGCGCGCGGCGGAGCTAACCGCGGAGTTGGGCGCGTTTCGTCCCGACCAGTTTTCGAACCCGGACAACGTGGCGGCGCACGCCGAGACCACGGGCCCGGAGATCTGGGAGCAAACCGGCGGGCGCGTCGACTGCTGGGTCGCTTCCGTCGGCACCGGCGGGACGTTCCTCGGGGTAGCCGGCGCCCTCAAGAGCCGCCGCCCGGAGATCCGCTGCATCGCCGCCGAGCCGGCCACCGCCCGGATTCTGGCGGGTTGCGAGGTGACCTCCACGGCGCACAAGCTCCAGGGCACCGGCTACAACCTGGTGCCGCCGCAGTGGGATTCCGCGCTCTGCGACGGGTTCATTGGCGTCACGGATGAGGATGCCGTGGAAACCGCCCGGCTCCTCGGCACCCGCGAGGGAGTCTGCGCGGGGTTCTCCAGCGGCGCGAACGTGTGGGCCGCGCTCCAGCTTGCCCGCGAGGCCCGGGAGGGGAGCGTCATCGTGACTGTGTGCCCGGACACCGGCCTGAAGTACCTCTCAACAGACCTATTCCCCTAACCCGAAACACTGCACCACGGAGACACAGAGGCACGGAGAAGAGGTTAGAGGTGAGTTTAAACAGGATCTAAAGGATCGGAATCTGGCCGATGCCGAAAGTCGGGGCCTTCCCGAGCCTGTCGATGTCATTTCTTCTCCCTTCGATCTCTTCTCCGTGCCTCTGTGTCTCCGTGGTGCAAAACCCGGTCTACCAAACGAAAAGAGGCCCCCCGAAGGGAGCCTCCAAGCGATCCAATTCCGTTTACACGGACTGGAAAGCTTACTTCTGGGACATCATGTAGGCGGTCAGGTCGTCCAGCGACTTCTGCGGGCCCTTGAACGCCGGCATCACGCTGCCTGCCTTCGGCTTCTTGATGTACGCGGAGATTTCGTCCGCCTTCTTCTCGGTGCCGATGGCGCTGAGGTCCGGGCCAATCTCGCCGCCCTTCGGGAAGTCCTTCGACTTGTGGCAGCCGGTGCAGCCTTCCTTGCTGAAGGCAACCTGACCGGCCTTCGCGTCACCGCCCTTGGCGGCGGGCTTGGCAGCCGGCTTGGCGGGCTTCTTGGCGGCAGCGTTAGCGGCGGTCAGCAACGGAAGCGTCAGCATTCCGGCGGTAACCACGCCGATCAGCGCGCGCTGGTATCGAAACATCACGGGAGAGTCCTCCATAGTAAGGGTGGTCGGCCAACCGCCCGTGTCCGGGAGGGGTGGCCCAACATGCCAGGGTAGTCGTTCAACGCAAAGACCCCGCACTCCTCGTTCAGGTGCCGTCTGATTGCTCCGGAAATAGTTGAGAGTAAGTGACCGCCGCTGGGGATGGAGGATAGGGACTGGGGAAGGGCCGCATGCCCTTTGAGAATCGGGTCCACGCTCGGCATTTACGTGGAGAGATCGCGGCGCCAGTCGCGCCACTCCCTAACGCCCACCACTTAACCCCTATCCTCGATCCCCTGCGCCTTGGCGCTTGGCGCCGAAGCGGAAGGTAACGACGGAGAGGCGGACGGAGATCAGGAGCAGCACCACGGCGGCCTGGATGACGTAGGCGACGTGGACGGGAATGCCGGCGGAGCGCTGCATTTGCCCGCAGCCGGCGGCCAGCCCGCCGAAGAAGAGGGCGGAGAACAGCACCCCCACCGGGTGGAGTTGCGCGAGGAGCGCGACGGCGATGCCGGAAAAGCCGTAGCCCGGATAGCCCGGCGCGTACCGGTGCATTCGCTGGATCAGGCCCAGCACCTCCACCGCACCGCCCAGCCCGGCCAGGGCCCCGCTGGTGAGGAACGCGATGGCGATCGTCCGCGCCACGGGTAGGCCCGCAGTCGCCGCGGCAATCGGGTTGAGTCCCACCGCACGGGTGCGGAATCCCACCCCGGTGCGAGAAAGCCACAGCCACACTAGCGGCACGACCAGAAACGCGAGCCCGACGCCCAGATGCACGCGACCCACGTCGATTCCGAGCGCCAGCACCGGTTGCCCTCCGGCAAGGATGAGCGAGCCGCTGCCGAGGGCACGCACTCCGGTGAGGTCCTGTACGTGCGGGAGGTAAGCACGCGCAGGTAGGAGTGGGCTCCAATCGCTGGCGCTGGCGGGGTCGTGCATCGGGCCGCGCACCAGGTACTCGATGAGGTAGACCGCCAGGAAGTTCAGCATGATGGTGCTGATGACTTCCGGCACGTCCCGCTTGAGCTTGAGCAACGTCGGCCCCAGCGCCCAGATTCCACCGGCGAAGGTGCCCGCCAACAGCGATAGCAGGACGGTGAAGAAAGGGGGTAGGGGAGGCAGGTAGAGCGCGGCAACGGCGGCGCCCAGCATCCCGGCCAGGAACTGTCCTTCCGCGCCGATGTTCCACACCCCGCAGCGGAACGCGACGGCCACGCTGAGGCCCGTAAAGATCAGGGGCGTCGTCTTGATGAGCGTCTCGGCCACGCTGGTGGGCGTACCGATCGATCCCGCCAGGATCGCGAGGAGCGCCTTCGCCGGATCGCCTCCCAGGAGCAAGACCACGGCCCCGACTACCACCAGCGTGACGCACGCCACGAGGAGAATGCCTGGGACGAGTCGGGCTGCGTGAGCCCCCCACTTACGGATGGAGGGCACCATGGTCCGCCGAGCTGCCGCCCATCATCAATCCCAGGGTCTCACGCGAGGTATCCGGGGACGTGATCCCCATCAATCGCCCCTCGTAGAGCACGCCCACCCGATCCGAGAGCGCCAACACCTCGTCCAACTCCGTGGAGATGAGCAGAATCGCCGCGCCCCGCTCGCGCTGGGCCCGGAGCTGATCGTGAACGTAGGCAGTCGCACCCACGTCGACACCGCGGGTGGGGTTCAGCGCCACCAGAAGGCGCGGCTGCTTGTGCAGCGCGCGCGCGATAACGATCTTCTGCTGGTTGCCTCCCGACAGAGTGTCCGCGAGCTGCTCCAGACCGGAGGCCCGCACGTCGTAGGTGCTCATCATCTCGGCGGCTTCCGCGTTCAAGTAGCCCCACCGCAGCCAAGGGCCGGAGACGGCTTGCGGCTCCTGGTGGAGCTCCAGCACGAGGTTGTCCCGGACGGACATTCCGGGCACCAGCCCGGACCGCTTGCGGTCCTGCGGCACATACCCGATCTGGCGGCGCTCCCCGCCGCTGCGAACGGGCGCGCCGGCGATTTCTATCTGACCTTCGCGAATCGGTCGCAGCCCCAGTATGGCCTCGGCCAACTCCGCCTGCCCGTTGCCATCCACTCCCGCCAGCCCGAAGATCTCACCGGCGCGCACCTCCAGGGACAGGCCGCGCACGGCATCCGTCCCGCGCTCGTCGCGCACGCGGAGGCCGGCGATTCGCAGCACGGGCGCACCGCTCGACGCGGGCTGCGGGGGGCGTGGCCCTTCGGCGGCAAGCACGCTCGTCAACTCCGGTGCGGCCTGGCCGATCATCCGCCGCGCGAGGTCGGCGGCATCCGTGTCTGCCGTGCGCACGCTGCCCGCATTACGGCCGCGGCGGAGCACGGTCACGCGGTCGCACAGGCGCAGCACCTCTTTCAACTTGTGACTGATGAAGACGAGTGATTTCCCCTCCGCGCGCAGCCGGTCCAGGACGGCGAAGAGCTCGTCCAGCTCTACGGGCGCCAGCACGGCGGTCGGCTCGTCGAAGATCAGGATGTCCGGGTTCTGCGCCAGGACTTTAACGATTTCGATCCGCTGCTGCACGCCCACCGGCAATTGCCACACGGGAGCTTGCGGCTCCAGCTTCCACCCCAGCCGCTCTGCGATCGACAGCGCGTCCGCGGCCAGCGACCCCCGCGGCAGCAGGAACGGGGTCTGGCGCGGCAGCGCAAGCGCCAGATTCTCCGCCACGGTGAAGTTTTCCACCAGCGTAAAGTGCTGGTGCACCATCCCGATGCCCTGGGCCGCGGCGTCCCGTGCGGAGCGTAGACGGACCGGCTTGCCCCGCACCTCGATGCTGCCCGCCCCGGGCGCGTAGAGGCCCGAGAGCACGTGCATCAGCGTGGACTTGCCGGCGCCATTCTCCCCCAGCAGCGCGTGGATCTCACCCGGGCGCAGCTCGAAGTCGACGCCGTCGAGCGCCAGGGTCTCGTCGAAGCGCTTGACGATGCCGCGCATCCGGACGGCAGGGGCCGGCTCGGGGCTCATCACGGCGCGTCTACTGTCCCACCAGCTTGAGCCGGCCCTCTTTAATGTCCGCCTCGGTCTTCTGGATCTTTGCCAGCACCTCGGGGGCGAGGCGCGTCTTGAACTTGTCGTTGAGCGCGAGGTAGACGTTCCCGCTCTTCAGGTCGTTCGTGAAGATACCGCCTTTGAAGGAGCCGTCCTTCACCTGTTTGGCAATCCCAACAAACGTCTTCTGCACGTCCAGCACCGCGCTCATGGCGATGAGGTCCGGCTTGAGGTCGTTCTGGTTGGCATTGGAGCCGATCACCAGGGTGCCGGGATGCTCTTCGGCCGCCTGGAACACGCCCTCGCCGGCCGCATCCGCGTTCTGAAAGATCACGTCCGCGCCGGCGCGGATCATGGCGAGCGCCTTCTCCTTGCCCGCGTTCGCGTCGTGCCAGTTGCCGATGTAGGTAGTGGTAGCGGTGAATTTGGGGTTGATCTCTCGCCCGCCCTTTTCGAACAGCGCGAACGACTGCTTGAGCGGCGGGATGCTGGTCCCACCGATCTGCCCCGCCTTGTCGGACTTGGACAGCGCGGCTGCCGCCATGCCGGCCAGGTAGGCCGCCTCTCCCAGCTCGAACTTCAGGGACGCGAGGTTCGGCCCTTCCACCTCGCCGCTGCTCACCACGAAGATGGTGTCCGGGAACTCCTGCGCCACCCGCTTCGCCGCGTCCCCGAACTCGTTACCGTGCGCGAACACCAGGCGGGACTTGTCCCGCGCGAAGCCGCGCAGCGCTTCTTCCGCCTCCGCCTCGCCGGCGCTCTGATGGCTGGTCTCCGCGCCCAGCTCCTGCTTGATCTGGTCCAGCCCCTTACCGGCCAGGGAATTCCAGCCGCTGTCCGCCAGCGAGCCGTTGGTGAGCAACCCCACCTTCATCGTCCCGGCTCCAGCGGGAGCAGTGCCTGCGGCGGGCGAAGTGCCGGAGGTCGTACCGCCTGCGCCCGAGCCACCGGACACCTGGCAACCGGCAGCAGCGAGGGCGAAGGGAAGAATCAGCAAAACACGGCGGTTCAGCATCGATGAGTTCCGGTAAAGCGAAGCGACAACCAGGGCATTGTATCCGGGAAGCGGCCGATCCGGCTCCGAGCAGCCCTTACCGGGTACATCGCACGATGCGTGGGGCGATTCCTTCGTAGGTTCAGGCGTGGTTCGTAAAGAGTAAAGCGTAATGAGTAATGCGTAACGGATAAGGAACCGGCTACCGTACGCAGGTCTCTTACGCATCACGCATCACGCATTACGATCTTCCATCACCCGGTCCAGGTGTAACGCATAGCCAGCCCGGGGTAGGTTCCTTGCGGCACGCGCGAAACGGGGGCGCCGGCCAACGAGACAGGTCGACAGTGGATGAGCGAGCAGGTGTGGCCGAGTACGCTCTGGATCGTGCGGCACGGCGAGAGCGCGGGTAACGTAGCGCGGCGCGTGGCGGAGGAGGCGGGGCATCCGGTAATCGACATCGCGACCCGGGACATGGATGTGCCGCTTTCCACCCTGGGGGTGAAGCAGGCGGTGGCAGTGGGGCACTGGTTCGGCGCGCTGCCGGAAGCGGAGCAGCCCACCGTGGTGATCACCTCTCCCTACCTCCGCGCCCGCGAGACCACGGAGTGGCTCCTCGGCGCCTCCGGCGTCGACCGGCAAGCGCTGGAGCTGGTAACCGATGAACGACTGCGCGAGCGCGAGTTCGGCATCCTGGACCGCCTCACCTGGGCGGGCGTCCGCGAGCGCTATCCGGACCAGGCGGAGTTCCAGGCGGCGCTGGGAAAGTTCTACCACCGCCCGCCCGGCGGCGAGAGCTGGTGTGACGTGATCCTGCGCCTGCGCAGCGTGGTGGACACCCTCAGCCGGGAGTACTGCGAGGAGCGCGTGCTGGTGGTGGCGCATCAGGCCGTGATCCTCTGCTTTCGCTACCTGCTGGAGCACCTCACCGAGGAGCGCATCCTGGAGATCGACCGCGAGCACAGCCTGGCCAATTGCTCGGTGACTACCTACACCTATGATCCCGGCGCGGCCAAGAAGGGCCGGCTGGCGCTGCGCTCCTACAACTTTGTCGCGCCGCTGGCGGAAGCCGGCGCGCAGATCACGAGAGAGCCCGATGTCCCGGTTGCTCCGAAGTAGCCCTTCCCAGCCCGCAACCGGCACCGAACGGAAGCCGGCGATCATTACGCCGGACCTCCTGCGCGGCTGGCCGCTCCCGCAGCCGGATGCCGACGGCGACAAGGAAGGCCGCGGCCGGGTACTGGTGGTCGGCGGATCTGCGGAGATGCCGGGAGCTGCGGTGCTGGCCGGCCTGGCGGCGCTGCGGGCCGGCGTGGGGAAGCTGCGCCTTGCGGTGCCCCGCAGCGTGGCCCTGGGCGTGGCGCTGGCCCTGCCGGAAGGCCGCGTCTTCGCGCTGCCGGAAGCTGCGAACGGAGCGGTGGACTTCTCCGCGGTGGAGGAGCTGGTCGAACGGGCGAACGAGGTCCAATGTGTGCTGTTCGGCCCTGGAATGACAGACGAGGCCGCCACCGCGCGCCTGGTACAGGCAGTGCTCCCGCGCCTCGACGGCCCAATCGTAGTGCTGGACGCCACCGCTCTGGCCTGCCTCGGCCTCGACCCACAAGCCCTCCACTGCCTGGAGGGTCGGGTGGTCGTGACGCCGCACGCGGGCGAGCTGGCAAGCTGCTTGAAGGCCGACAAGGAGGCCATCGTGGCCGATGCCGCCGGCACCGCTCGCCAGGCGGCGGCACTGTTCCGCAGCGTCGTCGCGCTGAAGGGAGCGGAGACCATGATCACCGCGCCGGACGGGCCTACCTACGTCAACCGGGCGGGCAACGTGGGGCTGGCCACCACCGGTTCCGGCGATGCGCTGGGCGGTATCATCGCCGGGCTGGCGGCGCGCGGCGCGGAGCCGCTGCAGGCGGCGGTGTGGGGAATCTACCTGCACGCGCGGGCGGGAGATCGCCTGGCGCGACGCATCGGGCCGCTGGGCTACCTGGCGCGGGAGCTGCTGCCGGAGATCCCCCAATTGCTGGCGAAGCTGGAGCGGAGGCGGTAGAGCCCGCGGCCCCTTCGGGGGACGCAGGTAAAAGTGTCCGAATGTAGCTAACCGCTTTTATGAGCGCTGAGCCCTCGTACCCAATTCGGCGAAGGGTTGGCGGAACTATCTTCGGTATTCGTCCACCTATCTTGCGGTTCGACTGCATACACTGTGGCCAGAAGCCGGTACCCGCGAGCGAGTGGATGCCCACCTGACTAGGGCCTATCTCCTGCATCCGCTGAGTCGACGAGCACCCCATGATATTCAAGATTCTCGCGGCGGTGCCGGGTTGGCTGGTGCGGCTGCGCCTGGTTCTCGGGCCGGTGCTGCTGGGGAGCGCGCTGCTCCACGCGCCGGGCATCTGGCTGGCGACCGGGCTGACCGTAGCGTTCCTCTCCGACGTGTTCGACGGGATCATCGCGCGAAAGGTCGGCGTGTCCACACCGGAGCTGCGGGTGGCGGATAGCCGGGCGGACGTGCTCTTCTACCTCTGCGTACTGGGTGGCGTCAGTGCGTTGAAGGGTGACCTCCTCTGGACTCTGCGCTGGCCGTTCCTGGGGCTGGTCCTGATCCAACTGGCCTCCTGGCGGATGGATCGGATCAAGTTCGGGCGGGGCTCGGCGCTCCACTCTTACAC
>Ga0255338_1001490_pt1 | contig 43907 bp, 37 predicted proteins | sample MeOH1_35cm_T4_19_FD_203715 | JGI IMG/M metagenome (GOLD analysis project Ga0255338, IMG submission 203715) | Sandy soil microbial communities from University of British Columbia, Vancouver, Canada - MeOH1_35cm_T4_195 | ecosystem: Engineered > Artificial ecosystem > Sand microcosm > Unclassified ... | reverse complement strand
GCGCCTCTAGGCACGGCTGTACTGTTCATGTCGGTCTCCAGTCACCAGTGAAAAAAAAGTGCGCGGACGTGCATTCGAGTATAGAGCACGCAAAGCGTTCCGTATGTAATCAGCGCAACACTTTGTGCAGATTTCTTGAGAGTACCCGAAGCAGGCTTATCCACGCCTGTCAATAGGTCCAATAAAGCACAATTATCTGCCTCCGTGGTGACATAACGGACGGCCGGGATTTAGGTTGACGAGAGCGCACTAACACAATATTGACAAACCGACCGGTCGTGCTATTCTTGCCGAATGCAAAAAGGTCAACTCACCCGCGCAGCCATCATCGAGCAAGCCCTGGACACTGCCGCGCAGGTCGGGTTCGAGCAGTTGTCGCTCGCCACGCTGGCGGCCGACACCAGCATGTCGAAGAGCGGGTTGTATGCCCACTTCAAGTCCAAGGAGGCATTGCAGGAAGCCGTCCTGGGGTTGGCCCTCGAGCGTTTCTCCGATGTCGTCATCCGGCCGGCCATGCGTCAGCCGAGGGGCACGCGGCGGGTGCAGGCCCTCTTCGAAGGCTACATGCTCTGGCTTGGCGGATCCGTCAACAGGGGCCGCTGCCTGTTCATGGCGCTGGGCCAGGAATACCGCGACCGCCCAGGCACCATCAGGGATCAGGTGGTGCAATCGCTGAAGGACTGGCACAGCCTCATCGCCCGGGCCGTGACCGACGCCATCGAGGAAGGCGACCTTTCCCCCGCGCAAGACGCGCGGCAATTCGCCTTCGAGATGGTTGGCATCGGCATGTCGTTTCAGCAGTCTTTCAAGCTGCTGGGCCGTGAGGACACCGAGATCATGGCGCGCCGCGCCTTCGAAGCCCTGCTCAGGCGTGCCGAGGTGGCGCAACCGGAGCGCAGGTAGCGCGGCACTTGCGGGAACGCCTGCGAGACGCCGCGACGCAGCATGAGATAAATCAGTGCGAAATACGGGACGACCGGACGTCGTCTTTTTTTGAAATAAAAATAGCACGACTGGTCGGTCTTACCGGATGCCATGGCACCCGAAACCGCAGACCACACTCAGGACATTGCAAATATTTGCTGGAGGTGCCCGCCGTGACGCAAGCGACTTACCCATCCACCAAAACGCGGCAAGCCGCGCCGGTACCGAGCGACCCGATGCGCTGGGCGCGCCTTGGCTGGCAACTGGCCGGCCTCCTCTACCCCGCCGGCGCCGCGCGCGCGCTGGAACGCGCCTGGTTCCGCCCACCCCATGGCAAAGCCCCCGATGGCGCGGGCCGGGAGTTGCTTGCCCGTGCCCGCGTTGACTGGGCATTGGTGACCGGCCAGGGAGCGAGCCGGCGTGTGCGTGTCTATCGCTGGGGCAGCGAAGGCCCCACGGTGTTGCTGGCCCACGGCTGGGGCGGCCATGCGGCGCAATGGCAGCCCCTGGTCGCGCCGCTGCTGGCCGCAGGCATGCGCGTGGTGGCCTTCGACGCGCTATCGCACGGCGGCTCCGACGCGGGCGCGCGTGGCACTGGCCAGAGCTCCGTCGTGGAAATGTCGCGCGCGCTGCTGGCCACGGCATGGCATGCCGGACCGGTCCACGCCGTGATCGCGCATTCGCTCGGCAGCGCCGCACTGGCGCTGGCCATGCGCGAAGGCCTGCACCTGCAGGCTGCCGTGATGATCGGCCCGCCGGCGGATATGCACAACGCCGCCGCAGCATTGGCCTGGCGGCTGGGCATTGGCCCCGGTGTGCTCGCGCGCATGCAGCGCAACAGCGAGCGCTGGCTGGGCATGCCGTGGTCGGCCTTCAACGTCCCCGCGCTCGGCAACGCCGTGCCGGTCCCACCGACCCTGGTGATCCACGACCGCCAGGACAAGGAAGTGGGTTGGGAAAACGGCGCGGCAATTGCCGGCGCCTGGCCCGGTGCGCAACTGATGGCCACGGACGGGCTCGGGCATCGCCGCGTGCTACATGACGCAGCTGTCATCGCGCGCACGGTGGCGTTCATCGGCGGCACTGCCGGCACATCGTCCCTCGGTGTGCCGGCGCGCATGGCTCAGGTCGAAGCCCAAGCCCAAACCTGAACCTGAACCTGAACCTGAACCTGAACCTGAACCTGAACCTGAACCTGAACCTGGGCCTGGGCCGGCCAGGCTAGCGAGAAACTAACCCTCCTCGCCAGTTCGCCGCAGCAATCCTGTCGGCTAAGTGGGTATGTGGCATGCCACATACCCACTTTTGGTGGTTGGGGAAAATTCCTGGCGGTTAATTGCTTATTGGAGAGAAAACGATGGCCGGCGCGCCGGGGCGTGCCGGCCACCCCTCCGTTGCAGGGCCGCCCGCCAGCCTCGCATCAAAACCCTTCCAGTACCAGCTTGCCTATCGTCTGCCCGCTCTCCAGGATGGCGTGGGCCCGGCGCAAGTTGGCCGCATCGATACGCCCGAGGTGTTCCCCCAGCGTGGTCTCCAGCCGGCCGGCATCGACCAGCCGCGCTACCTCGTTAAGCAGGCGGTGCTGCTCGACCATGTCCGGCGTGCCGAACATCGAGCGGGTGAACATGAACTCCCACACAAACGTGGCGCTCTTGCTCTTCAGGTCGCCCACGGCCAGTTCGCCGTTGTTCTCCACGATCGAGCAGATCTTGCCTTGCGGGGCGATCACGCTTGCCATGGCGCCGAAGTGGCGGTCGGTATCGTTGAAGCAAAGGATGTAATCGACTTCGGCAAACCCCAGGCTGCGCAGTTGCGCGGGCATGTCGCCGCGATGGTCGATGGTGTGGTCGGCACCGAGCCTGCGGCACCAGGCGGCCGACTCGGGCCGCGACGCCGTGGCGATGACGGTCAGCCCCGCCAGGGTCCTGGCCAACTGGATGCCGATGGATCCCACGCCCCCTGCCCCGCCGATCACGAGCACGGAACGCCCCGCGTGCTCGCCCCGGGGCGACACACCCAGGCGATCGAACAAGGCTTCCCAGGCCGTGATCGCAGTCAGCGGCAAGGCCGCAGCATGAGCAAAGTCGAGCGAGGCGGGCTTATGGCCAACGATGCGCTCGTCGACGAGGTGGAACTCGCTATTGGCGCCGGGCCGGGTAATGCTGCCGGCGTAGAAGACCGGATCGCCCACCTTGAACAGCGTCACATCCGGCCCGACCGCGGCGACCGTGCCGGCGGCATCCCATCCCAGGATGCGCACGGCGGGCTCCACCTTGTCTTTCGGGGCCCGTACCTTGGTATCCACGGGGTTGACCGAAATCGCCGCCACCTTGACCAACAGGTCACGGCCTTCGGGCACGGGGGTTGCAATCTCGACATCGACCAGGGATTGCGGATCGTCGACCGGAAGGTAACGGGTCAGGCCAACAGCTTTCATTGCAGGGCTCCTTCAAGCAGGTTTCGGTAGCGCGGGACCGCGCCATGACCATAGCGTAGTCCCGTCTGCCTGCATTGATTAGCCGGAAAATACAACAATCAATTTCCCGAAAATCCGGAAACTGGCCAAGTGTCGCCCCAAGAGTCGCCCTATTGCGTCGTCCCCGGAATCGTCCCCGCCAGGATCTGCCCGCCTCCGTAGCTGGACTGCCGCGGCATCACTCCGCCCAGCGTCATCCGGATCGCGCAGTACTTGAACTCCGGGATCTTGCCGAAGGGATCCAGCGCCGCATTGGTGAGTTTGTTGATGGCGGCCTCGTAGTAGCAGAACGGCACGAACACGGCACCGCGCGGGGTGCCATCGTCCGCCCGCGCGAACAGCGATACCTGCCCCCGGCGCGAAACCAGCGTCACCAGGTCGCCGGGCTGGCCGCCGAGCGCGGCGAGGTCGAGCGGATGCACCAGCGCCACCGGTTCCGGCTCGATCGCATCCAGCACGCCGGCGCGCCGCGTCATGCTGCCGGTGTGCCAGTGCTCCAGTTGCCGCCCGGTGATCAGCACCGTCGGGTATTCCTCGTCGGGCCGCTCGGCGGCGGGAATGATGTCGGCCGGCACGAAGCGGGCCTTGCCCGTCGCGGTGGGAAACGCGTCGGTGAAGATCACGGGCTCGCCGGGATCGCCTTCGGCACGGCAGGGGTAGGTCACCGCGTTCTCGCGCTGCAGGCGCTCCCAGGTAATGCCGCCGATGCTGGGCATGGCGTGGCGCATCTCATCGAACACATCGGCCACGCTTGCGTACGGCCAGTCCAGCCCAAGCCTGGCCGCCATCTGCTGGATGATCCACAGGTCCTGGCGCGCCTGCCCTGGCGGATCGATCGCCTGGCGCCCAAGCTGCACGGTGCGGTCCGTGTTGGTAAAGGTGCCGGTCTTTTCCGGAAACGCCGATGCCGGCAGCACCACGTCGGCCAGGTAGGCCGTCTCCGTCAGGAAGATATCCTGCACCACCAGGTGGTCCAGCGCCGCCAGCGCCTCGCGCGCATGCTGGGCGTCGGGATCGGACATGGCCGGGTTCTCGCCCATGATGTACATCCCGCGCACTTCGCCGCGCTCGATGGCCTGCATGATTTCGACAACGGTCAGCCCCGGCTGGTGGTCCAGCGGCATGCCCCACAGCGACTCGAAACGGGTGATGGCCTCGGGATCGTCGACGCGCCGGTAGTCCGGGTACATCATCGGGATCAGGCCGGCGTCGGAGGCGCCCTGCACGTTGTTCTGCCCGCGCAGCGGATGCAGCCCCGTGCCCGGCCGGCCGATCTGCCCCGTCATCAGCGCCAGCGCGATCAGGCAACGGGCATTGTCGGTGCCGTGCACGTGCTGGGAGATGCCCATCCCCCAGAGGATCATCGCGGCTTTGGCAGTGGCATACATGCGCGCCACATAACGGATGGTGCCGGCGTCGATGCCGCAGATGGGCGCCATCGCCTCCGGACTGTAGGCGGCCACATTGCGCAGCAGTTCGTCGTAGCCGATGGTGCGGCTGGCGATGAACGCCTTGTCGACCAGCCCTTCATCCACGATGACATGCATCATCGCGTTGAGCAGCGCCACATCGGTATCGGGCTGGAATTGCAGGAAACGATGGGCGAAGCGGGCCAGGTCGGAGCGGCGCGGATCGGCCACGATCAGCCTGGTGCCGTTCTTCACCGCGTTCTTGATCCAGCTCGCCGCCACCGGATGATTGACGGCGGGATTGGCGCCGATCACGATCACCACCTCGGCGCGGGCCACATCCATCACCGGGTTGGACACCGCGCCCGAGCCGATCCCTTCAAGCAGCGCCGCCACCGATGAGGCATGGCAAAGCCGCGTGCAATGGTCCACGTTATTGCTGCCGAAGCCGGTGCGCACCAGCTTCTGGAACAGGTACGCCTCTTCGTTGCTGCCCTTGGCGGAACCGAAGCCGGCCAGCGCGCGCTTGCCGTGCGTATCGCGAATGCCTGCCAGCTTGCCGCCCGCGAGCGCGAGCGCCTCTTCCCAGCTGGCTTCGCGGAATACGTCCATCACGCGTTCGGGGTCCATCACGAAATCGCCGCGCTTGGGGACACCCTCGCGCCGCACCAGCGGCACGGTGAGCCGGTGCGGATGCTGCGCGTAATCGAAACCGTAACGGCCCTTCACGCACAGGCGCTTCTGGTTGGCCGGGCCGTCGCGTCCCTCGACAAACAGGATGCGGTTGTCCTTGACGTTGTAGGTGAGTTGGCAGCCCACGCCGCAATACGGGCAGACCGACTCCACCTGGCGCTCCGGCACCGGCAGCGCCGCGTCGCGCGCCGGCATCAGCGCGCCGGTCGGACAGGCCTGCACGCACTCGCCGCAGGCCACGCAGGTGGAAGCGCCCATCGGATCGTCCATGTCGAACACAATCGCGGCTTGGTCGCCGCGAAAGGCCAGGCCGATCACATCGTTGACCTGCTCGTCGCGGCAGGCGCGCACGCAGCGGGTGCACTGGATGCAGGCATCGAGGTTGACGGCGATGGCCGGATGGGACAAGTCCGCCGGCACCGCGGCGCGCGGCGCAAAGCGCGGCTTTCCGACTGCCAGCCGCGCGGACCACTGGTCCAGTTCGTTGTCGCGCGTGTAGTACGCCTCGGGCATATCGGACTGCAGCAACTCCAGCACCATGCGCTGCGCGCGCACCGCGCGCTCCGAGCCGGTCTCGACGTCCATGCCCTGAGCCGGGTAACGGCAGCAAGACGGCGCCAGCACGCGCTCGCCCTTGATCTCCACCATGCAGGCGCGGCAGTTGCCGGCGGTATCCAGGCCGTCCTTGTAGCACAGGTGCGGCACGTCGAAGCCCTCGCGCTGCGCCACCTTGAGCAGGCTCTCGCCGGGGCTTGCGGAAACGTCCCGGCCATTCAGGCGGAACGTCACCGTGGTGCCGGAGGAGGCTTCGACTTGCGCACGCTCGGCGCGGGTCAGTGCATTCATATCGTCCTCGCGGCTCAGGCCAGTTCCTGGGGGAAATACTTGATCACGCAGTCCACCGGGTTGGGCGCGGCCTGCCCCAGCCCGCAGATCGAGGCGTCGCGCATCACCGCTGACAGGTCCGCCAGTGTGGCCAGGTCCCACTTCGGCTGCCCGATCATTTCCAGCGCCTTGGCGGTGCCCACGCGGCATGGCGTGCACTGTCCACAGGATTCATGCTTGAAGAAATGCATCAGGTTGCGCGCCACGGCAACGGCGCTGTCCTGCCGGGAGAACACCACGATAGCGGCCGAGCCGATAAAGCAGCCGTAAGGCTGCAGCGTATCGAAATCCAGCGGGATATCGCCCAGCGACGCCGGCAGGATGCCGCCGGAGGCGCCGCCCGGCAGGTAACCGTAGAAAGCGTGGCCGTCCTGCATGCCGCCGCAGTACTCCTCGATCAGTTCCCTCACGGTGATGCCCGCCGGCGCCAGATGCACGCCCGGCCGCCTCACCCGCCCCGACACCGAAAAGGAACGCAGGCCATGCCGGCCATGGCGCCCCTGGGCGGCGAACCATCCCGCGCCCTTCTCCAGAATCTCGCGCACCCAGTAGAGCGTCTCGAAGTTGTGCTCCAGCGTGGGCCGGCCGAACAAGCCGACCTGCGCCACATAAGGCGGACGCAGCCTGGGCATGCCGCGCTTGCCTTCGATCGATTCGATCATGGCCGACTCTTCGCCGCAGATATACGCACCGGCGCCGCGGCGCAGCTGGATGTCGGGCAAACCCGGCACCGGCGGATCGGCATGCAGGCGGCGCAGTTCCTCGCCAAGCACCGCCCGGCAACCGGCATACTCGTCGCGCAGGTAGAGGTAGATCGCCGAGACCTGCGTCACCGCGGCGGCGATCAGCATGCCTTCCAGGAAGCGATGCGGATCCCGTTCCAGGTAGACACGATCCTTGAAGGTACCCGGCTCGCCCTCGTCCAGGTTGACCGCCATCAGCCGCGGCGCCGCCTCGGCCATCACGATGCGCCATTTGCGCCCGGTAGGGAAACCCGCTCCGCCCAGCCCGCGCAGGCCGGAATCCTCCATTGTGCGAAGCACGGATTCGAAATCGCGCTCGCCCGCGGCCAAGTCCCGCAGCAACTGGTAGCCGCCCTGCGCGCGATAGTCGTCGTAGCCCAGATAGGCTTCCGGCTCATGCCGCACGGCGCGTGCGGTCACCGTGCCGGCAATGGCTCGCGCGCTGGCGAAATCGACGGGATTCTGTCCGACCAGCGCCGCGGGCGCGCGCTCGCACCGGCCGATGCACGGCGCCGCCACGACCTTGACCTCGCTGCCCAGCAAGGCCGGCAACCTGGCGAGCAGGTCGCGGGCACCCGCAAGCTCGCAGGCGATGCCTTCGCACACGCGCACCGTCACGGCCGCCGGCTGCCGGATCACGCCATCCGCATCCTCGCGCACCACGTCGAAGTGGTGATAGAACGTGGCGACCTCGTAGACCTCGGCCTGCGACAGCCGCATCTCGTGCGCCAGCGCCACCAGGTGCGGGATGGCGAGCTGGCCGTAATGGTCGTTGATGGCGTGCAGGTGTTCGATCAGCAGGTCGCGCCGGCGGGAGGCATCGCCCAGCAAGGCTCTCACCTCGGCCAGCGCGGCCGGATCGGCCTGCCGTCCCTTGGGTTGGCGGCGCTTGCGCTGCTTGCCGATATCCTGGACCGCGATGGGAATGACGACCTGGTTCATGGCAATCTCGGTGACTGTCTCTCGTGGGTGCCGAATGGCAGCGGGGCAAGCGCTTGACATGCTTGCCCGCCGCTCTGGTTTTATCCTGCCTTGCCCGCCCGGCAGCCGCGCTGCAGGGTGCCGGCGGGGCGTTGCCTTCGATCATATTCCTATTCCCGCCACGCGCAGGCAAGCTACTGCCTGCAGCCGGCCCGACGCGCTTCTCAGGTGAGGTCCTCCGGCACCGCACGGTATCCCATTGGCGCGGTATTGGCATGCACGTACTTCCTGGCGTGCGCCTGCCGCATCGGCTTGAGCACGAACAGGGCGAGAAAGGCGGACAGCCCTGCCATGCCGGACGCAAGCATGAAGACCGCGTGCCAGTCGCCAGTCGCGGCGGTGATGACGCTGGAGAACGGCACCAGCAGCGCCGCAGTGCCCTTGGCCGTGTATAGCAGCCCGGCATTGGTGGCAGCGAACCTGGGACCGAAGGTATCGCCGCAGGTGGCCGGGAACAGGCTGTAGATTTCACCCCAGGCGAAGAACACGACGCCGGTCAGCACCACGAATGCGATGGGATCCTGCCCGTACCTGGCCAGCAGCAGGATGCCGATCGCTTCGATGGCAAAGGCCAGGCACATGGTGTTTTCGCGGCCGATGTTGTCCGAGATCCAGCCGAAGAAGGGACGGGTCAGGCCATTGAGCACGCGGTCGATGGTCAGGGCGAAGGTCAGTGCCGGCAGCGTGAGGCCGAGCAGCGAAACCGGCACGCCATCCAGCCCGAAGTCCTTGGCAATCGGGCCGAGCTGCGCGGTAGCCATCAGGCCGCCAGCCGCCATCATCACGAACATGGCGTACATCACCCAGAAGATCGGCGACGACAGGACCTGGCGCGGCGAGGCGTTGTAGGCGGCGGTCTTGACCGCGCTCGTGACCTGGTTCAGCACCTTGGCCGAAGGCGGATAGAGCGCCATGCCCAGGAAGAACACGATCAGGCCCTGGCCCAGTCCGAACCACAGGAAGGTGGCCTCATAGCCGCTGCTCTTGATCATGTTGGCGATCGGCACCACGGTGAGCGCCGAGCCCGCGCCAAAGCCGGCAGCGGTGATCCCCGCAGCCAGCCCGCGCCGGTTGGGAAACCACTTGAGCGCATTGCCCACGCAGGTGCCGTAGACCGCGCCCGCCCCTACCCCGCCAACCGCCGCAGCGAAGTACAGCATCGGCAGCGACGAAGCCACGGAGTTCAACGCCCACGCAATGGCGCACAGCAGGCCGCCACCGACCACCACGGGACGCGGGCCGTACTTGTCGACCAGGTAGCCTTCGATCGGCACCAGCCAGGTTTCGGTGACGACGAAGATGGTGAATGCCACCTGGATCGCCGTGCGGCCCCAGTGGTACTTGTCGTCGATCGGATTGACGAACAGCGTCCAGCCGTACTGCATATTGGCGATCATCGCCATGCAGATCACGCCAAAAACGAGCTGTACCCAAGGTGAGGCAAAGCGTGACTCGGGCGCGTTTTGCTGATGTTCCATTGGTGTCTCCTTACGGCGGGCAGGGCCGCCTTATGTGGAAAGGGCGTCTTCGGACACCTCTTCGGGATGGCGCTCCTGTGCGTCATTCCAGATACTGCGGTCGTTTCAGTGCTATACAGTATGTGATATATCAATATAGTCAAGACGCTTTTGGGCGGCTCGGAATCCACTGAAATCGCGTGACAGGCGCCGCGGCTGCGCACCGGAAAGCGGCACGCAGGTTACTCGTGCGCCACGCGCATCAAAGCAGGCGGCCACGCCCGGACGGCCTGCTGACGGATCAATGACTTAGGGCGCTGCGCCTCATCAATGGCGCGTGGGGAACAGCGGCAATCGCAATCAGAAACGGGGCGCGCGGAGTGCTCCGGCCCAAAGCGTCAAGAGCCACCCTCGGGAAAGTCCCTAGATAAAGTCAGGCTCGCGAACGGGTGAATGTGCTGAATGTCTGGCCCTTCAGAACAGAAGAGCGGAGAGGTGCAAGCATGATGCATGCGGGTGCCCGTAGCGCAGGCAGTGCTCAGGCCAGTGCGCAACGAGAGATGGCCGCAACCAAACGGCGCGCCAGGACATCGGATCGAACGAAAAAGGAAACGGAACCCGGGTGGCTCTGCAGACAAGCCAATAGGCCTACTTAGCGGGTAAGACCTCAACCAAAGACCAAAGCGTAGCGGCAGCGATCGGCAGCCGGGCTCTGCTGATCGCACCACGCCAGCATCAGGCGCGGGCCAGTCGGGGTTCCACGCTCACGCCAGGGACGGCAGGACTGGCACGGCCAACACCGGCCGTTTCCTGCGACGCGCCGAGGCCGGCAAAGCGTCCGTGCTCCTGGGCGCGGACCAGCACAAGGGTCGGCACGCGGCTGGCGATCAGGAAGGTGACACCGACGCCAAAGGAAACCAGGCCAAGGGCGAGACCGAGAAGAAGGGCGCTGTCCATCAGAAAACTCCGGTAAGGATGGTGAGTAGGAGTTTTCATTATATGCTGCGGCGCACTATGTGTAAATATCCTGTATGTAATATATCAGAAGAAGTTTGGCATCTCCGCAACAGCCCCTGTGCCGCTCCCCACAGGGATGGCCGCTTCGCCCTACCCCACGCGCGCCACCAACGCCGGCTCATACTCCATCCCCCGCAGCGCATCCCAGATAGCGGCGGCATTAGGCTTGAGCGAACGGCTCTTGCGCCGCACCAGCATCACCGAAGACGTGACCTGCGGCCGCAATGGCCGCATCACCGCAGCTGGGTTCAAGCCAGCCGAATTGGCCCGCGACGGCACGATCCCGATGCCCAGCCCCAACGCCACCATGCCGAAAATCGCAGCAAAATGCCCCAGCGCCTGCAGCGACCCCGCCCGCACGTGATAAACGCCAAACGCCTGCTCCACGGCCGGCTGGATCCCCGAGTGCTGGTCCAGCATCAACACGTTGGCATCATTGAGATCGCCCCATCCTATCGTCTCCCGCGAGGCCAGCGGATGCTGCGAAGGCAGCACGGCGTAAAACGGGTCCGAACACAGCGCTTCGCAATACAGATCGTCGCCCGCCTCCGGATTGGTGGAGATGCCGAAGTCCACCTCGCCGCTGCGCACGCATTGCAGCACGGACTCGTGCGAACGGTCCTTCAGGCAGATGCCGATCCCTGGCCAGGCCGAGCGGCAACCCGCCAGCCAGCCAGGCAGCGACATCGACGACAGTACCGGATCGGAAGCAATCTGCACGGTGCCCTGGCACGGCTTGCCAGTGCCGTGGCTCTCGCGCAGCGTCTGCTCGACTTCTTCGATCAGGTGGCAGATGCGCTGCGACAGGTGCTCGCCGGCATCGGTGAGTTCGACCTGGCGCGTGGTGCGGTCGAACAGGCGCTGGTCGATCTCGTCTTCCAGTTCGCGCACGCTGCGGCTGATGGCTGACTGCGTGAGCCCAAGCTCGGCCGCAGCGCGCGTAAAGCTCTTCTGTCGCGCCACGGCGGCAAAAGCCTTCAACTGCGGTAGCGAAATATTCATGATTACCCCTTCTGTATGCATGAGGCGCGGCGAACAGCCTTGCGCTGCCCGGCGCGGCGCATAGTGATGGCAATCGGGCCCGGATTCGCGTGACGCGGCCCGGGCCCGGCTGGGGATTCAGTCGCTCTTGCGGGGGGATAGTCCCGCCAGGTAAGCCGTGCTGTCGGCTGCGGGCACCAGGGACTCGGCATGTCCGGTGATAAACCGCCTTCGCATCGGGGCCAGCACGAACTTGGCGGACAGTCCGGCGGCGATGGTCACGGCCGCCGCTACCGTAAAGACCGCGTCCCACCCGCCCCGCGCTGACAGGACCGAGGCCAGCGGCACCAGCATCGCGGCCGTGCCCTTGGCGGTGTACAGGGTGCCCGCGTTGGCCGCGGCGAACTTGCTGCCGAAGGTGTCGGCGCACAGCGCGGGAAAGATCGAGAAAATCTCGCCCCAGAACAGGAAGGTGAGTGCCGCAAACGTCATGAACCAGTACGGGTTGTGGCCGAACTGCATCAGGCCGAGCAGCGACAGCCCCTCGCCGATGAAGATAAAGAACATGGTGTTCTCGCGCCCGATGCGGTCCGAGATGAATCCGCACAGCGGCCGCGTCAGGCCATTGCACAGGTTATCGATCGACAGCGTCATGGTAAGCAGCGGCAGCGTGAATCCCAGCATCGTCACCGGCATCGATGCAAAACCGAAGTCGCGGGCGATCGGTCCCAACTGCGCGGTGGCCATGATGCCGCCCGCCGCTACCGCCACAAAGGACGCATAGATGACCCAGAACACAGGCGTCTTCACCATCCGCCCTGTCGTGAACTCGATGGGATTGGTCAGCACCGCCTTGGCGGCCACGGCGCCGGCGGGCGGACGCGGCTTGACCAGCAGCAAGGCCATCAGCAGGATGCAGACGCCTTGCAGGATGCCGAAGGTGATAAAGGCGCGCTCGTAGCCGGAGCGCTGGATCATGTTGGCGATGGGGATCACGGTGAGCGCCGAGCCCGCGCCGAAGCCGGCAGCAGTGAGGCCGGCGGCCAGCCCGCGCTTGTCCGGAAACCACTTGAGCGCATTGCCCACGCAGGTACCGTACACGCCACCGGCGCCAATGCCGGCAATCACCGCCGCGAGGTAAAGCTGCGGCAGGCTCGTCGCATAGGCGTTGATGACCCAGGCCAGCCCCGCGCACAGCGCGCCGCCCGCCACCACCGGCCGCGGCCCGATCTTGTCGACCAGCCAGCCTTCCAGCGGCACCAGCCAGGTCTCGGTCACGATGAAGATGGAAAAGGCCACCTGGATGGCGGACTCGCCCCAGTGGTGCTTGGCATTCATCGGGCCCACGAATAAAGTCCAGCCATACTGCAGGTTCGCTACCAGCCCCATGCAAACCACACCGATTGCCAGCTGGAACCAGCGATTGCCAAGCCAGCCCGAACGGCCCGGGGCCGCCATATTGTCATGCGCCATGTCGTGTCTCCTGCATAGTGCGTATCGCGCTCTGCGGCGCGACGGGTAGGCTTCTCTGTGAGGGGGAGCCCTTGGTCACTACTTGATTGAGCGCGCCTGACATTGCGGCACGTGCATCCGTGGACTGATGCTAGTTCAAACTAAGTTCAGCTAAGCATAAAGTTTTTTATTATGATCATTTACGATCCCTTATAGATTGGACGGATGAGTGCATGAAGAACGCAACGCTGCGCCAGCTCAAGGTTTTCGAGACGGTTGCCCGGCACCTGAGCTTTTCGCGGGCGGCGGAAGAGTTGCATCTGACGCAGCCGGCGGTATCGACGCAGGTGCGGCAGCTCGAAGGCCATGTCGGACTCCCGCTGTTCGAACAACTCGGCAAGAAGATCTACCTCACGCCGGCCGGGATTGAAATGCTGCACTACAGCCGCAGCATCATGCAGCAATTCCGCGAAGCGGAAGACGCCATGTCGCAGCTCAAAGGCATTTCCGGCGGGCGGCTCAATGTGGCCGTGATCAGCGCCGGCGATTACTTTTTTCCGCGGTTGCTGGCGGAGTTCATGCAACGGCATGCCGGCGTGACGCTCAATCTCGCAGTGCACAATCGCGAGGAGTTGCTGCACCAGCTTGCCGGCAACCTGACCGACCTGGCGGTGATGGTTCGCCCGCCGGAAGGCATGGACACCATCAGCGAATCGTTCGCGCCCCACCCCTATGTCATCGTTGCCGCGCCCAACCACCGCCTGGTGGGCGAGCGCAACATCCCGCTCGCGGCCCTGGCAGATGAAGCCTTCGTCGCGCGCGAGAAAGGGTCCGACACCTGGAACTCCATGCAGGAAGGCTTCGCCGGACGACTGTCCAACCTGCGCATCGCCATGGAGATCAAGAGCACCGAAACCATCAAGCAGGCCGTGATCGCCAACATGGGCATCGCCTTCCTGTCGGCGCATACCGTGGGGCTGGAACTGCAGACAGGCAATCTCGCCGTGCTGGATATCGAGGGGTTCCCGGTGATGCTCAACTGGTATGTGGTGCACCGCAAGAACAAGCGGCTGCCACCTGTGGCGCTCGCCTTCAAGCATTTCCTGATGGAAGAAGGCGCCAGCCTGATCCAGCGCATCACCGGCGTGGACAGCCTGATCAAGCATAAACGATAGATTATGGTTATTCAGTTAAACTTTAATTATCGTTAATTGATCGGCAAACCTATCCTCAGCTCAGGCCCACCTTTGATAGCCGCCCGAGGAGTCCGATCATGAACCAGGTCCAGTTCGAAGCCCGCCCCGCCGCCCATGCCGACGCCGTAGCCCCGCGCGCCCACGACGAATCGCAACTCGCAGCCTACAACGCCGCATTCACCGAGCTTGGCCTGCGCTTTCGCTGGGACAGCGAGATGTACGCGTGGCTGTGCGGCATCGAATGCGAACAGAGCCGGATCGCACGCTATATCGAGCGGTACCACGCGCACCTGCTCAACGCCTACGATGCTGATTTCCTCAGCCGCCTGATCCTCGACAAGAAATGTGATTACCTTCGCGCGATGGGCCAGAAAGCCAACTGAGACATCGGAAGCCCGAGAGGACGCGGCAGGAAGAATGGGCGCGGGAAAACGCCCTATTCTCCTGCCGCGTGCCATATTGCGGCCGCACCATGGCGCCTACGCAGATGCACCCCCAGGACAATGGCTGCAGCCATCCGCGCGCGCCGAATGTGCGCCAGCGCACTCCGCCGGCGAACGTGGCGCGCTATGGTCTGCCCACTACGCACTAGAAGGGAGACTGGCATGGGACAGAACATGTTCGAAGCCGGCGCACCAGCCGGTGCCCGCGCTCAGCGCCGCGAGGGGACGTTCGCCAGCTCCCGTACGCTTGCATTGCAGAACTGTCCGATCGAACCATCCTGGATCCGTACCGGTGCCCCGCGGACGCATGCCGCCCAGCACTCGGGCGCGATCGATGGCCTGGCATCCACCAATATCTGGGAATGCACCACCGGCACCTTCGAGTGGTACTACGGCTGGGAGGAAACCGTGTTTATCCTGGCTGGGCAGGTGAAGGTAACCAGCCCGGGCGGCCAGGTACATGTGCTCAAGGCCGGCGACATCGGCTATTTCCCCGCCGACACCACCTGGCTGTGGGAAGTCGATGGCTATGTGCGCAAGATCGCCTTCTGCCGCAAGCATGTGCCGCTGGTGCTGAATGTCCCCCTGCGGGTGCTTGCACGGCTGGGGCTCAGCCGCCGCCTGCGCAAGGGATGCGCCGCGGCATGCAACGCATTGCGCTGGCTGGCCGGGCGCGTCCGGCTGCGCGACACCTCCGCCCTGACCCTGCTGCTGACACTGCCGCTCTGACGCCGGCCGGGCGCGGGCCTTGCCCGCGCCCGCGCACCCGCTCAGCCGCGCATGTGGTTGACCAGCGAACCGATGCCCTGGATCGTCACCTCGACCACGGCGCCATCCTTCATCGATCCGACACCGAGTGAAGTGCCGCAGGCGATCACGTCGCCAGGCATCAGCGTGAGATCCTGCGAGATCAGGCTGACCTGCTGCTCAGGCGAGAAGATCAGGTCCGACAGCGGGTAGTTCTGCCGCTCCGCCCCGTCCAGCCGCGTCACCACGCACGCGGCACGCCAGTCGAAATTCGTGACGATGGCCGGCCCCAGGCAGCCGAAGGTATCGAAGCCCTTGGCGCGGCACCACTGCGGGAAACCGGGATCCTCGGCAATGATCTCTCCGGCGGTCACGTCGTTGAACACGGTATAGCCAAAGATATGCGAGGCGGCATCTTCCGGCGACACGTTGCGGCAACGGCGCCCGATCACGATGCCCAGTTCGCCCTCGTAGACGATCTTGCCCCCATAGCTGCGCGGCCGCAGGATGGCATCGCCCGGGCCCGCCACCGAGCTCGCCGGCTTGATCAGGAACAGCGGGTGCGCCGGCACCGGTTTTTCGAGCTTGCGCGCCAGCGCATGGAAGTTGTTCCATAGCGCCACGATCTTGCCCGGGTCGCATGGGCTCAGCAGGCGCAGCCCCTCGCGCGGCAAAGCCGCGCCGGTGGGTTCCGGCCGCGCGTAGCCGGGGCCGTCGTACTCGATGACATGATCCCCCTCGATACGGCCAAAACCGATCTCCCCGTCCCCGGTCTGGAAGCGAATCCACGTTTGCACAGTCAGCTCCTCCGGCGGGCGCGGCATGCTGGCCGCGTCCACCCTTGTCCCGCATTGCCGAAAGCCGGGTCCGCTCGCGGCGGGCCCGGCCTTGCCGCTGGGTCTTGGCCTCAGATCTTGCCGGCGCCGCGAGCCCACTTGTATTTGGCGCCCAGCACCGCGACCGGGATCTCTGTCGAGTAGGCATACGACGGCACGCCGTGTTCGTACAGGTACTCGGCTGCCTCCTCTACCTGCACGTCGCCTGCCAGCGAGGCCACGATCGGCTTCTCGATGCCACGCGCCGCCATTTCCTCCTTCACCTCCACCACCAGCTTCGCGAACACCATCGGTGGCGTGATGATGGTGTGCCAGTAGCCCAGGATGATGGCGTGGATGCGCGGGTCCTCCATGCCCAGGCGCAGGGTGTTCTTGTAAGTGGATGGCGGTTCGCCGCCGGTGATATCGACCGGATTGCCCGCCGCGCCAAAGGGCGGGATGAACTTGCGGAAGGCCGCGTCGAGATCGTCCGGCATGGTCATCAGCGACAGGTTGTTGTCCACGCACGCATCCGACAACAGCACGCCCGAGCCGCCGGCGCCCGTGATGATCACCACGTTCTCGCCCTTGGGCGTCGGCAGCTTCGGAATGCCCCGCGCATACTCCAGCAGATCGCGCAGCGAGCGCGCACGGATCACGCCGCACTGCCGGAACACGTCCTCGTAGATCTTGTCGTTGCCGGCCAGCGCGCCGGTGTGCGAACTGGCGGCGCGCGCGCCCATGCTGGTGCGTCCAGCCTTGAGCACCACCACCGGCTTCTTCTTCGACACCCGCTTTGCGGCTTCGGCGAAGGCGCGGCCGTCCTTCAGGTCCTCGCAGTGCTGGGCGATAATCTCGGTGTTGTCGTCCTGCTCGAAGAAGGTGAGCAGGTCGTCCTCATCGATATCGGACTTGTTGCCGAGCCCGACAATGGCCGAAACGCCCATTTTGGCCGAGCGCGAGAAGCCGATGATAGCCATGCCGATGCCGCCGGACTGCGACGACAGCGCCGCCTTGCCCTTGACGTCGTAAGGCGTGCAGAAGGTCGCGCACAGGTTCTTTGGCGTGTAGTAGAAGCCGTAGATGTTCGGCCCCATCAAGCGGATATCGTGCTTGCGCGCGATGGCGACGATCTCTTCCTGCCCTTCCACGTTGCCGGTCTCGGCAAACCCTGAGGGAATCAGCACCGCGCCTGGAATATGCTTCTCGCCTACCTCTTCCAGCGCCCCCGCCACCAGCTTGGCGGGAATGGCGAACACCGCCACATCCACCTCGCCCGGCACGTCGAGCACGCTCTTGTATGCGGTCATGCCCATGATCTCGCCAGCCTTGGGATGGATCGGGTAGATCTTGCCCTGGTAGCCGCCGTTGATCAGGTTCTTCATCACCGAGTTGCCGATCTTGCCGTCCTCGTTTGATGCGCCGATCACGGCCACCGAATCGGGACGCATGATGCGGTTCATCTGCCTGACGATGTCTTCCTGGCTGGGGCGATAGCGCTCCGGCTGCGGCGCGAAGTCCACCACGATACGCACGTCGGCGGCAATGGCGCCGTCCTTGCTGGCGAATACCGGGTTAAGGTCAAGCTCCGAGAGCTCCGGGAAATCGCTCACCAGCTCCGACACGCGCTGGATCATGCCGGCCAGCGCCTCGCGATTGGCCGGATCGGCGCCGCGCACGCCTTTGAGCACTTCGGCGGCGGCAATGCCGTCGAGCATCGACAGCGCATCCTCCTGGCTGGCCGGGGCCATGCGGAAGGTAATGTCCTTGAGCACTTCCACCAGCACGCCGCCCAGGCCGAAGGCCACCAGCTTGCCGAAGGACGGATCGGTGACGGCGCCGATGATGACCTCCTGCCCGCCGGTAATCATCTGCTGCACCTGCACGCCGACGATACTGGCGTTGGGGTCGTACTTCTTCGCATTCCCGACGATGGTCAGGTAGCCGCGCTCCACATCCGCGGCGCTTTTCAGGCCCACCAGCACGCCGCCGGCCTCGGTCTTGTGCAGGATGTCGGGCGAAACGATCTTGAGCACTACCGGATACCCCATCTTGTCAGCCAGCTCGACTGCGCCGGTCGGGGTCCTGGCCACGCCCTCGCCCGGCACCGAGATGCCGTAGGCATCGCACACCAGCTTGCCTTCGGGCGCAGTCAGTGCGTTGCGGCCTTCTTCCTTCACGGCGGCGAGGATCTTCCGCACCGCGTCCTTGTTGTGTGCCATGTCAGGTCTCCATCTGTTCATGGATTGCATAGGGATGAGCCGGTCCGCGCCCTTGCGCGAAAGCGCGAGGGCGGGCGGCTTGCAAACTCACTGTGGGAAGTGCTTGAAGTTCTCTTGGCTACGCTCAGGGCATCAGACTGCCCCGGCGGCGCGCAAGGCTTCGATCTGCGCGGGCGTGCGGCCCAGCCAGTCGAGGATCTCTTCAGTATGCTCGCCCAGCAGCGGCGAACGCTCGACCTCCACCGGCGATGCCGACAAGGTGATCGGACAGCCGAGTTGCACATACTGGCCGCGTTCCGGGTGATCCAGTTCCACCAGGTAGCCACGCTCGTACAGTGACTTGTCCTCGATCAGGTCCTTCATCGACAGGATCGGCCCGCACGGCACGTCGACCTCGTTGAGGGCATCCATCACTTCGAACTTGGTGCGCGTGCGCGTCCATTTCTCGATGATGGAGAAACACTCTTCCAGGCATTTGAGGCGGGCCTCCGGCGAGGCGAACTGCGGATGGGTGATCAGCTCCTCCCTGCCGCACAAGCGCATCAGCGGCTCCCAGCCTTGCGGCTGCACGATCACGTAGACGTAATCGTTGGCGCCGCCGGGCGCGCAGCGCAGCGCGGCGCCGGGCTGGCCGCCGCCCGAGGCATTGCCCGCGCGCGGCACGAAGTCGTCGAACTCCTGGTTGGGGTACTCGCGCATCGGCCCGGCGGCCAGGCGCTGCTGGTCGCGCAGCTTGACCCGGCACAGGTTGAGCACGGAGTCCTGCATCGCCACTTCCACGCGCTGCCCGCGCCCGGAATGCTCGCGTTGCAGCAGTGCCGCCAGGATGCCCACCACGCAGTGGATGCCAGTGCCGGAGTCGCCGATCTGCGCGCCGGTGACGGTGGGCGCGCCATCCGCCGTGCCGGTGGTGCTGGCCGAGCCGCCCATGCACTGGGCCACGTTCTCATAGGCCTTGCAGTCCGCGAACGGTCCCGGGCCGAAGCCCTTGATCGACGCGTAGATCAGCCGCGGATTCAGCGTCTGCAGGCGGTCCCAGTCGAAGCCGGCGCGGTCCAGCACGCCGGGGCCGAAGTTCTCCACCAGCACGTCGCAGCGCTGCACCAGGTCTTCCAGTAGCGCCTTTCCCTCCGGCGTCTTCATATTGAGCGTGAGGCTGCGCTTGTTGGAGTTCAGCATGGTGAAGTACAGGCTGTCTGCGTTGGGCACATCGCGCAACTGGCTGCGCGTGATGTCGCCGCGCCCCGGCAACTCCACCTTGATCACGTCGGCCCCCAGCCATGCCATCAGCTGGGTGGCCGAAGGGCCGGCCTGCACATGGGTCATGTCCAGGATCCGCACACCGTCCAGTGCCTTGTTCATGGTTTGTCTCCTCGCCACCGGTTATTTGTACATGGTCTGGTTCTTGGTGCCCGGCGCGTACTCGCGCGGGTCCACCCAGATATTGATCACGGCCGATTTTCCGGTGCGCTGCACCGCCTCGCGTCCGCGCTGCAATGCGCCGGCGATCTTGCCCGGCTCGCGCACTTCCTCGCCATAGCCGCCCAGCATTTCGGCGAACTTGGAGAACGGCACGTCCGACAGCAGGTTGCCGACGTTGCCGCGCTCGTCGCCGTACTTGGCGAGCTGGCCGTAGCGGATCTGGTTCATGGCGGAGTTGTTGCCGATCACCGCCAGGTAGGGCACGCCAAAACGGTTGGCGGTTTCCATGTCGAACGCCGTCATGCCGAACGAGCCATCACCGTAGTAGCAGAGGATTTCCTTGTTCGGGTTGGCCAGGCCGGCGGCGATGGCAAAGCCGGTGCCGACGCCCAGCGAGCCCAGCGCACCCGGGTCCATCCACTGCCCGGGACGGCGCGGACGCACCGCCTGCGCGGAAATGGTCACCACGTCGCCGCCGTCGCCGATGTAGACCGTGTCGTCCGACAGGAACTCATTCAGTTCATAGGCCACGCGGTACGGATGGATCGGCGTGTTTTCCGAGCGGAACAGCGGCATCAGCTTGGCGGTGGCCACGGCCTCGGCTTCGGTCAGCTGGCCCATCCACTTCTGCCGCGCCTGGCGCTTGTCGTTCTTGATGCGGCCGCTGGCGGCCTGCAGCACCGCACCGAGGATGGCGCCGGGGTCGCCCACCAGGCCAAGGTCGATCTCGCGGTTCTTGCCAACCGTGCGGTAGTCCATGTCGATCTGCACCAGCGTCAGCTCCTTGCTGATGCGCTTGCCATAGCCCATGCGGAAGTCGAACGGCGTGCCCACGATGATCAGTACGTCGGCATTGGCGAAGGCTTGCGTACGGGTGCGGTCGAAGTGGTGCGGATCGCCCGGTGGCAGCAGGCCGCGGCTGGCGCCGTTGAAGTAGCCTGGAATATCCAGGCCCTTGAGCAACGCGATGGCCTCCTCGTGCCCGCGCGCGGTCCAGACCTGCTGGCCGTAGAGAATCGCCGGGCGTTCGGCATTGACCAGGATGTCGGCCAGGCGCTCGATATCCTTCGGGTCGCCAATCGATTTAGTGGAAGCACGATAGTGGCCGGGGCGCGGAATCACCGCGCGCGCCGCATCGACTTCGCGGTCGAGCACATCGCGCGGGATTTCCAGGTACGACGGGCCGGGCGCGCCATTGAAGCACTCGCGCGCCGCCATCGAGATCATGTCCGCCACGCGCTCGGTGCTGGGGATGGTGGCCGCGAACTTGGTGATGGGCGACATCATGTCGACGTGCGGCAGGTCCTGCAGCGAACCCATCTTGTGCTGGGACAGGGCACCCTGCCCGCCGATGTGGATGATCGGGCTCTCCGAGCGGAAGGCCGTCGCCACGCCGGTCACGGCGTTGGTGCAGCCCGGACCTGCGGTGGTCACCACGCAGCCCAGCTTGCCGGTCTGGCGCGCGTAGCCGTCCGCCGCATGAGCGGCTACCTGCTCATGGCGCACGTCGATGATGCGGATGCCCTCGTCCACGCAGCCGTCGTAAATGTCGATGATATGGCCGCCACAGAGCGTGAAGATGGTGTCGACGCCTTCGTTCTTCAGGGCCCGCGCTACCAGGTGGCCGCCGGAAATAACGCCGGCATCGCGGGTCTTCTGCTTCAGGGTGTCTTCGGCCGTGGTGGATTCGGACCGCGTGGGTGCGACTGCAGACATGTCTTGGTCTCCTCGTTGACTAGGTTGCGACAGGCTGTGACGCGGACCTGGCCCGTTGTCACGACACCCTTTCGCCCTTTGCTGCTTTGCTGCCTGGCCAGTGCCTACCCTGCATGTCACCGGCCCTGCGACGCCATCGATCCATTTCGAAGGATCTTGATGACATACGGTATGTGATATATCAACGAAGCTCAAGGGAAATTTGGATGCTTGCCCAGGAGTTTCGACGACGCGATGCAGCAAATCGACGCAAGATGGGGCACAAATAAGCACAATTGCTGAATACGTGCCGATTCATTCCGTTTGCGCACAGCTGATGAGTGCCACGGCCTTGTCCTCCGCTTCGTGGAAAATCCGCTTGTTTATCGTTGATATATTACATACCATATTTCACAGCGCGTCTTGCCGGACCATCCGGTTTCGCGGCTCGCCGGCACGCGCATCACCAAGAGCGAGGAGACTTGTGAACATTCACGAATATCAGGCCAAGGAATTGCTCAGGCGCTTCGACGTGGCCGTGCCGCGCGGGGCCGTTGCGTTTACCCCGGAGGAAGCCGCCAGCGCGGCGCGCAAGATCGGCGGATCGGTCTGGGTGGTTAAGTCCCAGATCCATGCCGGCGGCCGCGGCGCCGGCCGCTTTGCCGGCGATCCGGGCGGCAAGGGCGGCGTGCGCGTGGTCAAGTCAGTCGATGCCGTGCGTACGCAGGCCGAACAGATGCTCGGCAAAGTGCTGGTCACCAGGCAGACCGGAGATGCCGGCCGCGAAGTGCGCCGCCTATATGTAGAAGAAGGCTGCGAGATTGCCCGCGAGCTTTATCTGGGCATGCTGATCGATCGCGCCACCTCCCGCATCACGCTGATGGCCTCCACCGAAGGTGGCATGGAAATCGAGGAAGTCGCGGCCCGCACGCCGGAGAAGATCCTGAAGGTAGCGATCGACCCGGCCAGCGGCATCCAGCCCTTCCACGCGCGCCGCCTGGCCTTTGGCCTGGGGCTGACCGGCAAACAGGTCGGCGCGGCTTCGCGCTTTATCCTCTCGGCCTACCGTGCCTTTACCGAGCTCGACGCCTCGGTGGTCGAAATCAACCCGCTGGTGGTGACGCGCGCTGGCGATGTGATCGCGCTCGACGCCAAGTTCAACTTCGACGACAACGCGCTGTACCGCCATCCGGATATCGAAGCCTTGCGCGACGAAACCGAGGAAGATCCCGCCGAATCCGCGGCGGCCCGCCATGGGCTGAACTACGTCAAGCTCGACGGCAGCATCGGCTGCATGGTCAACGGCGCCGGGCTGGCCATGGCCACCATGGACATCATCAAGCTCTACGGCGGGGAGCCGGCCAACTTCCTCGACGTGGGCGGCGGCGCCACCAGGGAACGTGTGACGGCGGCCTTCCGCCTGATCCTCGACGATCCCAAGGTCAAGGGCATCCTGGTCAATATCTTCGGCGGCATCATGCGCTGCGACGTGATCGCCGAAGGCGTGGTGGCCGCCGCGCGCGAGATCGACCTGACGGTCCCGCTGGTGGTCCGACTGGAAGGCACCAACGTGGAACTCGGCAAGGCCATCCTGCGCGACTCCGGATTGCCGATCCTGTCGGCCGATCACCTTGCCGACGCCGCGCAGAAAGTGGTCAAGGCAGTGCAAGCGCGCGTGCAAGCTGGCAATAACGGCGATAAGGGAGGGAAATGACATGGCCGTACTGATCCATCAAGACACCAAGGTAATCTGCCAGGGCTTCACCGGCGCGCAAGGTACCTTCCACTCTGAACAGGCGCTGGCCTACGGCACACGCATGGTCGGCGGCGTCACCCCCGGCAAGGGCGGCGAGACGCATCTCGGGCTCCCGGTGTTCGACACCGTAGCCGCCGCGGTGGAGCGCACGGGCGCCGACGCCTCCGTCATCTACGTGCCCCCGCCCTTCGCGGCCGACGCCATCCTGGAAGCCGTGGACGCGGGCATCGGCCTGATCGTGCGCATCACCGAAGGCATCCCGGTGATCGACATGGTGCGGGTCAAGCGTGCGCTATCCGGTTCGGGCAGCCGTCTGGTCGGGCCAAATTGCCCGGGCGTGATCACGCCGGGACAATGCAAGATCGGCATCATGCCGGGCCATATCCATCGTCCCGGCAAGATCGGCGTGGTGTCCCGTTCCGGCACGCTGACCTATGAAGCGGTGGCGCAAACCACGGCCGCAGGGCTCGGGCAGAGCACCTGCATCGGTATCGGCGGCGATCCGGTCAATGGCACCAATTTTATCGATTGCCTGGAGATGTTCCTGGCTGACGACGACACCGAAGGCATCATCATGATCGGCGAAATCGGCGGCTCTGCCGAGGAAGAAGCCGCGCAGTTCCTGCGCGATGCGCGCAGCGGCGGGCAGGCCAAACCCGTGGTGGGGTTTATCGCCGGCACCACCGCCCCGCCTGGCCGGCGCATGGGGCATGCGGGCGCCATCATCTCCGGCGGCATGGGGACCGCCGAGGCAAAGATCGACGCCATGCGCGGCGCCGGCATCCGGGTAGCGCGCTCGCCGGCCGAACTGGGCAAGACCATGGTGGAGGCGATGGGCGCGTAGCACGGTTGCGTTGTCGCGTTGTCAATGAAAAAACGGCGGACAGAATCCGCCGTTTTTCTTATTGCCATGGCAGCCCATAGCAGCCCATAGCGTCCGGGACGCTTCCTGCTCAATCGAGGAAATCGCAGTGCTTCTCGACATAATCGGCGAGGTCCAGCGAATGCTGGCGCACCAGCTTCTCCGCCAGCTCGGTATCGCGCTTCTCCAGCGCCTCGATGATCCGCAAGTGATCGACGATGGAACGCGAGGCGCGATCACTCTGCGAGATAGTCATCTTCCGTATCGCGCGCACATGGACAAAGATATTCTTGATCGAGTCCATGATGATCTGCGACTTCGACAACTGCACGATCGCCTGGTGGAAGGCGATATTGGCGTCGGAGTACTCCTCGATATGCTCGGCCGGCGTCGCATCGCGGAAGCTGTCGAACATATGGCGCAACTGCGCGATCTCCGCGTCGCTGGCATGCAAGGTAGCAAGGCGCGCGGCCATGCTCTCCAGCGCCGCCCACACCTGGATCATTTCCACGATCTCGCGCTTGGTCTTGCGCATGATGTAGATGCCGCGCCGCGGCACCGTGCGCAGGAACCCCTCCTGCTCCAGGAGCGTCATGGCTTCGCGGATGGGGGTGCGGCTCACGCCTAGCGCTTCGCTCAGGACACGCTCGTCCAGCCGGATTTCCTCGGTCGACTGATAGATATCGGCGTCGGCAATGGCCTGACGCAGCATGGCGTACGCCTGGTCGCGCAGGCTGGCGCCGGCATTGATGGGTTGCAGGGACAGGGTCAGTCCAGCTGGCTGAACGGCGGATGGGCTTTGCACAGACATGAATGGGCTCTTGTTGATACCAGCGCCTCGGCGCACAGGGCAGTGGCCGGCAGCTTGCCGCCTAGCTTACCAAAAGCAGCCATCACATGAGTCGAATGCATAGCAAAATGCACAATTGACATAAATCGGCTGCCGGGGACGGCGGTTTTACGTATATGGTATATCACATGGTGCGCCGCCGTAGTAGGCCGGCGCGGCCATGTCCTACCGGAATGCCTGCCCGGCAATCCCGCTCAAGCCGCCTGCGCCATCCTTTCGCGCTGCTTGATCAGGCCCAGCACCGTGTCCACCATCGGCGTGGGCTGCCGCACCAGCCGCCCCATTTCCTGAACCACGGTCAGCAAGGGGTCGATCTCCATCGCGCGCCCCGCTTCCAGATCCTGCAGCATGGAAGTCTTGTGCGCACCCACCGCGCCGGCGCCGTCGATGCGGCGCTCCACATCGACGCGGAAATGCACACCGAAGCGCTCGGCAATCGCCTGGGCTTCCAGCATCATCGCCCGCGACAGCCCGCGGGTGGCGGGATCGGAAGTGATGATATCCAGCGTGGCGTGCGTAAGCGCGCTGATCGGATTGAAGCACAGGTTGCCCCACAGCTTGAGCCAGATCTCGTCGCGGATATTGTCGCGGATGGGCGCGTCCAGCCCGGCGGCCACCATCATTTCACTCAGGTGGCTGACGCGCGCCGACTTGCTGCCGTCGGGCTCGCCGAGCGGGAACTTCTTGCCGTAGACATGGCGAATGACGCCGGGCTCGGCAATCTCCGCGGCGGGATACAGCACGCAGCCGATCGCGCGCTCGGGACCCAGGCCGCGCCACTGGCGCCCGCCCGGGTCCACGCTTTCCAGCGTGGTACCGGCCAGCGGGCCGCCATGCTGATGGAAGTACCAGTAGGGAATGCCGTTCACGCCAGTCACGATGGCCGTCTTCGGCCCGAGCAAGGGCTGCATCAGGTCCACCACGCCCGGCACGGAATGCGCCTTCAAGGTGATGAAGACGTAATCCTGCGGCCCCAGCCGGGCGGGGTCGTCGGTGCAGTTGACCCTGGCCACCCGCTCCTCGCCGTCGCACAGCAAGCGCAGGCCGTTGGCCTTCATCGCGGCGAGGTGGGGGCCGCGTGCGACCAGGCTGACTTCGGCGCCCGCCAGGGCAAGCTGAACGCCGATATAGCCGCCGATGGCGCCGGCACCATAGATACACACTTTCATCAGTTGTCTCCCAGTGGTTTTGTGGGTACATCCATTGATATATCACATACTATATCCCACAGAAAAAGAGTACAACCTCAATCTTGCCCGGCGGCACCCCTGACACGTGTGGCACGGCCATCTACGCTGCGCGGGACCTCGGTGGCCGTTTAAGCCCCAAAAAACGCCATTTACAGCACTTTCAATCACCCTTTTCCGAACTTTCCTTCACCCCAAGCGTCATTCAGAGTTCTGCCCCCATACCGGCGTGTTGCGCCAAGGATCCCTGCCTTCGATGATGAATCGCCGCACCCTGCTCGTTTCCGCGACCGCTTCCGCTGCCCTGGCGGCCCTCGGCATCACGCCATCCGTGCTGGCGGCCGGCAAGATCAAGCTGGGCGACGCCCGACCCTTCAGCTTCGACACCCTGATTGAGCACGCCCGCACCCTGGCTGGCCGGGCTTATGCGCCCCCCGCCACGGCGCCGGCCGACGTCCTCGCCAGGATCGACTACGAGGCGCACGGCAAGATTCGCTTCAGGACCGATGACGCGCTGTTCGCGGACGGGCCCGGCCAGTTCCCGGTGACCTTCTTCCACCTGGGCACCTTCTTCCGCCAGCCGGTGCGCATGCACGTGATTGACAGCGCCAAGGGCGCGCCGGCGGCGCGCGAGATCCTGTATGACGAGTCGTATTTCGACATGCCGGCCGACAGCCCGGCGCACAAGCTGGCGCGCGGCAGCGGCTTTGCCGGCTTCCGCCTCCAGGAAAGCCGCCTGGCTGACCAGAAGAAACTCGACTGGAAGAAGAACGACTGGGCGGCCTTCCTTGGGGCCTCGTATTTCCGCGCCATCGGCGAGCTTTACCAGTACGGCCTGTCCGCGCGCGGCATTGCCATCGACGTGGCCGAGACCGGCAAGCCGGAGGAGTTTCCGAGCTTCACGCATTTCTATTTCGAGACGCCCGCGGGCAACGGCGACAGCGTCACGGTCTATGCCCTGCTCGATGGCCCCAGCGTGGCCGGCGCGTACCGCTTCGTCATGCAGCGCGGCAAAGGCGTGCTGATGGATATCGATTGCGCGCTGTTCCTGCGCAAGGATGTGGCGCGCCTGGGCCTGACGCCGCTGACGTCGATGTGCTGGTTCTCGGAAGCCAGCAAGGGCACCGCCGTGGACTGGCGCCCGGAAGTGCACGATTCCGACGGCCTGGCGATCTGGAACGGGGCCGGTGAACATATCTGGCGCCCGCTCAACAACCCGCCACGCACCATGGCGTCGAGCTTTGGCGATGACAATCCGCGCGGCTTCGGCCTGCTGCAGCGCGATCGCAACTTCGATCACTACCAGGATGGCGTCCATTACGAGCGGCGGCCCAGCCTGTGGGTCGAGCCGCGCGACGGCTGGGGTGTTGGCACGGTGCAACTGATCGAGATTCCCACCGACGACGAGATCCACGACAACATCGTCGCGATGTGGGTGCCCAAGGCGCAAGCCAAGGCCGGCAGCAGCTTCCGCTTGCGCTACCGGCTGCACTGGCTGGCCGACGAGCCTTATCCCACCCCGCTTGCGCGTTGCGTGGCTACCCGGCTGGGCAACGGCGGGCAGCCCGGACAGGCACGCCCGCAAGGCGTGCGCAAGTTCATGGTGGAGTTCAAGGGGGCGCCGCTGGAGAAACTGCCCTACGGCACCAAGCCGGAAGCGGTACTGAGCAGTTCGCGCGGCAGCTTTTCCTATATATTTACCGAAGCGGTGCCCAATGGCGTCGCCGGGCACTGGCGTGCCCAGTTCGATCTCACCGCCGAAGGCAAGGAACCGGTCGACCTGCGCCTGTTCCTGCGCCTGGACGGCAAGCCGCTGTCGGAAACCTGGCTATACCAGTACCACCCGTTCAACTCGCCGACGGGCCATGGCACTTGAGCGTTGGCAGCATTCCGCACGATGGCCGGGCGATGGCGGCCGCGCTGAGCAGGCTGGTGACGGACATACTGCTGGCATGATGTTGCCGGGCGTGGAGCGGGTATCATCACGGCAACCAGGCAGCCGGCTGTCCACCCTCCCCGGCTGCCGCGCCTTGCGCCATTACGACAACAACACATAACGACTACGGTTTCGACCGTCTCCCATGATTTCCGCAGATCTCGCCGGCGCTGCCGGCACCGGTCCCGACGATTCCCTGCCCCGCGCCGAGCGGGCCTACCAGCACCTGCGCAACGCCATCCAGGCTGGGCAACTGCCCTCCGGCACCCGCCTGCGTGAAGTGGAGCTGGCGGCCACGCTGGGGCTGTCGCGCACGCCGGTGCGCGAAGCGCTATCGCGCCTGGAGTCCGAAGGCCTCGTCGTCAACGAGCCCAACCGCGGCATGATGGTGACGCGACTCGACGCCAGCATGGTCAGCGAGCTCTATGTCATGCGCGAGGTGCTGGAAGGCACCGCCGCCGCGCTCGCCGCGCGCCACGCCACCGATGTGGAAATCTCGCTGCTGCGCGATATCGTCCAGCGCGACCTCGCCATCGCCGACCAGCCCGACAAGCTCGCCGCCAACAACCGGCTCTTCCACGAAACCCTGCACCGTTGCGCGCACAACCGCTACCTGCTCAAGACGCTACGCTCCCTGCACGAGTCGATGGCGCTGCTGGGCCGCACCACGCTGGCGCTGCCGGGACGCGCGCAGGTTTCCTACGAAGACCACATCGCACTGGTGGAAGCCCTGGAACAGCGCGACCCAGCGCTCGCCGAGCAAATCACGCGCCGGCATATCCAGCAGGCCTACAAGGCACGCCTGTCGATGTGGATCGAAGAACAATCCGAATCCTGAGCCCTGAGCCGCCGCCCCGCCCGTTGCCTCGGGCGGCCTCCGGAAGTCACGTCGCCGCGACCGCCCGCGCGCCTCGCCAGGTACCCAGGCTAAGCACCGCAAGCGCCCCCAGGATCAGCGCCACCGCACCCAGGGTCTGAGGCGCGATCTGCTCGCTGCCCAGCCAGGCGCCCACAGCCAGGGCCACCGGCGGGTTGACATAGACATAGCTGCTGGAAATCGTCGGCGAGACGTTCGCCACCAGATACATGTAGGCGGAAAACGCCACCAGCGATCCCGCCACCACCAGATAAACCCAGGCCCACCACGCCTGGCTGCTGACGGTGCGCGGCCAGGGTTCGCCGAGCGCAGCGGAAATCGCCAGCAGGATGGCCCCACCCAGCAGCATCTCCGCGGCAAACGCCACCGCGCCGCGTGGCAGGTCCAGGTGTCTGGCGATCTGCGAGCCGAACGACCAGCTGGCAATGGCCGTCAGCAATGCCACAACCCCGGTGGCACTCGCGCGGAATTCCGCGCCGCCGGTCAGCAACAGGATGCCCAGGCTGCCCAGCGCGATGGCCAGCCCCTCATACCAGCGCGGCCGCCCGCCGAAGCAGAATCCCCAGAACAAACCAAAGATAGGCATCGCGCCAATCATCACGGTGGTCGCTCCGGAGGAAATGGTCTGCTCGGCCACGGCAGTCAGCCCCATGCCGCCGACCAGCAGGAAGCCCGCCAGCACGGCGCAATTGCGCAACTGGCGCAGCGTCGGCATGGCAGCACCGCGATACCGCAGCCACAACGCCAGCAGCAGGCCCGCGCAGACAAAGCGCGAGCCCATCATCAGGAACGGCGGGAAGCTCTCCAGCGTGAAGCGGATTGCGAGATAGGTCGTGCCCCAAACCAGATAGGTGATCAGCAGGCAAAGGACGAGCCGGGGCGACAGCATGGCGAGCGCGGAGTGCCGCAGAAGACAGGGGCCTCCACGATAACGCCATCCCGCACAGCTTCAAAAGGAAAACGCCTGGCAAGCGTTGTTAGGCAAACTCACAAGGCGGGGAAACTGGCCTACCCGGAAGGCGGCGGCCGAAAGTGGAAGCCGGTGAGCCCGGCCCGGTGCGTATCAAATAAAAAAACCGGCCAAGAAGCGTTGCGCTCCATGGAGCGACGCGTTGGCCGGTCTTGCCGCGTGGAAACATCCACGCCGGTTTCACGTAGTGCCTGCCCTCGCTTTTCAACGCGCGCCGGGGCGCGGCGCGAGCGGCAGTGATACAGCCGTCAAACCAAGACTACATACATCAACAACAAACAATAGCTAACTACAGTGCACTACAGCAGCAATTACTCTTGATTCGCGCTTCTTGATGTCGGTGCTCTGGCAATTCGGCAATCAGCCGTTCGCGAAAACGACCTTTGCCTTGCGAGCCTGGCTTTGCAGGCGGCCAAACACGTCTTGCACGGCGGCGATGGCGCTCTTCACGTCATCGATAAAGGCCGGGCTGCGGGGACCAAGTTCGCGTTCAATCAGTTCACGTTCGAGTTGGTCGGTCATCTTGATATCGGATTGCGAGTTCATGGTTTTCTTCCTTTCAGGGATAACCCTCATCGGGTTTTCCCTAGTATAGCAAAAGGAATGACGCATCGCAGCATTAGGTGATAGTACGTATGCAAGATGCCAACAGAGGCAGAGGCGCTGCCTCACCAGAATCACTCGAAAATGAGACCCAAAAAGCACGAAACGACATTGCCACCAGTATTTGGTAACGGATGAAGGAAACGAGCCCGGGCTGGGCAACTTCGGCGAACCGCGGGCCAACCTACTGGACCCTGCCCGCCGACAAGCTGGACTGGCCAGCACTTGGGGTCGTTCCGCTTGGCGGCCGGATAGACAAGGCAATAGGCGCCGGCAGTGGAGAATGGCGCGTCGAAAGGGATTCGCAGCCACCCAGGCAAGACATCATCGTAGCCAAGCGTCACCGGGGTGGCGACAGGCAGGCCTGCGTCAGGCGCGCGCCGGCATTTGCTCCAGCACGGACGCCAGGCGGTGTTCGATCATGCCGGCACTGGCGTACCCGGTCGTGATGCCGTGGAGCTCGCGGCCAACGCGCAGCAGCAGCGTGGGAAAACTGGTGACGCCCCAGGAACGCGCCAGGGCAAAATCGGCCTGCGTCTCTGCTACGGTCGCCGGCGCGCGCCATGCCGCCTCGAACGCAGCGGCATCCACGCCGTACCCGAGCCGCGTCAGCACTTGCGATGCGATGCCGGCCAGCACGCCGCCATCGGTCGTATCCAGGGCGTCCATGTAAAACGCATGCTGCAGCGCATCGAAGACGGCGAGGAGGTTGTCCTGCCCGGCGAGGATGCGCGCGGTGACGACCGCCCGGCACACCGGCTCCGTGTCGTACACGAAATCTTCGCGCGCCAGCAGGCCTTCGCGGTTGAATGGCATGCCGCTGGCTTGCTCGACCCGGGCCCAGTGTTGCAGGCGCACATTCCTTGCCGCGTCGTCCATGATGTCCGTGGCCCCCGCGCGCAGGCCCCCGACCACCACGCCCAGCGGCAGATCCGGGAAACGCGCCACCAGCGCAGACAATTCCTTGCCGAAGCCGTAACACCACGAGCACATCGGGTCCGCAACGTAGATCAGTTCCATCAGTTCCATCTGGATTCCAGGATTTGACTTTCCAGGCAGTGAATCGCGTGAAGCGGACAATGCGCGCCGCGGCGTTGCCATGCAGGGCTCCATCATGCATGCGAGCGCCCCTGGCCGCAATCCACTTCCGCCGCACGGCAAGAGAACATGGAACAAATCTTGCTTATGCACTTTTGCCATTCCCGCCGGCGACTGGAAGGAATGTGTGCGGTGTTTCGCCCACAGTTCCACTCCTCAATCGCCGCGCGGCGCGGTAATATCTCTTCAACAGGCCATCGGCGCGCGATGGCCCATTCCAAAGAAGGATTCAAGCGCATCATGGAAGAAGGCTCGGCTGCTCCACTAGAGATCGCCCCTTCCCTCCCTCTCGCACCAAGAGATGTTCGCGGCGTTCCGTCGGACTTCCTTGCCAGCGCGAGCGCCAACATCGGCGCCAACGCGCTGCAGCACTTCCTGAATCGAGAAGCGAGCCAGCTGGAGTTCAACCGGCGCGTGCTCGCACAGGCGGAGAATTGCGACATCCCGTTGCTGGAACGCTTGCGCTTCCTGTGCATCTTCAGCAGCAACCTCGACGAGTTCTTCGAGATCCGCGTTGCCGGCCTCAAGGAACAGATCAAGCTGCAGGCGATCGCCAGCGGGCCGGACGGGCTGGACACGCGGCAGGTCTATGCGCTGGTCAGCGCACGCACGCATAAGCTGGTCGCGGAGCAATACCACCTGTTCAATGATGTGCTGATTCCCGAGCTGGACCGGCAGGAGATCCGCTTCCTGCGCCGGCCGCACTGGACGCCTGAACAGGCCGAATGGATTCGCGCCTTTTTCTTCCGCGAGCTGATGCCGGTGCTGACCCCCGTCGGCCTCGATCCCGCGCATCCCTTCCCGCGAGTGCTCAACAAGAGCCTGAACTTCGCGGTGGAACTCGAAGGCAAGGACGCCTTCGGCCGGGAGGCTGGCGCGGCCATCGTACAAGCGCCCCGCTCCCTGCCCCGCGTGATCCTCCTGCCGGAAGAGATCTCCGGCTGCAAACACGGCTTTGTGTTCCTGTCTTCCATCCTGCATGCCCACGTCTGCGAACTGTTTCCCGGCATGCATGTGCGCGGCTGCTACCAGTTCCGGGTCACCCGCAACAGCGAACTGTTCGTCGACGAGGAAGAAATCAAGAACCTGCGCGATGCGCTGCAGGGCGAACTGCCACAGCGGCATTTCGGCGATGCGGTACGGCTTGAGGTCGCGGACAACTGCTCCGACGAGATGACCAGGTTCCTGCAGAACCAGTTCGGGCTGGAGGACACCGAGGTGTTTTCCGTGAATGGCCCGGTCAACCTCGTGCGGCTGCTGCCGGTGCCCGACAGCGTGGACCGCGAGGACCTGAAATATCCGCCATGCCGGCCAGGCTTGCCGAAGGCCCTGCAAGGCCAGCCGGACATGTTCCGCGCCATCCGCGACGGCGATATCCTGCTGCACCATCCGTACCAGTCGTTTGCCCCGGTGGTGGATTTTATCCGCCAGGCCGCGGAAGACCCCGACGTGATGGCCATCAAGCAGACGGTGTACCGCGCCGGCAACGACTCGGCGCTGCTGCAGGCACTGATCGGCGCCGCGCGCAGGGGCAAGGAAGTCAGCGTGGTGGTGGAACTGCTGGCCCGCTTCGACGAGGAGGCCAACATCAACTGGGCGGCGCAACTGGAAGAAGCCGGTGCCCATGTGGTGTACGGCGTGGTCGGCTACAAGTCGCATGCCAAGATGGCCATGGTGGTGCGGCGCGAAGGAAAAAAACTCAGGCGTTACGCGCACCTCTCCACAGGCAACTACCACTCGCAGACCGCCAGGAATTTCACGGACTTCGGCTTGTTCACGTGCAAGGAAGCCATGGTCGAGGATGTGGCGAACGTGTTCTCCCAGCTGACCGGCCTGGGCCATCCCGGCACGCTTACCCACTTCTGGCAGGCGCCGTTCACCCTGCATTCGGCATTGCTCGACGCCATCCGCCGTGAAGGCAAGCACGCCAAGGCTGGCCGCAAGGGGCTGATCATTGCCAAGATGAACGCCCTGATGGACCCGACTATCATCCAGGCGCTCTACCAGGCATCCTGCGACGGCGTGCGGATCGAACTCATCGTGCGCGGCGGCTGCGCCTTGCGGCCCGGCATACCCGGCCTGTCGGAGAATATCCGGGTGCGTTCGGTACTTGGCCAGTTCCTCGAGCATGCGCGGATTTTCTACTTCTATAACGACAAGGCCGAGGACGTGCGGTTGTCCAGCGCCGACTGGATGGAACGCGACTTCTTCCGGCGCATCGAAGTGTGCTTCCCCGTGCTGGACAAATCGCTCAAGAAGCGCGTGATCGAGGAAGGCCTGAAGATCTACCTGAAGGACAACCGCGACACCTGGGAGATGGACTCGGATGGCAACTACCGCCGCCGCCGTGGCCGCCACCTGGTCTCCGCCCAGAGCGCGCTGAGCGTCGCACTGGCGTGATGCCGCTGCCGGTCTGGCCGGCGCTGCGTCACATCCTCCGCCGGGCTCGTTGTGGGTGGTCCTGACCACCGTGGCGGCCGGGCTGGCGCGAACTCGCCCAGTACATCTGCATCACCGATGCCCATTCTCTCCCTGCTGAATCTGCGAAGCGCCGCAGTGCCAGCCGGGGAACCTTCTGGAGTACCGTGCCGATCCGCCTGAGGAAGGCCAGGCATGGAAAAACCGCCAGCCGCGCCGGGCTAACTGCAAACAATTGTCGCGCCCGGCATCCGCATTTGCGCTGGTACGGCCAGCAGGCTGGCTTTGCGGCAAGTGCTGCGTCCAGCTCCCCCCCAATCGAGTGATATCCCTGCGATAGTGATCTTGCGCATACTCGCACCTTCCAAAACCACTCGCCCCTAGACGGGCGCGGAGCGAGGTGCCTGTGCTCACCTTCATTTACTGCAGCTACGCGATTGCCTGCATCTTCGCGCTATGGCGGGCGGCCCGCTGGGTGGACAAACACCATCCGGCGCTGCGAGACACCCATGCGCCCAAACCGGGTGCGGACGCACCTCGCGAGGCCCCGGAAAGGAACCAGCAAGCTAGCCAGCGCCGCCGTCACGAGACGCGGCCCGCCGGGCAGGCACGGGGGTGCCCCAACGTCCCGGCGCAAGCGCGGCTGCCTGCATGGTGCTGTAGCGCGCCCTGCGCTCTGCCAGGCGAATCTGCTCCGCCCGAAGCGGGCTGCCCGTATCTCATCCTTGAAAAACGCAGATTACTGTATATATTTACAGTAACTGTATGGATGAACAGTATTCACGGGAGCCCATCATGGAACACCTGGTCCGGGTACAGAACGAATACGACAGGCAGGTCCTGGCGTGGCTGCGCGCCCGCGTTGGCGATGCGGTGGTACAAACAGCCGCGCAGCGGCTGGCGGGAGAACGCAAGCCGTATCTCTCCACGATCTGCCGCAGCCTGAATATCGCGCCGCCGTCCCGGCGCACCCTGCGCGCCCAGTCCAGCCGCGCCAGCCGGGAGGTCGGGGACCGCTACCTTGCCTCGATCCGCCAACTGCTGGCGCGGCCGGCACCGGCGCGGACCCCGCAGCCGCAGTCCGTCCGAGCTTGTTGAAGCCGTTCAAGCAGGCCGTGCCGAGGCCCGCACCGCGTAGCGCAGCTCACCCGTCAATGCCGCTCCGGCGGGCGCTCTGCCAGCACCGCCTTGGCCGCCAGCGCGGCATTGATCGCGCGTGGAAAACCCGCATATGCCGCGAGATGAATGATGGCCTCCACCATTTGCTCACGCGAGCCACCCACATTCAGCAAGCCGTGCATATGCACCTTGAGCTGCGGCGTGGCCGAGCCAATAGCTGCCAGCGCGGCCACGGTCACCAGTTCCCGCGAGATCAGGTCGAGGCCGGGCCGGGTATAGATATCGCCGAAGGCAAACTCGATGATGAAACGACCGAGGTCGGGCGCAATGTCCTCGAGCGAGGCAAGCACGCGCTCCCCCACTTCGCCGTCGATCTCGCGCAAGCGGGCAAGCCCCGCCTCGAAGCGCGATCCGCCCTGGTCCGGCGCGGGAGTGCCGGCATTCACGGCAACGCCCTGCTTCGCGAAGACTTCCCTTGCGGCGGCGATGCCGTTGAGCGCCGCGGGAAACCCGGCATACACCACGAGATGATTCATCAGTTCAACCAGTTCGACCGGCGTGCAACCGGCATGCAGCGCCCCGGCCAGATGGAACCTGAGTTGTGGCTCAAGCCCGCCCATGGCCGCAAGCGCCGCGACGGTGACGAGTTGCCGGTGCCGCAGGTCGAGTCCTGGGCGCGGGTAGATCTCGCCGTAGACGAAACCGATCGCCAGGCTGGCCAGGTCAGGGGCGATGTCACGCAAGGCCTCGACCAGGGACGGCTCGTCCGTCTGTTCGATGGCGGAAAGTTGGGCGCGGCCAAGTGTCATGGTCTGCGTATTCATGCGGTTTCCTTGTTGATTCGCATCGGGGTAGTCCTGGCTGGCGCGGCGCCGTCGGCAGGACAGTGAGGCAAGCTTAGCGAGCGCGTTCGCGCGCCGCCAATGCCTTCGGCGTGATACCTTTGGCGTATCACAAGGACATCCGATGCAAAGCCGCCTGGAACTCTGGCAGTTGAACTATTTCGTGGCCGTCGCGGACGAACTGAGCTTTCGCCGCGCGGCGGAACGGCTGTCGATCACGCAGCCTCCGCTGACGCGGCAGATCCAGGCGCTGGAGGAAACCATCGGTGCGCGCCTGTTCGAGCGGGATCGCAATGGCGTAGCGCTGACGCCAGCAGGCAGCCGCCTGCTGCCCGAGGCGCGCGAGCTGCTCGCCAGCGCCGACGCCCTGCTCGCCCGCGCCCGGCAGCGCGCCACGCGCAACCACGGCCTGCGGCTGGGCATCACCACCGTGTTCGATGCCGCCCTGTTCACCTGGCTCGCGCCGGCATTGCAGGCACAGGCGCCGGAGATCAGGCTGCTGCAGAAACGCCAGATCTCGCAGCAATCGATTGCCGACCTGCGCCGTGGCGCGCTCGACGCGGCGCTGATCGGCCTGCCGTCCGCCACCGGCGAACTGGCGGTGGAACACTTGTTCGACGACCCGCTGGTGGTGGCGTTGCCGGCCGCGCACCGGCTCGCCAGACGCAAGCGCATCTCGCTGCCGGAACTGCAAGCCGATCCGTTGTTCTGGGGCCAGCGGCGGCTGAATCCTGCCTACTTCGACCACTACGAGGCCGTCTTCCGCGCGCTGGGCTATGCACCGCCGCGTGTGCCGGAACCGGCGGACCACCATGTGCTGCTGGGCCTGATCGCCGATGGGCAGGGCGTGGCGCTGGTGCCTTCCTCGCTGCAGGCGATGGCGCGTGCCGGCGTGGTCTACAAGGCACTCAAGGAACAGGCAGACCTGCGGATCGGCGTGGCCGTGGTCTATGCCGCCGGCAATCCGGCCCCCGCACTGCCGCTGCTCCTGGAAACCCTGCGCGCCCGATATCGTCCGGCGCCGACTGCCTCCCCTGGCCGCAAACGCCCGCCCGCGCGGCGCTGAGCGCCGGGGCTGGCTACCAGCCCTCCTCGGTACCTTTCCCGGCACGTCCACCCTGCCGGCATCATGGGCTCCTTGACTTATGCATCCCCATCAATGATAGTTATTTAAATTAAATTCTCTTTTTGAGAACAAACTTAGTCAAAGGATTGCCGTGGATCTGGCCGAACTTGAGATCTTCCGGGCTGTTGCGCTGGAGGAAAGCGTGACCCGGGCCGCCAAAGCCCTGGACCGCGTGCAATCGAACGTGACCACCCGCGTCAAGCAGCTTGAGGAGGAACTGGGCGTCGCCCTGTTCCTGCGCGACAGCAAGCGCATGACGCTGACGCCCGAGGGCCAGCGTTTCCTGGGTTATACCGAGCGGTTGCTGGCGCTCGCCGAGGAAGCCCGGCAATCGATGCGCGGCGATATGCCCTCCGGCACGCTGCGCGTGGGCTCCATGGAAAGCTCGGCCGCCAGCCGGCTACCCCGGCCGCTGGCGCGCTACCACGGCAAGTGGCCGGATGTGCGGATCGAGATCCAGACCGGCACCACGCAGGCGCTGGTCGATTCCCTGCTGGCGCATCGCATCGATTGCGCCGTGGTGGCCCATCCGTCGGAAGGCGCGCCGGATGCTCTCGACATGGACGTGCTCGGCCCCGGCCTGGAAGGCACGTTCCTGTTTTCCGAAGAACTCCTGCTCGTGCTGCCGCCCAGCCATCCGCCGGTTCGCACGCCGCAGGACATCATGCTGCGCAGCCTGGCCACGTTCTCGCGCGGCTGCACCTATCGCATGTGCGCCGAAACCTGGCTCGCCAGTGGCGAAGGCCCGCGGCTGGCGCTGAATGTGCTGGAACTGGCTTCGTACCACGCCATCCTTGCGTGCGTGACGGCGGGGTCGGCCGTGGCCATCCTGCCAAGGTCGCTGCTGGCGCTCCACCCCGATGCGGCGAACCTGCGGACCGTGCCGGTGCGTACGGCGCACACTTTCCTGATACGCCGCGCGGGTTTTATGACCTCGGCTTACGCGGCCTTCTTGCAGGAGTTGCAGCATGGCTAGGATGCAACCGGTCCCCGCGAGCGCAGACACCGCCCTGCGCCATGCGATGGCGCCCTGGATGCCATCGCTTGCCGCCGCGCTGGTGCTCGCGGTCGGCATGGGCTTCGGGCGTTTCGCTTTCACCGGCATGTATCCGCTGATGGTGCGCGACGGCTTGCTCAGCGTCAGCGCCGGCTCGCTGGCGGCATCCGCGAACTATGCGGGCTACCTGGCCGGCGCCCTTGCCGTGACCCGCATGCCGGAACGCGCGGCGCCGCAACTCTGCCGCATCGCCCTGCTCGGTACGGCCGTGTGCCTGCTGGTGCTGGCACTGCCTGCCTCGCCCTGGTTCTTTATCGCGGTGCGCTTCCTGGCCGGCGTTCTAAGCGCCATCGCCCTGATCAGCGCCTCCGTCTGGCTGTTCCATGTGGTCGGCCATCCGCATGGCGCGCCGCTGCTGTTCTCGGGCGTCGGTGTCGGCATCCTGCTGTCTGCCGAACTGATCGCCGCCGGCAACCTCGCCGGCTGGCATAGCCCGTTACTGTGGATTGCGATTGGCGGCGGTGCCGCCGTACTGGCCTTGCTGGCCTGGCCACAGTTTGGCAGCCACCGCACGGCGGTGCCCGATGCCGCCAGGGCCGGCGATGCCCTGGCCCATGCCAGCGGCCCCGGGCCATGGCCGCTCGTGGTCAGCTACGGTCTCGCGGGATTCGGCTATATCGTCACCGCCACCTACCTGCCGCTGTTCGTGCGCGATGCGCTCGGTCATATCGACCCGATCCATATCTGGGCCGCCTTCGGCCTTGGCGCGGCACCTTCCTGTTTTCTCTGGCATGCGCTGCACGGCCGCCTTGGCACGCGGCGCGCGCTCGCGCTCAACCTGCTGGTGCAGGCAGCGGGCGTGATCCTGCCCGCGCTCAGCCATTCGCCGGTGGCCTACCTGGCCAGCGCCCTGCTGGTGGGCGGCACCTTCGTGGGCACGGTGACCATCGCCATGCCGGCGGCGAAACGCGTGGCCCATCGCGTGAAGTTCAACCTGCTGGCCATCATGACCGCTGCCTATGGCGTGGGCCAGATCGCCGGCCCGCTGGTGTCCGATGCGCTGATGGCGCACAGCCATAGCTTCAGCGGCCCCCTTGCCGCTGCCGCGGTCGCATTGCTGGCCTCGACCGCCGCGTGCTTTCTCTGAAGGCCATGCCATTGCAAACCCGCTCCGCTGGCTACCTCCACGCGTAGCCTGAGCGCACACCGCACAGATCCAACCTCTCTCGAAGGAGCCTGCGAATGAACACCCCCACCCAAGCCACGCAGCCACGCACGCTGCTAGCCCGGCTCGGCATCGCTACCCCCATCATCCAGGCACCGATGGCCGGCGTTGGCACGCCTGCGCTGGCCGCGGCGGTATCGAATGCCGGTGGCCTCGGCTCGCTTGGCGTCGGCGCCACGGACGCCGACGGCGCCCGCAAGACCATCCGCGAGACCCGCGCACTGACGGACAAGCCGTTCAACGTCAACCTGTTCTGCCACGCTCCCGCCGTCGCCAATCCTGCACGCGAAGCGCAATGGCTGGCCTATCTGGCGCCGAGCTTCGCCGAGTTCGGCGCCACGCCGCCCGCATCGCTGCGCGAGATCTACAAGAGCTTTGTTGCCGATGACGCGATGTACGCGATGCTGCTGGAGGAGCGGCCGGCGGTGGTGAGTTTCCATTTCGGCTTGCCGGCGCAGGCCTGGATCGACGCACTGCGCGAGGCCGGTATCTTCCTGATGGCCACGGCCACCGATCTCGCCGAAGCGCGGCAGATCGCCGATGCGCGCATCGACGCTATCGTGGCGCAGGGCGTGGAAGCCGGCGGCCACCGCGGCACGTTCAAGACCGAGGGGTATGACGAAGGGCTTGGCACCATGGCCCTGGTGCGCCTGCTGGTCCGCAACACTGCCCTGCCGGTGGTGGCCGCCGGCGGCATCATGGACGGCGCCGGCATTGCCGCCGCGCTGGCTCTGGGTGCGCAAGCAGCGCAACTGGGCACGGCATTCGTCGCCTCCCCGGAAACCGCGGCCGACGCGCCTTACCGGGCCGCGCTGCTGGCAGGCGAGCCGTCCCCCACGACGCTGACCCGCTCCATCTCCGGCCGTCGAGCGCGCGGCTTCGTGAACCGCCTCACCAAACTGGGCGAGGCACCGGACTGCCCGCCGATTCCCGACTACCCCATCACCTACGATGCCGGCAAGGCGCTGCACGCGGCTGCCAAGGCACGCGGCAATGCCGAGTTTGCGGCGCAATGGGCCGGCCAGGCCGCGCAACTGTCGCGCGCCTTGCCGGCAACCGAACTGATGGCGGTTCTGCGCGCGGAACTGGCAGAGACGATTGGAGGGCTGAGCCGGATGGCGTCCGGCGGAGACTGAACGGGAAGAACGCTGAGGGCGGGCGTCTTGCTGCTAACATGGCGCATCGGCATCGTGCCGGCCCGCGGCGCAGCTCCCCTCCTTCCCGACAAGACAGACGCATGGACGCTTTCACCTCGACACTGGCCATTGGCGGCGCACTGGCGCTTGGCGCTGTCAGCCCCGGCCCGAGCTTCGTCATGGTGGCCCGTGCCGCCATTGCCCGTTCGCGCGCGGATGCGCTCCACATGGCGCTTGGCATGGGGCTGGGCGGCGTGGTGTTTGCCGCGGCCGCGCTGCTCGGGCTCAAGCTACTGCTGGCGGCGGTGCCCTGGCTTTACATGGCGATGAAGGTGGGCGGCGGCCTCTATCTTGTCTACCTGGGCGTGCGCATCTGGCGCGGCGCCAGCGACCCCCTTGCGTTGGCTGCCGGTTCGCAGGCAGCCAACGGCGCACAAGCGCCGGGACGCGGCCGCGCCCTGCTGAGCGGATTCGCCACGCAGCTGAGCAACCCCAAGACGGCAGTCGTCTACGCCAGCGTCTTTGCCGCGTTGCTGCCGGCCGAGGTGCCGGCGTCCCTGCTGCTCGCGCTGCCGGTAATGGTCTTTGCGATCGAGGCTGGCTGGTACGCCATCGTGGCGGTGGCGTTGTCGTCGGCAGCGCCGCGCGCCTTCTACCTGCGCTTCAAGCTCTGGCTCGACCGCGCCGCCGGCGGCGTGATGGCGCTGCTCGGCATCCGGCTGATCACCTCGCTGCGGCAATAATCCGGTCGTCAACAGGCCCGCGCTGACTTTCAGCGCACTTGCTGGAGGCGGCGCAGCAGGCGGCGCCCGGCATCGACGACACCAGGATCGGCCGTCATCTGGTAGCGCACGATCATGCCCTCCACGCAAAGCATCGCCTCTTCGGTAATCGCGTCGGGCTCCGGCAGGCCGAGCCGGCTGACCAGCGTGCCGATACACGCGGCGAGCGCCGCCTTGTGCGCCACCGATTGCTCGATCTGCGTGCCCTCGCCTGAGGCCCCCGCTTCGGCCACCGCATTGATAAAGGCGCAGCCGCGAAATTCTCCGTCGGTGAACCAGTCGGCCAGCGCATCGGCAATGACTTCCAGCCCCGGCGTGGCGGCGAAGCGCGCTTCCACGTCCTGCTCGAACCATGCCATCCAGTTCTCGTGGCGACGGTCCAGGAAGGCGGAGATCAGTTCGTTTTTCGAGGCGAAATGCCGGTACAGCGACATCTTGGCCACGCCGGATTCGGCAATGATCTTGTCGATGCCGGTGGCACGCAGGCCATCCTGGTAGAACAGGCGGGCCGCGGTATCCAGGATGCGCTCGCGGGCGGAAGGCGTGGCCATGGCTGAAAGTCTCCTTGGATGCAAAGTTGGTCGGATTATCCCTGATCAAGGTTCGGCCTGTCGCGCACGGCAAGCGCCGCCGCGGCAGGCCGCCCGCCTTACAAGCCGAGATCGCTCAGGCTCGGGTGATCGTCGGGGCGACGGCCCAGGGGCCAGAAGAACTTGCGGTCGGCCTCCTTGATCGGCGCGTCGTTGATGCAGGCAAAACGCCGCTGCATCAGGCCGGCCTCGTTGAACTCCCAGTTCTCGTTGCCATAGGAGCGATACCAGTTGCCGGAATCGTCGTGCCATTCGTAGGCAAAGCGCACTGCAATGCGGTTGCCGTCGAAAGCCCACAACTCCTTGATCAGGCGATAGTCCAGTTCCTTCTGCCATTTACGCGTGAGCATGCCGACGATGGCCTCACGGCCGTTGACGAACTCGGCACGGTTGCGCCACGCACTGTCGACGGTATAAGCGAGTGCAACGCGCTCGGGGTCGCGGCTGTTCCAGCCGTCTTCGGCGCCGCGTACTTTCTGGATGGCAGTTTCACGGGTGAACGGGGGCAAGGGGGGACGGACTTCGGGGTTGGACGACATCGGTTTCTCCTGGCTGCGAAAGAAAACACGGCGGCCGGACTGGCCACAGCGGGTTTCAGGATTCGGAAAGCAGGTCCGCAGCGCATCCGGTACGACCCGGCGGGTTCGCGCGACGCGTCGGAGACGGATAGAATGATACAGACCTGTCTGCATTATTTATGTAGACAGGTCTGTCTGTCAAGATGGATTTCACAGGCGTAAAAAAGCCGGCGATCAGCCGGCAGGAACCTCGGGCGGCAGCGCCTTCAGCGCTCAGCGCGGGCGTCGCATGTGGAACAGTGCCTCGGGCCCGATCTCGAAGTAATCGGCCGGGCCGCCACCGCGCAGGATCGGCCGGGCAGCGGCGGTGTCATAAATGCCGTCCTTCAGGAGTGCCTTGTCGACATGCACGCCCACCACCTCGCCCAGCACCAGCCAGGTCGGCACCTTCTCGCCGTTGGCGCCTTCGAGCTGGATCACTTGCGTGAGCCTGCATTCGAACGAGACCGGGCTTTCCGCCACGCGCGGCACGGCAATCGCGCGCGATGCCACGGGCGTGAGGCCGGACAGCACGAACTCGTCGACCTCCGGCGGCACTGCGGCGCAACTCGCGTTCATGGCCTCCGCCAGCGGCCGCGTGGCGAGGTTCCAGCAAAACTCGCCGGTCTGCTCGATATTGCGCACGCTGTCCTTGTAGCCAATGCTGGAAAAACCCACGATGGGCGGCGTGTAGTTGAAGGCGTTGAAAAAGCTATAGGGCGCCAGGTTGACAATGCCATCGGCACCGCGCGAGGAGATCCAGCCGATCGGTCGCGGCCCGACGATGGCATTGAAGGGATCGTGCGGCAGGCCATGCCCGTTGGCAGGCTCGTAGAAATAGGTATCGGCGGACACGAGGCGGGAGACTCAGGAAAACAGCGTTGAAAAACGGAGGCAGCGGCGCAGCCTCCTTCATCCAGGGGTTATCGGGCACCCGTGAGCGCCGGACAAGCTGACTGCGATGCTACCAGTTGCCGTGCAGGCGCGTTCGGCGCGGCGCGATTGCCTCAGCGCCCTCCCGCGCCGGCGGCTGGCTCGTCATAAGCGTCCTGCGCCAGCAGCACCAGATCGGCGACGGCCTTGCCGCCCGCCGAAAGATGCGCGCGCATCGCATCGGCCGCCGCATCCGCGTCGCCCGCCAGCACCGCCGCCACGATCACGCCATGCTCCTGGAAGGAACTCGGCACGCGAGCGGGGTTGATGAGTCCGCGATGGCGCCAGTAGATCGCCAGCCGCCGCCGCAGCATGCGAATCTGCTCCGCCAGGTAAGGGTTGGCTGTCGCCTGATAGAGCACATCGTGGAAATCGCGGTTGGCATCCACATAGCCCGGCGTATCGGCCGCCTCCACGAAGGCCCGGCCATGCTCGAACGCCGACGACAGCGCCGCCCTGCCCGCCTCGGTGATGCGCTGCGTTGA
>Ga0255338_1001489_pt1 | contig 43921 bp, 38 predicted proteins | sample MeOH1_35cm_T4_19_FD_203715 | JGI IMG/M metagenome (GOLD analysis project Ga0255338, IMG submission 203715) | Sandy soil microbial communities from University of British Columbia, Vancouver, Canada - MeOH1_35cm_T4_195 | ecosystem: Engineered > Artificial ecosystem > Sand microcosm > Unclassified ... | reverse complement strand
TAGACCTCGGCCGAATCCTTCTGCTTGGGCCGCGGCACGAGCGTGATGCGCGCGTTCGCGAAGGTCCCCCGCAGATGGCCTTCGAGTTTGCGGATAGCTCTCTCGTCCACGCCAAAACGCTCCGTGCAAATCGTTGGCGCGGAAACTAGCCGGTCCGGCGCCCGGGCGAAACCTTAGATGACATAGTCGTACACAGCGTCGGCGAGGGTATGGTCCATGCTCTTGGCCGGCTCCTCGCAAGTGGGGCAGTTCACGAGGCGCGCGGGCACGCCCGCGGCCGTGCAGCCGGACGGCACCGGCTTCAGCACCACCGAGCCCGACGCGATCTTGGCGTAGTCGCCGATGGTGATGTTGCCCAGCACCTTGGCGCCCGCGCCCAGCAGCACGCCCTTGCCGATCTTCGGGTGGCGGTCGCCGCGCTCGGCGCCCGTGCCGCCCAGCGTCACGCCCTGCAGCATCGAGACGTCATCGCCGATCACCGCGGTTTCGCCGATAACGATCCCGGTGCCGTGGTCCACGAATACGCCGCGGCCGATCTTGGTGGCCGGATTGATGTCCACCTGGAACAGCTCGCTGGAGCGGCTCTGCAGATAGAACGCCAGGGTGTCGCGACCCTCGTTGTAGAGCCAGTGGGCCACGCGGTGCGTCTGCAGGGCCAGGAAGCCCTTGAAGAACAGGAATGGCTGGACATAGCCCTTGCAGGCGGGGTCGCGTTCGAACACCGCCTTCAGGTCGGCCTCGGCCATCTCGACGATCGACGGAGCGGCTTCATAGGCCTCCTCGACGGTGTCCCGCAGGCTCATCGCCCGGAGTTCCTGGTCGCCCAGCTTGCGGGCGAGCTGGTAGCTCAGCGCGTCGCCCAGGCTGTCGTGGTTGAGGATCACCGCGGCCAGCAGGCTGGCCAGCGCTGATTCCGCCTTGGCGGCGGCCTGGGCCTCGTTCCGCAGCGCGGCCCATACGGGCGGCGGCGTGGTGGCGCTCACCACCTCAAGGCGCTGACTCATCGGTTCCTCCCGACCCATTAGGCTTCTCCCTAGCCTAGCATGGCGCGCGCCAAGGCGGACGCCAAATGCCCTTCACGAGCCATATGGTAAGCCTTCAGCAGCATCGCCACTGTCAGCATATCTTTGATATGCCCGGCCATCGCGGCCTCCAGCGCCTCCCGGAACGGGACCCGCGCCATCTCGATCGACTCGGTGTCGTCCACCTCCTGGCCGGCGCGCGCCGGCGACAGGCCCAGCGCCAGGTAACCGAACATCTGCTCGTCGGTGACCGAGTTCGAGAGCTGGGCCCGCATCACCTCGTGCCACTCCGCCGCCTGCAGGCCGGTCTCCTCGGCCAGCTCGCGCTTGGCGCTCTCCAGCGGATCGTGGTCCAGCGGGCCGCCACCCTCGGGGATTTCCCAGCTGTAGTCGCCCGCCGGGAAGCGGTTCTGGCCGACCAGCACCGTCGTCCCGTCATCGTAGAGCGGCAGGATCGCCACCGCGTAGTTCTTGAAGCTGACCAGGCCATAGCGCGCGGGGGCGCCGGTGGGCGCCGTCGCGGCGAACTCGGCGACCGCGATCCAGGGGTTGTCGTAGATCGGCTTGGCCGCGCCTCGAATCCAGGGCTGTCCATGCGCCCGCAGCCAGGCCGGCTTTTCCACCATTTGTCGGGTCCTTCGCTTGCGGTTCGCGCCTAGGCCCCCATAAAGGATTTGCCGCCTTGGCGCTGCTAACCGCCGGATCTTTCCTTGCCCTCGACGCTTCCGCCCGCGCCCGACTTCGGCGCGGCTCTCCCCCTCGCCGCCGCCCCTGAGGTCCTGCGCTTCCTGGCGCTCCGCCGGTCGACCTCGGCCGTGACCCTGGCCGAGCCGGCGCCCGGCGCCGACCAGTTGGCCGACCTCTTGCGCCTGGCCGCGCGCGCGCCCGACCACGGCAAGCTCACGCCCTGGCGTTTCGTGGTGCTGGAAGGCGCCGGCAAAGCCGCGTTTGCCGCGCGGCTTGAGGCGGTCGCCCAGGCGCAGGGCGACGCCAAGCGGGTGGCCAAGCTTGCCAAGCTGAAGATCCCGCCCCTGGGCGTGGTGGTTGTCTCCTCACCCAAGCCGAGCGAGATCCCCGAGTGGGAGCAGGTGCTGTCCGCGGGCGCCGTTTGCACGAACCTGGTCGCCGGCACGCTCGCCATGGGCTTCGGCGCCAACTGGATCACCGACTGGTACAGCTACGACGCCGAGGCGGCCGCGGTCCTGGGGCTGGAAGCCGGCGAACGCGTCGCTGGATTTGTGATGATCGGCACGCCGCGGGAGCCGCCGCTGGAACGGGAACGCCCAGTTCTGGCTCCCCTGGTCACCCGCTGGACTCCGTGACCCGGAACTCCAGAGACACGACGGCCGGACGACGCGCCGCGCCGCCCGGCCTGAGGTGACACGCCCGAGGAGAGTTGGGCAAGGTCAGGTATAGGCCCGTCGTGAGCTTTTGGGAAGCCCGAATAGGCATCGCATGAGTCGGCCAGCCTTTTTCCCCTCGCAGGTGAGTAGGACCACCCTCGTCTCGGGCGCGGGTATGTTGACCTCAGCCTGCCACAACAGTTAGGCGCGGACACCGTTGCTTACCGCTCAACAGTATTCCGAAGCTGTCGGACTCGTGGTCGCCTCAATTGAGAACGCCGATATGTTCAGCCGCGGCCGCGATAAGGCGCGACGCCTTGGTCGGGCAACCAGAGTCCTTCCGGCGCAGCGCCGGTTTGCCAGAATACGTCGATGGGAATTCCGCCCCTCGGGTACCAGTACCCACCGATCCTGAGCCAATGCGGCGAGAGGGCGCTCACCAGCCGCTTGCCGATCGCCACCGTGCAATCCTCGTGGAACGCGCCGTGGTTGCGGAACGAGCCCAGGTAGAGCTTCAGCGACTTGGATTCCACAAGCCAGTCGGCGGGCACATAGTCGATGACCAGGTGGGCGAAATCGGGCTGGCCGGTCACCGGGCACAGCGACGTGAATTCCGGCGCGGTGAACCGCACCAGATAGGCCGTGCCGGGATGTGGGTTCGGGACGCGCTCCAGAACCGCGGTCTCGGGACTGTCGAAGCCCTGCGTCTCGCGGCCCAACTGCGTGAGATGGGTCTCTTCCATGCCGGCGGCTTTACCGGCTACTAGCACCCCAAACAACAACGGGAGGCGCGTGATGGCCCAGAGCGACTATCAGGACTTCGTGGTGGTGGTGACCGGGGCCTCCACCGGCCTGGGCCGCGCGGTGGCGGTCGAGGTCGCCAGGCAGGGCGCCAAGGCCGTGGTCATCAACTATGCCCGCAATCGCGACGACGCCGAGGAGACGGCCCGCCGGTGTCAGGCCCACGGCGCCGAGACCGTGCTGGTCCAGGGCGACGTGGCCCAGGACGACGACTGCCGAAAGATCGCCGCGGCGGCGGAACCCTACGGCCGGGTCGACGCGCTCTTCAACAATGCGGGCGTGACCAAGTTCGCCAGCCATACCGACCTCGACGCCGTCTCCCTCCAGGACTTTCTCGATCTCTATTCGGTCAATGTGGTGGGGGCCTATCAGATGGTCCGCGCCTGTCGGACCCTGCTCGAGGCCGCGCCGCGGCCCGGCGCGGTGGTCATGACCAGTTCCATCGCGGGCGTGGCCGGCATCGGCTCGTCGATCCCGTATGCGGCGTCCAAGGGCGCGCTCAACACCATGACGGTGTCGCTGGCCCGAGCCCTGGCGCCGAAGATCCGCGTCAACGCCATCTGCCCCGGATTCATCGACACGCCATGGTTCGGTAAGGGGCTGGGCGAGCAGGCCGCCGAGCGCGTCCGCGCCAACGCCGCGGCGGGAACTCCCCTCAAGGTCGCCTCGACTCCCGAGGACATCGCGGCCTCCGCCGTCTTCCTCGCCTCGCCCGCTTCGCGCCACGTCACCGGTGAGACGTTGCTGGTCGACGCCGGCTCGCACCTGGGATTCGCGCCGCTGGTCGCGCGCTGAGCTCCCGACGACGTGCGCTGCCCATATTTGTGGCGCCATCGTATCGTGGCGCCCAATTCCCCATCAGCCGCCCCAAGGCGTGGCTGTCGCCGCCCCGTCACATTGATCTGCGGGCCTCGCCGACGACGATGGTCGCGCCCGTCGGCTTCGGCCGGACGGACGTGAGAGGGGATAATCAATGAGAACGCTGAAAATCGCGCTGGCGGCCGCTGTCGGATCGCTCGCGCTCGCCGGCGCCGCGCAGGCGCAGGACGGGGGCCCAACCTTCGCCTTCAATATCGGAGCGAACACCGACTACGTGTTCCGTGGCTTCAGCCAGACGGACGAAGATCCGTCGGTGTTTGGCGGCGTCGACGCGACCATGGGCATCGGCTACGCCGGCGTCTGGGTGTCGAACGTCGACTTCGGGAACGGCACCGACGCCGAGTTCGACATCTACGCCGGCATCAAGCCGACCGCCGGTCCGGTGACCTTCGACATCGGCGTCATCTACTATGGATACGTCGATCAGCCCTCGGGTTCGAACGAGGACTACTGGGAAGGCAAGGTCGCCGCTTCGATCCCGGCCGGCCCCGCCACCCTGGGCGCGGCGGTCTACTATTCGCCCGAGTTCTTCGGGAAGACCGGCGAGGCTTGGTACTACGAGGCCAACGCCGCGGTCGCCATTCCCGAGACCAAGTTCTCGATCAGCGGCGCCATCGGCCGCCAGGAGGTCGACAAGGCCATCGACTACACGACCTGGAACGCGGGCGTCGGTTTCGCGCTGACCGACCATGTGGCCCTCGACGTCCGCTACTGGGACACCAACCTCTCCGACGCCGTGTCGGGGGGCCTGGCCGATACGCGGGTCGTGGCCGGCATCAAGTTCGTCTGGTGACGAAACCAACTGTTATTACTGTGTAGCTTAGGGAAGCCGTCGCGATCTCGCGGCGGCTTTTCCATTGCGCCGCGGGGCGCCTGTACCTAAGTTCGGCCGCGCTCGCTGGACGCCTGTTCAACGCGTATCGGGCGCCGACTGCGGAAGAACTCCGCTCAGTCCAAGTTTTACTAGCCGCCCGCACGACCGGGCCTATGGTTGGGAATCGGAATCGTGAGTGGAGTGCGGCGCATGGAGCGGATGGCCGTCCGGGCCCAGACGGTCGTTTTCGACGTCCTGCTCGCCGCCGTGGCGTTCGCCCTCGCCTTTTTCGTCGCGCCCACCCAGCCCGAGCTGGGATTTGGCCAGGCAGGCGCCCTCAGCTTCTTTCAGCTGGCCGGCCTCTATGCCGCCATCGCCGGCGCTTTCAGCCTGATCTTCCGGGGCGAGCTGTCCCCCTGGCGCTATGTCTCCATTCCCGACGCCCTGGTCCTGGCCCGCAGCGCCCTGCTGACCGTCGGCGTCTTCCTGCTGGCGGTGTTCGTCCTCGACCGCGCCGAGGGCCTCCCGCGCTCGACACTGGTCATGGCCCCGCTCTTCCAGATGGTCAGCGCCATGGGCGTGCGGATCCTGCGGCGCGCCCTGCATGAACACGCGCTTGAGAGCTTCTCGCCGCTCAAGACCATCACCGATCGGCTGACCCAGTCGCCGTCGCTGCTGTTGATCGGGCCGCCGTCACTGGCCGACACCTATCTGCGCGACGTGGCCCGCAGCCACGACCGCACCTACACGCCCGTGGGCATCATTGGCACCGACCGCCGCGACGTGGGCGCCCAGGTGCGCGGCGTCTGCATCCTCGACGCCATCGATCGGCTGGACGAGGCCATGGCCGACCTGCGGCGCTGGAACCGCTATCCGCGCGCCATCCTGTTCCTGGAGGAGCCCGGCAAGCTGAAGGGCCTCACGGCCGACATGCTGGGCCGGCTGAAGACCGACGGGATTCGGCTGCTGCGCCTGCCCTCGATCGTCGAGCTCAGCCAGCATGAGGGGCTCACCCTGCTCCCGATGCGCGATATCAACATCGAGGAGCTGCTGGCCCGCGAACCCATCGAGCTGGACCGCCGGGCCATCGGCGGAATGATCAAGGGTCGCCGCGTCCTGATCACCGGCGCCGGCGGTTCCATCGGTTCCGAGCTCTGCCGCCAGGTGGCGGCGTTCAGCTGCGCCCAGCTCAGCCTTGTCGACTTCTCCGAGACCGCGCTCTTCGAGATCGAGCGCGAGATGCGTGAGACCTTCCCGCACATCGCGGTCAAGGCCGTGCTCTGCGACGTCCGCAACGCCCAGCGCGTCACCAGCGTCTTCGCCCACGAGATGCCGGATCTGGTGTTCCACGCCGCGGCGTTAAAGCATGTCTCCATGGTCGAGCGCCACCCGATGGAAGGGATCCTCACCAACGTCATCGGCACCTGGAACGTGACCGAGGCCTCCAAGGCCTGCGGGGCGCGCCAGATGGTGCTGATCTCCACCGATAAGGCCGTCGATCCCACCAACGCCATGGGCGCCACCAAGCGGCTCGCCGAAGCCGTGGTTCAGGCTCAGCAGACCACCGGCGAGGGTACGCGTTTCTCCGCGGTGCGCTTCGGCAACGTCCTGGGCTCGTCCGGCTCGGTGGTGCCGATCTTCAAGTCGCAGATCGAGCGGGGGGGGCCCGTGACTGTCACCCACCCTGACATGACGCGCTTCTTCATGACCATTCCCGAGGCGGCCCAGCTGGTGCTGCACGCCACGGCGGCCTGCCACGAGGATGACCGGCGCGACTCGCGCCTGTTCCTGCTGGAGATGGGCGAGCCCGTCAGCATCCTCGACCTGGCCCGGCAGATGATCGCGCTGTCCGGCCGTCGCGACATCGAGATCGAGATCACCGGCCTGCGCCCCGGCGAGAAGCTTACCGAGGCGCTGCTGGACGAGACCGAACGCTCCCTGCCCGCCGCCTCCAAGGTGCTGGAAGTGATCTCCAACTCGGCGGTGCGCGTCACCCCCGGCCACCTCGAAGCCCTGGCCTCGGTGGTCGAGGCTGGAGACGTGGACGCGGTCCGCCGCGCCCTCTTCGACCTCGTGGCCCAGGTCCGAGGCGAGAAGCCCGGCGCGGCCCCTGCCCTGCGGGTCGTGGCCGGCGGCTGACGCTCCCGATCGCGCACATGACAAAGGCCGCGGGATGATCCCCGCGGCCTATGCATTTTCCGAGCTGGAGGGAGGCGGCTATTCGGCCGCCACCACCTTCTCATCGTCCGCCATCTCGTCCTTCGCCGCCTGCAGGCGCTCGACCAGGCCCTCGTACTCCTCCCAGAGCGCCTTGGGCGTCGTGTCGCCGAAGCGTTCGTAGAAGGCCGGGATCAGGGCCGCTTCCTGGGTCCAGATGGTCGGGTCGACCGTCAGCAGCAGGTCGAGCTGGGCGTCGGTGAGCGTCAGCCCGGAGGTGTCCAGGCTGGCCTTGGTCGGCACCCGGCCGATCGGCGTCTCCACCGCCTCGGCCTTGCCGTCCAGTCGCTCTGCGATCCACTTCAGCACCCGGCTGTTCTCGCCGTAGCCCGGCCAGACGAACTTGCCGCGCTCGTCCTTGCGGAACCAGTTCACGAAGTAGATGCGCGGCAGCTTCTCCGCGTCGTGAGTCTCGCCCATCTTCAGCCAGTGGCCGAAGTAGTCGCCCATGTTGTAGCCGCAGAACGGCAGCATCGCGAACGGGTCGCGGCGCAGCTCGCCGATGGCGTTCTCGGCCGCCGCGGTGCCTTCCGACGCCACGTTCGAAGCCATGAACACCCCGTGCTGCCAGTTGCGCGCCTCCGTCACCAGCGGCACCGCCGAGGCGCGGCGGCCGCCGAACAGGATGGCCGAGATGGGCACGCCCGCGGGATCCTCCCACTCGGGCGCAGCCACGGGGCACTGCGAGGCCGGCACGGTGAACCGGGCGTTCGGATGCGCCGCCGGCTCGTCGCTGTCCGGGGTCCAGTCGCGGCCCTTCCAGTCGATCAGGTGCGCCGGCGCCTCGGGCGTCAGGCCTTCCCACCACACGTCGCCGTCGTCGGTCAGGGCCACGTTGGTGAAGATCGAATTGCCCCAGAGCGCGTCGATGGCGTTCTTGTTGGTCTCGATGCCGGTTCCCGGCGCCACGCCGAAGAAGCCGGCCTCCGGGTTGATGGCGTAGAGGCGGCCGTCGTCGCCGAAGCGCATCCAGCAGATGTCGTCGCCGATGGTCTCGGCCTTCCAGCCCTTAAGCGTGGGCTGCAGCATAGCCATGTTGGTCTTGCCGCAGGCGCTCGGGAAGGCGGCGGCGATGTACTTCGCGGCGCCCTCCGGCGAGGTCAGCTTCAGGATCAGCATGTGCTCGGCGAACCAGCCCTCGTCGCGGGCCATGACCGAGGCGATGCGCAGCGCGAAGCACTTCTTGCCCAGCAGCGCGTTGCCGCCGTAGCCCGAGCCGTACGACCAGATCTCCCGGCTCTCGGGGAAGTGGACGATGTACTTGATCTCGTTGCAGGGCCAGGCGACGTCCTTGACGCCATCGACCAGCGGCATGCCCACCGAGTGGACCGCCGGCACGAAGAAGCCGTCCTCGCCCAGCATGTCCAGCGCGCCCTGGCCCATGCGGGTCATGATCTTCATCGACACGGCCACATAGGCGCTGTCGGTGATCTCGACGCCGATCTGGCTGATCTTGGAGCCCAGCGGGCCCATGCAGAACGGCACGACGTACATCGTCCGGCCGCGCATCACGCCCTTGAAGAGGTCCTTCAGGTCGGCGCGCATCTCGGCGGGGTCGAGCCAGTTGTTCGTCGGGCCGGCGTCCTCGGGCTTTTCCGAGCAGATGAAGGTGCGGCTTTCGACCCGGGCCACGTCGCGCGGATCCGAGGCGGCGTAGAACGAGTTCGGGCGCTTTTGCGGGTTCAGCGGCTTCAGCGTGCCACTGGCCACCAGCTCGCCCGTCAGGCGGGTCCACTCCTCGTCCGATCCATCGCACCAGACGACCCGGTCGGGTTGCGCCAGGTCGGCGATCTCACGCACCCACTGTACGAGTTTGGCGTGGTTCGTCGGCGCGGGCTCGAGTCCCGGGACGGTCTTCAGGCTCATAGACGACTACTCCTTGGGCCCATTTCGGCACAGCTCGCTGCGCCCACATGCTCTCTCACCGAGAGCAACCTCAATAGAATGAGAAGCGGCGTCTGCATACCTTGGGCCAGCCGCGAAGGCTTCGACTCGGCGTGATCGCACTGTTCTCGTTGCGGGAATCCGGTCCTGGCCTGTGGATATGTCGGTCGGCTGACCGCGCGCGGCGGCGCCTGTCACGAATCGGGGGGTGAACGTGCGGGCCGCTCCCCCGCGACCCGCACGCCTGACGCCAACCCCCAGGACGGCCGCCACGAGGCGCCGTCAACCATGTGACGTCCAAGCCTAGACGCCGCCGAACCGTCTCACCCCCCGCCGCGTCGGCAGCGAAGTTGGCGCGGGCGGCGGAATGGGGCATGTCTTATGTCAGGTTCCACCATTCGCGCGCCATGGATCAGCCTCGTCAGAGCCCGACCCTTTTGCCCGGCCGCCAGCCCGCTCGCGGACGGCCGCCGGCATGACCGCGATGACCGGCCCCGCGACGCCGCCGTCGGCGCCGACCGACCCGCTGCTGGAGATCTATCTGGAGCGGCGGGCCAACCTGGTCCGGTTCTTCGCAGCCCGATCGGGCTCGCGGGTCGTCGCCGAGGACCTGGCGCAGGAGCTTTACGTCAAGCTGGCCACTCGAGATCTGGCGGTCACCGCCGAGAACCCCGTCGCCCTGATCTACCGCATCGCCACCAACGTCATGCTGGACCGGGTCCGCGGCGAGGCCCGCGCCACCGCCCGCGACGCCGCCTGGCGCCGCCTCGCCCACGCTTCGGTGGGAGATGAGGACGTGGCCGAGGATATCCCCGCCGACGAGGCGGTGGCCTCGCGCCAACGCCTGCGCCAGTTGGTCGAGGCCGTGGCCGAGCTTCCGCCGCAGATGCAGCGCGCCTTCCGCCTCCATAAACTGGAGGGCCGCACCCACGCGGAAACGGCCCAGGTCATGGGTCTGTCGGTGAAGTCGGTAGAGAAGCACATCTCGGCAGCCCTGAAGGCCCTGACCGCGAGGCTCGGCCGATGATCTACCAGGAATTGTATCGCGCGACTGGGGGGCCGCCTCGCGCCGCGGCGTCTATCCCTGCGACGGGCCGCCGCACGCGGGGGCTGTGGAAGGGCTCATGATCAACGCTCGGCGATACGGCGACGATGCACGGCGTGAAGACGCTGCGGCATGGGTCGTGCGGCTTGAAGCCGGCGACCTCGGCGACGCCGAGGCGGTGGCCTTCGACGCCTGGCTGTCGGCCGCGCCCGAGAACGCCGCGGCCTTCGACGCCGCCCTGGGGGTCTCCCACGCCTACGCCGCGGCCGGTGAAGATGTTTCGCGCAGCCTGTCCGAGCGTCGGGTGGTCCCGTCCTCGGGCCGCCGCGCTTTCGTGGGCTTCGGCGCCGTGGCCGCCGCCGCCGCCCTGGCCGTCGTCATCGCCCCGCAGCTCGCTGGACCCGAGATCGACACCTACGCCACCGCCAAGGGCCAGCGCCGCACGGTGCAGCTGGCCGACGGCTCCACCGTCGATCTCAATGGCGGCACGCGCCTCACCGTCAGCTTCGGCCGGGATGGCCGCCATGTGACGCTGGCCGAGGGCCAGGCCGTGTTCGACGTGGCCCATGACGCGCGCCGCCCGTTCCTGGTGGCCGCCGGCGACCGCACGGTGCGTGTGGTCGGCACTCAGTTCGACGTCCGCCGGCTGGCCGGCAAGCTGTCGGTCACGGTGGCGCGCGGCGCTGTTGAGGTCCGCCCCACCGCGGGCGCGACGGGAAAGGCCTACCGCCTGCACCCCGGCCAGCGCCTCGACCACATGGAAGGCGCGGCCCTGGCCCGGGTCGCTGCCGCGGAGCCCGACGAGGTGCTGGGTTGGCGGTCCGGCCGGCTGGTCTATCGGCAACAGCCTCTGAGCGAGGTGGTAGCCGACCTCAACCAGCAGTTCGCCGACCCAATCCGCATCGAAGACCCCGAACTGGCGGCGGCGCCTATCTCCGGCGTCCTGATCCTCGACGATCAGGCTGCGGTAATCCGCCGCTTGGCCTTGCTGGTTCCCATTACCGCTGTACGTTCCGGCCCGGGCCTGGTCCTCCGGCGCGATCCTGCGTCGGACCGGTAACGGGGATGTGGAGCCATATTCAGGCGCAGCCTGTCTGTGCGTGCGATGCTGGGCGGCGCCGCCCTCGCCTGTCTGGCGGGGCGCGCTGACGCTGCGGATTCACGCCTGCGTTTCGGCATACCGCCCCGCTCCTATACCGACGCCCTGATCGACCTTGGCCTGCAGGCCAACATCTCCGTCGTAGGCACGGCCAACTGCGGCTCGGGCGGCCGCGTCGAGTTGTCCGGTCGGCACAGCATCCGCGAAGCGCTGGACCGGCTGCTGGACGGCGCGCCTTGTCGCTACACGATCATCGACAGCCGAACCGTCCGCATCCTGCCCGCCGCCGCTCCGCACGCACCGGCCCTCGCCCGCGACGCCCCACGCCCGCCCGCGCTGGTCTCGGAGATCGTGGTCACCGCCACCAAGCGCGCCGCGTCGCTGGAGCAGCTTCCGGCCGGGGTCAGCGCGATTTCCGGGAGGCAGATCGCGGCCACCCGCGCCGTGGATGTCGGCCAGACCATCGGCCAGCTTGCCGGCGTGCTCACCACCAACCTGGGGCCGGGCCGCGACAAGCTGCTGATCCGCAGCCTGTCGGACGGAGCCTTCACCGGGCGCACCCGCTCGACGGTCTCAACCTACCTCGACGACGCCCCGATCAACTACAACGCCCCCGACCCCGACCTGCGGCTGGTGGATGTCGATCGCATCGAGGTGGTGCGCGGGCCGCAAGGCGCGCTCTACGGCTCCGGCTCGCTCGCCGGCATCTATCGAATCGTCACCAGCAAGCCCGACCTGGAGCGGTTCCAGGCCGGCGCCGCGGGCGGCGTCTCCTGGACGAAGGGCGGCGACCGGAGCCACGAGTTGGAGGGCTACGTCAGCCTGCCGGTGGTGAAGGACCGGATCGGCGTCCGCATCGTGGCCTACGAGGACCGCCAGGGCGGCTACCTCGACGACGCGAACCTGCGGATCGCCAACGTCGACCAGACGCGCCGGGATGGTGGGCGCATCGCCCTGCGCGTGCGCTTCGATGACCACTGGCGCCTCGACGCGGCGGCGGCGACCCAGCATCTGCGTTCGAACGACACGCAATATGTGACGGTTGGCGCGTCCGCTGGGCGGGATCCGAGCGACTCGCTGGGCATCGGCCTGGAGGACGGCGGCTCACCGATCTACGCGCCGGGCGAACGCCGCAACCGGATCCGCGAAGCTCACAACAACGACTTCTCCTACGGTGGCGTCACGCTGCAGGGCGATTTCGGCTGGGGCAGCATCACCTCGTCCAGCAGCTACGTGCACCACGTCTTTTCCAGCCAGTTCGACGCGTTCGCCGCCTTTGACCCCGACGACCCGATGGCTCCGCTCAACGGCCTCGGCACACGCCAGGACCTCGGCGTCTTCACGGAAGCTACGCGCTCGAACCTCCTGGTCCAGGACATGGTCGTGCGCTCGTCCGGGCGAGGCCGGTTCGACTGGCTGCTGGGCGGATACGCGGCGCGCACGCTCGAGCGCAGCCCCTCCTCCGTCGGCCTCTTGTCGACTGGAGGTCAGGTGGTGACCGCCTACACAGAGGTCCGGAAGGACCGACAGCGCGAATATGCCGTCTACGGCGAAGGCTCCTACGAGCTGGACGGCGGCTGGAGCGTCACCCTCGGCGGCCGCTTCTTCGAGACCCGAGTCCATACGACGGCCGAGCTCGACATCATTCGACCCTATGCGCCGCGGTTCTTCGACAAGTCGCGCACCTTCAACGGCTTCTCGCCGAAGATCTCCCTCCAAAGGACGTTCTCGAACGGCGACCTCGTCTATGGGCTGATCACCGAGGGCTATCGGCCCGGCGGCTTCAACTCCAGCGGGTTCCTGCCGATCCGCGTGGATCGGGCCACCTTCGCCCCGGATCGGCTGCGCAACTATGAGTTGGGCATGAAGCTGCGTCGGTTCGACGACCGATTGGCCGTTCGGGCCGCCGCCTACTACGATGATTGGGTCCACATCCAGACCGACCGATACCGCACATCCGGCCTTGCCTACACGGCCAACGTCAGCGACGCGCGGGTCCTGGGGTTCGAGGCCGAGGTCTCCTACGACTGGCCATTCGGCCTCTCCCTGCAGCTCAACGGCTTGATCTCGGACTCGCGGGTCAAGAACCCCAACCCGGCTTTCCTGGAGCCGGTCACCAGCCATTTGCCCGGTGTGCCGGACGCCTCGGGCGGCATCCTCGCGGTCTACGAACGGCCGCTCGCCCGCGACCTCACCCTGCGACTGGTCGGAGAGGCGAGCTACGTCGGTCGCGCCACCGTCAGCTTCGACGCGAACCAGTCGTCCCGAATGGGCCACTACCTGCGCGCCCAGCTCGCCGCGGAGGTTGCGGCGGACACCTGGCGCGTGAGCGCCTATGTCACCAATCCCTTCAACGACCAGGGCGACACCTTCGCCTACGGCAATCCCTTCAGCTTCAGCCGTGAGGGGGTCCGCCAGGCTACACCCCAGCGCCCCCGCACCGTCGGCTTGCGTCTGTCAGCGGGTTTCTAGCGACCAGCTAGGCGCCGCGCGCCGCCGCATTCTGAACAAAGTCTAAAGCTTGACCGGGGGGCGGAGGCCTGGGGCGGCGTCTTATCTCGTAACGGGGTTGTCGGGATGGGAGCGTTCGGGGTGGTGAGGCTATCTGCGCTTGTTTGCGTGCAGAACCAGGATGCGCAGCTGTCGGAGTGCCTGCGCAAACTCTCCTTCTGCGATGAGATCGTGGTGGTCGCCGACCGCTGCACCGACCGTTCTCAGGAGGTCGCACGCCGCCAGGGCGCCGTCGTCATCGACGGCATCTTCCCGCTCGAGAGCCAGCGCAAGGCCGCGGGCGTCGAGGCCTGCTCCGGGGACTGGATCCTCGAAGTGGATCCGGACGAACTGGTGGACGCCGCCCTGGCCTGGGAAATCCGCGCCGTGCTGCAGATGCGCCCGGCCGGCGACTGGTACGAGCTGCCGATCGACAACTATCTCGGCGAGACCCTGATCCGCGAAGGTTGGGCCGGCCCCCTCAGCAGCCGCGCCGAGCCGCGCCTCTACAAGCGCGGCCTGAAGGCCTGGGAGCCCCGCCGCCTCAACGCGCCGGTGGTGATGGCCGGCCGCTCGGGCGGCGCGCTCACCGGCGCCATCCGCCGATCGCTGGGCCGCGACATTGGCGGGCTGATGGAGCGCTTCAACCGCTTCACGGCCCTGGCCGCCGAGGACATGGCCGACGCCGGTAAGCCGAAGAGGCTTGCTTCGGGCCTGCTGGCGGGCGCCGGCGTGTTCCTGCGCAGCTACGTGGGCCGTGCCGGCTGGCGTGAAGGCCGACTGGGCCTGCTGGTCGCCATGCTGTCGGCGGCCTTCCCTCTGCTCTCGCAGATGCGCGCCGGCGACGTGGCGGCCGCGCGCAGCGCCGCCACGGTGGAAGCCGCGCGCGTGTCGCGGTTGCGCGACGTGGTCGGCTTGAGCGCCCGCTGAGAACTTAATCGCCTTGCAACCCGGTCGCCGCTAGGCACGCTTGCGCATAGGCGCAGGCAGTGAGGCGACGCATTGACGACCCTGGTCACCGGCTCGGCCGGCTTCATCGGCTTCCACCTCAGCCGCCGACTGCTCGAACGCGGCGAGACGGTGGTCGGCCTCGACAATCTAAACGCCTACTATGACCCTACGCTCAAGGCGTCGCGCCTTGCGATCCTTGAGGCCTACAAGGGCTACCGCCACGCCAAGCTGGACCTCGCCGACCGCGAGGGCGTCGCGGCCCTCTTCGAGGACGCGCGTCCCGACGTCGTCGTGAGCCTCGCGGCCCAGGCCGGGGTTCGGTACAGCCTGGAGAGCCCGCGCACCTACGTGGATTCCAACGTGGTGGGGTTCCTCAACATCCTCGAAGGCTGCCGTTCCGTGCAGCCGCGACACCTGGTCTTCGCCTCCACGAGTTCGGTCTACGGCGCCAACGCCAAGATGCCGTTCAACGTGCACGACCACGCGACACACCCGATCACCCTCTATGCCGCCACCAAGCTGGCCAACGAGGGGATGGCCCACGCCTATGCGCACCTTTTCGGCATCCCCTCGACAGGGTTCCGCTTCTTCACCGTCTACGGCCCGTGGGGCCGCCCCGACATGGCGCTCTTCAAGTTCACGGGCGCCATCCTGAAGGGCGAGCCGATCGACGTGTTCGGCGAGGGCAAGATGCAGCGGGACTTCACCTACATCGACGACATCGTCGAGGGTCTGCTGGCCGCCATCGATCGGCCGCCCGCGCCCAACCCGCAGTGGGACGCGATGGTCGCGGACGCGGCGACGAGTTCCGCGCCGTGGCGGATGCTGAACCTGGGCGCCAGCCGTCCGGAGCAGCTCATGCGCTACATCGAAATCCTCGAGGCCAAGCTGCAGAAGAAGGCCACGATCAACTTCCTGCCAATGCAGGCCGGCGACGTCGCGAGGACCGACGCCGACACCGAGGAAACCCGAAAAACGCTGGGATATGCGCCCTCGACGTCCATTGAGGTCGGCGTCGGCCGGTTCGTGGACTGGTACCGCGAGTACTACGGGGTCTAGGCGGTGGCGCGGATCGACAGGGCTTCGCGGACGATCAAGGCCTCGCCGGCGGCGATCTACCGGGCCCATGTCGATCCTGCGGCCCTCGCGACGTGGCGCGCGCCCGAAGGCATGCGGAGCGAGGTCTACAGCTTCGACGCCCGCGAAGGCGGCAGCTACCGCATGGCGCTGATCTATGTCGCCGACGGCCAGGGTAAGACCACGGCGAAGGCGGACGTCTTCGTGGGCCAGTTCGTCGAACTGGTCCCCGACCGCAGGATCGTGGAGCGGATAAGCTTCGAGTCCGACGACCAGGCCTTTGGCGGCGCCATGACGATCACGACTCGCTTCAGGCCGATGGACGGCGGAACTCGCGTCGACGTCGCCATCGCCGACGTGCCCCCGGGCATCAGCCCCGAGGACCATCAGGCCGGCATGGACTCGAGCCTGGCCAACCTGGCCGCCTTCGTGGAGACAGCGGCCTAGCCTAGCCGATCCCAGGCCTGCCGGAGGCCCACCGCGTGGACGACTCCGAAGACCAGCACGATCAGAGAACTCCAGACGGCGAAGGCGTTCACCGGCAGCCCCTTGAGCGCCAGGGCGGGCACGAACACCGCGGCCCGCGCCAGATAGACCGCGGTGATCGCCACCAGGCCCAGGCGCAGCAGCGGCAGGCGCGGAATGAGGCCGGCGCCGGAGAAGGCGTACGCCGACCAAACCGCCAGCACCGCCGCGATTCCGACAGTGACCACGGCCGGCATAGGCGAACCGCGCTCGGCGGCCTGGGCGAAGCGCTCCCCTGCCCCGAAGAACCGATACCAGGCCGGCCCGCCCACGATGATCGCCAGGTGGGTCGCGGCGGCAAGGGCGCTGAGCGCGCCGCCGGCCGCCAACCAGAAGTTCATGCCCGCCTACACCGGCGTCTCGATCGAGACCGAGGGCTGGGAGAACCATTTCGGACCGGTCTCCGTCATGTGGAAACAGTCCTCCAGGCGCACGCCGAACTCGCCGGGGATATAGAGCCCGGGCTCGTCCGAGAAGCACATACCGGGCGCAAGGCGCGTGGTCTCGCCGCGCACCAGGTTGACCGGCTCGTGGCCGTCCAGGCCGATGCCATGGCCCGTGCGATGCGACAGGCCGGGCAGCTTGTAGTCCGGGCCATAGCCAAGCCCGACGTAGTAGCCCCGCGCGGCATCGTCCACGCTGCCCGCCGTTACGCCGAGCTTCGCCGCCTCGAAGGCGATCTGTTGCCCCCTGCGCACCTCGTTCCAGACCTTGCGCTGCTTCGCCGTCGGCTCGCCGAAGACAAAGGTGCGCGAGATGTCCGACTGGTAGCCCTGCACCGTGCAGCCGCAGTCCATCAGCACCACCTCGCCGGCCTTCACCGCCTGCGGCTTGCCTGAGCCGTGGGGATAGGCCGCGGCCTCGCCCAGCAGGATCAGGGCGAACTCCGGATCGCCCCCCAAGGCCACGGTCGCCTCGTTCATCATCCGCCCGATGTCGGACGGCCGCATGCCCGCTTCCACCTTGGGGATCGCATGGCGATAGGCCGCCATGGTGATGTCCGAGGCGTGCTGCATCAGGGCGATCTCGGCCGGCGACTTGATCATCCGGCAGCCGCGCACCACCGGCGCGCCGTTCCTCAAGGTCGCGGTGGGCAGGTTTCGCTTCAGGCCATCGACGATGAAGTAGCGGTTGGTCTCCTCGATCGCGATCACGCCCGAACCCAGCCTGCGGTCCTTCAGCCAACCGGCGACCAGGGCCAGGGGGTCCTCGTGCTCCTGCCAGGTGCGCACCTCGGCCGGGACGCCCAGGCTCTCGCGCACCGAGGGCTCTTCGAAGAAGGGGGTCACCACGCCGATCTCGCCCTCCGCGGGGATGATCGCGCAGGTCAGCCGTTCGCTCCGGCTCCAGTGGACGCCGGTGAAGTAGATCAGGCTTGAGCCCGGCTCGACCAACAGGGCCGCGACACCCTGCTCGCGCATCAGCTTCTGCGCCTTGGCGATCCGGGCCTCACGTTCGGCCCGCCCGATGGGCGGCGGCGCGTTCGGCAGGCGTTCGGGCAGGTCGGCGGCCACGACGGCAAACGGAACGGTGGTCAGCGCCAGGCCGGCCGCCCCCAGGGTGAGAAGTCTGCGACGATCCATGGCCGGCAAGCTCGCGCGACTCCGCACGGGGCTCAAGGCCCCGTCCGGGCTACGGGCGTCTCAAAGCCATTTTCGCCGAACTGGCGCTGTTTCCGCTCACTTGCCCGTGAGATGAGCGCCTTCTCGGGTTTCGTGCCTCAAAGACGCGCACTAGGTAGGACCCAACGATACAAGAGCCGGCGAACGACTGGCTCCCAGCAAGGAGAACCCCATGAAGCTCTTCGCCCTCCCGGCGCTCTTCGCGCTGGCGCTGGCCGCCCCCGCCGTCGCCGGACCCACATTCACGACCTCGATCGCCGTCTCGCCGGCGGGCCTGGACCTGTCGACGGCCGCCGGCGCCGAGGTGATGGCCGGTCGCCTGGACCGCGCCGCGGTGCGGGTCTGCGGCGCCTCGGACTTCAGCCTGCGCGACTACCAGCAGGCGGTGCGGCGCTCGGCCTGCTACCGGAACGCCATGGACCAAGCGCTGGCGTCTCTGAACGCGCCGGCGGTGAACGCCGCGCTCCGCGCAGCGTCCCCCGCCGACCGCTAGCCTATTTCGCGGGCGGCTTAGCCGCCTGAACCTCGATCTCGGCATACATCCCGGGCCGCACCAGGGCCGCGACCTGGGATGTGATGCGGGCCGGCTTGGTCTTCAGCGGCCCGTAGAACTGGTTGTAGCCTTCCATCATGCCGGCGAAGTCCATGCCCCCGCCCTTGGCCGGGTCGCCGACCAGCAACACGCGCATCATCACGGTGTCGCCCAGCTCGTAGCCCTGGGCCTTCATGATCCCCTGGATCTTGGTCAGGATGCTGATGACCTGGGTCTTGGTGTCGCCGAACGGGGTGGCCGCAGGCGCGCCGGCCACGACATCCGGCGTAATGCCGCTGACGTAGAGCATGTCGGACCCGGCGGGCACCTTCACCGCGCTCGAGATGAACGCGTTGTTCGGGTTGACGTGGACGTTCTGGGCATGGGCTGCGCCCGCCGCGAGCGCAAGCAGGACGGCGGGCAGGATGGCTTTGTGCATTGGTGGTCTCCCCTCGAAGGATAAGGACTCAGGCCGCGGGCCGCGCGCCGCGACGCTCCGCGACCGACTGTGACACGCGGGTCGCGATCTGGCCTAGGGTCCGCTGCGCGGAAAGCACAGCGCCTTCCTGCCAACCTGGCATCTGCGACAGGTGGGCGCCTGAGAAATAGACGCGGCCGTGCGGTTCGTTCAGCAACCGGTAGGCGGGGTCGTCCAGATGCCCCTCCTGGCCGGCGGCGCCGGGCCAGGCCGGCCAGGGTCCCAGGTTGAACGGGATCTTGCTCCAGTTCACGACCACCGGATTGGAGAGCTCGGCCTCGTGTCCAGGATGCAGGCGTCCGACGACGCCCCGGGCGATTCCGATCTGCTCCTCCAGCGGGCGGGCGGCGAAGCCCTTGGCGTTCGGCCCCGAGCCGTAGCAGGCCAGCAGCATGCCCCGCTTGGTGTGCAGGCCATTCGACGGATACCAGACCAGACCCGTGTCGCCGCCGACGAACGAGATGCCGCCAAAGATCTGCTGCTTCTCCCAGAAGCGCGGCGCGTCGAACCCGATCTTGTTCGAATAGTCGTAGGGCACGGCGGCGATGGCGGCCTTCACCGGCTTGTCGAAGTTGGTGTCGATCTTGGCCAGGATGTTCAGCGGGATCGTCACGATGGCGAAGTCGGCCTGCGCCACCTGGTTCGGGCCGCCCGACCGGTCGCGCCAGGCCACCGCCACGCCGCCGGCGGTCTGTCGGATCTGCAGCACCTCGGCGTTCAGGATCAGCCGGCTCTTGATCGCGCGCTGGAAGCCGTCGGCGATCCGGTCCATCCCGCCCACGGGCTGGAACATCGTGGCCTGCATGTAGACCACGTCTTCGAAGAGGGTCGAGGGCAGCTGCTCGTTGGCCAGCAGCTCCCTGAGCGGCACCGGATCCCGGCCCTTGCCGAACTGAGAGGCCGCGCCTGGGAGCTGGGCGAAGCCGGAGCGCTCGGTGCCCTTGAACGTCATGCCCTGGTCCAGGTCGCCATAGGCCCTGAGGAAGGGCAGCAGCTTCTGCTTGTCCTCGGCCGTCAGGTCCTGGTCCAGCGCGCCCTTGTTCAGCGCCTTGGCCAACAGCTCGGAGATATAGCCGCGGGTGTCGTTGACCCCTTGGCGCATCTGGATCGGCTTGCCGCCGTTCGACCCGGCGGACCAGAAGTAAGCGCTGCGGCTGGAGTTGATCTCCACCTCCAGCGGCACGCCCAGCTTGTCGCAGTAGCTCAGCAGGGCTTCGTGATGACTGGGGATCCGCGCCGGGCCGGCGTTCATGTACAGGCCGTCCGAAAACGACACCGTCTGGGTCGCCTCCCCCATCATTTCCACCTTCGAGCCGTCGCGCAGCGTCCAGTTGCGCCCGCCCAGCCGGTCCCGCGCCTCCAGCAAGGTGACCGCGAAGCCGGCGCGCTCCAGCTCATAGGCCGCGGTCAGGCCGGCGATGCCGCCGCCCAGCACCACCACGGTCTTGCCCGCGCCCAGGTTGGCCGGAAGCTGCAGCGGCCCGGCCTTGGCCGGCGTCGCCATCAGGCCCAGGCTGACCATCGCCGAATAGGCCGCCGAATAGCCGCCTACGGCTCCGATCCTGTGCAGGAAACCTCGACGACTTAAGCCCACGCCCCGCTCCATCGCTCATGCCCCCGCCTCGCCCGGCGGGTGGCCACAGACGCCTGGGTCGCAGCCTCCCTGACAAGGCAGGCGATCAGGCTTTGAGCAGTTTACCGGCGCATTGGCCGGAGATCCGGCAGATCACGCGCAACAAGTAGTCAATTGACGCTCACGTCAGTTTTGTGAATGCAGAATCCGACATCCGCGCCAATTTTGCGCACTTGCCAGATTCAATAATCATGCTTCGGACTTATGCTTTCGAGCCATTATTTTCATCAGGAAACAAATACCCTCGTCACGCGGCTTGTCGCACTTATTGACTCACCCGACCACGCACGTGGTGCTGACCCGGCAGAACGGGGCCGATGCTTTAGGCGACCGCCGCGAAGGGGATGACGCCGAGAAGGGCCCACATCGAAAACGAGGGGGTCTTAATAATGAGAAGGTTGTTTGCGGGTGTAAGCGCCCTGGTCCTGGGTGTCGCCATGGCGGGCGCAGCCCAGGCCGCCGAAGCCGACGGGGCGGCCGCCGAGGCGGCTGAACTCGACGCCGTCATCGTGACCGGTACGCGCACGACGGGGCTTCGCGCCGTCGATAGCCCCGCGCCGATCACCGTGCTGGATTCGACGGCGCTGTCCCGAGTGGGTCAGACCGACCTGATCCAGGCGATCGCCCAGAATGTCCCGTCCTTCAACGCCCAGGCGTTCGGCGGCGACACCGCCAACCTGACGCTGTCGGCGAAACTACGGGGCCTGTCGCCCAACCACGCCCTGGTGCTGGTCAATGGCAAGCGTCGCCACGGCACGGCCAACCTCGCGGTCCTCGGCGGACCGTTCCAGGGCGGCGCGGCAGCCGACCTGAACTTCATCAGCCTGGGCTCGGTGAGCCACATCGAGGTGCTACAGGAAGGCGCCGCGGCCCAGTACGGCTCCGACGCCATCGCCGGGGTCATCAACATCATCCTGAAGGACGCCAGCGAAGGCGGCTCGGCGACGGCCAGCGCCGGCAAGTACATGAGCGGCGGCGGCGAGACGGCGGATCTGACGCTCAACGTTGGCTTCGCGCCCGTGCCGAACTCCTACCTGAACCTGAGCTACCAGACGCGCTACCACGACTACAGCTTCCGGGGTGACGTCGATCCGCGGGTGACCAACACGCTCGCCAACCTGAACTCGAGCTCGCGGTTGTCGCGCTATCCGCAGCTCGCGGGCCACCCTGACTTCCCGTACATGAACCGCATCACCGGCGACGCGGAGTACCGGCTCAACATCGGCTCGTACAACTTCGGGATCGAGTTGGGTGGGATCGAAGTCTACAGCTTCGGCACCTACGGCGACAAATACGCTTCGGCCTACGAGAACTACCGCGTGCCGAACCTGGTGGTCGGCCGCGACGGCACGGTTCCTCGGCCCTTCGGCTTCAGCCCGCGCGAAGTGATCTACGAGACCGACTATTCGGCGACCGCCGGCTTCAAGGGCCAGATGGCCGACGGCTGGAACTTCGACCTCGCCACCACCTACGGCAAGGACGACGTCTCGGTCTATGTGAAGGACTCGATCAACCGGTCGCTCTACATCGACACCTCGACGGCCACGACGCCTGGTTCCTCGCCGACCGACTTCTATGCGGGCGCCTTCATCTTCACCCAATGGACCAGCCAGGCCGACTTCTCCAAGGAGTACGATGTCGGCATGGCCTCGCCGATGAACGTGGCGTTCGGGACCGAGTACCGGCGCGAGACCTACGAGATCAAGCCGGGCGACGCGGGCTCGCGGTACAAGGAAGGCTCTCAGTCCTATCCGGGCTTCCAGTTCACCGACGCCGGCAAGCACAAGCGCGAGAGCTATGCGGTCTACGCCAACGTGGCGCTCTCGCCGACCGAGCCGCTCAAGCTCGACCTGGCGGCGCGCTACGAGCACTTCAGCGACTTCGGCGACACCTTCATCGTCAAGGGCACTGGCCGCTACGACTTCAACGAGATGATCGCCATTCGCGGCACGGCCAGTACGGGCTTCCGGGCCCCGACGCTCGCCGAGAGCTTCTACTCGGCGACGAACGTCTCGCCGACCTCGGCCTTTGTGCAGCTTCCGCCCAATTCGGCCGGTGCGGCGCTGGTGGGGGTGAACGGCCTGGATCCCGAGAAGTCGCGCAACTTCAGCGTCGGCTTCGTCACCCACCCGGGCCACGGAATCACCGCCACGCTCGACCTCTACCAGATCAGCATCCGCGACCGCGTCGTGGGCTCCGGCTCGCTGTTCGGCTCCGGCGGCGACAACAACATCCCCGCCGTCCTCGCCGCCATCAAGGCCAACGGCAACGTGCTGGACCCCACGGTCACCCAGACCGGGATCAACATCTTCACGAACGGCCTCAACACCCGCACCCGCGGGGCGGAACTGGTGCTGACCACCAGCACGGACCTCGCCGACTGGGGCAGCGTCCAGTGGTCGTTCACGGGCAACTACACCGACACCGAAGTCACCAAAATCGCTGCGCCGCCGCCGCAGCTCGTAGGCAACATGGGCCCGGCGTCGCTCTTCGACCTGACCTCCATCGGCAACCTGGAAACCACCTCGCCCAAGTACCGCTTCGTGCTGGGCGCGTTCTGGACCTGGAACAAGCTGTCGGTGAACCTGAAGGAGACGCTCTACGGGCCGGCGTCGCGCTACGACAGCCGCACCGGCTGTTCGTTGACCACCGGCGCAACCTCGCCGACCTGCTTCAAGAACAAGATCGACGCCACGTTCATCACGGACCTGGAGATCAGCTACCGGATCATCGAGCCTGTGAAGCTGACCATCGGCGCCAACAACCTGTTCAACAAGTACCCGGACAAGCTGAATACGGCCTACCGCAATACCTTCCTGGCCGGGAACGCCAACGGCTACGTGACCCAGTACCCGACGTTCTCGTCCTTCGGGATCAACGGCGGCTACTACTACGGAAAGATCGCCTACACCTTCTGATCAGGCGCTCGGCTCACGACGGAGGCCGCGGGGTTCGCCCCCGCGGCCTTTTCGTTCGCTCTGGACCGCCCAAGAAAAAACCGCGCCTTTGTGGGGCGCGGCGAGTTCAGGGAGGAAACGCCCCGAAGGGCAAGGCCACCTTGGCCGCGCCGCCGGAGCGTGGGAACCGGTTACCCGTTCGAAGTTGCGGTTCGGTGACGGGCGCCGACCAAAGCGGCGCCTTGCGCGAAAATCGGGCGCCGGACCTAGAGCCGCAGGTCGGACTCGTCCTTGGCCAGCATCGCCTTCACGTCGAACAGCACCGCGCCCGGGCGGCCGTAGGCGCGAATCCGCGCCGCGCCCAGCTCGACGAACTGGCGATGCGCCACCGCCACCACCATGCCGTCATAGGCGCCCTCGGGCGGAGCTTCCAGCAGGTCCAGGCCATACTCTTCATGCGCTGATGCCGCGTCGATCCAGGGGTCCCAGACGTCCACGGCCACGCCGTAGTCGACCAGCTCGCGCACGATGTCGATCACCCGGGTGTTGCGCAGGTCGGGCGTGTTTTCCTTGAACGCCAGCCCCATCACCAGCACGCGGGCGCCCTTCACGGCCGCGCCGCGCCGGATCATCTCCTTGACCAGCTCGCGGGCCACATAGCCGCCCATGCCGTCGTTGATGCGCCGGCCGGCGAGGATCACCTCCGGCCGATAGCCCAAGGTCTCGGCCTTGTGGGTCAGATAGTAGGGATCCACCCCGATGCAGTGCCCACCCACCAAGCCCGGCCGGAAGTTGAGGAAGTTCCACTTGGTCGCCGCCGCTGCGAGCACCTCCTGGGTGTCGACCCCCAGGCGGTGGAAGATCAGGGCGAACTCGTTCACCAGCGCGATGTTCAGGTCGCGTTGGGTGTTCTCGATCACCTTGGCGGCCTCGGCCACCCGGATCGAGCTGGCTCGGTGCGTGCCGGCCCGCACCACCGATGAATAGAGCGCGTCCACGAAATCGGCCGCGTCGGGCGTCGAACCCGCGGTCACCTTCACGATGTCGGCCAGGCGGTGGTGCGGATCGCCCGGGTTCGCCCGTTCCGGGCTGTAGCCGGCGAAGAAGTCGCGATTGAACGCCAGGCCCGAGACCTGCGCCACCACCGGCACGCAGTCCTCTTCGGTCGCGCCCGGATAGACGGTGGACTCATAGATCACCACGCCACCCTGCCCGATCGCCGACCCGACGGTGCGGCTGGCCGCCATCAGGGCCGACAGGTCGGGCCGCTTGTGCTCATCGATCGGCGTCGGCACCGTGACGATGAAGACGTTGCAGCCGGCGAGCGCGGCGGGGTCGCCGCTGAAGGTCAGCCGCGCGGCGGCCTTCAGCTCGGCCGGCGCCACCTCCAAGGTGCGGTCCTCGCCCCGGCTCAGCTCGGCGATGCGCCCCGCGCCGATGTCGAAGCCCACCACGTCATGCTCGGCGGCGAAGGCCACGGCCAGCGGCAGGCCGACGTAGCCCAGGCCGATCACGGCGATCCTGGCCGGCGTGCGGGTGAAGGGGTTCTGCATGGCGCGGGTGACTAGCATGGTTCGCCCGCGCACCGCTCCAGTTCGCGGATCGCCAGGAACAGGTGGTACAACGAAGTGGCGGGCGCAGGCTCCTCGATGAAGGTCCCGTCGGCGCGCATCCGTTCGCGCCAGACACCCCGCACCGGGGTGTCCAGATAGGCGGCAAGGCCGTTCGCCCCCTGCAGCGCGGCGGTCTCGTCGCCCAGCACCAGGGCCGCCTTCAGGTGCTCGGTCTGGGGCCACAGGCGAGCGCCCGCGTCGCGGACCGACAGGTCGTCGGCCAGGGCGTTCATCGCCACGTTCCGCCCAAGGTCGAAACCTCGCCGCCCCACCTCGAACAGCCGCTGCGCCGCCGCCAGCGCGTCCGCCCGGCCGCGCGCCGCCCCCCACCGCGCCAGCAGCCAGGCCCATTCGAACTGGTGCCCCGGCTCGATCAGCCCGGTCTCGCCCGACAGGCGCCGCCAGCCGCGATCGAAAAACTCCGACAGCGCCCCGGTGGTCGGGTCGATGAACCGGCCGAGCGCCAGTTCCGCCATCTCGTCCGACATGGCCGACCAGCCGGCGTCATCGCCCACGGCCTCCCAGGCCAGGGCGGCCTCGAACAGGTGCATCAGCGCATTAGCCTGGAAGGGGTTCGGTCCGGCCTCGCGGAACCCGCCGGCGTCATGGCGGAACGCGCCGAGCCGAGTTCGCACGTCGCGCGCAAGCTCGGCGCGACCCAGCGCCGCCGCCGCCAACAGGACGAAGGCGTGTTCGTACAGATACGCGACCGGATCGGTCGGCGCGCCCTCCTGGTCCATGATCGCGACGAACAGTCCGTCGTCGCGCCGCGCCTGGCTCAGGAACCGATCGAAACCCCGCTCCGCCACCGCCCGCCAGGGTCCCTCGATCCCGTCGGCCGCCGCCGTCGCATAGACGAACGCCTGCCGCGCCTGCACCCGGACCCGCCGCCGCGGATCGTGAGGCGCGCCGTTCCAGGTCAAGGCTTCGCGGAAAGCGCCATCCACGGGATCGACCCCCGCGTTGGCCCACAGCGGCAGCGCCGCCGCGCGCAGCCAGTCCCCGAACCACGCCGCCGCGGCCGGCAGGTCGGCGAACACGCGGCCGCCGGAATTGGAGTGAGGGTCGGGGGGCAGCGCCGGGTCTCCATCGCGACGCCTGCGCCGCGAGGCCTCACCTATCGCCTTCGAGGGCGATCGCAAGCGCCTTCAGGCCCTCACGATGGGTAACGGGCGCATCAAGGGGGCGAGCCGGAGCGACTCGCCTCGATTGCCCTTAACGCTGGGGACGGTTAAAATGCCGTAGGTATGCGGGCTGAGCGGATTTCTCGCGCAGGTGGGCGGAGAGGCCGGCCTAGGCGAGAAGCGCGCGAAGGCCCAGGCCAAGACAGGTCCACAACGCCAGCGACGCGCAGGCGCCGATGGCGAGGCCCATGCCCACCGGGAGGCGGCGGGGCGCCTGGACTTCGGCAACGTGTGTCACCAGTTCGACGGACACGTCGGACGGCATGGTTCTACTCCGACACCGCCCAATTCTCGGGCTGTGTCACATTAGGTACCGACGAGCGTGAACAGTTCGTTTGGAAAAAGGGCTAACAGGAAGCAACCATGATGCCGGAAGGCGTCGGGTTTGGTGTCTGGGACTGGGGTTTCGCTTCGGATGACGGATGTCGTCGCCAGGACGGTGAGTGCTGCTCCGCAGGCCGAAGAGCCTGCGGTCCGCGCCCTGCTGGCCGCCGAGCCGGCCGATGTGGCCGCCAGCTTCGGCAAGCGCGCGGTGGATATCGCCGGCGCCCTTTTCGCACTCCTGCTGTTCCTGCCCCTGCTGCTGTGCATCGCGATGGCGGTTCGGCTGGAATCCGGCGGGCCGGTCATCTTCAAGCAGCGGCGCACCGGCCACCGCGGGCGCATCTTCACGATCTACAAGTTCCGCACCATGACCGTGGCCGAGGACTGCGGAAACGTCCAGCAGGCGACGCGAGGGGACGCACGGGTCACCGCCATCGGCGGCGTGCTGCGCAAGCTCAGCCTCGACGAGCTGCCTCAGTTCCTCAACGTGCTGAAAGGCGACATGTCGCTGGTGGGTCCGCGGCCCCACGCCCTGGCCCATGACGACTATTACGGCGACCTGATCCCGGTCTACGTCGACCGCTTCCGCGCCAAGCCCGGCCTGACGGGGCTGGCCCAGGTGAACGGCCTGCGCGGCGAGATCCAGGACCTGCGGTGCATGCGCGACCGGATCGCCGCCGACAACCTCTACATCGACAGCTGGTCACTGGGCCTGGACATCGCGATCCTGGCCAAGACCGCCCTGATCATCTTCCGCGATCCGCAGGCCTACTGACCGTCCCGTCCCAGCGGCCGGTGACAATTTGTAAACCTTGACTGCAACCAAACGGTCGCCTCCCCCGAATATAGTCAAGATTACGCAGTGGGCGGGACGGGACCCGTGGCGCGGCTCTTGCTGCGGACCCCTCGTAATCTGCGGGGCGGTCGGGGAAAATGTCCGGTTTTGAGACGCGATTTCGAGCGGAAGACGACGCGGATCATATCCGCGCTGCGTTCTACGGCTTCGTCGGCGCCCATCAGGCCGGCGTCGACGGCGATGCCCATATCTCAACCGAGATCGACACCCACGGGCCCAAGCTTCGTGTCCGCCTCTGGAGCGCAGAGGCGATGGACGCCTTCCTCCGCGGCCTCCACGCGACCGGACGGCCGGACCGCAGGGCCTGTTATGAATAACCTGGCCCGCTTCCAGACCCACGCCGAGGCGTCCGACTGGTCGCCGCCCGCCGGCGCCAAGCCGCCGGTCGCCGCCCCAGTCGCGGAACCCGTCCCGAACACGGCCGCCTGCGCCAAGAGCCGGCGCAAGCGCGCCTTCGATATCGCCATGTCGTTCTGCGCCCTGATGGTGTTCCTGCCGCTGCTGCTCACGATCGCGCTGTTGGTGCGGATGGAAAGCCGGGGTCCGGCTCTCTTCCGCCAGCGCCGCACGGGCCTGCACGGCCAGATCTTCACCGTCTTCAAGTTCCGCACCATGACCGTGGCGGAGGACGGCGACACCATACGCCAAGCGACCGTCGGTGACGCGCGCGTCACCGCCCTGGGTGCGATCCTGCGCAAGCTGAGCCTCGACGAGCTGCCGCAGCTCCTGAACGTCCTGCGGGGCGACATGTCCCTGATCGGGCCACGGCCGCACGCCGTCGCCCACGACGAGGCCTGGGGCAAGCAGGTTCCCGGCTATGAGCGCCGCTTCCGGACCCGTCCGGGCCTCACCGGCTACGCCGCCGTGTGCGGCTTCCGCGGCGAGGTCAAGGAACTCCAGGCCATCATCGACCGGGTCGAGTCCGACAACGAGTACATCGACACCTGGACCTTCGGCCTCGACATGAAGATCGTCTGGCGCACCCTGCCCCTGATCTTCGGCGACGCCCGCGCTTATTGACCGCCGGTCGCCCGGATTAACCGATCGCTCAGGGCCATCCGCTAGGGTCCCCGCCGAACGGTTTTGGGGATGCCAGTATGGCGGACGACACCGGCGCCTTCCGCGCCATCTCGGAGAGCGAGGCCACACCGGCCCAGCATCGTCGCGGTCCCCTGCGGCCAGAACGCCTCCAGAGCGTCCGCACGCGCGTCTCCGGCGCTGGGCTCGCCCGCCTGTTCCAGGCCGGCGACGCGGCCGCCCTGATGCTGGCCTCCCTATTGGCCGGGCGGCTGATCGACCTGCCCGGGGTGATGTGGCTCGGCGCGCCCCTGCTGGCCGTCCTCCTGCTGGTCTCCACCGGAGCCTATGTGATGAGCGCGCGGGAGCGGTCGCGCCGGCGCTTCGGCCGCCTGCTGATCGCCGCGGCCGCGGCCGGCGGCGGCGCCGGCACGGTGTGCGGCCTGCTGGACCCGACCTTTCCCGCTATCGGTTGCGCCATATGGGTGGCGACGGCGGCGGCCGCGCTGTGCGCGACCCACCTGGCCTGGGGGTTCGTCCTGAAGACCCTGCGCAAGCGGGGACACCTCACCCCTAACCTGATCATCGTCGGCGGCACGCCCGCCGCCCAGCGCCTGATCAAGCGAGCCATGAAGACCCGGGACGTGAACATCCTGGGGATCTTCGACGATCGCCGTGACCGCGTCGGCCCCGAGGTCTGCGGCGTGCCCGTGCTGGGCAAGACCGCCGACCTCATCGACCACCGCATCCTGCCCTACGTCGACCGGATCGTCGTCACCGTGCCGCCCAAGGCCAGCGCGCGGATCGCCCAACTTCTGGAACGCCTGGCCCCGATCCCGAACCCGATCTCCATGCTGCTGGACGACACGGACGACGAGACCGAGACCCACGCCATCGGCCGTCTCGCCGACTTCGACCTGATGCAGGTGTCAGGCGCGACCGAACGGACGGGCTACCTGCAGGCCAAGCGGGCCATGGACCTGGTCCTGTCGGTGATGGGCCTGATCGCGCTCGCGCCGCTGATGGCCACCGTGGCCCTGGCCATCCGCCTGGACAGCCCCGGCCCGATCTTCTTCCGCCAGCGTCGCCACGGCTACATGAACGAAGAGATCGTGGTCTGGAAGTTCCGCTCGATGCGGGTCGAGGCGACCGACCACAAGGCGATCCGCCAGGTGAGCGCCGACGACGACCGCGTCACCCGCGTGGGCCGGTTCATCCGCAAGACCAGCCTCGATGAACTGCCGCAGATCTTCAACATCATCACCGGCGAGATGTCGATCGTCGGGCCCCGGCCACACGCCATCGGCATGCTGAGCGGCGGCGCCGAGGCCTCCAAGCTGGTGGAGACCTACGCCCACCGTCACCGCATCAAGCCGGGCCTCACCGGCTGGGCCGCGGTCAACGGGTCGCGCGGCCCGGTGGACACGCCCGAGGACGTCCGCCGCCGCGTGGCGCTGGACCTTGAGTATGTGGAGCGGCGGTCACTGTGGCTGGACCTGGCCATCATCCTGCGGACGGCGCCCTGCCTGCTGGGCGACAGCGGCGGCGTGCGCTGAGGCCGTTGCCGAACCTTGGCGCCCGGGTCAGCATCCGCTGAGCCTTACAAGGCTTGTCGTCGTGCGATGGAGGCTGGTCGCGACCGCGCTTGCCGCGGGTTGCGGCGTCGATCTTCAGCGCTTCGTCGGAGGAAACTTCAGGCCGAAGGGCTTGAGCACCAGGGCGATGTAGAGAAGCACGCCCAGGACGATCAGGAACGAGACCAGCCCCTGCCCCTCATTCCCGAACCAGTTGGCGACGGCGCAGCCCACCGCCGGCGGCAGGTAGTGCAGGATCGTGTCCTGAGGCTCGCCGGGTTGGACGGATCTGTGCAGGAACAGCACGACCAGTCCGCCGAAGATCGCGACAGTGATCCAATCGTAGACGGTTTCCACGCGACGCTCCCCGGCTCCAGCCCTTGCGGCTTATCTATGCATGTCCGGCGCCACAGGCAATGTGCTCGCGAGTAAGGGGGTGACCCCGGGCCACAATATTGGCCTGAATCGTATAGTTGGCTCGATCCTCGAGAGCGTTGAGGCGGCGTTCCCGGTCGTAAAGCGGTCGGGTGTGTTTATTAAGACATGTCACCGATGTACCGCTCGCGTACTAACGAGCGAATGCGGCCCGCGGGGAAGGTCCGATTCGGTGAATACGACTTGAATCAGGGACCGGCCTGCTAATGTCGCTGAAGTGGCTTGCCCCGCTGCGCCGCACGCCTCGCACCACGGACAACGCCCCGCTCAGCCAAAACGAGGAGCGCTATGTCCTCGCCGAGGCCGTCACCCCGCCCGTCTACGCGATCCCCTGGTGGCATACGGTCAGTGGACCACTGGACGCCGCTCGGCTGCGTGACGCCATCAAGGCGGTGTGTAATCGGCATGAAGCGCTTCGCACGGGCTTCCAGGCCCGGCGCGACGGCACGTTCGTCAAATACGTCGATCAGTGGGTCACGCCCAGGCTGGAGATCGTCGAGGCGCCCGGCGCCGACGACGCAGAGGTTCGCCGGATCCTCCGCGACCGGTTCTTCCGCAAGCCCGATCTGTCGCCGGACTCGCTGAAGGTCTTCGTCCTCGTCCGTCGTTCGGCTACCGAGCACGTCTTCGGTTTCAGCCTGCATCACAGCATTTCCGACGGCCAGTCATCGCGGCTGTTCGCCAACGAGGTGTTCCAGAGCTACGCCGGAGCGGCCCTCCCGCCGGCGCGGGCCTTCAGCGCGGTGGTCGATCCGGACTGGCTGGGGTCGGAGGCCTACGCCGAGGCGCGTGCAGCCTGGGCCGCGCGGCTGGCGTCGATCCCGCCCGCCGCGGGCTGGCCGCCGGACCGCAACGACATCACCCGCCTTGGCGACGACGACCGTGTGCGGATGCCGGTGTCTCCCGAGGTGCTGGCCGCGGCCGAGTCCGCCGCCGCCCGGATCGGCGTCTCAGCCTTCTTCTATCTCTATGCCGTGACGCTGCTGACCTTGTCGCGGCTGACCGGCGCCGGCCACGTCCAGACGGCCTTCCAGAGCCATGGACGGCGCGCCTTCGCCGACGCCGGCGAGGTGATCGGCTCGTTCTCCAACGCCCTCGTTCTCGCTGCGACCGTCGACGAGACCGACAGCATCGCCGCGCTCGCCCGCCGGGTGCGCGACCAGTCGCGCGAGGCCGTGAGCGCGGAGGCGTTCCCCTACCACCACCTGATCCGCGAGTTCGGCGTGCATCCGAACTTCGGCGTGAACTGGTTCCCCAACCTGGGCGCGCCGCAGGCGCCGGGCCTGGAAATCTCGGCGGCCGACGTCTCGGACAGCCAGAGCGACTACGACCTCAACTTCCGCTTCGTCCGGACGCCGGACGGCCTGGAACTGGTGATTTTCTACAAGCCCAGCGCATTCGGCGCGGATCGGGTCCTGGCGGCCGGCCAGCTTCTGGCCGGGCTGGCCGGGGCGCTCGCGGGCGATGTCGAGGCGCCGATGGCGGCGACCCCGTCCGTCGACCTGGTCCAGGACGGCGTCCTGCCGGACGCCCGGGCGCCCCTGGCGGCGTCGCCTCAGCCCCCGATCTACGCGCGGTTCCTCGACCACGCGGCGACGGCGCCGGGGGCGCCCGCAATCACCCATCTCGGCCGCACCCACACCTATGCCGAGGTGGAACAGCGGTCGCTGCAGGTGGCCCGAAGCCTGCGCCGCCACGGCCTGCGCGCGGGCGAGACCGTCGCCGTCGTGGCCGAGCGCCACCCTTCGCTGATCTGGACCCTGCTGGGGATCAGCCGCGCGGGCGGCGTCTTTGTCGTGCTGGACAGCAACTATCCCGAACAACGGCTGCAGGCCCTGGCGGGCATCGTCACGCCCAAGGCGTTGCTGGCCACGGACGGCGATCAGGCGCGCGGCGTCGCGGCCCGCCTGTCGGCCTTGTCGGGCGCCCCCTTGCCCGCGATCGAGGACGGCCCCGCGACCGCCGACGAGGCGAAGTGGCTGGACAAGGCCCAGGCGGATCAGCCCGCCTACCAGCTCTTCACCTCGGGCAGCACGGGCCTGCCCAAATGCGTGGTTTGCTCGCACGCCCCGCTGACGCACTTCGTGGCGTGGCAGGAAGCGACGTTCGATCTCGGCCCCGACGACCGCTTCACCCTGCTGTCGGGGCTGTCCCACGACCCGCTGATGCGTGACGTGTTCACGCCCCTGTCGATCGGCGCGTCGATTCACGTGCCGGAACAGGCGCTGCTGACCGAGCCAGGCGGCCTCAGGCAGTGGTTCGACGCCGTGCGCCCCACCGTCGCCCACACCACGCCGCCGATGGGCCGTCTGCTGGTCACGACGACCCGCGAGCACCCGCCGCTGGACGAACTGCGCTACATCTTCTGGGGCGGCGACCTCCTGCCGCCCGAGTTGCTGGAAGACGTGGCCCGGCACGCGCCGAACGTCGAGAACGTCAACTTCTACGGCTCCACCGAAACGCCCCAGGCCGCCGGCTTCCACCGCGCCACGCCGGGCGCGCCGTGGCGGCACGTGCCGGTCGGCCGTGGCATCGACGGCTTCCAGCTCATCGTCGTGGACGACGATCGTCGCCCGCGCGGTCCGGGCGAGGTGGGCGAGATCGCCGTACGCTCGCCCTATCTCAGCCTCGGATACCTGGGGGGCGAGGGTCCGCAGAAGCGTGACCTTGGCATAGGCCCTCCCGGTGGAGCCGAGACCTACTACACCGGCGACCGCGGCTTCCACCTGCCTGACGGCCAGATCATCGCCCTGGGCCGCCAAGACGACCAGATCAAGATCCGGGGCCATCGGGTCGATCTCTCCGAGGTCGCTGCCGCCCTGACCTCGCACGCGGATGTCGACGCCGCCCACGCGGTGGTGATCAACCGCGAGACCAACCCCCAGATCGTCGCCTTTGTCGCCGGCTGCTCACTGGCCGGGGACGCCGACGGGGTCCTGCTGGCCCATATGGCCCAGCGGCTGCCCGACTACATGATGCCGCACAGCCTGCAGCGCCTCGAGGTGATGCCGCTGCTGCCGAACGGCAAGCTCGACCGGGAGGCTCTGCGCACCCTGGCCGAACAGCCCCCGGCCCAGGCCGCGCCGACCGCCCGGCCCGCCACGCCCACCGAGGCCGAGCTGGTCAAGAAGTGGTCCGAGTTGCTGCCCTGGGCGCAAGTCAGCGCCGACTCCAGCTTCTTCACCCTCGGCGGCGACAGCCTGACCTATGTCGAGGTCTATCTGGCCACCGAAGCGATCGTGGGCGCGGCTCCCGACGGCTGGCAGTTCATGTCGATCCGCGACCTCGCCGCGGCGCGGCGGCAGGCGAACCGCTGGTTCGCGGCCATCGACACGCCGATGCTGATCCGGGCGGTCTCGATCTTCCTGGTCGTCGCCGGCCACTTCAGTTTCGTCAAATACGCCGGGGGGGCCACGGCGGCCCTGTTCGCGGTCTCCGGCTTCCTGTTCGGGGGGCTGCAGCTTCCGGAGGCGATCGAGACCCGCAGCGCCAGGCCGGTCTGGCGCGTCTTCGCCACCCTGCTGCTGCCGACCTTCCTCTACACGACGGCGCTGTTCACCGCGAAGCTCGCGACGGGTCAGAACCCGGACCTGTCGTCGCCGCTGCTCTATGGCAACTTCCGCGACTACTCCCAGCTGGGCCCGCCCGACTGGGGCGGGAACGAGTTCTACCTGTGGTTCGTCGACTGCATCCTGCAGATCTTCCTGATCATCGGGGCGTCGCTCATGCTGCTCAGCCGATGGCGGTTCCTGGGCCTCGACCGGTTCGGGGTCGCGCTCCTGCTGTTCCTCGTGGGATGCCTTGGCCGTTTCGTCCTGCCGGGCTTCGTCTTCCCGGGCTTCTTCGAACACGGCGCCAAGCCGATGACGATGGTGCTCTACCTGCCCAGCACCCACCTCTCAACGTTCATGCTGGGGGCTCTGGCCGCCTCTGCGGGGACCTGGCCGCGGCGGTGGATCGTCGTCGCCCTGACCGTCCCCTACGCCCTCGCGAGCTCCTACTTCTATGGCGTGAACAGCGGCGCATTCATCGCCACGGCGGTGATCCTGATGCTCTTCGTGCGCCGGGTCTTGATGCTCAGGCCGGTCAGCCGGCTGGTCTACATCCTGTCGGGGGCCTCGCTGTTCATCTACCTCACCCACTTCCAGTGGGGGGTGATCCTGCACTGGATGAACGCCGACCAGGAGCCCGCCTTCCAGGTGCTCTTCGCGGTGGTGGGCGGCACCCTGGCGTGGACCATCTGGAACCGCGCGGTGCAGCTGTTCGCGCCGTCGCGGCGCAGGGCCGAGGAAGCGCCCTCGGCGATGTAGCCTGGCGGCTCCCAACCGCCTTCGCTCCGCGTCAGGCTGGACGTGCGGCGAGGCTTCGCTCAAGACAGGATGATGCTGGCGTCAACATTCCGGACCGGCGTCGCGGCGCTGGCGATCCTGCTCTGCGGCTGTGGGACAAGCGCATCGTCCGACCTCGGCGCGATCGAACGCGCGAAGCAGTCCGGCCGCAGCGTGCCCCTGGACGACGGACGGACGCTGTTCTTGCGGTGCTCCGGACGCGGTTCGCCGACGGTGCTGCTGGAGTCCGGCTACGGCGCGACCTCCCAGGCCTGGTACGCCGTGCAGCCTGCGCTGGCCCGCACCACGCGCGTCTGTTCATACGACCGCGCGGGCTTGGGCTTCAGCGACGCCGGGCCCGAACCGCGCGACGGCGCCTCGATCGCCCGCGACCTCGACGCCGCGCTCGACGCCGCCCGGATCGAGGGGCCGTTCATCGTGGTCGGCCATTCGGCGGGCGGGCTCTATGGGCGGCTGTTCGCCGCCCGCCGCGCGGCCGACGTCCAGGGCCTGGTGCTGCTGGACCCCACGGTGGAGCGCCGCGCCGCGCAGCCTTCGGGCGATGGGTTGGACGGCCTGCGCCGCGCGGCCCGCAGCTGCCTCGCCGTCAGCGAACTTCAGCCGCAGCCGCCACTCGACGACCCGCGCTGGTCGGCGTGCGTGGGCCCGAAGCCGGATCCCTGGGCCGCGGCGACGGCGCGCCGGCCCGAGGCCTGGCGCGGCCAGATATCCGAGCTCGATAACCTCTATGGCCGCACGTCGGACCAGGTGTTCCGGATCGGCGCCGTGCTGCGCGCGATCCCCACCTATGTGATCACCGCCTCGGATACGGCGGCCGCGGCGCCCAAGTACGGCTTCGACAATCCGCGCTCGGCCCTGGAGATGCAGCACGAGATCATCGCCGCTCGGTCGATCGGCGGCTCGCAGCAGACCGTGCTGTCGTCGCACATGATCATGTTCGATCGGCCCGACGTGGTGATCCGGGCCGTGGAGGAAATGGTGCGCGCCAGCCGCGCCGGCCGGCCGCCCGCGCACCTGCCGCCCAGCGAAACCGGCGACCCGGCCGACGGCGGCGGGTTCAGCACGCCGGAGGGCGATCCGCTCAAGGCGCCGGAGGCGCCCAACCCATCGCCGGGCGTCGACCCCTAGCGCGTGCTGGCGAGCTGCTTCAGCCGTCGGGCTTCAGAGGCCGTGATGCACTTGGGCGCGGCCCAGGCCTCGCCCTTGGCGGCGACCGCCTCGGCCTTGACGAACTCGACGGAGCCGAATTCCCGCGCGAAAGCGCGGCGGGTCATCGCCGAGTTGTCGCAGATGTAGACCGTCCGGGGAGCCTTGGCCGTTTGGGCGGCGTCGACCGCCTGGCCGTTGGCGTTGGGCGTTTCTTTGGAAAGCGCCGGGCCGGCCAGCAGGGCCGATAGAACCGCCGCGCAGATGACTATCCGCATCGATGTTCCTCCGTAAGGCGACTGGACGCCGCTCTTTAGAGGAAAACTCTACTCCATATCAGAGCTCTGCAACAGTTTTACGACGCCACCGCGACAATTGGCTGCGCGGTCAAGCTCGCCCCGACGTCATGGACTCCTTGCGCGCCTTTCATCGAACTGTCGTTCACAGGCCACATATTGAGGGCTGTTGCAGTTGGAGGACGACGCCAGGACTTCCTGCGGATCGTCTGCGCGGGAGGAGCTTCGTGGGATGCGCTATGGCGTCGTCCGATCGTCACCGGAACTGCCGCCGACGAGCCTCCAGCGCCGTCTGATCGAGTCGGCCGGTTGCGATATCGTCCTTGGCGAGGCCGACTCGAGCGCCTCCAGCCAAAGGAGCCTGCTGACCCTGCTGTCCGGCCTGCGGCGGGGCGACGAGGTCGTCGTCCACGGGCTTGAGTGCCTGGACGCCACCACGGGTGAACTCGCCCGGCTGATCCGCAGGTTCTTCGAGACGGGCGTCACGCTCAAGATCGTCGGCGGCTCGCGGGTCGAAATGCTGGCGCCCAGCGGCGCGATCCCCCGGGCTCTGGCCCTGCTGGCCGATCACGAGACGCGCCGCCCCCACCAGACGACGATCCGCCGACGGGCGCCGAGCGCCGACGCCCCGCTGACCCAGCACCAGTTGAAGTTCGCCCGCGCCATGTATCGCCGGGGACATTCGATGCGCGAGATCGGGCTGCTGTTTCGCCTGGCTCCGAACGAGATGGCCCGCATCCTGCGCGCGGCGCGAACCCCGGCGGATTCGAACCCGGTCGACTGACCGTCGCCCCCGCCCAGCCTGTCTGGTTCAGCCGACGGCGCCTGAACCAGACAAAGCGGCTATGTCTTCGACCCTCTAAAGGCGAGCTGTGAGACTGATGGAGAAGCTGCGGCCGAGGTCGTAGTTGTTGAGCTTGATCTGGTCGCCGCCCTGTTTCTGGAATTCGTCGAATTCCTCGCCCAGCAGGTTGCGGGCTTCGAAGCCGGCGGTGAACTCCTGGCCCCAGACCTCGAACTTGTGCCGGAAGGTGAAGTCCAGGAGCACGCCCGGCTCCTGCTCGAAGTCCGGCGCGCCGGCCTGGCCGCGGGCGGTGCTGCGCTTGCTGGCGTAGTTCACGAGGAAGGTGGCCTGGGTGGCGCCGTCCTCGGTCTCGAAGCCGAACTGGGCGTTGGCCAGGTGCTTCGACTGGCCCTGCAGCCGCGTGCCGTCGAGGACGAAGTTGAGCGCCGGCGCCGGCTGGCCGAGATTGGTGCGCGGGAAGACCACATCGCTGGCGCCGACCTTCACCTCGGACTTGGTGAAGGTGTAGTTGGCCGCGACCAGCCAGCGGACATTGTCCAGGAAGGCCTGGCCGGTCTCGAACTCGAAGAACTTCTTGAACTCGGCCTCGGCGCCATAGACCACGGCGCGCGGCGCGTTGAGGAAGCTCTGCTGCAGCCCCGAGCCCGACTCGTTGACCACCGACTCGATGGGCTTGTCGATGTCCTTGTAGAACAGGCCGAAGGTCGCGAACTGGCCCCGGTCGAAGTAGCGCTCGTAGCGGGCGTCCAGGTTGATGATCTCGCTGTCGAACAGGAACGGGTTGCCGATGAAGGTGCGATCCGATTCCGGGTCCAGGTAGAGCTGCGGCGCCTGCTCGCGGAACTGCGGGCGGGCGATGGTCTTGGAAGCCCCGAAGCGCAGCTGCTGCTCCTCGGCGAAGTTCCACGTCACCGTCGCGGCGGGCAGCAGATAGTCGTTCTTCAGCGAACGGCCTTCCAGCGGCGTCGCCGAGAACAGGTCGATGGCCCGCACGTCTTGCTTGCCGCTCTCGAAGCGCACGCCCAGCGTGGCGCGGACGGCCGGCAGGATCTCGCCTTCGCCCTGCAGATAGGCGCCGTGGGTGATCAGACTGGCGGTGTAGGCCGCCGCGCCGTCGGACCCGGTGACTTCCCGCAGGATCAGGCCGTTCGGTCCGATGTTGAAGTCGGAATAGAGGAAGTCCACGCGTTGGCGCTGGAAGTTCAGGTCCGGCGTGAAGTTCATCGTGAAGCGGAAGACCCGCGAGTCCGAGATCCGCTCGTTGTCCGACCAGGCGTAGCCGGCCGAGACGGTGAAATCGGCGATCAGCGGGTTTTCCCACCGATAGGCGAAGTCGATCCCGGCGCCGGAGGTCTTATCCTCCAGTTCGCTGAAGCGGATGAAGTTGGCGTCCAGCTGCGGGTTGTGCAGGTACTCGCCGTTCACCAGGCGGTAGCGGATCTGGCGCTCGTACGGGACGTCGCGCTCTGTCCGGGCATAGGAGCCGCGCCAGGAGATCGTCAGGTCGTCGCTGATCTCATGTTCGCCGGTGAGCTGCGTGTCGATCAGTTCGCGCTGGTACCAGGCGGTGTGGTCGTCGCGGATCACGTTGCTGGCCCGGGCGCTCTCGCCGGTGACCGAGCGGGCCTCCTTGGTCACGTTGCGGACGTAGAGGTTGGTCCACTTGAAGGTATGGTTGTCCAGCTCAAGCGCCACCTGCGTCAGGGCGTTGAGCACCAGGTCGTTCTGGGTGGAATCCGAGGCCAGGTCTTCCTGTACGGAGAGGCCGTTCAGGTTGACCACGCCTTCCTGCTGGATCGCGCGGCGGGTGGACCAGCTGTTGTCGTAGCCGCCGATGGCCACGATGCCGATGCGGCCCCAGTCCAGGTTCCAGGACGTGCCGCCGGCCAGGTCCAAGCTGCCATTGATCGGGATGTCGTTCGTGGACTGCAGCAGATTGATGTTGGCGTTCTGGAAGCTGCGGCCCATGGCCGTCAGCTGGTCCGACGTGAAGTTGCTGGAGTCGATGCGCTTGCCGGTCTCGATCCCGCGCCGGATCAGGAGCGGCAGCTCCCTGGTGCCGTCATCGACGCCGAAGGAGTCGCTGTCGCCGCCGCCGTCGTAGGTCAGGCCGCGCTTGAGGCTGGTCTTGTCGTTCATCCCCAGGCTGACGCCCATGGAGAAGAACGGCTTGTCGGGCACGCCCACGGTCTTGAGGTCGATCAGGCCGCCGCCGAACTCGCCGGGGTAGTTCACCGAATAGGTCTTCTGGACGGTGACGCCGGCCAGCACGTTGGACGGGAACAGGTCCAGAGGCACCACGCGCTGCAGCGGCTCGGGACTGGGCAGCGGCGAGCCGTTGAGCAGGGCCGAGGAGTAGCGCTCGCCGAGGCCGCGCACATAGACGAAGCGGCCGCTGACCACGCTCAGGCCCGCCAGGCGGGTCAGGGCCTGGGCGGCGGTGTCGTCCCCCTGCCGGACGAGGTCTTCGGCGGTGACGATGGAGGCCACCTCCGACGTCTCGCGCATGACCTCCGGGATGAACTTCCCGCGGACCAGCACTTCGTCGACTTCGGTCTCGGCGGCGGGCGGCGGCGCGGCCTGGGCCCACGCCAGGGCCGGCGCGAACAGGGCCGTGGTGCACAGCAGCAGCCCGGAGAGCGGGCGGGTAAGCTTGGTCATATCAGGTCGCCTTTGGGGTTCGACTTATGCAGAGCGGGCGGGGCTTGGAGCCCCGCCCCGCCGGCTCAGCAGGTGCTTCCGCTGGCCAGGCCGCAGGTCCAGCCGGTCCACCAGTTGTCGTTCCCGTCACGGACGGCGCCGATGTAGGGCACGTTCTCGAAGAAGGCGTAGATGGACTGCGCGTTGGTCGCCACGCGGCCCGCCTCGTTCGAGCCGTTGACGAAGCCCGAGAGCGTCGAGGTGTGGGTCGAGGAGTTGTTGGTCCCGGCGTTGAACAACGTCGCGGTCTGGGCGCCGTCGACGCCGGTGTCGTTGCGGAACGCCGTGGAGCAGGCCAGCACCACCGAGTCCCAGCGCGGCGCGGCGGCCACCGTGGAGGTGTCGTCGACGTCGAGGCAGGCGGTGGCGGTGTTGGCCGAGGTGTGGATGCCGTTGATGAAACGGCCGCCGGTGCCGGTATTGAGCACCTGGATGTCACCGGCGCCGGTCCGGCCCGAGCCGATGGCGGTGTAGTTGGCGATCTTGGGCTGCGAGTTCAGCGACGCCTGCACGCCGGCCGAGCTTTCCTCGAAGATCCGGTCGCCGCCGTTGGCGCGCTGGCGCAGGATCGCGAACTGGACGCCGCCGCGCCAGCCTTCGTCGGTGTCCAGGCTGTCGTCGTCCGCGCCGGTGATGACCACGTGCTTCAGGTTCACCGTGCCGCCGAAGAACTCGATGCCGTCGTCCGAGCTGTTGTGGACCTGGATGTGGTCGATGGTGGTGGCCGAGCCGACGCCCAGCAGGGTCAGGCCGTTCAGCTCGCGGTTCGGCTGGATCTCGAAGCCGGGGTAGCGGATCTGGACGTAGCGGAGGCGGCCCGAGTTGTCGGCCGGGGTGTTGCCGCCGTAGAGCGAGACGCCGCCTTCGAACGTGGCGACGCAGTTGATGTTCGGCGGCGTTGTGCCGGCCGGGCAGCTGGCGATCGGCGCGCGGCCGGCGATGACGATCCCGCCCCACTGACCGATCAGGTCGGCGCCCGAATTGCCGTCGACGTTCGAGCGGCTGGTGAAGATGATCGGGTTGGTGGCCGTGCCTTCGGCGAAGATCTGGTTGCCACGCTGCACGTTGATGTAGTCGAGGCCGCCCGAGCCATAGAGCCGGACGCCGGCCTCAATGGTCAGGATCGCCTGGGTGGTGCCGGCGGTGGGATTGTTCGGATCGGCGCCGCGGTCGTCGCCCACATCCACACGGCCGCTGATGGCGTAGATGGTGCCGGCGCGCAGCGGCACCAGCAGGTTACCGGTGATCTTCTGCGGCAGTTGGCAGGCGCGCAGCGTGCCGTTCGCCACCGTGCCGACATTCGCGAAACCGGTGGGGCAGTCGGCCGCCGGCGTGCCGGGGGGCAGCGTGCCCGTGCCGCCGCCGGGCGTGCCGCCGCCGCTCGTGGGCGGGAACGCGCCCTCGCCCGGCGACGCGACATTGTCGGCTCCGCCGCAACCCGCGAGCGCGAGCGCGCCCATCGAGCAAAGAAGGAGGGTCTTGAGCTTGGCGCCGTTCATTGTGGATCTCCCGCGAGACGCATGTGCATGCACGCGGGGCCCCGAAGCGAAGCCATCCCGGAGCCTATCCCCCGCCTGCTCGGCCCGGTCTTAGGCGCAGGACGTGACACTAGCCCGACACACATGTGACAAGCTCATTGCAGAGCTGGCGACCGGCCGCCGCGATTGTCATGGAACGGTGTCTGGACGGTCACCGTGACAATGTGGTCTGGCCGCGGCGGTCCTGGATGGGCTATTTAAGTCACTCGGTTTGGGGGCGGTTCATGGCTCGCGGGGCATTGCTTTCGTCGGTGTTCGCCGCAGCGCTGGCCCTGTCCACAGGGGCGTCGGCCCAGGTGTTGTCCATCGGCGACGATGGCGCGGTGACGACCTATTCCGGCCCAGCCGTCCATACGGCCGAGGGCGCCACGGCGATCGCGCCGCCCGAACCGGCCCCTCTTTTCCGCGCCCCGCCGGAAGAAGTCGTCCGCCTGATCCAGGAATCCTCGGCGCGCCACGCCGTCCCCTCTCAGATCGTCGAGGCGGTGGCCTGGCAGGAATCGCGTTTCAATCACGCGGCAGTTTCGTCAAAAGGCGCGCGCGGTGTCATGCAACTGTTACCGACAACCGCTAGCGACCTGGGCGTGGACCCTTCGGATCTCAGAGGCAATATCGACGGCGGCGCGGCCTACCTGGCCCAGCAGCTGCGGCGCTTCGGCGACGTGAAGCTGGCGCTGGCCGCCTACAACGCCGGCCCGAAGGCCGTCGAACGCTACGGCGGGGTGCCGCCCTACGCCGAAACCCAATCCTATGTCCGCGCCATCATGGCGCGCCTTGCGGCCGCCTCGGTCGTGGGCGCCGGCGCTCAGTGAGGCCCATGAACAAGCTCCTCCCCCTCGCCGCGGTCGCCGCGTTCGCAGCCGCTCCGGCTCAGGCCCAGGTCCAGGGCGATCCGGCCGGCTCCTCGCCGCTGCTGGCGGCGCTGAACTGGGTCCAGGGCACCCTGCTGGGCAACCTGGCCACCACCGCCGCGGTGATCGCCGTGGCGCTCATCGGCTACCTGATGCTGACCGGCCGGTTCGACTGGCGGCGCGGCATCGTTGTCCTCGTGGGCATCTTCATCATCTTCGGCGCGGTCACCATCGTCGCGGGCATCCGCTCGCTGGCCGGGGGCGCCTAGATCATGAGCCGGCTCGCGTCAGATCCCGTCTTCGCGGCGCTCACGCGGCCCCAGATGATCGGCGGCGTCACCTATCCGTTCGCGGTGCTGAACCTGATCGTGACCGCCGAGGCGTTCCTGATCACGCGCTCGTTCTGGTCGCTGCTCATCGCGGTGGTGCTGCACGCCGTGGGCTATGTGGGATCGCTGCGCGAGCCGCGCTTCTTCGACCTCTGGGTCACCCGGCTCTCGACCTGCCCGCGGGTCCGCAACTTCAGCTTCTGGGGCGGGAACTCGTACCGGCCATGAGCGCCACCTATCTCACCACCGGCGCCGCCAAGGTGCTGGCCCCCCGCGAGGTCTCGGTGGGCTCGCGCCTGCCCTACCTGGGCCACGTCGACGACGTGACGCTCCGCACCCGCGACGGATTGCTGGTGCAGACCCTCCACCTGGCCGGCTTCCCGTTCGAAACGGCGCCCGACGAGGAGCTGAACTACCGCAAGGCGATCCGCGAGACGGTGCTCCGCGGCGCGGCCAGTTCCCGGCTGGCGGTCTACCACCATGTGGTCCGCCGGCGCGTGACGCCCTCCTTCCCCGCCGCGCCGGAAGAGCCCTTCTGTGCGACGCTGGACGCCCGCTGGCGCGACCAGCTGGCCAGCCGCCGGCTCTATGTTAATGACATCTTCCTGACCCTGGTGATGCGCCCGACCCAGGGTGCCGGCGGCTTCCTGGAGCGGCTGATGAAGGGATCGCGCAACCGCGACGTCGACGTCGCGCGCGACCTGCGCGACCTGCACGCCACCCGCGAGGCTTTCTCCGCCGCGCTCGCGCCCTATGGCGCGCGCACGCTTGGCCTCTATACCGCCGGCGGCGGCGCCCAGCGCTCCGAGCCGGCCGAGTTCCTCAGCCTGATCCTGAACGGCGAGCTGCGGCCGGTGCTGGCGCCGATCGGCGACCTCTCCAACGCCATCGCCACGCGACGCCTGAGCTTCGGCCTCGACGCCATGGAGTTCGGCGGCGGGCCCGATGGCTCCACCTTCGGCGCCATGGTCTCGATGAAGGACTATCCGGCCCGCACCGCGCCCGGTCTGCTGGACGGCGTGCTGCGCCTGCCGATGGAGATGGTGCTCACCGAGAGCTTCGCCTTCGTCGACCGCCAGGCGGCGCTGGACCGCATGGGCCTGGCGCTCCGCCGCCTCAAGGCCGCCGAGGACGACGCCTTCAGCCTGCGCGGCGAACTGGCCCAGGCCCGCGACGACGTGGGCGCCGGCCGCGCGGCCTATGGCGAACATCACCTGACCATTCTGGCAAAGGCCGAGAGCCTGGAGGAGTTGGACTCCGGCGTCGCCGACATCCAATCCTCGCTGGCCGAGATGGGCGCGGTGGCGGTGCGTGAGGACGTCAATCTGGAGCCGGCCTTCTGGGCCCAGTTCCCGGCCAATTTCAAATACATATCCCGGAAAGCCATGATCTCGGCCGGCAACTTCGCGGGCCTCGCCAGCTTCCACAATCACCCCACGGGCCAAGCCGACGGCAACCACTGGGGCCCGGCCATCGCCGTGCTCGAGACCACCGCCTTCGGCCCCTACCACTTCAACTTCCACAACGGCGACCTGGGCAATTTCACGGTCATCGGCCCGTCCGGCTCGGGCAAGACCGTGCTGCTCACCTTCCTG
>Ga0255338_1001488_pt1 | contig 43929 bp, 35 predicted proteins | sample MeOH1_35cm_T4_19_FD_203715 | JGI IMG/M metagenome (GOLD analysis project Ga0255338, IMG submission 203715) | Sandy soil microbial communities from University of British Columbia, Vancouver, Canada - MeOH1_35cm_T4_195 | ecosystem: Engineered > Artificial ecosystem > Sand microcosm > Unclassified ... | reverse complement strand
TGTGTAAGCCCTCAGGCTTACAATAATCTCGCAGTGGGAACTCATAACTTTAATTTGCGCGGCACAGACAAAGCCGGTAACTCTTCGGTGCAATCTTATTCTTGGAGTATTGCCGCTGCTCCAACTCCGACGCCGTCGATAACACCGATTCAGGATCCGACACCGCCGCCATCTTCGACATTCCCGATCAGCTTATCCGTTGCAGCCATGTCGGCTGCAACCGGAGAGATCAGTCTTAATTGGACGGCCTATAGCGGAGTTGCATATTACAAAGTATTCCGCGGAACAACTGAGATCGCGAAACTCTATGATCCGGGCTACTTAGACGCGGGCCTTGCGGCTCTCACGAATTATTCTTATTCCGTGACTGCCTATGATTCGACTGGCAAAGCTCTGGCGCAATCCAACAGCGCAAGCGGGACCACATTAAGTCCTACTATTGTGGCTTGTGCGCCAGCACCGACCTCCAGTCTTGTGGTGAATGTGAAAAACACCGGCGCCAAAGGCGATGGTGTGACCGATGATACGGCGGCGATTCAAGCGGCGATCAATCAGGTGAACGGCACGGGCGGAACCGTGCTTGTGCCGGACGGTACTTACATGATCAATGCCCAATATCAACAAGGGAACTCGATCGGTCTTTTCATTCCGGGCCCGGGCAATATGACTTTCCAAATGACATCGGGAGCTGTGCTTAAAACAATTGGTAATAACAACGGCGGCGCTTACTTTACTTTGCGCACCAATTTAGCATCGAATGTGAACATCATTGGCGGCACCATCGTTGGCGACCGTGACACCCACGTGGGACCTGGCGAGTGGGGTATGAATCTGGGAATCTACGGCGGCAGCAATATCTATGTTCAAGGACTCACATCGAGAGATGCCTTCGGCGATAATTTCTATCTGGGAACAAATAATCCAAGCAAAGTGAACTTCTGTTCGGTGGTGGCTCTTAATTCTCGTCGTCAGAACATGTCCATCATCACTGCGAACGGTGTTGTGATCAAAAACTCCGTGTTTGCAAATTCTTTGGGACCTTATGAAACGGCCGGTCTTGATATCGAGCCCGACAATAGCGATACGGTCAATGATGTGTTGGTCACGAACTCGCATTTCATTCACAATACGGGAGTGGGTATTGGCATGACCATCAATCCGGCCTTCTCGAATATCTTCATTCAAAATATTACGATCGATAACAATCTGGTCGCTTATAACGGCGTTCTCAGTGGCGGCACTTCGGGATGGCAAGCCTCTGTTTGGGCTGATAGATTGAAGGGCCCTATCAAGATCACCAACAACACGATCCGCAATGGCCGTAACGATGGCGTCGCTTTCTCGGCAGGTACACAAAACGTGACCGTGACTGGAAACACCATTCAAAACGCCGGGCTTTATGGCGTGTATATCGGCGACGCTGGATCGACGGGTAACACGATTATGAACAATACCATCTGCGGAAGCAAGAAGGGACAGATCAACGACACCGTCGGTGGCAACACGATTAGTAATAACACCACAGCGGTGACGTGCCCGTAATTTGAGTTCTTACCTTGTCTTTGAATTCTTCTCTGGTTCCTGTGGCGGCCTCTGTAAAATCAGCGAGGGGTCGCGCATCGTCGATTTTCGACGGAGCTCTTCCATCTTTTTCTCATACTGGAGAGATCCCGGCCGATCCGCGGGATCTAGTGCTTTACCAGGTGAAAAGAAATAATAACCAAAAAGCGCAGCTGCAGCTGAAATGACAGCGATAAGAATGTACTTCATTCATAAATAACTAAAAGTCTATTGGGCCACTGTCAAAAGAATGCGGACGTTGAAATCTCTTGTGGACGCGACTTTCAGGTCCGCTTTTTTTGGACTTATCGAGTGTTTGTCCTCGAGAGGACCTGCGCAAGTCTCACTTTTTTATTCTTACTTCCCCAAAATTTCGCAATAAATATTTTTCGAGTAGGGAGTTGGTTGCAGAGAATTTGCTAATATTCCGAAAAGATAGAAATATCTAAAGTGGGTCCTATAGGCGTGGTAAGGAAAATTAGTAAGATTCTCATTTTGACAGTCCTTTCCTTTGTAGCTCTGCAGGGCGGAGCTCAGATGGTTCCTTTTGCCTTTTGGAAGACCTCCAGCCTCACCGGTTGGGCGTGGATGAATAGTTACAAAGATGAATACTTCGGCGGAAGTTTCGGCACGCAAGGGACAGGCAGCACCGTCAATTTTCCCGGATCGCGATGGTACGCGGGACGTGGGGTAGAGCCCTCAACCGGCAACCTTTGGGTTTTCGGCGGCTGGGGAAACGATGTTCATGGGGACTCTGGTTTTCTTTCGGATCTTTGGAAGTATGAAATCTCCACTGGAAAGTGGACGTGGATGAAGGGCTCACAGTCATGGAACGGTGCTGGCACTTGTGGCACCAAGGGAACCGCCAACGCAGCCAATGTTCCAGGCTCCAGAGAAGACCCCTTTATGTGGGTCGATGCTTCGGGAAATCTTTGGCTCTTCGGCGGGGTTGGTGTCGATTGCAGTGGCAACTCCTGGGCCATCATGAACGATCTGTGGAAGTACGATGTCTCCACCGGCAATTGGACTTGGATGTCGGGGAGTTCCACCGGCGGAGTCAAAGGCACTTACGGCACGAAGGGAACTGGCAGTACAGCGAATATCCCAGGAGGACGGGGTGGCGGAGCGGGATTCTCAAATTGGATTGATAGCTCCGGCAACCTCTGGCTTTTCGGTGGACAGGGGCTTGATTCCGCGGGAACGAATGCTTATTTGAACGACCTTTGGCGCTATGAAGTTTCCACCGGTAAATGGACTTGGTACTCGGGTGCGACGACGGTTTCGCAGGTAGGTACCTACGGTACGAAGGGCACTGGTAGTACGGCCAACGTCCCTGGCGCTAGAGCGGACGCAACGGGGTGGCTTGATAGCACTGGTGGCTTCATATGGCTTCTTGGCGGCAACGCCTGGGACAGCGCAAGCACTTTCGGAATGGCGAATGATCTTTGGAAGTATGAAATCTCCACTGGAAAGTGGACCTGGGTCACTGGCGCAAATACTGTTGGCCAAGCTGGGACGTGGGGAACCCAAGGGACGGCCTCGACGGCAAACACCCCAGGTTCTTTATCGATGGCTCGCGTGGGGATTGACAGTGCCGGAAACGCCTGGATTTTTGGTGGTTATGATTACGACTCCAGCGGATTTAGCGGCGAGATGAACGCGGTTTGGCGCTATCGCCCTGGCAGCAATGATTGGACATGGGTGTCTGGCTCGAATATCCGGTCCAAGGTGGGAACCTACGGCACTCAAGGAGTCGCGAGCACAGGCAATGTCAGTGGTGGTCGCACCAATGGACTCGTGTGGATGGATTTTTCCGACAATCTGTGGATGTACAGTGGTTCTGGTTTGGACAGCATCGGCGGCAGTAGGGTTTTTTATCTGAACGATATCTGGAAATACAACACCACCAACGCACAGTGGACGTGGATGTCGGGGCCGAATGCCTACTACAATGTTTATTTCCAAAGTGTGAGTGGTATTCCTGACAGTCCCGGAGCCAGAAAATCCGCGGTGACTCTTGTCGACTCTTCGGGAAATTTCTGGATGTTCGGAGGCTATGGCCCTGTCGATCGCGGGAGTGAGCCCTATGGTGCAAAGAATGATCTTTGGAAATACAATCCGACGACAGGTATTTGGAGTTTTATTACCGGCGGGCTCAGCGATTACAATAATCCCGGAGCCACTTACGGAACAAAAGGCGTGGCCAGCACGGCGAATCTTCCCGGAGCTCGCTCGCAATTCGCAGGTTGGATCGACGGTTCCGGAATTTTTTGGTTTTTTGGCGGTGTCGGCTACAATTCCACCGGTGCCTTCGTGGATCTGAATGATCTTTGGAAATACGATCCTTCGAATAGTCAGTGGACCTGGGTGGGGGGAGCCAAGACAGGAAGTGTGAAGGGAACCTACGGCACCAAGGGCACGGGGTCGACAGCGAATATTCCCGGTGTACGGGAAGCGATGGGTTATACCAAGGACAGCTCGGGGAACTTTTGGCTGTTTGGCGGTGGTGGCTGGGATAGCACGACGAGCGGCGGTGGGTATCTGGGTGATTTATGGAAATACAATCCGACAAATGGTCAGTGGACGTGGATGTCGGGCAGTAATATTGCCAACGGCAATGGGACCTATGGAACTAAAGGAGTGGCATCAACAGCGAATACGCCAGGGGCCCGGACGAAACCTGCAATGTGGGCCGATGCTTCGGGAAATATTTGGCTCTTCGGTGGTGGCGGTTATGACGGTGTTGGTGGGGTCGATGTTTTAAATGATTTATGGAAATTTGATCCTGCGGCAAGCACGTGGACGTGGGTGTCGGGAGCAAATACTGCTGGGCCTGTGGGAACCTATGGAACTCTCGGAGTAGGGAGTACCAGTAACACTCCAGGAGGCCATCAATATTCCGCACACTGGAGTGATAGCAGCGGAAACCTTTGGCTCTTTGGCGGAACTGGTTACTCCAATCCTGCGGGGATTAAAGCCATGGCCGAGGTCAATGATGTTTGGAAATATAATATTTCCAGTGGGCAATGGACGTGGATGGGCGGAGCGAATACCAACGAATCCCTCGGCAGTTATAATTTGCCGGTGGGGTCTATCAATGCTGCGAATGTTCCCGGCGCAAGGCAAGAGCCCACCTATTGGCAAGATGGCTCCGGAAATTTCTGGCTTTATGGCGGTTGGGGCTGGGGGGCCAACGGCGCCTTCGGTATGCGTAGCGATTTTTGGAAATTCAAACCTCAGTAAGAGAAATCTACTTTTTGCTTTTTCCCGTTGGAGGAGGAAAATGATGCTCTCGCTCTAAGCGGCGGTTTTGAAATTCCATCTCTTTTTCTTTTTCTGCGTGCGATGGAATCAACTGCGGAGCTGCCGCCGGTTTGGAAAAATAGGAAATCGCGCCCCAGACTAAGAACGCGGCGATGATTCCTAAAATGCCAAAGGCTTTCCAGTGTTTCATCATATAGACAGTATCGGTGTTTCGGCCTAGCTTATTAAGCATTTTTCACAAAGATCCAGTTGATTTTTGGCAGGCACAACAAAAATACATTTCCTATCTGTGAAGCTCCCTCGAGAATTCTCCTAGTAACTTTTTAAAAGGAGAATTCATTATGAAAAGTACACCTGTCCGAGATCAGATGAAAGATCACCTGCTCACCCCAAAAAATGCGGCACTTATTATTATTGATTATCAGCCGCCGCAAATTATCACCACGCTCTCGATGGATCGCCAGCTCATGATTGATAATATGCGCGCGCTCATTAAGACCGCCAAGAATTTTCAATTGCCGATCATTCTGAGCACGGTCAATAACTCCAATGGAAGAAATCCGGATACCATTCCGCAACTCAAGGAACTTCTCGACGGTGTTCCGAGCATCGATCGCACGACGATCAATTCTTGGGAGGATGAAGAGTTCGTTCAAGCGGTCAAAGCCACTGGCCGTAAGAAACTGCTGATGACGGCTCTCTGGACAGATGCCTGTTTGCTATTTCCCACGATGGACGCGCTGAAAGAGGGTTTTGAAGTTTTCCCTGTTGTTGACTGCGTGGGCGCAAACTCCGTCGAAGGTCATCGCGCGGCTTTGCAGCGCATGGTTCATGCGGGCGCACAGCCCACAGGCTGGAACTCGGTCGCTTGCGAATTGCAGCGGGACTGGGCGCGGACGGAAACCGTTCCTGGCTTTGTGCAGACAGCCGTGGAGCAGGGGACGGCCTGGGGCTGGTATCTCACGGTCGAGAGCGAAGTGGCGGCTTATCATAACTACAAAGGCGGACTGGAGATGCGCGCTAGTAAAGAAATCAGACCACATTGAAAGATTACATCGGTGTAATGTTTGTGTCACAGCCATGCAATGAAAGTCCCATAGCCTTGATTTTTAAACTCAAAAAGGGGAAGGGATCTCCATTGGAACAAGCGCAGCAAAACTTCGAATTTATAAATAAGCTACCCGCTATCACGGCCGCATTTTGGGTTATGAAAATCACCGCGACGACTCTTGGAGAGACCGGCGGTGATTGGCTTTCGATGACGATGGAGATGGGCTACCTAGCGAGTACGGCCATTTTCTTTGGTTTTTTTATCGTGGCCCTGGGGTTGCAGCTTTTTTCAAAAAAACATCATCCTTATCTCTATTGGTCCGTGATTATTGCGACGAGCACGGCGGGAACGACCATGTCGGATTACATGGATCGGACCTTGGAACTGGGCTATACCAAAGGCGCTCTGATCCTGATTACGATTTTGCTTTCGTTGCTCACAGCTTGGCGTCTCTCGGTGGGCAATGTTTCAGTAGACAATATCAAGACTCGTAAAGCCGAGATTTTCTATTGGATGACGATTTTGTTTTCAAACACCCTGGGCACCGCCCTCGGTGATTTTTTAGCGGATGATTCGGGGCTTGGTTTTTTTGGCAGCTGGCTTTTGATTACGAGTCTTTTAGTGGTCCTCTTGGGCGCTTATTACTTTACAAAAATACCGCGAATTATCTTGTTCTGGTTGGCCTTTGTGCTCACACGTCCATTCGGTGCGACATTTGGGGATGTGCTCACGAAGGCACACGATCAAGGTGGTCTTGGCTTTGGCAGAGGATATTCCTCTCTCATTTTGCTGGGGATTCTCGTCGTGGCTATCGCCGTGTCCTATCGCGATAAACCTGAAACGATCGGGCTTCGCCATGAAATTATCTAAACTCAGCGCCTTTTTTGTTATGACCCTCGTCGCATGTCAAACAACTCAAGCAGTTTCAGAAAGAGCTGTGGCATCAACGTCTTTAGTCGATGTGCCCTACACTTTTGAGGCCGTAAAAGTTCAAGATGCGAAAAACACATTTCACTTTGTCAGAACCTTTGTCGATTATTTCTATTTATTGCTCGCACAAAACAAAGACAACCTCTACGTCACCAAAAACTTTGCTCGCTTTGCTGGTCAATGTGTGGGTGACGCTCACGCTGAGAATTTTGGCTTTCTCATTCAGGAAGACGCGAGCACGAAATTTACCATGAATGACATCGATGATTTTGGCCCGTGTCCTGTGGCTTATGATCTCTATCGATTCTTAATGTCTTCCACTCTCTATGATCCGACTCTGGATGCAAAAGCGATTTTTAGCGCTTATATCAAAGGCTTCAAGGGCGAGCCTTTTTCCAAGCCTATGTATATCCAAGATCTCGAAAACAAATCCGTCAAGCGAGGGGCTGCCCTCAATCCGAAAAAAGTTACTAACTCCAGTTTCATTGTTAGAGACGCGGCAAATATAGATATTGATAGTGCCTCGGAGATTCTTATAAAAAAGGCGATGGCGGTTGCCTATCCTTCCGCCGTCGTCGTTGATGTGGTGAAAACTCTTAGACCGGAGGGGGGCTCTGGCGGGCTCGCACGCTATCAGGTGCTCCTCAAAATAAACGGAGCCATTCGACATTTAGAGCTTAAAGAGCAGATAAAGCCTTCTATTTATCCGGTGGCGACGGCGAGTTTACCAGATGTGCAGACGAAAATTTCGGACGCCATTCGTTTTGAGCAAGGGGGCTCAAAACTCTACAAGTACACAAAGATCGCGGGCAGCGAATTTCTCATTCGGCCCGTGTTTTGGGGAAATGTCGGGGTCAGTCTGAGTGATGCGTCTTCGGAAGACGTGGATGTCATTGCCTTTGAAGCTTACACATTGGGTCAGATTCATCGAGTCAGCGTCTCGGACATGGCGGGCTACCTTCAGGCTCTCCAGACTGGTGATTTCGGGGGATGGCAGGGCGATATCGATGCTATGGCCGATTTTATGCATAAAAAATACAGATCTCTTCATCCAAAACAAGATTTGTCTATTTCAAATGGGACAAGGTAGGAGTAGGCTTGATCATCGCCGTGGATCGAGAGGAGACTCAGCCTATGCGAGTACTGATTGTCGAAGACGAAACAAAAGTCGCTCAATTGTTGCTGAAGGGATTTAGCGAGGCTGGCTACAATGCCGAGAGCTCGTCCGATGGAAGTGCCGCTCTCGAGCTGGCTCTTGTGGAAGAGTATGATCTGTTTATTGTCGATGTGATGCTCCCAGGCCTGGATGGCTTTTCGCTGGTGGAGACTCTAAGACACAAAGGAATCGATACGCCGGTTTTGTTTTTGAGTGCGAAACGCTCGACAGAAGATCGGATCGAAGGCTTGCAGCGAGGCGGAGACGACTATTTAGTCAAGCCGTTTTCTTTTTCAGAGCTCTTGTTGAGAGCGCGTTCGCTTTTACGCAGATCGGTTAAGCAGGTCGATAGCAAAAAATTAAAATTCCAAGATCTTGAAATGGATTTGCTCAATAGAACGGTCCATCGCAATGGCGCTGAAATCGTCCTTCATCAGAAAGAGTTTGCGATGCTAGAGTGCCTCTTGCGGAATCAAGATCGCATTCTCTCAAAAACGCAGATTTTAGAGAAAGTTTGGAAATATGATTTTGATCCGCAAACCAATGTTGTCGATGTTTTGATCTGTCGGTTAAGAAACAAAATAGACAAAGGCTTCGATAGTAAAATCATCAAAACCATTCGTGGTGTTGGATATGCCATCCGCAAATAAAGTAAGACCTCTGTCGATCTCAGCTAGAATTGCACTCATGTTTTCGTTAACGCTGGCGCTCGGCTTAGTGGCTGCTTTCGCCACAACCTACTTTCAACTTGCAAACTCCTTAGAGGCATCCAACCGGCAAGTTTTGACTGCAAAACTTCAAGAGTTCTCGACTGTGTTGTCGACGGAAGGTGTGAAGGGCCTTCGCCTCCTTCAAGCCAATGAGAAAAATCGAATTATTAACGCGCCTTTTATGATTCGCGTTTTGAATGAAAATGGCGAAGCGATCTACATGAAACCCTCGGTGCAAGAAGAACACTTCGATTTTAGCAGTCTTCATGAAAGAGAGGCCCATCCAGAACAGATTCTGGGATGGCACGCGCTTTCAGCCATCAATGATGAAGACAAGTTCGACATGCTGGCGGACAAAGTCGATGGGGGATTTTACTTGCAGGTCGGTACGAGCAGCGAAGACCGCCAAGAGATGCTTGAAAATGTTTTGAAAATTTTCGGAGTCACAGAAGGAATTATTGCGATTATTAGTATCGGCCTCGGCATGTGGTATGCGCGACGATCCCTCGCACCGCTTCGTCGTCTCATCTCGACGATGAATGAAATTGAACGTGGGGATTTGAGTAAGCGTGTGGAGTTTGGCAAAGCCCAGGATGAAATCCACCACATAACAGAAACTTTCAATCGCATGATTGCGCGCATTGAGAACCTTGTGCAAATTATGCGCGAGTCTTTAGATAATGTGTCTCACGATATTAGAACTCCTTTGACGAGGTTGCGAGTTGTAGCTGAGGACGCCCTTTTGAGTGATAACATCGAATACCAGCGTGAAGCCTTGTCGGAGTGCGCGGAAAGCTCTATGGAAATTTCCAGCTTGGTGGACCAGTTGATGAATATTTCAGAAGCGCAAGCAGGGACGCTGTCACTGAAATATGATCTTTCGAATATTAGAGATATTTTAGAAGATGTGGCTGATATTTATGAATTTGTTGCTTTGGAAAAACGAATTCAAGTTGTCATTCAGCCTATTGAAGAAGAATTGCTATGGTCTCTTGATAGAAAAAGAATTAAGCAAGTTTTAGGAAATCTCGTAGACAACGCCATAAAGTTTTCACCTTCAGACACCACCGTCATTATGGCGGCGGAAAGAAAATCCCAGGAGCTTGTCATATCCGTCCTGGATCAAGGTCCAGGTATTCCTGCGTCGGAAGTCAACCGCATTTGGGATCGTCTTTATCGTGGCGATAAGAGCCGCACCACAAAAGGCTCGGGCCTTGGGCTTGCCATTGTGAAATCGATTGTAGAGGCCCATGACGGGCGCGTCGCTGTTTCCCTCGAGCCAAACCGAGGATTGAGATTTTCGATTTACATACCCTACGCTATTTCGTAACTGACGATTAGATTGCAAATATGTAATTATTCAAAGATGGACTTCGCTAAAAACTGCTGCTCAAAATAATGCAGAGAAAAGGAGTCCGTATGTCACTTGTAAAAAATATTTCGCTTGTCATCGCTCTCATGATCACATCCAGTGCTTTTGCCAATACTCAGAATGGAAAGTACTTTGACCGTGCTATCTTTGTCCTCTTCGAGAATACAAATTATGCCAATGCCTTAAAACAACCCTTCCTCGGCAAGCTGGCGAAGTCGGGCGCTAATTTCACAAACTTTCTAGCGATCACTCATCCATCTCAAGGGAATTATGTGGCACTCACTTCAGGCTCTCTCAATGGTGTCAAAGGAGATAGCAAGTACGATATCAATTCGACAAATATCACAGATCTTCTAGAAGAAAAAAATCTCACTTGGAAAGTATATGCCGAAGATTATCCCGGGAATTGTTTTACCGGGTTGGCAAGCAATGATTACGCAAGAAAGCACAACCCTTTTATTAGCTATATCAATATTCAAAAGAATCCCGCACGGTGTGCGAAGATTGTTGATGCGGCTGAGTTCGATAAGGATGCCGCCAGCGGAAAACTTCCACAGTATGTGTTCTATGTTCCAAATGCGAAAAATGATGGACATGATACGGGAGTTGCTTACGCCGACAATTGGTACGGCCAGAAGTTTGGCGCTTACGTTAACAACGCCAAATTCATGGAAAACACAGTATTGATTTCAACCTTCGATGAAAGCGGCGTGAGTATCAAGAATCAAATTTACGCGACCATCGTGGGACCCGCTGTCCAGGCAAAAGATTATTCCACCAGTCTGAGTCTCTATAGCTTGTTAAAGCTCATGGAAGAAAACTGGGGACTCAGAGGCCTTGGCAAAGAAGATGAGAGTGCGCCGTCGGTGCCAAACATTTGGAAATGAATTGGCAAATAGCTCATGTAATTTATCACGCCGCCACTAAATACTAGATTTATTGGCGGCTCTGAATAAATATTTTTCGATGCGGAAAAATATTTATTCAATTTTTATAGGCATGCTTTGTCTGGTTCAAATCGGCTGTCAGAAAGACTCCTCCTCTCAGTTTCAAAATGTTCTTACTCCTGATGAACAAGATATTGCAGATCATATTCAAAACGATCCTTCGATGAGACCCTTCGATATTTCCGTCTGCAGGAAGGCCACCACACCCCAGATTCTGCAAGTGAATCGGGGGAATGAAAAAAAAGATCGGTTCATAGAGAAATGCGTCCATGAAACCGGAAGTTCCTACTGGTGTGATCAACTGGTTCATCCGAACTGGGAAAGTTTCAGTGCGTTTACTTGCACCTATGGACCGGACCAGATTCATCAGCTCGTACATCCTGATGAGAGTCTTTGGAAAAATCCGATCGCCGCCGTTAAAATCATTCAAGATCTAAGCGCAAAAGGGATTAAAGCCTGTGAGATCTACAACTGGTGGCGGCCGGAACCTTACAATAAAAACGTTGGTGGCGCTTCAGGCCGGCATCCCTATGGCACTTCGGTCGACGTCCGCTTCTGCGATAACAGCGAAGCCAACAGAGCTTTCAAAGAGCTTTGTAGAATGCGTAAACAAGGACGCCTCCGCGCCATCGGTCACTACGGTACGGATTCGCTCCACCTAGGTATTGCTGACAAAGTCGCCAATACTTGGGGAAGAAGTTGTCCTTAGTGCTCACCTTGACAAAAATTCACGGCGCCTCATTTTCGTAGAAAGAGGTGAGTGTGGAACCATTGAGTGTGATTTTAATGACTGTTTTGATGTTTTTTGCGGGGGATCGAATCGAGTCGTGGGTGCACCGCAAGGGCCGATGTTCTACAGAGACTTGTTGCATCGCCCAAGGGCCTTCACAAAGCCCCGATAAACATCACGAGGATGAGTTGCGGGGCGAGTTTTTTATCTAGCGAAGCTTTGTAAATTACTTGCCGAATTTGAAGGACTGAAGCTCCGAGTGAGTTTCTTGTCCGTCCTTTGATTTCATGTCTACTTTCAAGAGACCGAAAGCCACGTTGCCTAGCCAGTAAGTGCCCGTTTGATCATTGTCGTTAATTGGCAGTGCGCAAGCATCGAAGGTGCCCGCAGACACCGTGACAGGACCAGATTGGCCGCCATATTGTTGGCAGTTGGTGAGGATGTCATTGAGATAGCCGTCGGTCATCAAATCTTGGATGTCTCTTTGCTCATTTTTTACTTGAGAAGAGCCGTTAAAATTAAAAGTCATTTGCACATCGTACATGTCATTATTATTTGCTGTGATCAATTGCTCCAAAGTGCCGACCATTTGTTGGCCGCCTTGAGACATTGTCACATTGTAGAGTGCTTGGTCGCCGACGGAAGGCATTGCGAAAGCTGTTGCTGCGAACAAAATAGATACTAAAGACATGAAAAGAGTTTTCATGATGTCCCCTCTGTTTGGTTGTTGAGGGGAAAGTATCTTGCGGGGGCTTTCGCGAAATCAATCAAGAACGCCCCGTGCCGATGGCCGAGAAGGATACAAGATGCCCAGAGCCAGCGTCATCAGTGCTATAGCTCCCGCGAGCACCGCAGAAAAACCGAACAGCGTGTAAAATGCATTAGGTTTGCTCTATTTCGAGGTGGCACTGCTTTCGGTATTTGTTAGGCCTGATTTCGTTTTTGGAATGAGAGTCGACAAGTTATTTAAGATGTCGGTAATGTAACGAGACTGTTGTTTGGGTTTATTCGACATTCGCGAACATACTGAAATAGATTGTTCTGATTGTGGGGGAATATGCTCTTTCAAACATTTCAGAGTTTTAGAATATCGATTATTGTCTTTTATGGTCTCAGCCAAAACATCCCCAAGGCCTTTAGTTAACTTCTCGATGGATTTATCAACGACGTTCTTGGCCGCATCAGAATCAGTAACGTTCGTATTCATAACATTAAGACTGAGGCCCTTCCTTGGAATTTGCTGATCACTAAATCCTTTGAGGTCTTTGACCACTTCAAGTTGATTTTGTTTCCACTCAGCGACAATTTCGTAGTCGCCCCCCCCAGGAATCGTCGTTTTAATAAATGAATGGTTTGCAGTCGGATCGAGAGGATTCGCGCCTTTTGGCGAGAGGCCGCCAAATATGGCTTTCGAAGAATCTAGTGAAACTTTGGATAGTGGAGCTTTAGATTCGGACAAAAACAAGATCTCTCTTTTCACCGGAAATGCGAAGACATTTCCCTCGAGCTTATACCCATATTCGGGATCTCCTAGTTGTGAATCCTGTCTGAAGATGTACCTTAGGCGCATCTCATTCCAATTGTTCACTTCCGTGCCATAAGGCAACTCTTTGTTCCATGAGCTTTCACAAGTACGCATATTATTTCTAAGCTCTTCAAGTGCATTTCTGCATTCAAGACGTTCACTGGTAAAAGTATCCGCCAAGATAAGGTGCGTAGGAAAAATCAAACCGAATAAAAACAAAATTTTTATTTTCATATATAACTAGTATACAGAAAAATTTTAGGACTACGAAGGGAGGGGAGTTTACTTAGGCTTAAGTCTTGAAATCTTGGCCGTGCTTATTGCTGGCTTCATGGTGCACTTAAAACTCTTGTCCTGACTTTGCTCCATTTGAACTCCGTTCTGCCTGCATTGATATCAGGCCGTCCGAAAAATTCTAGTCTGGAAACACTCGGTAAATTTACACTGTAATGAGGCTGGCTAAAATACTCTTAGTCACCCTTGCACTGCGTGTTTTTATAGGTATTTCCAGATAGCAAAATCTTGCCGCTGACCTCGTCGGGGCCAGGTTGGTCGATCCAGCAGCCGAATTTTTCGCCAAAGACGTTGTTTTCGACTTTCGATAATGTCGAGGAGTGAGAGCTATTCCAGAAAAGCCTTCCTTGAGTCATGGTGTTTTCCGTGAGGGTGATACTCGAATCATCAAAAAGAGCCGCGATGTAAATATCGGCAAAAGCTATAAACTGGTTTTTGCGAAATGTCGCGCTGGAATTGCCTTCCATTCTTACCATGGCGCTGATCATGGGCCGACGATTCTCTTCGGAGAAAATACAGTTTTCTATCAAAGCACCATGGGCACGAATGGTTATGATGGCTTGTTTTAAGCTATTACTACTATCCACCGTCGGACGTTTTAAGGTCATGTTGCGAATGGTAACGCCCTCACTTTCGATTTGCAGCGCGGGGTTCTGGCCGGCTCCTTGAATAATAATTTTAGCAGGATCGCCATCACCGACGAGAGTCACGGGTTGTAGAATTGCAACGCCGCCCGTGTTGTAAGTGCCCTCTTTCAGCAGGAGTGTTTGGCCCCCTTGATAATTTAGAAGAGCTTCTTGCAAATTACGATATGTTCCTGACCCTTTGGGGTCGACGACAATCGGCATCGTCGTCGGGTTAAAGCCCAGCGCATTCAATTCCTTTAGGAGGTCTTCGCGGTCGAGCTGATCGAGGCGGGGAGAGTGCAGCAGCCAATTGATTCGGCGATTGCGATCGACATTATCGCTGTGGGACCAGAGCCATTCGTGGACTAACAAAAAAGACAGCTGCAGAGGGTTCTTGGAATTCATCTCGGAAACGACATCTTGCATGTACTTAAAAATAATATGATCGGTTCCAGAAAACGAAGGGTTCTGGCGGATCACCGCTTGAACTAACGCGATCTTATGATTCACGCGGCAGCTTTCGGGAATCTTCACTGTCACGGGTAGATCTTGATCATCTACAGAAACCAGCGCGTAAGGAGTTTGCTCCCAAAGATATTTTTTGGTTGTGTCATTATTAAAAATACTTGCGGTGTATTCATCAAAAGAAGGAAGAAGTTCCGGTAATTTATTGGCCAAGTTTTTTCGGATACGGAAAAGGCTTTGCTCATAGCTTGTTACCGCGGCGGGCGCGGTCTTGTCTTCAGAGGCAAAGACCATATAGTCCAAAGCATAGAGACCCTCGTTACAGCGAACCGCATCGCCGCCTTTGCCGACCTCTTGGCCCGCCCAAGCAATAGTCACGGAAAATGTGATCAATAATAAAATCGGTTTAATCATGGGGGCCTCCCTGGTCCAGCGGAAAGAGCTGAATAGCTAAGTGATAGACGCGTTTCTTTTTGCCACTCTCTAGTAGGTTCGACATCTTTGAGCGAAATACTTTAATCAATTGCTCGGCTTCCGCGATTTTAGAAGGATCCACAGCCATCGTCAGACCGGAGCTGTGTCGTTCATCAAATGGAACCTTTTCAATGGCTTTTGCCGCGTTTGTTAAATGCTGAATATGAAATTTGCGAATGGCTTCCGAAGGAATATCTTTAACGGAGTTGTTCTTAAGTTTTTTTAAACTGCCATCGGCTTTAATTTCAATCATCTTCATCGCAATCATGCGATCCAAGGCCAGCGTCACTTCGGTGACAGTGATTTGGAGTTTTTTAGCGATCCATGTGGGATTGGAGGAAAAATTTTCGACCTCCATCAATTCCAAGATAGCAAAGTGATACCAGTCGGAAATGACCGCGAACTTATCCGCCTTGAGGCGTTCGAAATTAGCGTAAGTTTTTTGGATGCGATCGATATCCTGGCGAATCAGATTTTTATTTTCCTGACTGCGCGCCATCTCATAACGACTGAGGCAAGTGAGAAGGTGTGACTCTCTGGTGCTGAGGCCGAGCCTATGAGCGATATTGAGGGCCTTATCGGGGCTGAGAGACTTTTTTCCATTCAAAAGCTGAGACAGGAAACCCGCACTAATCCCCATATCGCGGGCGAAAGCCCGTAACGAGTAGGTTCGATTCGCTTTTTTGCGCGAAACGAGTTCCTTCTCTAGCAATTTATGAAGGCTGATTTCCATTTCATTATCTCCGGACTGCTTAAATTCCACCGTTTTCTAAAGCAGTCAAGTGTTTGCCGGAAGAAAACAGAATTGATCCGTTTTGGTCGAAATCCTTCTCGTATTTGAAGAAATGATTTTTTAGGGTGGCCGGAACAAATAACGATTCAATTGGGAAAACTTTTTTTACAGAAAGAGAGATTATTTATGAAAAGAATTTTCAGAAACATCACTATGATTGCAGTTATTGCGCTTTGCTATTCCTCAGCTGAAGCCTATTCAACTTGTACGGCTACATGTAAAGGTTATTCACAAAAAGTTTTGTCTTCGATTGGTTGTGGTGCTACGGGGCCAGAGTTCTCTGATTTTCGAGCGGAATGCAGACAAGTCCTTGGCGGAACCATTTCCGGAGCTGGCTGTACTTACTGCGGAGCTTCTGAAGTCTGTACAAAAAACGAGAGTTCAACATTCACAGTCACTGGCTCGGGAGAGAACCTCATGGAGGCTCGCAAAACAGCGCGAGCGTCTTGCATGGGTGAAAATGCGGCTCCTAATACCGGGGGATATGGTTGTCCGTCCAATTACCGCAGCTATGGATTAGACGAAGACTCATTCAAATGTAATTAGTAAAGCTCTATGCGGTCACGAGCTGATAGACCACAATAAAATGCAAGAGGCTCGCGATAACTACGAGGAGATGAAAAATCTCGTGATAGCCAAACACCTTCGGAAAAGGGTCGGGACGTTTTAGTGCGTAAATAACTGCGCCCACCGTATAGACGATGCCACCTGCCACCATGAGGGCCATGTTTGTCGGTCCGAGTGCTGTACCCATTTCTCGAAGGTAGGGGACGCCGGCCCAGCCCATGATGACGTAAAAAATCGCCGAGATCCATTTCGGTGCTTTGATCCAAAAGAGCTCTTTAAAAATTCCCGCGATCGCCATGCCCCAGAAAATCCACAGCAGGTGATATCCAGACTCACCTTTGATTCCGAGCAGGCATATCGGCGTTCCAGTTCCGGCAATCAGCAAAAAAATTGCGGAGTGATCGAGGCGGCGCCACCACATGCGCGCCGTCGGGCTCCAGTTGATACGGTGATAGAGGCTGCTGCAGGCAAACATGCCGGCAAGGCTGAGTGAATAGACCAGAGAAACTAAGCGTGTTGCTTTTTCCTGGGCCGTTGCAATGAGAACGGCACCAGCGCCCACGGCGATAAAAAAAGCGGCTTGATGAAAATGCCCTCGTAAGAGAGGCTTTGTTTTTTCAACCATGGCCGAGCATAGCTAGGAAGCTGGCCACTGTCACATTAAGAAATCGTAGGATGGGGCGACTAGAGTGTTTATTCTCCGTGGTTCCATGAAACCCTCCGGGTGAAAAGATAAATAGTTAAAATAACTAGTGATTCCATAAAGATAAAATTCTTGTCACAAGGGGGTCGGTCGGTACCTAATACTCAGTATGAACATCGGTTTTTTGATAGTTATTAGTATCGTGAGTGTCTCATTATCGTCCTATGCGGACGAGCCCCTGCCGTTAGATCGGTTTATGGCCCTCGTTAAAGAGCAAAGCCTCAATCTTAAAGTCAACTCTGCGCAGTTAGAGGCGGAACGAGCTAATGCTGTGGGGCTGAATCTTCCGGCCCCTATGGTCGCGCTCACTCAGATGCGGGATGAGAGCGGTCAGGCCACTGGTTTTGAAATCAGTCAAAGTATTCCCTTCCCGACAAAACTGTCGAATGATCACTCAGCTAGGAAATATAAATCTCAAGCTCAAAAGAAAATAAGCGAAGTTACAGAAAAGCAGATTCTAGCTCAAGGAAGGCTTCTCTATTTTAATCTTTGGCGTGAACAAGAGCGACTGAATCTTCTTCGTGAAAAGAAAAGCGTGATTCAACAGCACATCAAACTTTCAACCGCAGGAGCCAGATCCGATAGCTTTTTACGAATTCATGTTTTGAAAGCGGAATCTGATTTGGATCTGCTGGAGAGTGAAATTTTAGCCTCTCAGCAGTTTGTTCGTGAAGTTCAGATTCAGATGGCTGAATTTATTAATAAAGATCCGAATGAGTTTAAGCCCGTGGTGGATGAACCGCCAATGGCGTCCCTGCCAACTGGAACTGAGTTTTTAAATCCCCCTCAGCTTGAGGCAAAAGCTTTTGATCTTCAGAGTCTTAGAGAAAAAGAGTCTGAAGCGAGATCCTCTTGGTTTCCAGATTTAAATTTACGTTATCGTGAGTCCGGTGGCACTGCTATGAACCCACGTTACAATGAAGTCATGCTGGGGGTGAGTCTGCCCTTTGTATTTTTTTGGGAGCCCAAAGCTCTCAGCGACAGAGCCTCGGTTGAAAGACTTGAGGGTGAAATAGAGTTTAATAAAGAAAAAAGAAAAATCGACTCTAGAAAAGTAACTCTTTTGGCAAAAGGTGAATCCCTCAGAAAGCAACTCGATCTTCTGAACGAGAAGCTTCTGCCAAGAGCTGAGAAGCGCATGCGTCTTGTTCACAATCTGGCCCCCCGAGATATGGAAACCCTGCAAGATCATCGTGAAACCATGGAGGCTTTTCCTGATTTAAAAATGAAAGCTCTCGATTTACGCCTGCAGTATGAGGAAGTGGTGGCGGAACTTCAGACCTATTCTTCGGAGAAACCTCAATGAATAAAGTTGTCGGTCGTAGATTGTTATGGCTCGTCGTGATTTTCGCAGTCGCGGGCCTGTGGGCAGCAAAACAGTTTATCAAAAAAGAGCCGACCAAAGATAAATTGTCTATTACTAAAATGACCGGGACCAGCTACTGGACCTGTCCCATGCATCCACAGATTCACTCCGACAAGGCGGGTGAATGTCCCATCTGTCATATGAAATTGGTCTTAGTAAAGTCCGCCCAGGCGCAAGAAGCGAAGGCGCAAAACCGCGCCACAGTTCAAGTGACCGCAGAGCAGATGGCGCTTTTAGGTGTGCAGAAACAAGAAGTTGAAAAGATGGATTTAACCGCCAGTATTTCCATTTCAGGTCGTCTGATCTCTTCCTCCATGGTGGCGTTCCAAGTGTACGAAAGTGATCTTAAGTATGTTAAAGCGGGACTTTCCTTTAAAGGGGAAAGTAGTTTCTATCCAGAATCTCAAATCAGCGGAATCATTTCATCGGTCGATTCCATTGTCGATCCCACAAGTCGCACGGTCCGAGTCGTCGGAGCTATTAATAAAGGTCCTAAAGGACTTATTTCTGAAACCACTTTCCGTGGTGAAATCGAAATAAATCTGAAGGATCGGGTTGCTGTTCCTGAGAGCTCCGTGCTCCATACTGGGAAGGGCGATCTCGTTTATCTTTTTAAAGAAGGAAATAATCTGGAAGCGAGGGCCGTCAAACTCGGAATTAAAACCAATAACTTTTATGAAGTCCTCGACGGTCTCAACGCAGGCGATTTCATCAGTTCTGGTCCAAATTTTTTGATTGATTCCGAAGCCAAAATCCGAGGAACCAATGATTAAGAGAATCATTGAGTTTTCAGCTCATAATAGATTCCTTGTTCTTTTTCTCACTCTCGTATTTGTTCTCATGGGTGTTTATTCGCTCAAAAAAATTCCGCTCGATGCGATTCCTGATCTTTCAGACACGCAAGTCATTATTTATTCGAAATGGGATCGGTCGCCGGACATCATGGAGAATCAAGTCACCTATCCGATTGTTTCCTCCATGCTGGGTGCTCCTCACGTAAAATCCGTCAGAGGATTCTCTGATTATGGGTTTTCTTATGTTTACGTTATTTTCGAGGATGGCGTCGATCTGTACTGGGCCAGAAGTCGCGTGCTGGAAAGTTTGAATCGAATTACTTCCCAGCTTCCTAGTGGAGTGAAGACCGAGATCGGTCCCGATGCAACCAGTGTGGGTTGGGTTTATCAATACGTTCTTAGAGATGAATCAGGACGCTTTAATTCCGCCGATTTGAGATCGATGCAGGACTGGCTTCTGCGATTTCAACTGCAATCTGTTTCCGGCGTTGCCGAAGTCGCGGCTGTCGGTGGTTTTGTAAAGCAATACCAAATTAAAGTGGACCCTACTAAGCTTGCTCAATTCCAACTGACCTTAAGTCAGGTGATGGACGCCGTTAAAAACTCCAATCAGGAAAGCGGCGGAAGAACCATCGAGTTTTCGGGCACGGAAGCCATGGTCAGAAGCCGGGGACTTGTCGATAAAGTAGAGGATATAGAAAATGCCGTAGCTGCGTACAATCCTCGCAGCCGGGCTCCGGTTTTGATAAAGCAACTAGCAACTGTTTCTGTTGGCCCTGAAATTCGCCGAGGAATAACGGACTATAATGGACTCGGCGACACTGTTGGCGGGATCATTGTCATGAGGCAAGGCGAAGATGTTCCTGCGGTTATTGCAAGAGTCAAAGAGAAGATCGCAGCCATTCAAAAGACTCTTCCTGAAGGGGTCAAGATTGTCTCGGTCTATGATAGATCCGATCTTATCGAGCGGGCCATGGAGACTCTTCGTGGAACATTGCTTGAAGAGCTTGTGATCGTCAGTCTTATTATTTTAATTTTCTTGTGGCACGTGCCTTCCGCTCTTGTGCCTATTTTAACAATTCCTATCGCGGTTTTACTCGCGTTTATTCCTCTTTGTTTTTTAGGCTTGAGTTCCAATATTATGTCACTGGCGGGGATCGCTATTTCCATCGGCGTATTGGTTGATGGGGCCATTGTTGAAGTTGAAAATGCCTACCGTAAAATTCAACTCTGGGACGCCTCTGGCCGTAAAGAAGATTTTTTTAAAGTGCGTTTAAGCGCGCTGACTGAAGTCGGTCCTGCCGTGTTCTTTTCTCTTTTAGTGATTGCAGTCTCCTTTATTCCTATTTTCACTCTCGTGGACCAAGAAGGAAGACTCTTTAGACCCCTGGCGTTTTCAAAAAACTTTGCCATGGCGATCGCAGCTATTTTGGCGATCACCCTGGATCCCGCCATGCGGATGCTCTTTGCCAGAAGCGATCGTTTTCAAACAAAAAGTCCCTGGTTGAATAAATTAGGGAATGTGTTGTTTGTTGGAACTTATTATCCTGAACACAAACATCCAATTAGTAAAAAACTTTTCCGGATCTATGAGCCCGTTATTGATTGGGTGCTGAGACATCAGCGAGCCACTTTAGTCGCGGCTCTCATTGGGATGGCCTCGATCATTCCTGGCTTTATGATGTTGGGATCTGAGTTTATGCCGACTCTTCACGAGGGCAGTTTGCTCTACATGCCCACAGCATTGCCCGGAATCTCCGTCAGCGAAGCGCAGAGAGTTTTAACTGTTCAAGATCGTATTTTGAAGACCTTTCCCGAAGTGGATACTGTCTTTGGCAAAGCGGGCCGAGCGGAGACTTCGACGGATACCGCTCCTTTGAGTATGGTAGAGACAACAATTGTGTTGAAACCGAAATCGGAGTGGCGCAAAGAAAAGCGATGGTATTCATTCTTACCAGAACTCATGAAATCTCCTTTTCAAAGAATTTGGCCTGAAACTATCAGCGAAGAAAAACTCGTCGATGAAATGAATGAGCAACTCGGTTTTGTGGGGATGCCGAATATTTGGACGATGCCGATCAAAAATCGCATTGATATGTTATCTACGGGAATCAGAAGTCCGATTGGTATTAAGATCTTCGGCCCTGATTTAAAGACCATCCAAAATATCGGCGAGGATATTGAACGCAAAATTAAAACACTGGCGGGAACCAGAACAGTGGTTGCCGAGCGTATCGCCAGCGGTTACTTCCTCGACATCGATTTTGATCGCGAGAAGCTCAAATCCTACGGGCTTTCTCTAAAGGATGCCCAAGATCAAGCAATGACCTCCGTCGGGGGCGAAAACGTTTCGCAAATTTTAGTAGATCGCGAGCGCTATCCGATTCAAATTCGCTTAGCGCCGATTTTCAGACAAGATGCTAATGCCATCAAAAGAATTCTTATTACGACCCCTACGGGCGCGCAAATTCCACTGAGTGAAGTGGCGCGGGTTCACTTTAAAGACGGACCTTCGATGATTCGCGATGAAAACGCCCAGCTCGTCGGATACGTCTACGTCGATATCGACCCAAACCAAGTGGATATTGGGACCTATGTCGACAGAGCAAAGGATCTCCTCGAGAAAGATCTTAAAGTTCCTAGCGGATATATCATCTCCTGGAGTGGGCAGTTTGAAAATATGGAGCGAGTTAAGGAGAGGTTGAAGATCGTTATTCCTATTACTTTGCTGCTGATTGTTTTCTTACTTCATTTCAATACAAAATCTTGGATTAGAACGGGAATCATTCTTCTGGCGGTACCCTTCTCGCTCATCGGAGCCGTTTGGTTGATGGTCGCACTTGGGTACAATCTCTCGATCGCCGCATGGGTGGGCATGATTGCTTTGATGGGCCTTGATGCTGAGACCGGCGTCTTTATGCTGATGTATTTAGATCTCGCCTATGACGAGCGCCTTAAACGCGGCGAGATGCGTTCGCCTGCAGATCTTAAGCAGGCCGTCGTCGAAGGTGCCGTCCACAGAGTTCGCCCGAAACTAATGACAGTGGCGGCCCTCTTTATGGGGCTTATTCCTATCATGTGGTCCATAGGGGCGGGCGCGGATGTTATGAAAAGGATCGCCGCACCTATGATTGGTGGACTTTTTACGTCATTCTTGCTCGAGCTGCTGATTTACCCGGTCCTTTTTTATCTTTGGAAAGAAAAAACATATTTTAAAGTAAGCAGACTCTTTTAGAAAGCCTCGTGAGACAAAAAGTCTCCTGTCAGAGAAGAGATGAAATACACATTTACGTTTTCACACTCTCGCTGGCATACTGATCCCAGTCGGGAGGATCAGTATGAACGCAGCTCATTTACATCTTGTCTTAAACCATATTCCTGTCCTTGGTGCTATTATCAGCTTTGTTCTTGTACTAGCAATCTTAGTAAAGAAAGACCCAGGTTTGAAAAGTTTGGCCTTGTGGTGGTTCGTTTTAATCGGAGCCCTCGGTGCTGTGGTCTATTTAACTGGAGAGCCAGCCGAAGAATCGGTTGAGCATCTGTCTTGGTTTCAGGAAAATTTTGTTGAACGTCATGAAGATACGGCTTTGTGGGCTCTTATTGTCACCGAAGTTCTTGCCTTGATGGGCGTCTTTGGTTTGTATTTGCAAAAAAAGAAACACACGACGCCTGTGAGTTTTTGGCGGGTTGCTATCGTGGTTGCAGGTATTAATTTAGCCTTAATGGGATGGACTGCAAATCTTGGAGGGCAAATCCGCCATACTGAAATTCGTGATACACAGCCTGGGCAACATTAGTCCCATCAGTGTTCTGGATGGCCTGCATCGATCCAACGTTTGATAAATTCTATTTGATCCGCTGGCAACGGGCCTGAATCCTCGGGCGGAGGCATGCGGCTATCGTCCGTGCGGGACACCATCTTATACAGCTTGCTATGAGCAGAATCCACGCCAAGAAGCTTGCCTGCAGCAAGTACTTTGTACGGAGAAAGAGGAATGTCTTTTGCATCGGGATCGTCGCTTTGAGGATTGTGACAATGCAAACAGCGTGGTTGTAGAATTTGTGATGTGAGAGTGTCATAATTCAACGGCATCTGCAGAATAGGCGGAGCGGGGGTTGGTTTTGGCGGGAGCGGTGTTGTCTGGTGACAAGATACCAAATCAAAGACTTTTTTACCTGATTGGTCAGGCATCCCATCAGTGATCCATTCGCGCAAAATATCTTTTTGACAACTTGTCAGCGGAGAATAGCCAGATGAAGGTGGTGGCATTTGATTGTCGTCAACTTCGGATTGGATTTTGCTAATATTAGCGCGAATATTTGTCACTGAAGAAAGATCGGGGGTGCGGGTTCCATTGTGGCAGTTCAAGCAAGTTCCTAACACAGATTCCTGGACCACGGCGCTACTGATGGTCGTCTCTTCAGTGAAGCCGGTGTTTAATTCGGCTTCAGGACTTTTTGAACTAAAACGGTTGCAAGAGCCTAAGATGAAGAATCCAGTAAAAGCAAAATACCACAACTTTCTCATAGGTCCCCCTCGAACCTCGATGGAGTCTCGGTTCGTTTAATTTTTAAACTGTTCGTGGCCGTCTTTTTTCGTTTGTGCGAGCTGATTCAAAATCGCGGTGGCTTGCGCGTTGTTATTAGCGCGAAATGCGGCTGCCAATTGACGTCCCAAATCCGCAGCTTGGTCGAGCATTTTTTCGTATTGATTTTTCGCGTCGGTCTTCTGTGAGTCGGGTAATGACGCTATCGAATCTGGTGTGAAATCTTTTGCGTGTGTAACCATTTTCACGAAATCATCAGCAAGCAATGCCGATTTCTCATTCATCTGCGAGTTCGACACTTGAGATGAAATGGTTTTCAAATCCGTTGACATGGCTTTCATGGTACTAGAAAGCTTTGACGGCAGTGCGGTTCCATCCGTTTGCGCAAAAGCTGATGAAAAAGATAAAATCATAAGGCTTGAAATCAAAAGTGTTTTCATGGGGTCTCCATAACGTGTTGGTTCTAAGGTGTCGGTTCTCGTAAGTCTTTCAAAGCTGCTTTTTGTACTGCCACTGCCTGGTCTTCGTTGAGGCCAGTGAGCTCTCCATATTCATGCAACATCAATGCCGCGGACTGTGGTGCAATATCGGACACGTCTGTTTTCCGTGCAATATTGTAAGCGCTAATGCAAATCGAATCCGGGTGGGGCGTTATAGTGCTGCCATCGACGGGTTGATGGTTCTCATCCCAGCAAGCATGATGCTCGTTGACGTGCAGGTGGGCGCTCGAGATCACTCTCTCGATGGTCAAATTGCTACTGAAGAGGGGCGCAAATGCGGCCCGCTGACTGAGTGAGAGTTGGTTGTTTAAATAGGCGGTGCGTTTCTGACTGACGTAGCGGTATAAAACATTTCTTGCTTTGTAAACTATTTGCTGAACAGCTTCAGGATTCGCAATAGTCACTGGAGATTTAGGTGAGATCATATTGCCACCACCGCCGCTGACGCCACCGATCATGGCGAAGGCCGACAAGTTCAGAAACAATAGGGATATTGAAATTAGAAATTTCATGGGCCCCTCCATGTAGGAACGATATCGCACACCCCCAGAAATGCCATTACAATTTGCTAAATTTTAATGTTTTTATTTAGTATTACTAAATTATGGAAAAACTTTCGATCTACGAATTTCAAGACTATAAAAAATTTCTCCGGCAGTGGATGGAACGCGCGCCCAATCAGGGCCATGGGCAGCGAAAGCTTCTTGCCGAGGCGATCCAATGTCAGACCCCCTTCGTCACTCACGTTCTTTCCGGCAATTACCATTTCAGTTTAGAACAAGCAGAAGCTTGTGCTCGCTGGCTCGGATTTAGTGAATCTGAGACTGAATTTTTTATTTTGATGGTCCTGCGGCAAAGGGCCGGCACCAAGGCGCTTGAGGCCTTCGCGAGTAAACAAATATCTCGTCGTCGCACCGAAGCGACGGTTTTAAAAAAGCGCCTGAAAATTTCCGGCAAAATGAGTCTTGAAGACCAAATGACGTATTATAGCAATTGGTATTTTGCGGCGATTCACATGGCCTGCATGATTCCTTCGTTACAAACTATTGAGGCTTTGCAGAAATATTTTAATCTCACGCTTCCGCAAATTCTTAGCGGTTTGGAGTTTTTGACGACTCACGGGCTCATTGAAGAAAACAAGTCTCGCTACCGCGTATTAAAACCTGTACTTCATCTCGAAAAAAATTCACCACTCCTGCATCAACATCATACGCAGTGGCGTCTCAAAGCGCTGGAGGGCTTCCTTCGTAAGAGGAACAGTGATCTTTTTTACTCTGGTGTCATTAGCCTTTCCAAAGAAGACTATGATTGGCTGCGCGAAAAACTCTCGCAGCTTCTTGAGGAGGCCATTGAGCGGATCAAGGACTCAAAAGATGAAACTTTGGCGTGTTTGAATATCGACTGGTTTGAAATATAGCTCGGAAAACTTAGGTGAGCTTTTGAAATAATTTTTCGAGTTTTTCTTCCATGGGATAGGCCATGTTCAAAAGCTCCTGGTCCTTTAAAGGTTTTAACATTTCGCTGGGCTTTATCATGTCGACGGCATACGTCCCTTTTTCAACTTCACGAACCACCACGTTGCAGGGGATGAGTGTCAAAAAATCCGTGTGGCGGCTATAAGTTTCAAAAGCCATTGGTGGATGGCAGGCGCCCAAGATCACTGTGGGCGGAATATCTTTGTTAAGCTTCTCCTTCATTTTCTCGTGAAAATTAATTCGGGTGAGGATGCCGAATCCTTCACTTTTTAAAAGCTCGGAGACTTTATTAATGCTTTCTTCAAGACTGCCATGAGTTGTGAAATGAAAATTAAAGGACATACTTTGGCTCCCTAATGTTTTTGAAACTGATTGAGATAGTTCCACGGCAAGAGCTGACAGGCTACTAAAAATTGTTCCATTGTGCTAACGCATATTCAAATAGAAAATACTCTTACGGAAACATCACTTAAAATTTGGACTAACCAATGGCACAGTTTGTGCTCTGATGAAAAGCATGAGCAACCTGCATTCAATAACTGGTTTGTTGAATCAAGGTTGAGACAGATTGTCTCAAATATGTGACGTAAAGTCCCAAGAGGTGAGCTGCGGTTTGTATTCTAAAAGGGGAGCGAGAAATGGCGTTTGATTTAAAGTTTTTAGGGGCCGCGGGCACCGTTACCGGATCCAAATATCTTTTGAGTCATTCGGGAAAGAAAATTCTTATCGATTGTGGGCTGTTTCAGGGGCTAAAGGCACTTCGTTTAAAAAACTGGGAGCCCTTTCCCGTGAAAGCAGCGGACATAGATTGCATCATTTTGACTCATGCCCATATTGATCATTCGGGATATATTCCTCGAATAATCAAGGAAGGATTCAAGGGCCCGATCTACGCAACACCGGCGACAAAAGATTTGTGCCGAATTCTTCTTCCTGACACCGGATACCTTCTGGAAGAGGAAGCCGAGTATCTGACCCGGATTAAGCGATCGAAACATAGTCCCGCTCTCCCTCTTTTTAATCAACGAGAGGCAGAGCAATCACTAAAATATTTCGACGCGATTCCCTTTCATGAAAAGAAAAGTTTATCCCAAGATATCAGTTTCGAATTTCGCTATGCGGGTCACATCTTAGGTGCGGCTTCCGTCGTTATGAATGTGGCTGGCAGAAAGATAATTTTTACGGGAGATGTGGGTAGGCGGAATGATAATATTCTTTACCCTCCCGAGAACCTTCCGGCGACCGACTATTTGGTAACGGAGTCCACTTATGGAAATCGCCTCCACAAAAAAGTAAGCCCCTTGGACGACTTGGCGGAGATCGTCAATGAAACCTACAAAAGAGGAGGGGTTGTCATGATTCCGGCCTTTGCTGTGGGCCGAGCTCAGGCTCTGATGTATGATTTGTCTCTCTTAAGGCAACAAAAAAGAATTCCTGATTTTCCCATGTTTTTAAATAGCCCAATGGCTGTGAATGCGAGTCAGCTTTTTTGCGAGTACAATAAATTACATAAACTATCTGCTGCAGAATGTACTGAGATGTGTGACATCGTCAAATACGTTCATAGCGCTGAGGAGTCGAGATCCCTGAACGGGCGCAAAGGTCCGATGCTTATTATCGCCGGAAGCGGAATGGTGACGGGCGGGCGGATTCTCCATCATCTTAAGGAGTTTGCTTCGGATCCTAAAAATACCATTGTATTGACGGGCTTCCAAGCGGCCGGAACTCGAGGTGAGGCCCTTGAAAGAGGAGCCGAGTCTATCAAAATTCATGGTGAGTATGTACCGATCAGAGCTCAGGTTAAATCTTTGGATAATGTCTCTGCCCATGCGGATTATAGTGAAATGTTGCAATGGTTTTCTCAATCGAAAATTCAACCTAAGAAAGTATTCATCACTCACGGTGAGCCATCGGCGGCAGACGAATTTAGAAGGCGTATTACGGAGACATTGAAATGGGATTGCATCATCCCTAGTCAGGATCAGTTATTTACTCTGGAATAAAAATGACAAACAAACCTAAGAAGGAGGAATTATGAAAACGACAACAAAATCACGCATCGGTGCCACATTTTTGATGGCTCTTTTATCTTTAGGCGGCCTTGCTGCCAACGCTCAGGCTTCCGCTCAAAATTCTCATATGATGGGACAAATGGACTCGGATCATATGATGGGCATGATGCACGAGTGCATGGAGATGCATAAGGATGGAAAAATGTGCGAACATCAAACTATGGAGCAGTGTCAGCAGAAAATGGGAAAAACAGAGTGTCAAAATATGATGAAAGACATTGAAAAGAAAGAGAAGTCGGAAAAGAAATCCAAAGGTAAAAAATAGGATAGAGATTGTAAACGTGAATGTCGCATAAAGAAACTAATCTAGTATCACAGAACCTTGGGCTGTCTCGCTCTATGGTTTTACGAAGGCAAGAGGAGGAAGGCTATAATGAGCTTCCAGCCTCAAAGCCGAAACGTCTCGATCAAATCGTCGTGGGTGTCTTATCTGAACCGATGGTGTATCTGCTTTTGGGATGTGGTTCTGCTTATTTCTTAATGGGCGACCGGCAAGAAGCGTTGATGCTTCTTGCTTTCTTATTTTTGATTGTCGTCATCACCATCTTTCAAGAGCGTAAGGCCGATAGAGCGCTCCAGGCACTCAAGGACCTATCAAGTCCACGTGCGCTCGTCATTCGTGATGGAGAGAAGCAACGGATCCCTGGCCGAGAGGTAGTACGTGAAGATCTCATTGTGGTTAGTGAAGGAGATCGAGTATCCGCAGATGCTCTCTTAATTTCTGCTGATAACATTGCTACGAACGAATCTCTTTTAACAGGAGAGTCTGTCCCTGTAGAAAAAAGTGTAGATACAAATATCTTTGCAGGAACCACTATTGTCAGAGGAAATGGTTTAGGGGTCGTTACTTCCATTGGCATGCACACGGAGCTTGGGAAAATCGGTCAATCTCTGGAGTTCACTCGGGTAGATCGTACTCGACTGGAGCAGCATACAGCCAAAATGGTTCGATGGGCAGCGTGGGTTGCTGTAGCACTCTGTGTTTTCGTCGTGATTGTCTATGCACTCCAAAGAGGAAGCTGGCTTGAGGGCTTTTTAGTCGGACTTACTCTCGCAATGGCGATTTTGCCGAATGAATTGCCGGCCGTGCTCACGATTTTTCTCGCGATGGGTGCGTGGCGTTTGTCGCAAAGGCGAGTGCTAACAAGAAAATTGTCAGCTGTGGAGGATCTTGGTTCCGCGACGGTCTTATGTGTAGATAAAACTGGAACTCTGACTTTGAATCAAATGAGTGTGCAGAAACTGTATTCCCAAGGTCAGTTCATTGACCTGATGCTGCCGGGCGTGAACTCGCTTCCCGAGGAATTTCACGAGGTTCTTGAGTTTGGCATTTTAGCAAGCAAGCAAGATCCTTATGATCCAATGGAGCTGGCATTTATCAGTTCGGGCGTGCGCTATCTCCGTGGCACTGAACATCTTCATCAAGACTGGTCGCTGGAGAAGACATATCCTTTATCTCCTGAGTTGTTATCGATTTCTCATGCCTGGAAGCCTCACACCAGTGGAAGCTATGTCGTTGGAGCTAAAGGTGCGCCGGAGGCCATCATAGATCTCTGCCACATGGATGAAAACACAGCTCGCAAAATGAGCGATGTTGCGGAATCCATGGCGGCCGAGGGGTTGCGAGTCCTTGGCGTGGCGAAGGCTTATGCGCCAGGGATGCCGCTACCTTCGCATCAGCATGATTTCAATTTCTTATTTGTGGGTTTTATCGGCATCGCAGATCCCATTCGGCCTGAGGTTCCTCGCTCTGTGGAGGAATGCCGTACAGCGGGTGTTCGTTTGGTGATGATGACGGGAGATCATCCAGTCACGGCTCAGAGCATTGCTCTGAAAATTGGTTTAGAGAATCCACATCAAGTTGTTACCGGTGCTGAAATTGAAAAAATGTCACCGGACGATCTACAGAAAGTCATCAAAAGTACTAGCGTCTTTTCAAGAGTTTCGCCAGCGCAGAAATTACTGTTGGTTGAAGCTCTGAAGAAAGCGGGAGAGGTCGTTGCGATGACGGGAGACGGAGTGAACGATGCTCCAGCCCTCAAAAGCGCCAACATAGGAATTGCCATGGGCGGCCGGGGCACCGATGTGGCCCGTGAGTCTGCGGATTTGGTTCTGCTGGATGATGATTTTGGCTCCATTGTTGAATCTATTCGTACAGGTCGGCGCATTTACACAAATCTAAAAAACGCATTAATTTATTTGCTGGCAGTGCACGTTCCGATCGCGGGAATGTCCGTACTCCCAGTGATTTTTAATCTGCCTTTGATTTTGCTACCGGCACATATAGCTCTTTTGCACTTAATAATAGAACCCGCGTCGTCCATCGCTTTCGAGGTAGAACCCGCGGGACCTCTGACGATGAAAGTTCCACCACGAGATCCGGCAGAACCTCTTTTTAATCGTCAGTTATGGCTTTCGAGTCTGGTGCATGGGCTTGCGGTCCTGATGGCGCTGTTGGCGATCTTCCTCATTGCCCTTTATCGAGGTCAGGGAGAGGAGGACGCAAGAGCCTTAGTCTTTACGACACTGGTGGTGGCAAATCTCGTTTTAATGATTATTAATAGCAGTAGCTCGGAAATGTCGCTCTTAAGAAAACTTCAAACCTTGAAGAATCGGGTTGTAAAGGGGATTGTTTTAGGTTCTGTCGGGCTATTGGCGTTGACACTCTATGTCCCTAGCCTCAGAGAAATTTTCAGATTTTCATTTTTGCATCCAATCGATATTGCTGTTTGTCTTGTTGTCGGCGTTGGAAGTGTCACGATTTGCAGTCCCATCTTATGGAAGTCGTTTAGATAATGATAAAGCTCGTGGGACCTTCAGGGTAAAGCGGATCTGATATAGGTACCGCAACTCAACTGGCAGGAGATGGGGGGCAATTTTGTTTCGCGAGGGGATTACTACAAATGAAGCTATCGTGCGGCTCGCTCAATTTGGTCCAAATCGAATTCGCATCGAAAATGACAAATCGAAGTGGCGACTCCTCTTCGCACAATTTAAAAGCCCTCTGGTAATAATACTGGTTTTTGCTTGTGGTCTGTCCATCGCTCTTGGCGAGCTGACTGAAGCTGCGGCTATATTTATGATCCTGCTTTTGAATGCACTGGTGGGATTCTATCAAGAATACCGCGCAGAAAACGCCATCGCGGCTCTCATGGAGATGACAGCACCTAGAGCGAGGGTTTTGCGTGACGGCCAACGCAAGGAAATTTTCGCTGCCGAAGCTGTTCCTGGTGATTTGCTTTTGCTGGAGGCCGGTGATGTCGTAGCCGCTGATGGTCTCATTTTAGAATCTTCGGGATGTCAAGCTAATGAGGCCCTCTTGACAGGAGAGAGCCTCCCCGTTGCTAAACTAGCTGGAGGAAGCGTAGATGCCGTTGCCGTATCGGACCGTGATGGCTTTGTTTTCATGGGAACGATCCTTGTTAGTGGAACCGCACAAGTTGAAGTGACGGCCACAGGAATGAAAACGGAACTTGGTAAGATCGCACATCTTTTAGCGACGCTTCCAGAGACCCCCACACCTCTGCAAATCCAACTCATTCGTGTGGGAAAGACGCTGCTTTTTGTTAGTCTTGGGATTATGGGGGCAGTTCTGGTTATGGGTCTGCTGAAACATAAACCGATATTGGAATTATTCATCTTCGCGCTCTCATTGGCAGTTGCTTCTGTTCCCGAAGGTATGCCTGCGATTGTTACCGTCGCGCTAGCTATTGGCGTCCGAAGAATGGCTGAGAGGAACGCATTAATCCGGCGTCTTTCGAGTGTCGAAACGCTTGGTAGTGTTTCAGTGATTTGTACGGATAAAACGGGTACGCTCACCACAGGTAAAATGAGAGTTTGCGATATGTGGGGACCGGACCACAGGTGCTTGTTGATCGCAGCGGCGTCTTGTTGTGATAGCGAATTGCCACTCGACGGACTCACGGATATTGGTGATCCGACGGAAATTGCTATTCTTATCGCTGCACGAGAACATGGAATAGAAAAAGCGCAAATAGAAATGATGAACCCTCGTGTGAAGACGGAACCTTTCGACACAGCAACTCGGAAGATGTCAGTCGAGAGGGCAGATGGGAGGCAATACGTAAAGGGGGCCATCGAAAGCGTCTTACCTCTTTGTGTTTCCGACACGGCAACTCGCGATGTTGGGAATGCTGTTTTAGACATGACTTCTCGTGGTCTACGAGTTCTCGCCGTTGCCCAGGGCTTTAAAGAAGAACCAGATTCCTTGGTGCTCATGGGTATTATCGGTTTTGCCGATCCCCCTCGCACGGAAGCAGCTCAAGCGATTCAAGAAGCAAGAGAAGCGGGGATTGTCTCGGTTATGATCACCGGAGATCATCCAAATACAGCGGTCTCTATAGCACGTCAGTTGGGCCTCCTACTGGAGCAAGAATCGCCTGTAGGCAGGGTCCATGCCCGCGCGAAACCAGAAGATAAATTGCAACTCGTGCGTGACTGGAAAAATAAAGGGGCGATCGTTGCCATGACAGGTGATGGCGTCAACGATGCTCCAGCCTTGCAGGAGGCGCATATAGGAATAGCAATGGGTAAAAGCGGGACGCAAGTCACGCGTCAATCTGCAGATATGGTTTTGGCAGATGATTGTTTTGCAACGATTATTGCCGCAGTTAAAGAAGGCCGTACTATTTATCGAAACATCAGGAAAGCCATTGTCTATCTGCTTATTGGAAATTTTGCGGAGGTTTCCCTCGTCTTTGCCGCGTTGATATTAGACCTGCCAGTTCCATTTCTTGCTGTCCATTTGCTTTGGATCAATCTTGTAACAGATGCATTGCCGGCATTCGCATTGATTGCGGATCCTGCTTTGGAGGACGTTATGAAAAGAGGTCCAAGGCCCTCGTCAGAACACATTCTTGGTTTCCCTGAATGGTTGCGAGTTATTGCCGTAGGTTCGATGGAAGCATTTTCTATCGGTGTACTCTACTGGATTCAGCTTCAGAAAGGTGATTTAGATCACGCTCGGGATCTCGCATTTACAGCGCTTGTTGCGAGTGAACTGTTCCGTTCCTTTAGTGCGAGATCCGGGTCAAGGACTTCCTGGCAGGTAGGTATTTTCACAAACAGTTGGATTCTTGGCGTCGTTATTGCGACGTTTGGCCTTCAAGTAGGAATTCACTACATCCCTTTTTTTCACTCAATATTTAAAATTTCTCCGTTAGATTTAAATGAAATAACTTATATATTGCCTTTTGCATTGATGACGGTAACCGCGGAAGAACTCGTAAAATTGCTGCTGAATTGCAGGAGATCTCTGATTTCTCATGGGTATATCACAAAATGAGACTACATTTTCAGCGGTTCTTTTCTATAAAATTTATCTAAACCTTAAGCTTAGGGCAGTAAGGAGTGGGTCATGGAACTCAGTCCAGAAGTTATCAAAGCGGAAGAGCCCGTCTCAGCTCTTTGGGCGATAGATCCAAAAGAGGTCAATATCTTGCCTAGTGCGGGAACACTCGCCGAAATTAAGCATTTTTTGGGAGGTGCTTTTTCGCAGGTCCATCCTATCTATATTTGTGCCGATAAAAATGAAAGTTTGGAAGAGGCAAGGGCGCAAATGCTGGAGTTCTTGTACGCCCTGAAGTTAGGTCCTACCTTGCCTCCAGAAGCCTATCGGTCTTCTTCGGAAAAGCGAACCGAGTGGGCTGAACGGATTCTAAGCCTCGCTCACAGTCAGAAGGATAAGGTCCTACTAGTGACATCCCATGGAAGATCCGCAATTGGTACATTCTTTTTAGGGAGCTTTGCCAGTGAGATTTTGCAGAAGTCAGATATTCCAATATTATTTTTAAGTTCACACCCCTTTAAGAAGAACGGCCAACACAAAGTTCTTTTTGCAACGGACCTATCTGAAGACTCGAAGAAAGCTTTTGTTAAGTTTCTAGATTTTGTAAAAGGAAAGACCGCTGAGGTTATTTTGTGTCATATTGTGAACCTGCCGCTGAAACCTTCGGTTGAAAAAGCTGCCAAGATGGAAAAGATCATGTCGCTTCCAGATTACTTTGTAGAGTATCAAAAAGAGTGGGCGAGAGTTGAGATAGAAGAATTTTTGACAGGAATGAGCGAAGAAAAATTGAACGTGAAGGTGGTTAGTGTCGTGGAAGAGTCGAGAGATTCTCTGCCTCAGGCTATTGAGGGCATTGGAAAAAGGGAAGGCGTGAGATTGGTCGGTGTGGCCGCGCATGGTAAGCCCTTTGAGAAATTCTGGTTGGGAAGTGCAGTTCAAGGGCTCTTGTCTTCGCAAAAATTTAATTTGTGGGTCTATGGGCCGAAGGCGCAAGAGAGTAAAGTTAAATGAAAGATCCAGTTTTAGAACTGAGAAATGTTTCTGTAGAGCTTGGAGGTGAGAGGATCCTGACGGACGTCAATATGCAGGTCTTTGAGCATGACACTATTGTAATTATCGGTCCTAGTGGAGGCGGTAAATCCGTACTCTTAAAGACCATGGCCGGAATCTATGAGCCCATTGAAGGAAGCGTCTTATGCTATGGTCATGAATGGAAACAGCTTTCGATGGGTGAGAAACATGACATCGCTAAAAAGATCGGTGTGCAATTTCAGAAAAGTGCTCTGTTTGATGATCTAAACGCCTACGAGAACGTAGCCTTTCCTTTGCGAGAACACATCAGTATGAGGGAAGATGAAATGTCGAACCGGGTCTTGGAATGTTTGCAGGCCGTGGGATTAGAAAACGCGCGCGAATTAGCCCCGTATCAAATGTCAGGGGGAATGCAACAGCGTTTAGGGATTGCAAGAGCTATCGTACTGAAGCCTTCCATTCTTTTTCTGGATGATCCCACGGCGGGTTTAGACCCTGTCAATAGTGACAACATGGCGGATATGATTTTAAACATAAAAAGCCAAGGATTATCGGCTTTAGTGGTTGCAACCCATGATGTTCAACGAGCCTACCAGTTTGCAGGAAGAATTTTTCTAGTAGCTGAGCAGCGAGTTTTCGAAACAGGATCGGCGCTCGAGACGAAGAATCATTCCGATCCTCGTGTTCAGCAATTTATCCACGGCTGGACGACGGGTCCTCTTACCGATACCGCTAGTTTGTAAGAAAATCGTTGTAGCAGAGGTTTAGTCAGCGATGAATCTTTGCATCAGACGGCGTTTTACGGCTTCAACAGCAAATAAATAAACGAGCGTGATTACGGCAATAGTCAAAGTCAATCCAATAGGAAGAGGACTAAATCCCATTTCCTCCGCTAGCGGAGAATACGGAATCAAGATGCCAAGTAAAACGATCGTAAGAATTGTCAGGCTCAGTGGCAAGCTGGGGCGGCTTCGAAAGGCATTTCCAGCAGTCCGAATACTAAAAATCACCAGAGTCTGAGTGGCGAGAGACTCTAAAAACCAGCCCGTGTGAAATAGTTCAGCCGAAGATTGAAAGATAATAAGTAATATATAAAAGGTTATGAAGTCAAAAATAGAGCTCAGGGGCCCTATAAATATCATAAAGTTTCGAATGAGAGAAATGTCCCAATGCCGAGGCTTGATTGTGAACGTTGGGTCCACGTGGTCCGTGGGAATTGATATCTGAGCCAAATCATAAAGAAAATTATTAAGAATTATTTGAGCGGGTAACATCGGCAGAAAAGGCAGAAATAGGGAAGCGGCTGCCATGCTGAACATGTTTCCAAAGTTTGAACTGGTTCCCATTAATAAATATTTCATCAAATTTCCAAAAGCCATTCTTCCTTGTATTATACCGTTGTGAAGAACTGACAGATTTCTTTCCAATAAAATAATATCAGACGAGTCTTTTGCTACATCCACTGCCGTTGAAAATGAAATTCCAATATCAGCTGCATGCAAAGAGGGGGCGTCGTTGACTCCGTCGCCCATAAAACCAACGACATGTTTTCTTGCTTTGAGTGCTAAGAGTATCCGGTTTTTTTGCGCAGGTGAAACTCGGGCAAAGAGGGTCGTTCTTTCCGCGAGTTGTTCCAGGGCGAGATCGTCCAGGGATTCTATTTGCTGACCAAGAGCATAACTATTTTGATCCAAGCCAATTTGTTCGCAGATATACCGGCCTACGAGTTCGTTGTCGCCCGTTAGTATTTTTACAGTGATCCCATCGGATTTTAGCTTTTGGACTATTTCTTTGGTCTCAGGAAGAATTGGGTCAGAGAACGTGATAAAACCATTAAAAATCAAATCACATTCTTCATCTTTAGAGAACTCAGAGGTCTCAGCGTCAATTTTTTTGGAGGCAATGGCCAGGGTTCTCAGTCCTTTCTGGTGAAGGCTGTTAAAAAAATCAGTGATTTTCTTGCGGTCTTCGTCTGTCAGTAAGATCTGACTTCCGCCATTGAGATAAGATGACGAAATATTTAAAATACTTTCTGGTGCTCCTTTGATGATAAGACGTTTTTCTTGGTTTTCTTGGACTATTACAGAGACTCGGCGTCTTTCAAAATCAAAAGGTATTTCATCAATTTTTCGGACATCTTTAAGCGAAGTATTCCTTGCATTGATCAGACATTGATCCAATGGGCTACGGATCCCGCTTTGAAAAGTGCTATTTATGTAAGCAAGACGAAAGACATCGTCCGCTGGCTGGCCCATCGGGTCCAGAGCTTGATTTAATTCCATAACTCCGGAGGTAATAGTTCCTGTCTTATCGCTGCAGAGAATGTCAATACTGCCAAAAATTTGTATCGCAGAGAGATGCTTTACGATGACTTTCGAGTTGGCTAGTTGGATTGCTCCGCGAGTCAGGGTCACGGCGGAAATGACTGGCAAAAATTCAGGTGTTAATCCGACGGCTAATGCGACTGCAAACAAAAGAGAGTTAAATACGTCATGATGTCTCAATATGTTTGCGAAAAATACAAATAGAACTAACGTAAATACAGTTTTTAAAATGAGAACGCCAAAAGAACGCATTCCTCTTTCAAACTCAGTCTCTGGAGGCGGAGCTGAGAGACGTTCAGCAATGTGGCCGAACCTCGTTTTTAGCCCCGTGAAAATAACGACTGCTGTCGCAGAGCCATTTACGACGGAACTGCCAAAATAGACCATTGTCGGTTCATTCGTTTTAGAGACGTTTTTTTCAGCTGGAAAGGATTCGCCAGTCAACATCGCTTCTTGAACATGGAAGTCACAAGCAGCTAAAATTCCCGCATCAGCAGGAACTAAATCTCCCACTGACAATTCGATGATATCACCAGGGACGAGCTCCCGCCGAGGAATGTCCTGTTTTTGTCCATTTCTAATCACTGTGGCTGTGGGTGCCACGAGATTCTTTAAGTGCTCTATGGCTTTTTGGGATTTGAAGGTTTGAATGAAGTTAACAACGATCCCAATAGCTAGCATCAGTATGATGATGGTGGCATCTATCGCCTGATGGAGGATCGCGGAAATGATACTAGCAATTATTAGAATTAAAACCAGCGGATTTAGAACAAGGCGAAGTAAATCTCGCAATAATGGAAATTGAGGGCCTTCAGAAAATTCATTAGGTCCAAATTCATCGAGCAGGCGTGCTATGTCTTTCTCATGTAGCCCCTCTGTGGGGTTTGCTGATTTAAGGATGGTTAGCTCTGGGCGTGGATTGGGTTTTTGAACTTCTCCGCTTCTTCAGACCCTCTTGTCGCATCACCAGCAGTATAAGAATGAGCTCCGGTGCCGGCGAGCCTTCCTTTATCTACAATCAAATATTCGTCGCGGATCGGCCGATCCGTGAGCCAGCACTCGAGAATTTCTCTGACACCGGCGGCATAGCGTGCTTGCGCAGGTAATGTGGTCCCCGCTATATGGGGGGTCATGCCGTTATGAGGCATGTCTCGCCATGGGTGGTCCATTGGAGCGGGTTGGGGAAACCATACGTCTCCGGCGTACCCTGCGATTTGACCACTTTCGACGGCGCGAACAATAGCATCTCGATCACAAATTTTTCCCCGGGCTGTATTCACAATATAGGCCCCGCGCTTCATTTTGTTCAAGAGGCTCTCGTTAAAGAGATGTTCTGTTTCGCTGTGAAGAGGACAATGGATAGAAATGACATCGCAATCCTTAACCAAGGACTCCACGTTGGGGTGAAACAGAAGTCCCAGATCTTTTTCGGTATTTTCTGGGAGGCGATGTTTGTCAGTATAGTGCAAGTGAACGTCAAAAGGTTTTAGCCGTCTTAAAACAGCCGAGCCGATTCTGCCGGCACCAACAATTCCGACATTCATACCTTCGAGGTCGTAAGAGCGTTCCACACAATCGGCGATATTCCATCCTCCTTTAAGAACCCATTCATGGGAGGTCAGATAATTGCGAACCAACGCCAAGATCATCATCACCGCGTGTTCTGCCGTGCTGATGCTATTGCAGTATGTGATTTCAGCTACGGTGACTCCACGATCCATAGCTGCTTGCAAGTCCACATGATCGGACCCTATCCCGGCCGTGATGGCGAGTTTTAGTTTATGGGCTTTCGCAATACGCTCCTCGGTGAGATAAGCCGGCCAGAACGGTTGTGAAATGACAACGTCGGCATCGGGAAGTTCCTTTTCAAACACACTTTGCGGACCGTCTTTATCAGCAGTTACAACCAACTGATGGCCCCGAGCCTCCAGAAACTTTCTGAGTCCGAGCCCACCTGAGACACTGCCTAAAAGAATTCCAGGACTAAAATCGATCCTCTCTGGTGAAGGCAAAGATTGACCATCTGGGTATTGCTTTATTTGCGCAATTCCATCTCGCGGATAGGATTGAGGGTAACCAGTGATGGGGTCCTCGTAAAGAACGCAAAGTATTTTAGCCATGATGTGATCCTCCAAGTGAGAGCCTAATAATTTTTCTTCCGTTTACAAGAGATGTTTCGAGAGTTTGCGAGCATACACAGTCCCTTTTGGAGATCGCGATTTTACCACAGTGAAGATGAGAGAGAAAATGGTAGACTCAGCAAAAAGGAGGATCATGATATGGCTACGCAAATTCTTCAACAAGGCCGCCCTCCGGTTGTGCTTTCGGAATCTCATCTTTCATGGTTCAAGAGATATTTCATAAAGCGATTTCATCCGAGAAGTATATTCGTCGATGTGGCGGCGTCGATTTGGTTTACTTATTTTTTTTGGTATCACGATTGGAAAAGCGCCATTGCAGTGATTGTTATTGCCCGGATTTTAGGTGTGCTGTTAACCATGAAGGTTGACGGTGAGGCTTTCGCTGAGACCTTTCTAGGTAAATTGGCTCTGCTGCACCTGAATGTCGCGAATATGGTCACTCAGCTTCTGGGAGTCGTTGTCGCGCTCTATGGATTATGGCAGCATTCTGCTGAATATATTTTGGCGGGAGTATCCGTGATTTTTTTGGGACACATTTTTGGTTGGGGCAAAGTGGATCCCAGATACTCAGATAAGAGCACGTAAGACTTAGTCATTGCTCATTATAAGGACACCAGTTCCTTTGATTTGATCGTTCTTCAAATCCTGCAAAGCTCTATTGGCATTTTCAAGGCTATAGATTGTTACTTCTGGCTTCAATTTCATCTCTGTATGGATTCTAAAAAGTTCTTTTCCATCCTCGCGTGTATTCGCTGTGACGGAACAAAGGTTCTTTTCATAGAAAAGATGCTTTTCATAGTTCAAAGTTGGTATGTCACTTAAATGAATACCAGCAATGGCTAAAGTACCTCCGCGTTTTAGTGTACTGAGAGCGTCGGGTACCAATTCCCCAGCGGGAGCAAAGAGAATAGCTGAATCCACTTTTTCTTTCATACCTTCGGTGGAGCCTCCACTCCAAGATACTCCCATTTCCCGGGCGTGATCTTGATGCTCTTTTCCTCGGGTGACTACTGACATTTTACCTTTTTCACTGAGGACGATTTGTGCTGTAATGTGTGCCGAAGAGCCAAACCCGAAAATTGCCAAATGATCTCCAGGCTGGAAGCCACTTCGTTTTAAAGCGCGGTACCCAATGATTCCCGCGCAGAGGAGAGGAGCAGCCAACACGTCATCCGTGTTGTCCAGTAAGGGATAGACAAAACTTTGATGAGCAACCATATATTCAGCGAAGCCGCCATCAAAATCATAGCCTGTAAACTTTGGCGACAAACAGAGATTTTCCTTGTTGGAAAGACAGTACGTGCAGATTCCGCAGGTAAAGCCTAGCCATGCAGCTCCCACTTTTTGTCCAATGGACAGTTCGTTGGCATGTGGGCCCAAAGCTTCAATTCTACCTACGGCTTGATGTCCTAGTATAATTTTAGATTTTTTAGGAGGAAGCTCTCCTTCAACAATGTGTAAGTCCGTTCTGCAGACGGCACAACAGGATATTTTAATGAGCACTTCTTCGGGGCCTGGTGATGGACGAGGTAGATCTTCTAAAACTAATGGGCCCTGTTCGATTGGTTGGTTTTTTTCTAAAACCATTGCCCTCATTGTTTGTCGCATTTTTTACCTCTTATCTGCATGGATAATATTTGGTTTCAATCTGAGATCAATCGACTGTTAATAGTCTTGTGAAAAGAAATATACAAATGACATATTTCGCTCTCTTGCATGCAATTATTCAATCTTTTTTCTCTAAGAGAGTGTGGTTACATCCACTCATTCATTGAAACTTTTTATAGAACTACATTTTAAGGAGGATTTATCTTTGACACACTTTCAAGATCGGACTGAAGCAGGAAAGGCGCTCGCTGATAGGCTAGCGTCTTATAAAAAAGAACATCCACTAATTTTAGCCATTCCGCGTGGAGGAGTACCCGTCGCGTATGAAGTTGCGAAAGAGCTCAATGCGGACCTGGATCTCCTGATGGTTAAAAAAATCAGTATCCCAGAATACAAAGAGGTGGCGATTGGGGCCGTGAGCGAAGATGGCCGTCCCTGGTTTAATACATCTCTCGTCAAACAACTGGGACTCTCAAAGTCATCATTAAGTACCTTAGCGAAAAAAAAGGCGCAGGAGGTGCAAGTTCAAATTCGGGAACTTCGCGGTGATCGGCTGGCTGTTCCCGTAGAAGGCAGAACTGTGATTGTAATAGATGATGGCATCGCAACGGGGGCGACGCTTAAAGCGGCGCTTGGCATTCTCAAATTGCGAACCCCAAAAAAGATTATTGTTGCAACTCCTGTAGCTCCCGAAGAAACCTTAAAAGAGCTATCGAAGATGGCCGACGAAGTCATTTGTCTTTTAGCGCCCTCGCCATTTTATGCTGTAGGGGATTGGTATTTGAACTTTACTCAAATATCAGATCAAGAGGTGATAAGACTTCTGCAGTCTCCGCATGGAAGAACCGAGGACTCGCTCACGCAGGAAATAACTTTTAAAGACGGAAGCGCTGAATTGAAGGCAGACTTGCAGCTGGTTAAAGACATGAGAGGAGTCGTGGTCTTTGCCCATGGCAGTGGGAGTAGCCGGCATAGTCCACGGAACCGATTTGTGGCTCAAGAACTCAATAAAGCGGGTTTCGGAACGCTTCTTGCTGACTTATTGACGGAGGAAGAATCTTTAGACCGAAAAAATGTTTTTGATATTGAACTTCTCATTCTCCGAGTGTTGAGGGCCACCGATACGGTGATGCATTATCTGCCATCATTTGAAATTCCGATTGCTTATTTCGGTGCAAGCACCGGTGCCGCTGCGGCACTTGGAGCTGCCGCAAAAAGTCCTCGAGAAATCTTCGCCGTCATTAGCCGGGGTGGACGACCAGATTTAGCCATGAATTATCTTTCTCATGTAAAGGCTCCGGCACTGTTGATTGTCGGAGCGGAGGATACTCAGGTCATTCCATTAAATCAGACGGCTGTCAAAAGACTCAAGAATTCGAAGCTCGTCTTAGTGCCTAGAGCAACTCATTTATTTGAGGAGCCCGGCACCCTCGAAGAAGTTGTTGAATACTCTGTCGATTGGCTCCAGCAATTTTCTCCGGAACCCAAAGTGGCGTTAACTCCTGTTGAAAGCGTGGTTCGTGAAATTCAAGATATTGCACATCCCGTGCAAGCTGAAGGTGCATGGAATGAGTTGATTCAAAAAATCGCAAAGGCGAAAGTCGTCATGCTCGGCGAAGCAACTCATGGTACCGCCGAGTTTTACAGTGTTCGTCGTATGATTTCTGAAAAACTGATCCGTGATCATGGCTTTGACTTTATCGCGGTGGAGGGGGATTGGCCTGACTGTCAGAAGCTAAACAACTATATCCGCTCCGGCGAGGGCGGCACCGCACGAAATATCATGCGGCAGTTCCATCGCTGGCCGACGTGGATGTGGGCCAACGACGAAACGGCGTCTTTAATTGAGTGGATGCAGAGTTTTCAGGCGGGATTCTATGGCCTGGATGTGTACTCTCTGTTTGAGTCTTTGGACTATGTTAAAGCCTATGCAGAGAAAAATTTAAATCCGTCCTTGGCTCATGCAATTCGCGAGCGCTACGCGGGATTTGATCCCTTTGAAAGAAATGAAAAAGCCTATGCCCAGTTCGTTTTAAAGTTTCCTCAAGGATTCCGTGATGAAGTTGTTCAAAACTTGCGTGAACTTTTGAGAGTACGGCTAGAAGATTTCGGGTCAAAAAATGGCGAGCTCTTCAGCGCTCAGCAAAATGCAAGAATTGTTAAAAATGCTGAAGAGTACTATCGGTCCATGATATTTGGCGGAGCGGAGTCTTGGAATGTCCGCGATCAGCATATGATTGAAACTCTGGATCTCCTTTTGCACCGCGGGCCTCAGCAACGTAAAGCCATTGTCTGGGCCCATAACAGCCACATCGGCGACTATCATGCTACGGATATGCTCGAAGAGGGATACGTGAATCTTGGCGGTCTTGCGCGGGAAAAATTTGGTCAAGAGCAAGTAGCCCTCGTTGGTTTTGGCAGCTACCAAGGAGAGGTTTTAGCGAGCCCTTCTTGGGATGGCCCCGAGACTGTGACACAGTTGCCTGAGGCTCGAGACGCTTCCTTTGAATTTTACTGTCATAAGGCTGCAAAAAATCTTCAGTCACAAAGATTTTATATGACCTTTGACCCTGCTTCTCGAAAATCTGTTTTAGGAACACGTAAGTATGCTCATCGGGCCGTCGGTGTCGTTTATCAAACGCGTTTTGAAAATCATGGGCGAAACTATGTTCCTTCAGTAGTGGCTCAGCGTTACGACGCTTTCGTATTTATCGATAGAACATCTGCACTTCGATCGATACCAACAGTTAAATCGACACTAGAACTGCCGGAAACTTGGCCTGGTGGAGTATGAGGCGTTGGAAAGGTGCAAAATTATGAAAAAATTATTTTTATTTGCAGTATTTTTTATTTTTGGTGGAATCATCTTTGCGCAGGTTAAGCCTCTCATGGGCGAAATGTTGGTAGAACTATTTAAATTAAAACCCTACATCGCATCGGAAGAGAAATATATAGATCCGAAAAATCATGAAGTCATCGATAATTCACTCAAAAAAATGGTGAATCTCAGTCAAAAAATCAATCACGAAATGATTATCCAAAGATCGGGACAATTGGTGTCGAGCGATGTTCTTACTCAACAGTTAAAGGAAGCGCAAGCCGTTTACAATAATGGAAATATGAACTACTCACTTTGGATACTGAAGTCGACATTAAATGTTTGTATGAGCTGCCACACTCAGGGACCCGCGAAGTCTACAAGTTTTACAGAAATGAACAAGGATCATGTTTTAGCAAATCCATTTGAAGAAGGAGAGTTTCTTTTTGTTATTCGTAGTTTTACTGACGCCATGAAATCCTATGAAGTGGCAATTAAAGGATATCCCAAGAATAAAGTAACTTCTTTAGAGGTGGAGAAAGTCGTTTTTCGTCAATTGTTTTACTATGTGCGCGTTGCGCGGAACTTTCATGAGCTTTTGGATGCACTGAAAGAAGATGCAAGTAATAGGGAATTGCCTGCATCTTTGCAAAAAAAGATTAAAGATTTACGAGCTGCCGCTGAGGAAATGAAAAATGAAAAGTATCCAGTATTCAAAGATAGTGAAGAAGATGGTCTCAGAAAATATGTTGAAACCTCCCTGAAAGACGAACTTGG
>Ga0255338_1001487_pt1 | contig 43935 bp, 36 predicted proteins | sample MeOH1_35cm_T4_19_FD_203715 | JGI IMG/M metagenome (GOLD analysis project Ga0255338, IMG submission 203715) | Sandy soil microbial communities from University of British Columbia, Vancouver, Canada - MeOH1_35cm_T4_195 | ecosystem: Engineered > Artificial ecosystem > Sand microcosm > Unclassified ... | reverse complement strand
TGCGACACGGGTACCGACACGTGTTGCTCTTTGCCTTTGGTATCGGTGAAACGGAAATCGACGAACTTGACGTCGTTTTCCTTCACAAGCTTCATCACATCTGCAACGCTGTGGGCCATGCCTATCTCCTGGAAATTCGGCTGAAGTCTATAAAGCCATTCTTGCGTCGATCTCTACAGTGCTACGCCTGGAAGGCGTTGGGGGCAGGATAAAGATCGGCCACGAAAGGGACGAGGAATGTTAGCAGAAAGCGTGCCAAGGCAACCCCCTTGTAACCCCCGCGTTCCCGAAAAAAGTGCAGCTGCGCGGCGCGATTCAGGGCCTGCGGCGCGTTCCGGGTGCAGCATATGACATACACCACAATCCTGCTGCCTCGCCGGTCGCGCCCGCTGCGGCAAGGCTCCGCGGCCGTCGCAAACAAAAACACCTTAATGGTGCATTTGCACACCAATTAGCACCGTTTCAGTGCTTGCGCACCAGATTAGTTCATTTTGGCGCGAGCGGGGCAGCCTTGCCTGCTTGCGGTGCAGAAGCACCCCTTGCGGACGCCATGCCGCCGGTATTCCCGTTGTCCCGGCGGAAGTCTATACCGTTCCCCGCCAAACGCACCGGCTCGCACTTCCGGCGCGCTAGAATACTTGCCGGGCTCCCCCTGACGCCATTCCACCCATCGATTTTGTCACCCAGATGACCACCCGAGACGAACTCCTCCAAGCGGCGCGCCAGCGCCAGCAGCAAAACCAACTGCCCTACTTCGGCGCCCTCTCCCCGCAGGAAGCCTTCGCCTTGCTGCAGGGCGACCCCACTGCCGTGATGGTGGATGTGCGCACGCAGGCCGAACTGGACTGGATCGGCGCGCCGGACCTGCCGGAAGCCCAGGCGGCGCATGTGGAATGGAGCAGCTATCCGGGCGGCGCGCAGAATGCTGCGTTCATCGCCCAGCTCAAGGCCCGCGTGCCCGCCGACGTGCCGGTGCTGTTCCTGTGCCGCAGCGCGGCGCGCTCCAAGCACGCCGCCCGCGTGGCCACGGAGGCTGGCTACCAGTACGCGATGGATGTGCTGGAAGGTTTCGAAGGCAGCCGCGATGAACACCATCACCGCAAGACGGTGGAAGGCTGGTGCTTCCGGGGCCTTCCCTGGCATGGCGCCTGAAGCGGCGGCACGCCTGCGCCACAAGCAAAACGGGACAGCCTGGCTGTCCCGTTTTTCATTTCCCCGGCGCTTGGCGGTTCAGTCCCCCGCCGGATCGCCCGGCCTGCGCGCAGCCACTTCCACCAGCTCGAAGCCCATCGCCCGCACACCTTCGCGCAGCATGGCATAGGCCGGCTCGACCTGATCAGCCGGCCCCTTGACGCCCAGGTCAATATGGCGGCGCGCATAAAGCTCGCCGCGCTTGGCATCTCCCACCGACGGCAGGCTGAACACGCGGATAGCGTCGAACGCGGCTTCGACCCGCTCCATCAGCGGCGTCAGCGTGGACTCCGGCGCCTCGAACACCAGGAAGGAGCGCTCCACCTGCACCGCCAGATGGAACAGGTGCGGATAGTAGTGGTCCAGCACCCATTCCATCATCGGCCACGCCATCACCGGGAAGCCCGGCATGAAGTGATGGTCGGCCACTGAGAATCCGGGGATGCGGTTGTAGCTGTTCGGGATGATGCGCGCCCCGGCGGGGAATTCGCCCATCTTGAAGCGATGCTGGTTTTCCGGCAGGTTCAGGTCGGCCTTGACCGCATCGCCAGCCGCCGTCTCGGCAATGCGCTGCGCGATCAGTTCCCGCGCCTCGGGATGCAACTCAAGCGGCACCCCCAGCGCAGCCGCCGCGCACTGCCTGGTGTGATCGTCCGGGGTCGCGCCGATACCGCCGGTGCAGAACACCACATCGTCGCCGGCGAAGGTACGGCGCAGCGTCGCGGTGATGCGTGCGCGTTCGTCGCCCACGTACTCCGCCCAGTCCAGCGCCAGCCCGCGCGCCGCCAGCAGTTCGATGGCACGGCGCATATGCTTGTCTTCGCGCCGCCCCGACAAAATCTCGTCACCAATGACGATCAGGCCGAAACCCATGATGCCCTCGCTTCAGGATTGTTCAAGGCGCCGCACATCCGACGGCGCGAGATCGATAACGTCCACCACCGGCGCGGCCGCTGCGGCCGCGCGTTCGGCACGCAACTGCTCCAGCGCGCGCAGGCAGAAATGGCCGAACCACAGCGCCGAGAAGATAAAGATCAGCACGTAGAGCCAAAGCGTGGCGGCCAGTACGAACGGAAAGAGAAAAATCAGCGCCGCCGAAAACACCCAGATCAGCGTCGGCGCCGAGCCCAGCAGGCCCACTGCCACGCCAATGGTGAGCAAGGCCCCGCGGTGGCGCCCCATCAGCGTCTTGCGCTCCTCCGCGGTGGCATGTTGGGCCAGCGCATCGTAGGTCATCACGCGGTAGGTCAGCCAGCCCCACAGCAACGGCGGAATCAGCGCGAAGAACGGCGGAATCAGCCACAGCGGCAACGTCACCAGCGCCAGCAGCAGGAACACCATGGTGCTGCCCAGTGCGTGGAACACGCTGCCCAACATGCTGCCGCCCCTGGACTTGACCAGGTCCGGATAGCTGCGTTCCAGGTGCCGCACCGCCGCCGGCACCGAGAACAGGCTGATAAACACCAGCATGGAGGCGATCACCAGCGGGATCATCAGCGCGATCACGAACAGCGGCGCCACCACGGTGCGCAGGGACTGCAGGCCGAACCAGTCGAGCGCACCGTAGATCCAGCTGGTCAACACCGAGGCTTCCAGCACGCCGCGCGCGGCCGTCATGATCGGCTCCCATCCCCACAGCAGCAGGCCACCCCACAGCCCGGTGGCGAGCAGGAAAGGAATGACGGTGAGCATCAGCATGCGCGGATGCAACTGGCTGATCAGGGCACGGCCAAGCGCGCGGAAAATATCGTTCATGCAGTGAATTGGGTTTCCACAAAGGCGGGGACAAATAGACTAGCACACGTCACAAGTGTCGCGGGCGACGCGTGCGCGGCCGCTGCTTGACAGCCCGGCGCCGCCGATACGGCAGGCGGGGGGATGGTGCCGCCGGGCCGCCGCTCAGGCGGCCAGTCGCGTCAGCCGCGCCGCAGCAGGCGCTTGATGCCGTACCACTGCTGGGACAGCAAACCGGTGCCGTAGTTGCGTCCCTTGCCTGCCGGCGGCGGCATCTGGTCGCGGATGCCGGTGGGGTAATAGGCATCGGTGAATACGGCGGTACGAAACAGCATGTCCCACCAGGGGAAGATCACGCCGTAGTTGCATCCGCCCAGCCGGGTGGGCCGGCCGATTGCCTCGTGCCCGAGACCCACCGCATGATGCGTGCGGTGAAAACGCGGCGAGACCAGCAACCGCTCGCCCAGGGCGCCAAAGTGCAGGCGCAGGTTGGCATGCTGCAAGCTTTGCAGCAGTTGCGACAGCGCCACCAGCAGCACGTACTGCGACGGCTCGACGCCCACCGCCAGCGCGGCCACGGCGAACACCACGTCGCGCAGCATGTCGTCGAGCAGGTGGTTGCGGTTGTCGCTCCACAGCGTCATCTGGCGCTGGCTGTGATGCACGGCATGCAGGCTCCACCACCACCGGTAGGTATGCGAGAGCCGGTGGTACCAGTAGTCGAGCAGGTCGAACAGCAGCAGGTAAATGAAGAAGCTGACCAGAGGGATCGAGGTCACCGCCGGCCACCAGTCTTCCACATTCACGCGCTGCCAGCCGAGCAGCCGCAGATGTCCTTCCAGCCCGTCCATCAGCGGCCCGAGCAGGAAGAACATGGCGAGCCGGAACAGGCCAAGGCGATGCACCACGGTATAGAGGATATCCGTGCGGATCGCTGCGCGATCCGTGACGGCCTCGACCGGGCGCAGCTTTTCCAGCGGCCCGAGAATCAGCACCATCACTGCGATCTGCACCAGCCCCACCAGCAGCCATTCGGTGCCGGTGAAGGCGTCCTCGGCATAACCGCCGAAGCCGAGCTGGTAGACCACGGGCAGGATCACATCCTGGAACAGCGTGGCCTCGATCTGGCCTACCCAGGCATTGAGCGCATCGAGCATCAGCGTCTCCCGGCCACGGTGGCGGCCTGGCCGCGTATCCAGTCACGATAGGCCGGATGCTCGCGCAGCGTCGCAAAGCAGAAGCCCTTGCGCTCCAGGCCGCTGATCAGCGGCTCCAGCACGCCGGGCGCCCACGGATCCTTGCGCGACCAGATGCCAAGATGAGCCATGGCGATATCGCCATCGCGCAGGTCGCGCAGCGCGCGCGCCAGTAATGCCTGGTTGGAAAAACGCTCGGACGATAGCTCGTCCCCGAGGAAGCCGGCCGGCGCCCAGCCCACATGCTTGAAACCGCACTGCTCGGCCCATTGCAGGGTTTGCGGTGCGGTATGGCCGCCCGGCGCGCGCCACAGCGGCGACATGGCGGTCCCGGCAAGGCTGCGCAGCGCCTGCGCGCTGCGGTTGAGTTCGCTGCAGAAGCTCTGCTGGTCCATGACCACATCCTGCCCCGCATGCGCGCCGAACTGCGGGCGCATCGTCACCTTGCCGTCGCGCACGCCGCGCAGGTAGACGTGATCGAAGGTATGGCTGCCAAAGACATGGCCATCGGCCGCCAGGGTCTTCCAGTATGCGGCCCAGCCCGGATCGAGCGAGCTGTCCTTGTTGATCGTAGGCTCGTTGGCGAGGAAGAAGGTGGCCTTGATATGGTGGCGGCGCAGCGTGTCGGCGATCAGCGCCGCCTGGCTCATGCTGCCGGTGTCGAAGGTCAGGTAGAGCGTGCCGGCGCGGCAGGCCGGTGGCGCGGCCTGCCCGGCTTCGGCCGAGCCGGCCGGCGAGGCGGCCAGCGCCAGCCCGGTGGCGGCAAGCCCTGCAGCCACCGCGCGGACCAGGGCGCGGGGCAGCCAGGGCTGCGAAATCTTGCTCATGATGCCTGTCCTGATTTCCTGTGACTGCGTTGGAGTGGCAGCGGCCATACTAGTTTCGATACCGTGCCGGCCGCGGCGTTCCCGCCCGTGGCGCGGCTACCCGCCATCCCTCAATAAAGCGGCGCGCGGGTACGGAAATAAATACCGTGAGGCGAGCGGCCCACGCGGATCGTCTTGACCAGCTTGCGGCTGGCCACGTCGATCAGGCCCACCGAGCGCGCCCAGCGGAAGCTCACCCACAGGGTCTTGCCGTCGGCCGTCAGCTCCATGTCGTCGGGGCCGGCCGGCAGGCCGGTGATGTCGCCGACCTTGGTCAGGGTCTGCTGGTCGATGATGCTGATGGTGCCGGAAACCCGGTTGGACAGGAACAGATGGCGCTTGTCGCCCACCGCGCGGAAGTTGTGCGCGCCCTTGCCGGTCTGGATCTGCTTGACCATGGCGCGGGTACGCCAGTCGATCACGGCCACGTAGTCGGCGCCGGTCATGCCTACCAACAGGTATTTCTGGTCCGGCGTGACCCATATGCCCGCAGGTGCGGAACCGGCATCCATGCGCCACATCACGGTCTGCGTGGGCAGGTCGATGGCGACCACCTCGTTGGAGTCCTGCAACGTGACAAAGGCGATGCGGCTGTCGTCGGTGAAGGCGATATGGCTGGGGGTCTTGGCCAGCGGCAACTGCTTGGCGATCTTCAGCGCCTTGCCGTCCCAGCGGTAGATATCAACCCGGTCCAGCCGGTTGCCGGTAGCCAGGAACCATTTCTGGTCGGGCGAGAAGCCGATCTGGTAGGGATCGTCGATATTGGCAACGCGCTGCTGGACCTTGCCGGTAACCGGATCGAGGAAGACCAGGTCGTTGCCCACCGCATTGGCGATAATCAGCGACTTGTCGTCAGGGGTGGCGATCAGGTGGTGCGGCTCCTTTCCGATCGGGAACGTCTCCAGCACCTTCTGGGTGTCCTTGTCAATCAGCGTGACCGTGGCATCACCTGAATTGAGCACCACCACGACTTCCGCCAACGCCGGCGCCGCTACCATCCCCAGGGCCAGGGTGCCGATGGCGGCAAACCCGGAAACTACACGACGCAATGCGAGCATAAGACCGTTAAACAATGACTTAATCGATCATTCTAACGTTTTCGGACTGTGATCCGATGACCTAGCGCAACAAACTAACATTTGGTCACAATCTCCGCCCGGGCCAGTGCCCGGGCGGGGCGACGCGCCCGGTCTTCAGCGCGTCTTCAGCGCTGCATGGCCTCCCACACCTTTTGCAGCCGCTTCACCGACATCGGCACCGGCGTGCGCAATTCCTGCGCGAAGAGCGCGATCCGCAGCTCTTCCAGCATCCAGCGGAACTCGTCCAGCCGGGCGTCTTCCACACCCCTGCCCTGCTGCCGCAACTGCGTCTCGGCGCGCTGCCATTGCTGCAGCAGCGGCGTGATTTCCTGCAGGCGCTGCGTATCGCGCGCCGGATCGCCCTTGATCTTGTCGATGCGCATGGCGATGCCCTTCAGGTAGCGCGGGAAATGCACCAGCTGCTGGTAAGGCGTATCGGCCACGAAGTTCTTGCCCATCAGCCGCGTCAGCTGCGCCTGCATATCGGCATGCGCCGCGGCAAACGGCTTGGCCTGGACCAGCTTGCGCGGCAGCGTCGCGTATTCGGCCAGCACCGCCCCAACCAGCCGGGCGATTTCCTGCGCGAGCAGGTTCAGGCGCGAGCGCCCTTCCTCCTTGCGCGCGGCGAACTCGGCCTCGTTGCGCGGCAATGGCGCCTGCAGGCAGGCCCGCTCCAGCGCCAGCATCACGATCTGGTCGCGCAGCATTTCCTGCGTGCCCAGCGTCATGTACTGCATCGCCATCTGCTGCAGGCCGGGGATGTTCTTCTCCAGGAACTTCACCTGCTCGCGCAATTGCAGCGCGAACAGGCGGCGCAGCCCGGCGTGGTGGATGCGCACCGCCTCCTGCGGATCGTCGAACACCTCCACTTCGCAATGGGTGGTGTGGTCAACCAGCGCCGGGTAGCCATACAGCGTCTGGTTGCCCTTGCGGATCTCCAGCAGCTCCGGCAGTTCGCCGAACGACCAGCTGGTCAGGTTTTCGTACTGCCCGGCCTCGGCCGCCGGCACATCGCGCGCCGCGATGTTCTGGAACGACTGCTGCGCCTGCCCGCCGAACTCGGCGCGCAGCTGCGCCAGGTTACGGCCCATGTCCAGTTGTCTGCCGTGCTCGTCCACCACCTTGAAATTCATCGCGTGGTGGGCGGGCAGGGTCTCCAGCTTGAAGTCGGCGCGCTTGACCATGGTGCCGGTCTGTTCGCGGATGTCGGCGATCAGCACGTCGAGCAGTTCGCCCTCGCCAAAGGGATTGCGATCGACAAAGCCCGCCGCGTAATCCGGCAGCGGCACGCAATGGCGCCGCAGCTTCTGCGGCAGCGACTTGAGCAGCAGGTGGACCTTCTCCTTGACCATGCCCGGCACCAGCCAGTCGGCCCGCTCCGGACGCACCTGGTTGAGCGCGTACAGCGGCACGGTCAGCGTCACGCCGTCGCGATGGCTGCCCGGCTCGAAATGATAGGTCAGCGTCATATCGACGCCGGCCACCGGCATGACCTTGGGGAACAGGTCCGTGGTGATGCCGGCAGCCTCGTGGCGCATCAGCTCTTCGCGGTTCAGGTAAAGCAGCTTGCGGTCGCGCGCGCTTTCGCTCTGGTACCACTGCTCGAACGTGGCCTGCTGATGGATCTCCGCGGGGATCAGACGATCGTAGAACGCAAAAATCAGTTCATCGTCCACCAGCACGTCCTGCCGGCGCGACTTGTGTTCCAGGTTCTCGATCTCGCGCGTCAGCCGCTGGTTATGCGCGAAAAACGGCAGCTTGGTGTCGAACTCGCCCTCCACCAGCCCGCGGCGGATAAACAGCTCGCGCGCTTCCTGCGGGTTCATCGGGCCGTAGTGCACGCGCCTGTGCTGGTAGACCACCAGCCCGTACAGCGTGGCGCGCTCCATCGCCATCACCTGGCCGGATTTCTTCTCCCAGTGCGGATCGCTCCAGCTCACGCGGAGCAAATGGCGGCCCACCTGTTCCAGCCATTCCGGCTCGATCCTGGCCAGCGTGCGCGCAAACAGCCGGCTGGTCTCGATCAGCTCGGCGCCAATGACCCAGCGGCCTACCTTGCGCGCGATCAGCGAGCCGGGCCACAGGTGGAACTTGATGCCGCGCGCGCCCAGGTACTCGCGCCCGCGGCCGTCGGCGTCTTCCAGCTTGCAGCCCACATTGCCCAGCAAGCCGGTGAGCAGCGCCTTGTGCACTTGCTCATAGGTGGGCTCGCTTTCGTTGAGGCGCCAGCCCTGCTCCGTCACGGTGGTCAGCAATTGCGAATGCACGTCGCGCCATTCGCGCAGGCGCACATGCGACAGGAAATTGGCGCGGCACTGGTCCTGCAACTGGCGGTTGGTCTTCTTGTGCGCCACCGCCTCCTCGAACCATTTCCACAGCTTGACCCAGCCCAGGAACTCCGACTTCTCGTCCATGAACTTGCGGTGCGCCTGGTCGGCCGCTTCCTGGGCCTCCTGCGGGCGGTCGCGCGGGTCCTGCACCGACAGCGCGCTGGCGATGATCAGCACCTCGCGCAGGCAATGGTGCTCGCGCGCGGCCAGGGTCATGCGGGCCACCCGCGGGTCGAGCGGCAGGCGCGCCAGCTGGCGCCCGGTCGGGGTCAAAGCGTTGGCGTCGTCACCCACGCTTTCCACGGCACCCAGTTCCTGAAGCAACTGGTAACCGTCGGCAATGGCACGGCCCAGCGGCGGCTCGATAAAGGGGAAGGTCTCGATCGCGGTCAGCTTCAGCGCCTTCATGCGCAGGATGACCGCGGCCAGCGAGGAGCGCAGGATTTCCGGATCGGTAAAGCGTGCGCGGCCGATGAAATCGGCCTCCTCGTACAGCCGGATGCACACGCCGTCGGCCACCCGGCCGCAACGCCCGGCCCGCTGGTTGGCGGCGGCCTGCGAAATCGCCTCGATCTGCAACTGCTCGACCTTGTTGCGGTAGGAATAGCGTTTGACCCGCGCCATCCCGGTATCGACCACATAGCGGATGCCAGGCACCGTCAGCGAGGTTTCGGCCACATTGGTCGCCAGTACGATGCGGCGGGCATTGGAGGGCCGAAACACGCGTTCCTGCTCCTGCACCGACAGCCGCGCGAACAGCGGCAGGATCTCCGTATGCGGCGGATGGTGCTTGCGCAGCGCTTCCGCCGCCTCGCGGATCTCGCGCTCGCCGGGCAGGAATACCAGCACATCGCCCGGCCCGAGACGGCATAGCTCGTCCACGGCCTCGACGATGCCGTCGAAGAGGTCGCGATCCTTCGTCTGCGCCGACCGGGGCGCAGCCTCGCCCGGTGCGGGTTTGTCCTTCTCGATCGGCCGGTAGCGGACCTCGACCGGATACAGGCGCCCGCTCACCTCGATCACCGGCGCAGGCTTGCCGCCTTGCGCGAAATGCTCGGCAAAGCGGTTGGCGTCGATGGTCGCGGACGTGATGATCAGCTTCAGGTCCGGCCGCTTCGGCAGGATCTCCTTCAGGTAGCCGATCAGGAAATCGATATTGAGGCTGCGTTCATGCGCCTCGTCGATGATGATGGTGTCGTAGGCCCGCAGCAGCGGATCGGTCTGCGTCTCGGCCAGCAGGATACCGTCGGTCATCAGCTTGACCGAGGCACCAGGCGACATGGTGTCGTTGAAGCGCACCTGGTAGCCCACATGCTCGCCCAGCGGCGTGCCGATCTCCTGCGCGATCCGCTTGGCCGTGGAGGTGGCCGCGATCCGGCGCGGCTGGGTATGGCCGATCAGGCCGCCGCTGCCATCCGCGCCCGGGCCGCGCCCGATCGACAGGCAGATCTTGGGCAACTGGGTGGTCTTGCCGGAGCCGGTCTCGCCGGAAACGATCACCACCTGATTGGCCAGCAGCGCCTGCGCGATTTCCTCGCGGCGGGCCGATACCGGCAGCGCCTCGGGGAAGGTGATGGGCGGCAACGGATTGGCCTGGCGAACCGGACGGCGCGCTTCACGCGGCGCACGTTCCTGGCGCTCTGCCCTGTCCTGACGCTCCGGACGCTCCTGGCTTCCGGGCGGCGGGGCGCGGCGCGGGCCGGCCTCCCGGCCCTCCCGTGGCGGGCTTGGCGGCGTGGCCGTGCCATTCGTGGGACGCGGACGGGCTGGCCGGTCCTGGCGCGACTGTCCTGGCGGGCGTTCGGCGGGTGCGCCGGCTTGGACCGGGGAGCCGCCCGCCGGCTGGGGCGGACGGCGCCCCTCCTGCCGTCCGGACGGGCGCTGGTCCCGACGCCCTTCCTGGCGCTCGCCGGCTGCCGGCGTAGCGGCGACGGCAGGCGCGCGGGCCTGCCTGGCGGCGGGCTGATTAGCGGGCTGGGCGGGAGACGGGGCGACCTTGGGCGCCGGCTGGCCGGGATCGGTTTTCCGATCCGGCGACAAAGGTTTGGCGGGGCGTTGTGCTGACATTGGCCGGGATTATAATCCGCGGCATGAATGCAAGAACCGACACGCTAGCCGACGCGCCCGCGCCGTCCGAAAAGGACGAGCCCCTGCCCGTCACGGACCCTTCCGCGCCACCCGCGCCTGCTGTCTTCGCCGACCCGGTCGAGCGCGGCGGCCCCGACCACCAGCAGTTCGTCGACTGGCTACGGGCGGTCGCGCCCTATATCCACGCCTTCCGCGGCAAGACCTTCGTGATCGCCTTCGGCGGCGAACTGGTCAAGGCCAACATCCTCAATGCGCTGGTCAACGACGTGGCGCTGTTGCACGCCATGGGCATGCAGATCGTGCTGGTACACGGTTCGCGCCCGCAGGTGGAAGAACAGCTCGCGCTGCGCCACGTCGAGTCGCAATTCACCGACGGCGTGCGCATCACCGACAACGCCGCGCTCGAATGCGCGAAGGAAGCCGCCGGCGAACTGCGCCTGGACATCGAGGCCGCCTTCAGCCAGGGCCTGCCCAATACGCCCATGGCGGGCGCCCAGCTGTCGGTGATCTCGGGCAATTTCGTTACCGCGCGCCCGCTGGGCATCGTCGACGGCGTGGACTACCAGCATACCGGCCTGGTGCGCAAGATCGACGGGGAGTCGGTGCGCATGTCGCTGTCGCACGGCAAGATCGTGCTGCTTTCGCCGCTTGGCTTCTCGCCGACCGGCCAGGCCTTCAACTTGTCGATGGAAGACGTGGCCAGCGCCACCGCCATCGCGCTGAAGGCTGACAAGCTGGTCTTTATCACCGAGGTGCCCGGCGTGCAGGACGCGGTCGGCAAGCTGATGCCGGAAATGTCGCTGCGCACCGCCATCGAGCGGCTGCAGAACAACCACCTGCCGCCCGACGTCGCTTATTACCTCGAACACCTGGTCAAGGCGCTCAAGGGCGGAGTGCCGCGCGCACACCTGATCCCCTTCCACCTGGACGGCTCGGTGCTGCTGGAACTGTTCCTGCACGACGGCGTCGGCACCATGATCTCCGACACCGACCTGGAAAGCCTGCGCGAAGCCACGCTGGACGACGTCGGCGGCATCCTGCAACTGATCGCGCCGCTGGAGCAGGACGGCACGCTGGTGCCGCGCGGGCGTCACCTGATCGAGCGCGACATCGCCAACTTCTCGGTCATCGAGCACGACGGCGTGCTGTTCGGCTGCGCGGCGGTCTACCCTTACCCGCGCGAGGGCATGGCCGAGATGGCCTGCCTGACGGTATCCTCCGAAGCGCAGGGCACCGGCGACGGCGAACGCCTGCTCAAGCGCATCGAGCGCCGCGCGCGCAGTCTTGGCCTGGACCGCCTGTTTGTGCTCACCACGCGCACGGAACACTGGTTCCTCAAACGCGGCTTTGTCCACGCCAACGTGGACGACCTGCCGGAAGACAAGCGCAAGCTGTACAACTGGCAGCGCAAGTCCATGGTGCTGATGAAGAAACTGTGATGGCGGTGGGGGTAGCCTGAAGGCTGGCCTCCGCTTCGTTACAATAGCGGCACCGCATCGGCCGGCCCCCTCGCCGCGCCGGCTACATCACACGATAACAAGGAGTTCCCATGGCCCGCATGGTTCAATGCGTCAAGCTCAACAAGGAAGCCGAAGGGCTCGACCTGCCGCCGCTGCCGGGCGAACTCGGCAAGAAGATCTGGCAAAGCGTGTCCAAGGAAGCCTGGGCCGGCTGGCTCAAGCACCAGACCATGCTGATCAACGAGAACCGCCTCAATATGGCCGATGCCCGGGCACGCCAGTACCTGCTCAAGCAGACGGAGAAGTACTTCTTCGGCGAAGGCGCCGACCAGGCGCAGGGCTACGTCCCGCCGCCGCAAGCGTGATTTCCCCTGCCCGCGGCCTTGCGCCTCCGGGCGGGAAGAAAAAAGGGTGCCATTCGCGGCACCCTTTTTTCATGCACTGGCGGCCCGTCGGCGGGGCCGGTCAATGCTCAGTAATCGCTACGCGCCACGCCATCGGGCGTGCCAAGCAGCAACACGTCGGCGCCCCGCAAGGCAAAGAGTCCCACTGTGACCACGCCGGGCACATGATCGATGGCCGCTTCCAGCGCCTTCGGATCGGTGATCTTCAGTCCTGCGACGTCCAGGATCACATTGCCGTTGTCGGTCTTGTAGATGCCGCCCTCCTTGGTCATCCGCAGGCGGGGCTGGCCGCCAAACGTAGCAAGCTTGCGCGCCACCGCGGCACGTGCCATCGGAATCACTTCCACCGGCAGCGGGAATGCGCCCATCACATTCACCAGCTTGCTGCCGTCGGCGATGCAGACAAAACGCTGCGCCACCGAGGCCACGATCTTCTCGCGCGTCAGCGCGCCGCCGCCGCCCTTGATCATGGCGCCGCTCGCGTCGATCTCGTCGGCGCCGTCCACGTACACCGGGATCTCGTCGACCTCGTTCAGGTCCAGCACCTTGAAGCCGTGCTGTTGCAAGCGGCGGGTAGAAGCCTCAGAGCTGGAAACCGCGCCAGCGAACCGTTCCTTGAACGCCGCTACTGCATCGATAAAGAGGTTGGCTGTGGAGCCCGTGCCCACGCCCAGCACCGCACCCGCCGGCACTACCTCCTTGACATAGTCGGCCGCGGCTTGCGCCACCAGCGCCTTGAGTTCATCCTGTGTCATGACAACAGCCCGTCTGCTTTGGGGGAAACCGCATAGTGTACCGGATTGCCGTGGCATCGCAGGTGCTGGCGCGTACCGACGGTACAATGCCCCGAGGCATGCATCAGCGCGGGGGCCGGGACCTGCCGCTTTGGTCCCGCGCCATCACAAAACCTTTATAAGCAACTCACTGACCATGAACCAGCTCGATCAGCTCAAGCAGTTCACCACCGTGGTGGCGGACACCGGCGATTTCCAGGTGATGAAGCAGTACACGCCGCAAGACGCTACCACCAATCCCTCCCTGATTCTGAAAGCCGTCCAGAAGGCCGAGTACCGCCCGCTGCTCGAAAAAGCCGTGCGCAGCCATGAAGGCACCGACGCGGTCATGGATGCCCTGCTGATCGCCTTCGGCTGCGAGATCCTGGCCATCGTGCCGGGCCGCGTCTCGACGGAAGTCGATGCCCGCCTGTCCTTCAACACCGAAGCCACCGTGGCCAAGGCGCGCCACCTGATCTCGCTGTACGAGCAGCGCGGTATCGCCCGCGAACGGGTGCTGATCAAGATCGCTTCCACCTGGGAAGGCATCCGCGCCGCCGAAGTACTGCAGCGCGAAGGCATCCGCTGCAATATGACACTGCTGTTCTCGCTGGCGCAGGCCGTCGCCTGTGCCGAGGCCGGCGCACAACTGATCTCACCCTTTGTCGGCCGCATCCTGGACTGGCACAAGAAGCAGGCCGGTGACAAATGGGATGCCGCCGCCAACGCCGGCGACAACGATCCCGGCGTGCGCTCGGTACGCCAGATCTACGACTACTACAAGAAGTTCGGCTACCCCACCGAAGTGATGGGCGCCAGTTTCCGCAGTACGGAGCAGATCCTGGCGCTGGCCGGATGCGATCTGCTGACGATCAGCCCGGACCTGCTGGAAACGCTGGCCGGCAGCGCGGGCACGGTCGAGCGCAAGCTGTCGGTCGACCAGGCGCAGGCCGGCAATATCGCCCGCATCGCGTGCGATGAAGCCGCCTTCCGCTGGCAGCTCAACGAGGATGCGATGGCGACGGAGAAGCTGGCCGAGGGAATCCGCGCGTTTGCCGCGGATGCGGTGAAGCTGGAGGCATTGATTACGGCTTGAGGGTAGCGGCGCCACGCCGGCTGGTCAGCGCTCGGGCGGCACTGACCAGTTGATATGCAGGCCTGGATACAAGGCGAAATCCTGCATGCGGGTGGCCACCACGATCAGGCGGCGAAGCGGTTCAGGCCGGCGCCGCTGGAGCGCCGCCCCACAGCAAGGGCAAGACTACCCCGGCCGGTCCCCGCAGCACGGTGTCAGCGGTCTGGTCCAGCGCCGACGGCGCGGGATTGACCACGATGACGTGCGCGCCATGATCCTTGGCGGCACCGGGCATGCCGGCGGCCGGATAGACCAGGCCCGAGGTGCCCACCACCAGGCAAAGGTCGCAATTCTCGGCCGCATGCTCTGCACGATAGCGCGCCACGCGCGGGAGTTCCTCGCCAAACCACACCACGCCGGGACGCATCATGGCGCCGCAGATGGCACAACGTGGCGGCAAGCCGGGCACGGCGGTCGCCGGGTCGCAATGGCCGCAGCCGTCCAGCCATTTGTTGGCGAACAGGTTGCCATGCAACTCGATCGCATCGGGGCTGCCGGCACGCTGGTGCAGGCCGTCCACGTTCTGCGTCACAAGGGTGACAGCCTTTTGCGCCGCGAGCGCGGCGATGGCGAAATGCGCCGGGTTCGGATGCGTTGCCGCCACCAGCTCGCGCCGGTGCAGGTACCACTCCCACACCAGCGCAGGCTGGCGCCGGTAGGCATCTTCCTGCGCCAGTTCCTCGGGATTGAATCGCGACCACAGGCCGGTCATGGCATCGCGGAACGTGGGCACGCCGGACTCGGCGGAAACGCCGGCTCCGGTCAGCACCATGATATTGCCGGCCCCGGCGATCAGGCGGCGCGAGGCTTCCAGTGCCTGCGCGTCAAGGTCCGCCGCCATGCTGTCAGCGCGGCAGGCGGCGCTGGCGCACCGCTTCATAGAGGCACACGCCACTGGCTACCGAGACGTTCAGGCTTTCCACGCCACCAGCCATCGGGATGCCGACCAGTTCGTCGCAGGTTTCGCGGGTGAGGCGGCGCATGCCCTCGCCTTCGGCGCCCATGACCAGAGCCATCGGGCCCTTGAGGTCGACGTCGTAGATCGTCTTCTCCGTGCCGTCCGCGGTGCCGATCACCCAGATGCCGCGCTCCTGCAGTTCGCGCAGGGTGCGCGCCAGGTTGGTGACAGTGATGTAGGGGACGGTTTCCGCCGCGCCGCTGGCCACCTTGGCCACCGTGGTATTCAGGCCCACGCTGCGGTCCTTGGGGGCGATCACGGCATGCGCGCCGGCGCCGTCGGCCACGCGCAGGCAGGCGCCCAGGTTGTGCGGATCGGTAACGCCGTCCAGCACCAGCAGCAAGGGCGTGCCCTCGATGCCATCCAGCAGTTCGTCGAGATTGAGGGCCAGCGCCACGTCTTCGGCGCGGGCGACCACGCCCTGGTGGCGGTCGGTGCCGGCCATGCCGCGCAGGCGCTCGGCATCCACCGGGTGCAGGCGAACGTTAAGGCTTTCGGCAAGACGGATGAAATCCTGCATGCGGCGGTCACGCCGCGCGGATTCTACGTAGACATCGGTGACGCCGGCGGCGTCCTGGCGCAGGCGCGCGGTGACGGCGTGAAAGCCGATCAGGAGTTTTTGTTTAGCCATGGCGGGATTGTACATTCCCGCCATGGCTTGGCCAGATGCCGGGGCCGCTTGGCGCTGCCCCGGCAACTACCCGCCATCAGCGCTTGCGCGACGCGCGGCTGCTCTTGCCGGCCGGCTTGGCGCCGGCCTTGTGGGTCGAGCCGAGGTGCTGCGGCTTGGGCTTGGCGGCGCGCTTGGCCGGTTTGCCGCCGGCCTTGGCGCCCTGACCCACATGCGGCTTGACCGGCGTCATGACGGCCTCGAACACCGATTGCTCTTCGATCACGCGATCCAGCGTTTCGTCGAACGATTCTTCCGGCTTGGAGCTGCCGCCCAGCAGGGCTGCCAGCTGGCGGCCTTTCTTGCGTGCGGGCACAGCGTGCGCGGCAGGCACCCTGGGCGCGGCCTCGTTGGTCGGGACGCGGGCGCGCAGGTTCTTGGCCGACGGCTCCTGCACCAGGCGGAAATCGATCTTGCGGGCATCGAGATCCACGCGCGAAACCTGCACGCGTACGCGGTCGGTCAGGCGGTAGCGGATGCCGGTACGCTCGCCACGCAGTTCATTGCGCGCCTCGTCGTACTGGAAGTAGTCGCTGCCCAGTTCGGTGACATGCACCAGGCCTTCCACATAGAGCTCATCGAGCTGCACGAAGATGCCGAACGAGGTGACGGAGCTGACGGTGCCCGAGTACTCGCTGCCGAGCTTGTCACGCATGAAGTAACACTTGAGCCAGGCTTCCACATCGCGCGAGGCTTCGTCGGCGCGGCGTTCATTGGCCGAGCAATGCAGGCCAAGCTCGTCCCAGATGGCTTCATTGCGCTTGGCGCGCGCTGCGGTCTGCTCTGCCTTGACCGCGGCATCCTTGGCTTGCAGGCGGCGCGCCTTCGGTGCGATCGCGGTGTTCAGCGCGGTACCCGGCGCAAATGCCGGTACGTACTTGGTGTGCGCCAGCACGGCCTTGATCGCGCGGTGCACCAGCAAATCCGGGTAGCGGCGGATCGGGCTGGTGAAGTGGGCATAGGCCTCGTAGGCCAGGCCGAAGTGGCCGATATTGTCGGGGCTATAGACCGCCTGCTGCATCGAGCGCAGCAGCATGGTCTGCAGCATGGGCGCATCGGGACGGCTCTTGATCTTGTCCATCACTTCGGCGTAATCGGCCGCCTGCGGCTTGTCGCCGCCAGCCAGCGAGAGACCGGCCGAGCGCAGGAACTCGCGCAGGTTCTTCAGCTTTTCCTCGCTCGGGCCGGCGTGGATCCGGTACAGCGCGGGATGCTTGAAGCGCTCGAGGAAATCGGCTGCGCACACGTTGGCGGTCAGCATGCATTCCTCGATCAGGCGGTGGGCATCGTTGCGGGTACGCGGCAGGATCTGCTCGATCTTGCCCTGCGCATTGCACACGATATACGTCTCGGTGGTGTCGAAGTCGATCGCGCCACGCTCGCGCCGCGCCTTCAGCAGGACCTGGAACAGCTCATACAGGTTCTGCAGGTGCGGCACCAGGTCGGCACGCTTGTGCGCCTCCGGCCCCTTGGTATTGGACAGCACCGACCAGACCTCGTTATAGGTCAGACGTGCCGCCGAATGCATCACGGCGGGATAGAACTGGTAGCCCTTGAGCTCGCCCTTCGCGGTAATCACCGCGTCGCACACCATGCACAGACGGTCGACTTGCGGGTTAAGCGAGCACAGCCCGTTGGAGATCTTCTCCGGCAGCATCGGGATCACGCGCCGCGGGAAATACACGGAGGTGGCGCGGTCCAGCGCATCGGCGTCCAGCGGCGTGCCCGGGCGCACGTAGTGCGACACATCGGCAATCGCCACCACCAGGCGCCAGCCCTTGGCGCGGCCGATCTTGACGGGCTCGCAGTAGACCGCATCGTCGAAGTCGCGCGCGTCTTCGCCGTCGATGGTCACCAGCGGCACGTCGCGCAGGTCGATGCGGTGTTCCAGGTCGGCTTCGCGCACCTCGTCGGGCAGCGCCAGGGCTTCCTTGGCGCAGGCGTCCGAGAAGGCATGCGGCACACCGTACTTGCGCACGGCGATCTCGATTTCCATGCCGGGATCGTCGAAGTCGCCCAGCACTTCGACCACGCGGCCCACCGGCTGGACGTAGCGATCGGGGTAGTCAATGATCTCCACGCTGACCACCTGGCCGACTTGCGCCTTGCCCTGGGCCTTGGGCGGGATCAGGATGTCCTGGCTGATGCGCTTGTCTTCGGGCGCCACCACCAGCACGCCGCCCTCGCTCAACAGGCGGCCGATCACGTAGCGGTTGGCACGCTCGAGGATCTCGACGATCTGCCCTTCGGGCCGGCCGCGCCGGTCGTAGCCGATCACGCGCACCTGGGCGCGGTCGTTGTGCATGGCCTTCTGCAGCTCGCGCTCCGGCAGGAAGATGTCGTCATCGCCATCATCGCGGATCAGGAAGCCGAAGCCGTCGCGGTGGCCTTGCACCCGGCCGACCACGAAGTTGGGCTGGTGGGCCAGTTCGTAGCGGCCCTTGCGGTTGAGTTCGATCTGCCCGTCGCGCTCCATGGCGGCGAGGCGTTTCTGGAAGCCGTCGTGTTCCTTGCGCGTGACGGCGAGCGCCTTGGCGATATCGCCAGCCGACAGTGGCGACCCGGACGTCCTCAGGACGCCAAGGATTTCTTCCCGACTAGGGATCGGATAGTTATTCTGATTCAATTTTTTCTAGAAATAATTTGACAAACGTTTTGCGGTCGCTATAATGAGCGCTTCGGTTGTTTCGACGCCCGCCCAGGTGGCGAAATTGGTAGACGCACTAGGTTCAGGTCCTAGCGGTGGCAACACTGTGGAGGTTCGAGTCCTCTCCTGGGCACCAGATCAAACGGAAAACCCGCAGCGCTTTCGAGCCTTGCGGGTTTTTTGTTTTCCGTCCTGTTCTCCGGCATCTGATCCGACAACTTGCTGCTCCCGATTCGATTTTTTCGATTTTCTTCGCGACCGCGCGACTGAATAAAAAGATAAGCACGGCGGCGGTTCCGGCCTGCGCTGCGCCGCCCTCGGGCGGCCCCCCCCCCTGGGGACTGCCGTTCACATGAACGGCAGCGCGCGGCCCGGATCACCCGCTGCCTGGCGCCGACTGCTGCGCTGCGGGTGAGTGTATCAGTTTCAGTGCCGATACCGGCATTCTTCCGCTGCCTGCGGGCCAGAATGTCGCGTTTTGCGCAGGTTTCCCGCGATTTTTCAATATGAACGCCACTGTCGCGGCACGCGGCCGGCCTGCCTCGCCACCCGCGCGCCGGCGACCCGCGGCTTGACAGCCGCCCGCATCTGTAACTATGATGGTTTCACATCGCGCTTCGGATTGCGCTCCCCCATGACCACCAGCAGCCGCTTCGCCGTCGCCGTCCATATCCTCACCTTGCTGGCCAGCGCCGACGCGCCGCTGCCGTCGTCGCTGATCGCCGGCAGCGTGGGCACCAACCCGGCGCTGATCCGGCGGCTGATCGGGCAACTGGCCGAAGCGGGGCTGGTGAGCACCGCGATGGGCAGCACCGGCGGCGCCTCGCTGGCGCGCGCGGCGGCGTCGATCACGCTGCTCGACGTGTTCCGCGCGGTGGAGTCGACCGCCCTGATCGCCCTGCACCACAGCGCGCCCAACCCGGCGTGCATGGTGGGCCGGGAAATCACCGGCGCGCTGAAGCACGCCGCCGACCGCGCGCAGGCGGCGATGGACGGCGCGCTGGCGGAGATCACCATCGCCGGCATGCTGGCGGACGTGGAGCGCGCCGCCGGGGAGCGCCGCAAGCGCTGATTTTTTTGCGCCGATATGTAACTGAACTGGTTTCATATCGGCGATTGGCGCCCGCGCCTTGCGCGGGCATGACTATGCTGTGAGACACACAGCGGTGCAGCAGTCCCGAGCCACAAACAGCAGGCAACCAAGCCAGGAGTTGAACATGAAGATCGCAATCATCGGCGCCACCGGCCGCGTCGGCACCCGCCTCGTCGACGAAGCGCTGCGCCGCGGCCACACCGTGACCGCCGTCGCGCGCCAGACCGGCAAGCTGCCGACGCAGCCGAACCTGACCACGCGCGACGCCGACGCGACTGACACCAGGGCGCTCGCTGCCGCCATCGCCGGCAGCGACGTGGCCATCAGCACGGTGCGCTTCGAACACACCAGGGCCGCGCAGATCGTCGGCGCGGTCAAGGCCGCGGGCGTGCCGCGCCTGCTGGTGGTGGGCGGCGCCGGCAGCCTCTACGTGGCGCCCGGCGTGCAACTGGTCGATACGCCGGGATTCCCCGACGCCTACAAGCCGGAGGCGCTGGCCGGGCGCGATTTCCTCGATGCCCTGCGCGCCGAGACCGCGCTCGACTGGACCTTCCTGTCGCCGGCCGCGCTGTTCGAGCCGGGCACGCGCACCGGCGCGTGGCGCACGGGCGGCGACACGCTGCTGTCCGACGCCGCGGGCAAGAGCTGGATCTCGATGGAGGACTACGCCATCGCCATGCTCGACGAGGTGGAAAAGCCGGCGCACACGCGCCAGCGCTATTCGGTGGCTTACTGAGCGATGCCTCGGGGCGGCGCGCTGCCGCCCCGCCCGCTCGCTTCTCAGCCGGCCGGCCGCGCGAGGTAGCTGCGCCGCGCCGGCTTGAGCACCGCGATGGCCAGCAGCGCGGTCGCGATGTCGAGCGTGATCGCCACGCCGAAGACCGGCATCCAGCTACCCAGCCGCTCGTGCATCAGCGCGGCCAGCGGGCCGCCGAAGATCGAGCCGATGCCCTGCGAGATGTACAGCCAGCCGTAGTTGGTGGTGGCGAAGCGCGTGCCGAAGGTATCGGTCAGCGTGGAGGGAAACAGCGAGAAGATCTCGCCCCAGCCCAGGAACACCACGCCCGACAGCAGCACGAACAGCACCGCGTTCTCGCGCGTCAGCAGCCACAGCGCCATCGCCACGCCTTCCAGCGCGAAGGCCAGGCACATGGTGTTCTCGCGTCCCCAGCGGTCGGAGACCCAGCCGAACAGCGGGCGCGTGAGCCCGTTGGTGAAGCGGTCGAGCGTCAGCGCCAGCGGCAGCGCCGCCATGCCGAGCACGGTGGCGCCGGTGACGCCGAAATCCTTGGCGAACGCCGCCATCTGCGACGTCACCATCAGGCCCGAGGTGGACATCATGGTCATCATGCCGAACAGCAGCCAGAACAGCGGCGTGCGCAGCATCTGGCGCGTCGGCACGTCGGCCACGGCGCGCGCGGCGCTGCCTTCCCGGCCGTGCGCCGGCGCCGCCGCCGCGTGCGCCGCGGGCGCGCGCAGCCCCTGCGAGGCGATGAAGCCGATCACCGCGAACAGCAGGCCGAACTGCCACAGCGTGGTTTCCAGCCCCTTGCCGGCCAGCGCCGAAGCGATCGGGAAGGTGGTGACGATCGCGCCCATGCCGTAGCCAGCCGCGACCATGCCCACGGCGAAGCCGCGGCGGTCCGGGAACCAGCGCACCATCTGGCCCACCACGCCGACGTAGACGATGCCGGTGCCCAGGCCGCCCACCACGCCGTAGCACAGGTAGAGCATGCCCAGGCTCTGCACCTGCGACGCCAGCACCCAGCTCAGCCCCGACAGCACCGTGCCGAGCGCGATCAGCCGGCGCGGCCCGAAGCGCTCGATCAGCGCGCCCTGGAACGGCGAGAAAAAGGTCTGCAGCACGATCAGCAGCGAGAAAGTGACCTGCAGCTCGGACAGCGGCACGCCGAGCTTGGTGGCGAGCGGCTTGGTAAACAGGGTCCAGACGTATTGCGGGCTGGAGATCGCCATCATGCACGCCACGCCCAGCGCGAGCTGGATCCAGCGCGTGCGCGCCAGTGGCAAGGCGGGCGCCAGGCCGAGTACTGCGTCATCTGCAACGGAACGCATCGAACCACTCCTTGAACGGACTTCGGGGAAAACCGGCGCGCGCGCAAGGCGCACCGCCGGTACGCAGGCCCCGGGACGGCCGGCGCGGCCGGCGCGCCGTGCGGCCGGGAGCCGCGAAAAAAACGGGCGGCGCCGCGGCGCGCGCCCCATGCCTTGCGCCGTGCCTACCAGCCGGCCACGCTGCCGTCGCTGCGCGGATCGGAGCCGCCTTCGTAGAGGCCGTTCGGGTGCAGCAGGATGGCGCCCGCGTGTCCCATCGTCTCGTCGTAAGGCCTGAGGATTTCCACGTCGTGGCCGAGCTGGCGCAGCGCGTCGCTGGTGGCGGCGGGAAAGCGCGCCTCGAGCTTCAGGGTGTCGCTGGTCTGGCCCCAGGTCCGGCCCAGCAGCCAGCGCGGCGCGTCGATGGCGGCCTGCGGGTTCATGCCGAAATGCGCGATGCGCGAGAACACCGCGCTCTGCGACTGCGGCTGGCCGTCGCCGCCCATGTTGCCGTAGACCAGCGTGCGGCCGTCGGCCAGGCGCGCCAGCGCCGGGTTGAGCGTGTGGAACGGCTTGCGTCCCGGCGCCAGCGGATTGCGCGCGGCGGGGTCGAGCGAGAAGCTGCAGCCGCGGTTCTGCCAGTTGACGCCCGAGGCCGGCAGCACCACGCCGCTGCCGAACTCGTGATAGATGCTCTGGATGAAGCTGACCGCCACGCCGTCGCCGTCGATCACGCCCATCCACACGGTGTCGGCGGGCCCCAGGCCATTGCCCCACGGCAGCGCGGCGTCCGGGCGGATGCGCGCCGCGGCCGTGTCCAGCCAGTCCGGCGTCAGCAGGTCGCGCGGATCGATGTCCATGTGGAGCGGATCGGTGATGTGGCGGTCGCGCACGCCGAAGGCCTGCTTGGTCGCCTCCACGCAGGCGTGGACGAAGGGCGCGCCGAGCGGGTCCATGCCGCTGTCCAGCAGGCGGTCGAGCTGGCCCAGGATCAGCAGCGAGACCAGGCCCTGCGTGGGCGGCGGCATGTTGTAGACGGTGCCGCGCGAATGCGCCAGCGCCAGCGGGGTCTTCCACACGGCGCGGTGCGCGCGCAGGTCGTCGAGCGTCAGCGGGCTGCCCACGGCGGCGAGGTCGCGCGCCATGCTGTGCGCGACCTCGCCCTGGTAGAAATCGTCCAGCCCGACGCGCGCGAGCTGTTCCAGCGTCGCGGCCAGGCGCGGCTGGCGGAAGCGGCTGCCGGTCGCCGGCACGCCCTCGGCAAGGAAGGTCTCGGCAAAACCCGCGATGCCGGCCAGCTCGGCCTGCTTGGCCGCCACGCAGGCCGACTGGCTTTGCGTGACGGGCACGCCGTCGCGCGCATAGGCGATGGCGTCGGCCAGCAGGCGCGACAGCGGCAGGCGCCCGCCCAGCGCTTCCTGCGACCACGCCCGCGCGGCGTTCCAGCCGGAGACGGTGCCGGCCACGGTGTTGGCCGCCAGGCCGCCGCGGAACGGGATCGTGGCCAGGCCGGCCTCGCGGTAGCGTTCGATGGTGGCCGCGCCGGCCGCCGCGCCGCAGGCCTCCAGGCCGCGCGGCGCTTCGCCGGGCCGGGCGATCAGCCAGAAGCTGTCGCCGCCGATGCTGTTCATGTGGGGATAGGCCACCGCAATGGTGGCCGCCGCGGCGATCATCGCCTCGACGGCATTGCCGCCTTCGCGCAATACCGCCAGCGCGCTCTGCGAAGCCAGCGCGTGCGGCGCGACGGCCATGCCGCGGCTGCCGCGGATCGGATTCAGGTGAGAACTCATCGTGTCCTGCAATTTATGTATACATAAACGGATTCGCAGGAGACGTTGCAACATGCGTGCCACGGCGGACAGAACGCAGGCCCGGATGCACAAACATGGCGCGAGCGCGGCCATGGCGCGGCCCGCAAAGCGTCAGCGGGCGCGCCAAGGCCGCGTGGCGGGCGTGTTGGGAGAGGTCCAGGGGAAGGTGCCGGGCGGCGGGCCCGGGCGTGGCCGCCGTCCGGCGACCGGCAAGGAAAGCCCTGCGTCAGCCGAAGCGCCTGCGCCGCGGCGGTGCGCCCGGCGGCACCGGCAGCACAAGGCTGGTGCGGATCCGCTCGAGGCGCTCGGTGGTCAGGCGGCTCACTTCGGTGCGGCCGTCCTCGATATGCGAGGCCAGCAGCGCGACGGCGCGCGCGCTGTCGCGCGCGGCCACGGCATCGAGAATGCCGGCGTGCTCGTCATAGGTCAGTTCGACGCGATCGCCGTAGGCGAAGTCCAGCCGGCGGATGATGCGGATGCGGTCGGTCACCTGCTGGTGAACCGCGGCGGCCTCCGGGTTGCCGGCCGCGTGCATCAGCGCGAGGTGGAAACCCTCGTCGAGCCGCGCCACCTCGTTGCCGTCGGCCAGGCGCTGCGCGCGCGGCACGCGCCAGATGGCGTCCTGCCGCGCCAGGCTGGCGAGGTCGACGTGGCGCGCGGCGGGCTGCTGGCACAGCCGCGTCACCGCGTGGGTTTCCAGCACGGTGCGCAGTTCGTAGAGCGCTTCGAAGCGGCCCAGGTCGAGCGGCACCACTTCCCAGCCGTTGCGGTAGTGGCCGCGCACCAGGCCGTCGCCCTGCAGACGCTGCAGCGCCTCGCGCACGGGCGTGCGCGAGATGCCGAGCCGCTCGGCGACGTCGTTCTCGGTGAAGCGGTCGCCGGGCAGCAGGCGGAAGGCGAAGATGTCGTCGCGCAGGCTGTGATAGGCAGCCTGCGAGCGCGAGGCCCGCGTGGCGACGCCGCCCTGCCCGCTCATGTGCGCGCGCCCCGCGGATCAGGCCTGCGGGCCGCCGTCGGCCGCGCGCTTGCCGCGCTTGAGCCAGGCCGCGAGGTTGTGCGGACGCAGCGTGTCGTACTCTTCGAACGGCTGGTGAATCCAGGGATTGGTCGGCAGGAAGGTCACGTGGTAATCCGGCTTGACCTTGGAGCACGCCTTGTACCAGAGCACCGCGGAGCGGACTTCCGTCACCGCCGGATAGCGCTCCTTCAGGTGGCGGCCCACGCGCTCGAGCGTGACGCCGGAATCCACCAGGTCGTCGACCAGCAGGATCTTGCCCGACAGCTCGCCGCGGGTCATCGTGATGTACTGCGCGATGTCGAGCTCGCCCTGCTGCGTGCCGGCCGCCTCGCGGTAGCTGCTGGTGGCGAGGATGGCCAGCGGCACGTCGAAGATGCGCGACATCTGGTCGCCCACGCGCAGGCCGCCGCGCGCCAGGCACAGGATCTTGTCGAACTGCCAGCCCGATTCGTGGACGTTCAGTGACAGGCGTGCGATCAGGCTGTGGTAGTCATCCCAGGAAATCCACAGGTTCTCGTCGTCGTTCGATGGCAGGTTCATGGTTCTTGTCGCCTATTCCGGCGCTTCGGCTTGTGGTCTGTCGACCGGGAATGCTTCGGCCCGCTTGCGCGGGCCGATTTGCTATTGTGCTGCGGACGCCTTGCCGGCGCCATGCCATGCGCGCCCTCGCGGGCGCCCGGCGTCACGCCACGTACGGGTGGCGCAGCAGGATGGTTTCGTCGCGGTCCGGGCCGGTCGAGATCATGTCGATCGGGATGCCGACCACTTCCTCGATGCGCTTGAGGTAGACGCGCGCCTGCTCGGGCAGCGCGTCCCAGGCCTTCACGCCGAAGGTGGACTCGTTCCAGCCCGGGAATTCCTCGTACACCGGCACGCAGCGCGCCACCGCATCCGAGCCGCGCGGCAGGATGTCGACGGTCTTGCCGTCGAGCTGGTAGCCCACGCACAGCTTGATGGTCTCGAGGCCGTCGAGCACGTCGAGCTTGGTCATGCACAGGCCCGACACGCCGTTGATCTGCACCGAGCGCTTGAGCGCGGCGGCGTCGAGCCAGCCGGTGCGGCGCGGACGGCCCGTGACCGAGCCGAATTCCTTGCCGACGTTGGCCAGGCGCACGCCGACCGCGTCCTGGCGGGCGGGGTTGTCGTTGTCGTACAGCTCGCTGGGGAACGGGCCCGAACCCACGCGGGTGCAGTAGGCCTTGGTGATGCCCAGGATGTAGTTCAGGCGGCCCGGGCCGACGCCGGCGCCGGCGGCGGCCGCGCCGGCCACGCAGTTGCTCGAGGTGACGAACGGATAGGTGCCGTGGTCGACGTCGAGCAGCGTGCCTTGCGCGCCTTCGAACATCAGGTTGTCGCCGGCGGCGTTGACCGCGTACAGCTCGGCGGACACGTCGGCCACCATCGGCGCCAGGCGCGGCGCGTAGGCCAGCATTTCGTCCAGGGTCTGCTGGAAGTCCACCGCTTCGGCGCCCAGGTACTGGGTCAGCATGAAGTTGTGCAGGTCCAGGTTCTCGCGCAGGCGCTCGGCGAAGGTCTTGGGATCGAACAGGTCCTGCACGCGCAGCGCGCGGCGGGCCACCTTGTCTTCGTAGGCCGGGCCGATGCCGCGGCCGGTGGTGCCGATCTTGCCGGCGCCGCGGCGCGCTTCGCGCGCCTTGTCGATGGCGATGTGGTACGGCAGGATCAGCGTGGTCGCTTCGGAGATGCGCAGGCGGTTCTGCACCTGCAGGCCGGCGCCTTCCAGCTCCTCGATCTCGCGGAACAGCGCCTCGGGCGACAGCACCACGCCGTTGCCGATGTAGCAGACCGTGCCGGCGCGCATGATGCCCGAGGGAATCAGCCGCAGGATGGTCTTCTTGCCGCCGATGATGAGGGTGTGGCCCGCATTGTGGCCACCCTGGAACCGCACCACGCCCTTTGCATGATCGGTAAGCCAATCGACGATTTTCCCTTTGCCTTCGTCACCCCACTGGGTGCCGATCACGACGACATTGCGTCCCTGGCTTACTGCAGAAGCGGACATGTTGATTTGGTCAGAAGGTTAAAAACGTATTTTACTCTCGTTGCCGGACAACACCCCGTTTTTGGGGAGCCGGCCAGCAACGGGACGAAAGCGGGCGCGGCAGGCGCCGCGGCGCTGCCGGCCCATGCGCGCGAGCCGCGCGGAAAAAGGGCGCCTACGCCCCGGCGCCGCGCGGCACCACCACCCAGCCGCCGTCCTGGCGCACCAGCTGGCGGTCGCAGTTGAATTCGTCGAGCTGGTGCGTGTGGCCCGGCAGCGACTGGATCACGATCTCGCCGTCGGCGCGCAGCGCGGCGATCGCGGCGCGCAGCTCGGGATCCGCATCCCACGGCGCGAAGATGGCGAAAGCCCGCACTTCCAGCGGCGACAGCGCGGCAACCTCGCGCAGATCGAGCGAGAAGCCGGTGGCCGGCCGCGCGCGGCCGAAGGCTTCGCCGACCTTGTCGTAGCGCCCGCCGCGGGCCACGTAGTTAGGCAGGCCGGCGACGTAGGCGGTAAACATCACGCCGCTGTGGTAGTGGTAGCCGCGCAGGTCGGACAGGTCGATGTTGACGCTCGCCCCGCTCACCGCGGTCGCCAGCGCGGCCAGCTCGTCGAGCGCGCGCGCGATGGCCGGGCTGGCCGGCAGCGTGGCGCGGGCACGCTCCAGCACGTCCACCCCGCCGTACAGCGTGGGCAGCGCCAGCAGCGCCTCGCGCTCGGCCTGCGGCATGCCTTCGGTCAGCTCGCGCAGCGCCGGCACGTCCTTGGTCTCGAGCGCGGCGAACAGCGCGTCCTCGATCTTGCGGCTCGACGGCAGGCCGTCGAGCAGCGCCTCCAGGATGCCCGCGTGGCACAGGTCCAGGCGCACGTCGGTCAGCCCCGCGACCTGCAGCGCGGCCAGCATCAGCGACTGGATCTCGACGTCGGCCTCGAGGCCGGCGTGGCCGTAGATCTCGGCGCCGACCTGGATCGGTTCGCGCGTGGCGCGAAAGCCCGCCGGGCGCGCGTGCAGCACGTTGCCGGCGTAGCACAGGCGGGTCACGCCGGAGCGGTTGAGCAGGTGCGCGTCGATGCGGGCGACCTGGGGCGTGATGTCGGCGCGCAGGCCCAGCGTGCGGCCGGAGAGCTGGTCGACCAGCTTGAGCGTGCGCAGGTCGAGGTCATGGCCGGTGCCGGTCAGCAGGGACTCGAGGTATTCCAGCATCGGCGGCATGACGAGCTCGTAGCCGTAGGTGCGGAACAGGTCCAGCATGCGGCGGCGCAGCTCTTCGATCTTGCGGGCCTCCGACGGCAGCACGTCGGCGATGTTTTCAGGCAGAAGCCAGTGGTTGGACATGGTCAATCTCTTCACGTCGGTTGCCGGGCATCCGCGGGATGCCCGTTGAATTGGGTTCGCGCCGGCCGCGGGCGGACCGGCAGCACCGCGCCGCCGTCACCCGGCGCGCCCGCCGTGCGGCGGCCGAGGCGCCCGGCCGGCGCGCGCATCGCGCCGCCCCAGCCGGACAAAACCCCGGCAAGCCGGGGTTTTGTCCTGGCGCCCGGCGGCCGTGGCCGCCGGGCGTGGCGCTTGGTGGCGCTCAGCGGCGTCCCGCCGCGGGCGCCGGCGCCGGGGCCGGCGCGCCGTTCGGCGAGCGCATGTAGCGGAAGAAGTCCGAGTTGGGCTCCAGCACCAGCACGTCGCGCTTGTCGCGGAAGGTATTGCGGTAGGCCTCCATGCTGCGCCAGAACTGCGCGAACTGCGGATCGCGGCCGAACGCGTCGGCGTAGATCTGCGAAGCCTGGGCATCGCCGTCGCCCTTGATCTTCTGCGCGTCGCGGTAGGCTTCGGCCAGCACCACCTCGCGCTGGCGGTCGGCGTCGGCGCGGATCTTCTCGCCCTCGGCCGCGCCGGTGGAGCGCAGCTCGTTGGCCACGCGCTTGCGCTCGGCCTCCATGCGGCGGTACACCGATTCGCTGATCGCGGGCAGCAGGTCCACGCGCTTGAGGCGCACGTCGATGATCTCCACGCCGACCGACTGCGCGTAGTCGGCCATCGCCGAGCGGATGTTCTGCATGACCTTGTCGCGCTCGCCGGCGACCACGTCGGCCACCGTGCGCTTGCCGAATTCCTCGCGGGCGACGGAATCGATGCGCTGGGTCATGCGGTCCTGCGCGCTGCGGATGTTGCCGTTGAAGGCGACGAAGAACTTGCGCGGATCGGTGATGCGCCACTTGACGAACCAGTCCACCACCATGCTCTTCTTCTCGGCGGTCAGGAAGCGCTCGGACGCGGCCACGTCGATGGTCAGCAGGCGGCGGTCCATGAAGACCACGTTCTGCAGCGGCGGCGGCAGCTTGAAGTGCAGGCCGGGCTCGCGCACCACCTGCTTGATCTCGCCGAAGGCGAACACCACCGCGTACTGGCGCTGGTCCACCACGTACACCATCGAGGAGCCAATCGCCAGCACGATGAAGAGGCCGATGACAATCGAAATCAGTCGGTTCATGTCAGGGCTCCTCAGCGCGAATCGCGGTCACGGTTGCGCAGCAGCTCGCGCGACCGGTTGTCGCCGCCGGCGTCGGGCGCCGGCGCGGGAGCGCTGCCGGCGGCGGGCGCCTGCGCGGCGCCGGCGGCCGGCGTGCCGGACTGCGCCTGCGACATCAGCTTATCCAGCGGCAGGTAGAGGAGATTGTTGCCCTGGCGCGAGTCCACCAGCACCTTGGTCGAATTCGTATAGATCTGCTGCATGGTTTCAATGTAGAGGCGGTCGCGCGTGACCTGCGGCGCCTTGGCATATTGCGCCTGGACCTGCTGGAAGCGCGCGGCGTCGCCCTCGGCCTGGTTGACCACGCGCGACTTGTAGGCCAGCGCCTCCTCGTTCAGGCGCGCGGCGGTGCCCTTGGCGCGCGGGATCACGTCGTTGGCGTAGGCCTGGCCTTCGCTGATGGCGCGCTCGCGGTCCTGGCTGGCCTTGTTGACGTCGTCGAAGGCGGCCTGCACCTGTTCGGGCGGCTGCACGCTCTGCACGTTGACCGAGATCACGCGGATGCCGGTCTTGTAGGCCGAGAGGATGGACTGGATCGACTTGGCGAGGTTCTGCGCGATCTGCTCGCGGTTCTCGTACAGCACTGCATCCATCTTGTTGCGGCCGACGATCTCGCGCACCGAGGTCTCGGCGGCCTGCGTCACCAGCTCTTCGTCGCCGCCGCGGTCGGTCTTGTTGTAGAACAGGAATTCCTGGGCGTCCTGGATGTCGTACTGCACCGTGAAGCGGACGTCGATGATGTTCTCGTCCTGCGTCAGCATCGACGCGTCCTTCAGGTTGCTGTCCTTGATCGAGGTCGAGCGGCCCACTTCCACCGAGCGCACGCTCGACAGGTTGACGATCTCGGCCGACTGGATCGGGTACGGCAGGCGCCAGTTGATGCCGGGGCCGGTGGTGTACTTGAACTTGCCGAACTGCAGGATCACCGCGGTCTGGCCTTCCTGCACCATGAAGAAGCCGCTGGCCAGCCAGATACCGATGGCGGCGATCACCACCACGCCGGCGCCCACGCCCGAGCCCTTGCCCGGCGTGCGCGCGCCGCCGCCAAAACCCTGGTTGCCGCCGCCACCGTTGTCCTTGCGGCCGAGCAGGCCGTTCAGGCGGCGGTTGAAGTCGCGCCACAGCTCGTCCAGGTCGGGCGGGCCGTCCTGGGGCGGCCGCTGCTGCTGCTGGCGGTTGTTGTCCTTGTCCTTATCCTTGTCTTCATCATCGCCCCGACCCCAACGTGGATCGTTCAACGACAGGATCGCGCGCAAACGCTGCCACGCCGACCGCGACGGGGCGCCGCCGAAGGCATGACTCGATTCAGGATTCCGGGGAAACTGGGGCATGAAGTGCACGGGTCCGGGATAGTTGGAACAGAGGGATTCTAACAGTCATCGACGCCACATTTGCCTATTTGGGGCAATCTGGCACCGATTTCCGCCGAACCGGCTTACAGCGTGTCGGGTTCTTCCGAAGCAGCGTCATCGCCGCCGTCCTGGCCATCGTCTCCGCCGACACCCCGGTCATCGTCCGTGGCGTCGTCGTGGGCATCGTCCACGCGACCGTGCCCGTCGGCGAAGCGCGGGTCGAGCGGCGCCGGCCCTGGCGGCCGCTCGGCCAGCCAGCGCGCCGCTTCCACCACCGCCTCGCGCAGCGCGTCCAGGCCGATGCCGTCGCGCGCGCTGACGAACACGCGCACCGGCACGCCTTCTTCGTTGCGCTCCACGCGCGGGCCCTGCTCCAGCAGCTCCGGCGCGGCGTCGATCTTGTTCATCACGACGATCTGCGGGATGTCGTCGGCATTGATTTCGGCCAGCACGCGGTTGACCTGCTCGACCTGCTCGTGGCGCACCGGGCTGGAGGCGTCCACCACGTGCAGCAGCAAATCGGCGTGCACGGTTTCCTCCAGCGTGGCGCGGAACGCGGCCACCAGTTGCGTGGGCAGGTCGCGGATGAAGCCGACCGTGTCGGACAGCACCACGTTGCCCAGGCCTTCCAGGTAGAGCCGGCGCGAGGTGGTGTCGAGCGTGGCGAACAGCTGGTCGGCGGCGTAGGCGCGCGCCTTGGTCAGCGCGTTGAACAGCGTCGACTTGCCGGCGTTGGTATAGCCGACCAGCGAGATGCTCAGCGTGTCGTTGCGCGCCCGCGCGCGGCGCTGGGTGCTGTGCTGGCGCTGCAGCCGGGACAGGTCCGACTTCAGGCGCTTGGCGCGCTCGTCCAGCAGGCGGCGGTCGAGCTCGAGCTGGCGCTCGCCCGGGCCGCCGCGCATGCCGATCCCGCCCTTCTGCCGCTCCAGGTGGCTCCATGCGCGGACCAGCCGCGAGGCCTGGTACTGGACCTGGGCCAGCTCGACCTGCACCTTGCCGACGTGGCTCTGCGCACGCTGGCCGAAGATGTCCAGGATCAGGCCGGTGCGGTCGATCACGTGGCGCTTGAGGAAACGCTCGAGGTTGCGCTGCTGGGCCGGGCTCAGCGTGTGGTTGAACACCACCACGTCCGCGTCGAGCGCATCGGCGGCCTCCTTGAGTTCCTCCGCCTTGCCCGAGCCGATGAACAGCGCCGGGTCCGGGCGCGAGCGCCGGCCAGTCAGCATGTGCACCGGCGTCGAGCCGGCGGTGGACGTCAGCAGCGCCAGCTCGCTCAGGCTTTCCTGGAAGTCGTGCTTGCCGAAATCGACGCCGACGAGGATGGCGCGGGAGGACTCGGAATTGGAGGTAGCTCTAGATTGCAAACGGGAGGATCGCGAAACGCGAAAAGGAAAACGATGGAAACCGGCCGGGGGCGTGGCGGGTGCCGCAAGGCAAGGGCCCTGTCCCGGTTGGCGCGCGGCGGCGGAGATGGTCCGCGGCGGCATGCACCAGGGTAAGGCATCGTGCGCGGCATAACCATATGCATGCCCGCGGTGCGACCGGATGGCCGGTGTCGTTGCTGGCGTCGCGCCGGGATTTCAGGCCCCGGCGCGGCACCGGTTCGCGGTGGCCTTGCCGCAATGGCGGCGGGCCAGCCGTGAACATGGGAATAACGGTAAAGGATCAGCCCTCGGCCGTATCGTCCACGCGGAAATTCACGGCGCGCGCGGGCACGACGGTGGAAATCGCATGCTTGTAAACCATCTGCGTCACGGTGTTGCGCAACAGGACGACGTACTGGTCGAACGACTCGATATTGCCTTGCAGCTTGATGCCATTGACGAGGTAGATTGAAACCGGCACGTGCTCTTTGCGCAGCGCGTTCAGGAACGGGTCTTGTAGCAATTGCCCTTTGTTGCTCATGGCACACTCCAAAATTATAGATTTAGTGATGGATGATGGGGACGTTCATCCCCGATTCAAGTCGAGCGGCGCAAACCGCGCCAAAAAAAGATCAAAAACGGTACCAAGCCAGCATCGTCTCGCGGGGAACCCCCCGCTACCGAGAATTTAGCCTCAGTTCCAAACGAACGCAAACGAAACTTGCCCGCCAGGCTGCCCCGCTGCCCGACTCAATCCTTCGAGTCCGCATACGGGTTTTTGTTCGTGCGAAATTCGATGCGCAGCGGCGTGCCCTTGAGCTTGAAGGCCGTGCGGAAGCGATTTTCGAGATAGCGCCGGTAGCTGTCCGCGATGCCCGACAATGAATTGCCGTGCACCACGATGATCGGCGGATTGGAGCCACCCTGGTGCGCGTAGCGCAGCTTGGGGCGGGTCGCGCCGACGCGGCGCGGCTGCTGGAACTCCACCGCTTCCTGCAGGATCCGCGTGAGCTGCGGCGTCGGCAGCTTGACCATCGCCGCGGCGTAGGCTTCGTCCACCGAGCGCAGCAGCGCGCCGATGCCGGTGCGCTCGCGCGCCGACACGAAGTGGAAGTTGGCGAAGTCGAGGAACTGCAGCTTGCGCTCGAGGTCGTGCTTGATGCGGTCGCGCGCATGGCCGTCGAGGCCGTCCCACTTGTTCACGCCGACCACCAGCGCGCGGCCCGATTCCACGATGAAGCCGGCGATGTGCGCGTCCTGCTCGGAAACGTCCTGCTGGGCGTCGAGCAGCAGCACCACCACGTTGGCGTCGGCGATGGACTGCAGCGTCTTGACCACCGAGAATTTCTCGATCGCCTCGAACACCTTGCCGCGCTTGCGCAGGCCGGCGGTGTCGATCAGCGTGTAGGGCTTGCCGCCGCGCTCGAACTCCACGTAGATGGCGTCGCGCGTGGTGCCGGGCATGTCGAACGCGATCACGCGCTCTTCGCCGATCAGCGTGTTGACCAGCGTGGACTTGCCCACGTTGGGGCGGCCCACGATGGCGATCTTGACGCCGCGCTGCGCGTGCTCGTCTTCCTCGGCCAGCTCCGGGCGCTCCTTGACCGCCAGCTCCAGCGCCTCGTCGACCAGCTCGCGCACGCCGTCGCCGTGCGTGGAGGAGATGGCATAGGGGTCGCCCATGCCGAGCTCGTAGAACTCCGCCGCCACGGTGGTGTACTTCATGCCCTCGGCCTTGTTCACGGCCAGCATGACGCGGCGCCCGGTCTTGCGCAGGTAGTCCGCGATCACGCGGTCCTGCGGCGCCAGCCCGAGGCGGCCGTCGACGAGGAAGATCACCACGTCGGCCTCGACCACCGCCTGGCGGGTCTGCTTGGCCATCTCGGCGACGATGCCGTCCTTGGCCACCGGCTCGAAGCCGCCGGTGTCGATGGCGATGAACGGGCGCTCGCCGATGCGGCCCTCGCCGTAGTGGCGGTCGCGCGTGAGCCCCGGCAGGTCGGCGACGAGGGCGTCGCGCGAGCGGGTCATGCGGTTGAATAGCGTCGACTTGCCCACATTGGGACGGCCGACCAGAGCGATAACTGGTTTCATGCAATAAACGGAAATGGGGGCCGGCAGATGCCGCCCCCCAGGAACTCCGGAGTGATGTGGGTCCGACGGCCGGGCGCCGCGCGCCTGGCCACGTTTCCTGTCGGGCAACCGGGCTGGCCTTGCCACCCGGCCTCGTTCACCTGCACGATCCGCCGGATCATGCTACCGGATCGGCGCGGCCCGTGCCGACAGGTGCACGGGCGCGCCCTCATCGTCGCGGCGCCTCAGTCCGGCACGAAGCCGTAGAGGTTGCCGTCGCGCGTCTGCACCACCATCGACGCGCCCGCCACCACCGGCGCGGCGGTGATCTCGCTGCCGTCGGTCTTCAGGCGGGCCAGGAACTGGCCGTCCTCGCGCGAAAGAAAATGCACGTAGCCTTCATAGTCGCCCATCACCACCGAGCGGCCCAGCGCCAGCGGCGCGCCCAGGCGGCGGTACAGCAACTGGTCGTTCTTCCAGCGCTCGTTGCCGTTCTGGCGGTCGAACGCATGCACCACCGAGCGCTCGTCGCTGGCGTACAGCGAGGTGTCGTCCTGCGTCGGGCCGGTCGGCGACGAGAAATCCTTGCCCCACTGGGGCTGGCCGTTGGCCAGTTCCAGGCACGCCACGCGACCCTGGAAGGTGGTGGCGCAGACCTGGCGGCCGTTGACCGCCGGCTGGCCGGTGACGTCGTTCAGGCGCTCGATCTCGGACACGCCCTTCGGGTAGGACACCGTGCTTTCCCAGCGCAGCACGCCGTTGCCCGGCGCCAGCACGCCGAGCTTGCCACCCGGGAAGCCCATCACGATGCCGTCGCCGGCGAACGTCATGCCCATCGCCGCGCGCAGGTTCAGCGGCGTCTGCGAGCGCTGGTAGATCCAGCGGCGCTCGCCGGTCTGCGCGTCCAGGCCCAGCACGCGGGTGTCGGTGGTGCGCACCACCACCAGGCCGTTGCCGACCAGCGGCGCGGACAGGACCTCGCCGTTGACCTGCTTCTTCCAGATCTGCTTGCCGCTGTTGTCGAAGGCGAACACGGCGCCCTTCTCGCCCGCCACCGCCGTCACCGAGCCGTCGCTGCCGGGGCCGCTGGTGAGGTCGATGTCGGTGCGGGCCTCCCACAGCGTGCGGCCGGTGGTGCCGTCGAAGGCCATCACCTTGCCGCCATTGGAGGACGCGTAGACCGTGCCGCCGGCCACGGCCGGCTGCAGCGTGTACGGGCCGCTCTTGCCGACGCTGGCGCGCCAGGCCTGGCGCACCGACAGGGTCTGGGTGATCGGCTTGAGATCGACCGGCGTGCGCTTGTCACTCTTGCTGAACAGCGAGCAGCCGCCAAGGGTGGCGGCACAAGCGGCGGCCACCACCAGGGCGCGGACGAAATTGCCGTGTTGCTGGTTCTTGGCCGTGCCGGGAAACGATGACGTCATGGGGTTCCGATCCTGAATTGGGTTGAAACGCAAAACCGCGGACCCGCCCGCCCCCGGGCGGCGGGTCCGCGCGCCGGCGCGCCGGAAAGCGCCGCCCTCAGGCGGTGCCCAGCGCGTCGAGCTTGAACTGGATGATCTGGCGCATGGCCGCGTCGTTGGCACTGAGCTTGTCGAGCGCCAGCCGGTACGCCGTGCGCGCGTCGGCGCGCTTGTCCTGCGCGGCCAGCAGGTCGCCGCGGCGGTCGGCATACAAGGCCGCGAACGATGCCGGCGGCTCGTCCTTGAGCAGCGCCAGGCCCTGGTCGTAGGCCTTTTCGTCGAGCAGCACGCCGGCCAGGCGCACGCGCGCGAGGTGGGCGTATTCGCTGTCGCCGTGGTCGATCGCCCACTGCAGCTGGGTCTTGGCGCCGGCCAGGTCGCCCGCATCGTACAGCACCTTGGCCGCCATCAGCGCGGACATCGGGCCGTAGGCGGTCTTGCCGAACTTCTGCTCGAGGTCGCCGGCGGCGCGCTTGACGCGCTCCGCGTCGCGGCCTTCGGCGGCCTTGATGACCTGCTCGTACAGCAGCGCGGCCTCGCCCGACTGCTTGCGCTGCCAGTAATTCCAGCCGCTCCAGGCGGCAAAGGCCAGCAGGCCGGCGATCAGCACCCACGTCACGGCATTGCCGTACTGGCGCCACCAGGCCTTGAGGCTCTCAAGCTGTTCCTGTTCTTCTAGATCGTAAGCCATGTCGAGGGATCCACCCGCGTGTGTTGGTATGAGCGGGGCCGCGCCGCGGCCCCTGGTCGTGCTGTCCGGCGGCCCTATTCGCTCGCGCCCACCATCGCGTCGATGATGTGGTCGACCAGCGCCTGCGCCGGCACCGTGATCTGCGCGCCGGCGTCTCCCGGTCCGCCCTGCGCGCCCTGGCGCAGATCCTTGACCTGAGCCGTGCCGGCCGCCACTTCGTCGTCGCCAATGATAACGGCATAGGCCGCGCCGCTGGCATCGGCGCGCTTCATCTGCGACTTGAAGCTGCCGCTCTTGCCGTCCGGCGTGGCGTGCAGCAGCACGTCGAGGCCGGCGTCGCGCAGGCGCTCGGCGGCGATCATGGCCTGCTCGGCGGCCGCCTCGCCCTGGTGCACCAGGTAGACGTCGCAGCCCTCGGCCTCGGGCACCAGGCCTTCCTCGCGGATCAGCTCGATGATGCGCTCGATGCCCATCGCCCAGCCGCAGGCCGGCGCCGGCTTGCCGCCCATCTGCGCGATCAGCGGGTCGTAGCGCCCACCGCCGGCGATGGTGCCCTGCGCGCCGAGCTTGTCGGTGATCCACTCGAACACGGTCAGGTTGTAATAGTCCAGCCCGCGCACCAGGCGCGGGTTGATCTTGAACGGGATGTTGTTGGCCTTGAGCAGGCGCTGCACGCCCTCGAAGTGGGCCAGCGACTCCTCGCCCAGGAAGTCGATCAGCTTGGGCGCGTTGGCCGCCATCTCCTGCAGCGCCGGGTTCTTGGTGTCGAGCACGCGCAGCGGGTTGGTGTAGAGGCGGCGCTTGCTGTCCTCGTCGAGGATGTCCTGGAAGCCTTCCAGGTACTTGATCAGCTCCTCGCGGTGCGCGGCGCGCTCATGCGCCTGGCCCAGCGAGTTCAGCTCCAGCCGCACCCCGACCAGGCCCAGGTCGTCCCACAGGCGCTGGCACATCAGGATGATCTCGGCGTCCACGTCCGGGCCGGCGAAGCCGAGCGCCTCGGCGCCCAGCTGGTGGAACTGGCGGTAGCGGCCGCGCTGCGGGCGCTCGTGGCGGAACATCGGGCCGGTGTACCACAGGCGCTTGGGGCCGTCGTACAGCAGGTTGTGCTCGATGGTGGCGCGCACCGCGGCGGCCGTGCCCTCGGGGCGCAGCGTGAGCTGCTCGCCGTTGAGCGAATCGGTGAAGGAATACATTTCCTTCTCGACGATGTCGGTCACTTCGCCGATGCCGCGCACGAACAGTTGCGTGTGCTCGACGATCGGCGTGCGGACCTGCTGGTAGCCGTAGGCGCGCAGCATGGCGCGCGCGGCGTTCTCGAAATGCTCCCACAGCGGCGCGTCGGCGGGCAGCATGTCGTTCATGCCCTTGACGCCCTGCAGGGCCTTGGCGGCCTTGGCCTTGTTATCGGCCTTGCTGTCGGCTTTGTTGTCAGCCCGGCCTTCGCCGGCCGCCGGATTCACGGGTTGATTCATCTTCTGTTGTCTTTCCCTGTGTCGCCCTGTCCGCAACGGATCAGGCCGCCACCTCATTGCCTGCGCGCCCGGCGTTGCTGCCATAGTGGGTGCGCACGTAGTCGTCGACGATCGCCTGGAACTCCTCGGCGATGCGCTCGCCGCGCAAGGTCTTGACCTTGACGCCGTCGACGAACACCGGCGCCGCCGGCGATTCGCCCGAGCCCGGCAGCGAGATGCCGATGTTGGCGTGCTTGCTTTCGCCCGGGCCGTTCACGATGCAGCCCATCACGGCCACGTCCATTTCTTCCACGCCGGGGTATTCGGTCTTCCACACCGGCATCTGCTCGCGCAGGTAGCCCTGGATGCTGGCCGCCAGTTCCTGGAACGTCGTGCTGGTGGTGCGCCCGCAACCCGGGCACGCGATCACCATCGGGGTGAAGTTGCGCAGGCCCATCGTCTGCAGGATTTCCTGCCCCACGTAGACTTCCTTCTCGCGCGGCGCGCCCGGTTCCGGCGTCAGCGAGATGCGGATGGTGTCGCCGATGCCTTCCTGCAGCAGCACCGACAGCGCCGCGGTGGAGGCGACGATGCCCTTGCTGCCCATGCCGGCCTCGGTCAGGCCCAGGTGCAGCGCGTAGTCGCAGCGCCTGGCCAGCTCGCGGTACACCGCGATCAGCTCCTGCACCTGCGAGACCTTGCACGACAGGATGATCTGGTCGCCCGACAGGCCGATCTCCTCGGCCTTCTTCGCCGACTCGATGGCCGAGGTGATCAGCGCCTCGACCATCACGTTCTGCGCCGGCCACGGCCGCGCGCGCTGCGCGTTCTCGTCCATGATGCGCGCCAGCAGCGACTGGTCCAGGCTGCCCCAGTTCACGCCGATGCGCACCGGCTTGCCGTAGCGGATGGCCATCTCGATCATCTGCGCGAACTGCGTGTCGCGCTTGGCGCCCTGCCCCACGTTGCCGGGATTGATGCGGTACTTCGACAGCGCCGCGGCGCACTCGGGATAGTCCTGCAGCAGCTTGTGGCCGTTGTAGTGGAAGTCGCCCACCAGCGGCACGTCGACGCCCATGCGGTCGAGCTGCTCGCGCACGGCGGGCACCGCGGCCGCGGCCTCGGGCGTGTTGACCGTGATGCGCACGATCTCGGAGCCGGCGCGCGCCAGCTCCTTGATCTGGATCGCGGTGCCGATGGCGTCCACCGTGTCGGTGTTGGTCATCGACTGCACGCGCACGGGCGCGCCGCCGCCGATGGTGACCACGTTGTCGCCCCACACCACGCGCGCCTGGCGCGTCTTGCGGCGGGGTAGCGGGCCGGGCAGTACCGGCATGGAGTCCTGTTGATTCATAGCATTACCACCTTCATCTTGCCTGGCCCCGCGTCTTGCGCGAGGCCGGGAGAAACGGCATTCAGGGCAGCGTCAGGCGCGCCACGTTGTTACGGTTCGAGGCCGCCAGATCGACCGGCGTGCCGTTGCGGGTCAGCGATTCGACACCCTTCACGTTGCCGATCACGACCTTGTAGGGAGGCGTGCCGCCGCCGCTCAGGTCCTCGCCGGCGCGCGCGGTGCCGCCGAGGACGACCTTGCCGCTGCGGTCGCGGATCTCGTACCAGGTCTCGGCGGCGAAGCGGATGCGCAGCTCGCCGCCGCCCGCGGCGGCCGACGCCGCGGGTGCCACCGGTGCGACGGGCGCCGCGGCCACCGCCGGCGCCGGGCTCGCGGCGACGGGCGCGGCAGGCGTCGGCGTCACCGGCGCTGCGGGCGCGGCAGGCGTCTCGGCAACCACCGGGCCGCTGGCCGGCAGCGCCTCGGACGGCGCGGGCGCGTCCGAGGCCGCCATCACCGGCGGCAGCGCCGCCGTGACGGTGCCGGGCTCGCCGCCCGGCTGCGCCGTGGCTTCCACGGCCGGCGGCGCGCTCAGGCCTTCCTTGCGCGCCTCGAGCCATTGCTTGAAATGATCCAGCCCGAACAGGGCGCCGCCGCCGATCAGGGCCACCACCAGGGCCAGCCAGATCCAGCGCCCGCCCGAGCTGCTGGAGCCGAAGCGGTTGCGGTCGTCGAAACTCTCGTTGAGGCCGCCTTCGCGGCGCATGCCGATTTCCACCACCGGCACCGCCTGCGCGTGGAAGCGCGCGAGCAGCGCGTCGATGTCGATATGGAGCATGCGGGCATAGGCGCGCATCACGCCCTTGGCGAAGGTCACGTCCGGCAGCGCGGCAACGTCGCCCTGCTCGATCGCGGCCAGCTTGTGCGCCGCCACCTTCAGCCGCGCGCTGACGTCTTCCAGCGAAAAACGCTGGTCCTTGCGCGCCTGCGCCAGGCGCTCGCCAATCTCGCGCGCCACCGCCTCGCGGCCGGCGTCGGCGGCCACGCCGCCCACGTGCCCGGTCGCCGCAGTCTGGCTTTCGGCGCGCTCTTGCTCACTCATCCCATGCTCCTTGTTCGTATGCGGTCAACTCACGCGAGTCGGGGAAACGGCTGCGCAACTGGCCCACCAGGGCATTCTGCGTCGCGGCGTCGCCCTGGCGGCGGGCAATGCGCGCGCCCAGCCAGAGGGATTGCGCGCTGACGAAACTGCTGTTGTTGACCCGCGCGGCGTACTCCTTGGCCCGCGCGTAGTCGCCGCGCTGGTAATAAAGCAGCGCGAGGTTGCTGTTCGCTTCCGGGTTGTTGCGGTCGTAGCGCAGCGCGCCGAACAGGCTCTTCTCCGCGGCTTCGCCGTCGCCGTTGCGCAACTGGCAGGCGCCCAGGCTGGTCAGCGGCTTGGCCGGGCCGCTCGCCGACGGCGCCGAGACCGCGCGCTCCAGGTAAGGCACCGCTTCCCGGTAACGGCCGTTCAGGCACAGGAACCAGCCGTAGTTGTTGAGCACGTCGCCGTCGTCGGGGCGCATCGACAGCGCGCTGCGGAAGCTGTCCTCGGCCAGCGCGCGCTCGTTCATGTTCATGTAGACCAGCGCGCGGATATGGTACGCGTCGACCAGGGTCGGGTCGATGGCGATGGCCTGCTTGGCCTCGTCCAGCGCCACGCTGTACTGCCCCGCCGACAGGTAGCTGGTGGCCAGCTGCAGGCGGATGGTGGCGCGCCGCGTGCGATCGGTCTGGTCAGACGCGGTCTGCAGGTCCGGCTTCGCCGGGGGCGGTAGCTGGCAGGCGGACAGCATCACCAGCCCGGTCAGGACTGCGACTATCAGACGCGTCATGCAGGGCGAGCCTCCCGCGGCTGGCCGGCGCCCGGCGCGCTCGCCACCGGCGCGGCGACGATCGGCGTGATCTTGCCGAACTTGCCGCGCTCGGCCAGCCGGGTGCGGTCCTTGACCTCGCCGGCAAGCTGGCCGCAGGCCGCGTCGATGTCGTCGCCGCGCGTCTTGCGGATGGTGGTGACGATGCCGGCGTCCATCAGGACCTGGGCAAAGCGGCGGATCTGCTCGTTGTTCGAGCGCTTGAGACCCGATTCCGGGAACGGGTTGAACGGGATCAGGTTGAACTTGCATGGCACGTCGGCCACCAGCTTCAGCAGTTCCCGCGCATGCTCGACGCCGTCGTTGACGCCGTCCAGCATGCAGTATTCGAAGGTGATGAAATCGCGCGGCGCGAACTCGAGGTAGCGGCGGCAGGCCGCCATCAGTTCCGCCAGCGGGTACTTCTTGTTGAGCGGCACCAGCATGTCGCGCAGCGGATCGTTCGATGCGTGCAGCGATACCGCCAGTGCGACCGGCAGGTCTTTCGAGAGCCGGTCCATCATCGGCACCACGCCGGAGGTGGACAGCGTCACGCGCCGGCGCGACAGCCCGTAGGCGTTGTCGTCCAGCATCAGGCGCATGGCCGGGACCACCTGGTCGTAGTTCAGCAGCGGCTCGCCCATGCCCATCATCACCACGTTGGAGATGACGCGGTCGTCCTTGGGGCCGCGGCCGAGCTGGGTGCGCATGGCGAACTCGGCCATCCACAACTGGCCGATGATCTCGCCGGTGGTCAGGTTGCGCGAGAAACCCTGCTTGCCGGTCGAGCAGAAACGGCAGTTGACGGCGCAGCCGGCCTGCGAGGACACGCACAGCGTGCCGCGCGTCTCCTCGGGGATGTACACCGTCTCCACCGCGTCGCCGGCGCCGACGTCGAGCAGCCACTTGCGCGTGCCGTCGGCCGACAGGTGGTCGGTGATGACGGCCGGCGAGCGGATCTCGGCGCGCGTGGCGAGCTTTTCGCGCAGCGACTTGGCGAGATCCGACATGGCGTCGAAGCGGCTGGCGCCGAACTGGTGGATCCAGCGCTGCAACTGCCGCGCACGAAACGGCTTCTCGCCGAGCTCGCCGCAATAGGCGGTGAGCGCGTCCGCATCCAGATCGAGCAGGTTGACGAGAGGGTTCATGACGGCAGTATCGACTTCAGAAGCAGTCTAGTCTTGTGAAATAGACCAGACAATCAGCGGCTGTAAACGTTCATGCCGGGGAAGAAGAAGGCGATTTCGACGGCAGCCGTTTCCGCCGCGTCCGAGCCGTGCACGGCGTTGGCGTCGATGCTGTCGGCGAAGTCGGCGCGGATGGTGCCCTTGTCGGCCTTCTTCGGGTCGGTGGCGCCCATCAGGTCGCGGTTGGTCAGGATGGCGTTTTCGCCTTCCAGGGCCTGGATCATGACCGGGCCGGAAACCATGAAGTCCACCAGGTCCTTGAAGAACGGGCGGGCCTTGTGCACGGCGTAGAACTGCTCGGCTTCGCCGCGCGACAGGTGAACCATCTTGGCAGCCACGATCTTCAGGCCGGCGGCCTCGAAGCGAGCGTAGATCTGACCGATGACGTTCTTGGCCACGGCATCCGGCTTGATAATGGACAGGGTGCGTTCGATCGCCATAAAAACTCCGAAAAATGAAGGGGTTACAATTGGAATAAACGTGCAATTCTAGCACGAGACAGTTATGGTTTCGAGAACGACTCCGCTGCCGGCGCACTGCCCCCGGCCACCGGCGACGCCACCCGTCTCACGTGACCATCGCGCCACTTTATTTCTGTTCGGCGTGGAGGGAACGCCTGTCGCGGCCGATAATCGAATGAACGTTGGCCACGCGCGAGGCGAGATTACACCTTGATGACAAAGTGGCGATTACGTTTCACAAGCCCTTGCAATTCGCCCGGTGCGATGCCACATTGGCGTTGTGCCCGTCCGGGTCAGCCCGGCGCCTCACCGTTTTGAAACAGGAGTCACCATGGACAACAAGCTGAACACCTACAGTTTCGGCAGCGGCACCGCAACCAGCGACGTTGTGGTCCGCAATCGGGTAATGCGCAACACCTACTGGCTGCTCGCCATCTCGATGATCCCCACCGTGCTCGGCGCGTGGATCGGCGTGACCAGCGGCTTCAGCCTGATGCGGGGCAGCCCCGGCCTGTCGCTGATCCTGTTCCTGGGCATCGCGTTCGGCTTCTTCTTCGCCATCGAGAAGACCAAGAACAGCAGCATGGGCGTGGTCCTGCTGCTGGCCTTCACGTTCTTCATGGGCCTGATGCTGTCGCGCCTGATCGGCTCCGTGCTGCAGTTTTCCAACGGACCGGCGCTGATCATGTATGCCTTCGGCGGCACCGCGGCGGTATTCGGCGCGATGGCGACCGTCGCCACGGTCAGCAAGCGCGACTTCTCCGGCCTGAGCAAATTCCTGTTCGTCGGCGTGATCCTGCTGATCCTGGCCAGCGTCGCCAACATCTGGCTGCAACTGCCGTCGCTGATGATCACCGTGTCGGTGATCGCCATCGGCATCTTCTCGGCCTACATCCTGTTCGACGTGCAGCGCGTGCTGAATGGCGGCGAGACGAACTACATCACGGCCACGCTGGCGATTTACCTGGATGTGTATAACGTGTTTGCCAACCTGTTGGCGCTGTTGGGGATCTTTGGCGGCAATCGCGATTGAGGTGGGCGGCCGGGCCGCCCTGTCCCTCCCCTCCTGAAACGAAAAAGCCAGCGCAATCCGTGCTGGCTTTTTCTTAGCGGCTCTTTTTCTTAACGGCTGAACGTCAAAGTCAACATCAAAGTCAAAGGCTTTCGCTCCCCCGGAGCGACCTACTTTCTTTTCCCCGAAAAGAAAGTAGGCAAAGAAAGCGGGCTGCCTGGCCGGCAGGGGCAGAAACGTTGGGGTTTCTGGTGTTGCTGGTTTCGTCGTGGGGTCTGTGGTTCTGCTGGCATCCTGCCGTTACCGGTTCGGCTGGCCACGATCTGGCTGGCGGTATGGGTTGCGGGGTCAGACCTATGATGGCGGGCGGACTGCTGGTTCGGACATCTGCCGTTACCGGTTTTGGCGGTCACGGCATAGCACCGGCACTGGTTTCGTGGTGGGCGTGGTGGACCCAGCGCGGGTGTGCTGGGTTGCTTTGAATCGGATTGCCTGGGAGTGTCAGTATTTTTGTGTTTAGGGCTGTTAAGGATCTGAGGGCGATGAAGCCCTGCAGGTCCAATCTTTCGTCCTAGCGATACGGCTTGGTGAAGCGCTCCTCGTAAATCATCGCGAACTGGT
>Ga0255338_1001486_pt1 | contig 43962 bp, 36 predicted proteins | sample MeOH1_35cm_T4_19_FD_203715 | JGI IMG/M metagenome (GOLD analysis project Ga0255338, IMG submission 203715) | Sandy soil microbial communities from University of British Columbia, Vancouver, Canada - MeOH1_35cm_T4_195 | ecosystem: Engineered > Artificial ecosystem > Sand microcosm > Unclassified ... | reverse complement strand
CTTTGGCGGATGCCTTGCTTCGTGTCGTTGTAGTAGGTCACGCCATGATGGCAATCGCGATAGTTCTCGAGCGTCACGAAACGGTGGTCATCGATGCGATAGATGACTTGAGGCGGGACGTCATAATCGATGACGGGCGGCCTACCCTTCTTGTAGGGATCATAGGTACAGCCGAGAATCAGGCAGGCCAAAGCCAGTGACAACAGGGGATAGCGCATCAAAACTCTCTCCGTTTGATTCGTTCGGCCTGAGCGCGACTGACCTCATCGGCCACGGTCTCGCCGTCGATGAGGGCTGGCACTGCAGGCGGCGCCAGATCTCCTGTAATGAAGTAGGCATCGCGTAGCGAGGTCCAGTCGGCTTCCTGCATCAGTTGTGTCCAGAACCGGACATCCTTGAATGCGTTGCAGAAGCCGATGGGCAAGTCATAGGCGACCACCCGCTTCATGAATTCGGCGTGTCCGGGCAAGGAGCTGTGATCGGTCGGTTCGGGCTGGTGCTGTTCGATGCGCTTCCGCATTTCGTCCGCCGTTTCGATCCGGTGGTTCGGTCGACCATCGTGGTAGATGTCCGGTTCGTCGTGATACGCCTCGGGCTGGTAGATCGACGCGAGATAGGGGTAGGTCTCATCCCGATACTTGCCCTTGTCGGGATCGAATTCCCCCCAATCTCGGGCCAGGTGCTTTGGGTCGTCGAAGTAGGTCATCTCCTCCGCCGTCAGCGGCCTCGCCACGGCCTCCGCATTGACCATCACCATCTGATTCTTGTTCGGCACCGCCCACAGCTTCATCATGCCGCCCAGCACGCCGCGATTGCCGTCCCAGAAATCGTCCGGCTTGACCCCAGGGGGTGGGTCGGCAATCGGCGGCAGTGAGCCGAACTTCTTCTCGCCCGGCGCATCGCCACAAGGCGTGCCGCGGGCGAGCATCCGCTGCTTAACCGTGTCGCCAAGCTCTTCCAGTAGCGCGTGGCTTACCCCTTGCCATCCGATGCTCTGCAAGGCGGTGCAGCCCATCACCCGATCGTGCGGGCTGAAGTACACGTACAGGCGCCCGTGGTTATCCCGTTCGGGGACCCCGAAATGATTCGCAAGATCGGGGCGCCAGAAGTTCATGTCCTCGGTGGCGCCTACTTGCAGCCGCATGATTTGCGCGTCGGTGAGCGCGCGCTTGTCCTGCCTGATGCGGTTGGCGATGTTGCGGAAGGTATTGATGCGCGCGCGCTCGGTGGGCCGCTCACTGCCGCAGGTCAGGGCGTCCGTGATCTTGTCGTCTAGGGCGAATGGCGAGTTCATGACCATCAGCGCATCCGGTGCGCGTGTTTCGCACAGCGCAGTGGCCGCCATCGCGATCATCGTTCCCTGGCTGTGTGAGCAAACCGTGACGGTATCGTCGGGCGAATGCCGGCGAATTCTGTCGATGAGTCTCGCCAGTCGTTGCGCAGCATGGGCGTAGTAGGTGCGGGGCGGCGCATCCTGTAGCTGGCGCTCCGTTTCGGTATTGAGCGCCTGCATGTCGACACCGAGAACGTGGCGACGGAATCCCGCATCGCTCCAGAGTTGTTGGAGGTTGTTGGTGCCGTTCTGGAATGGACCGCCGCCCCAATACCAGGGGCCGCTCTGATTGGTGCATTGGGGGGCACTGTAGTCAGTGCCTTTGATATTCCGAAGCGGAATCGTGTACATCCCTTCCTTGCCATCCTGGGCGCGATAGCCCCAATAGAAGCGAAGTACGGGAGAGTTTCCTGGTGTGTGAATTGCCCGGGGCGACTCTGCTTCACCGGGCTGTCCGCCAAGGTACTCACTTGGCACCAGATCTGTACGATTCAACCGCTGATTCAACCCCTCACACAACGCCGCCTCCGCCGCGTCGTACCACTCCCCTTCCGAATTCACCCCATGCACGAAGATGATCACCCCCGGCAGGTGCGGAGGAATCTGCGCCTCGGCCCGTACTTCGAAGCTCTCCGGGGTGAGGTAAGACTCCCAGTACGGCTGCCCATGCGCGTCAAGCTGCATGGGGACAATGCGTGTTGCCGTTCGAGGTTTGCCGCCAGCCGGTCCTTCATCCGGCTGCGGTGCGGGTTGCGGTGACGTTGCTGTGGTGTTCATCGGGTCAGGGCTCATGGCAGGATGGAATGCAGGTACGTTTTCCGGTCGAAGTCGCGAAGCACGACTTCCGCATCGGAGAGATCGGATGGCGACAGCGCGCCGGACAGATAGCGGTCCCTCAACGTGGCAGCGTCCTGCGTGGACGCCATCGATGCCGCCAGCACGCAGTTGAGGTTCACCGCACATTCGATGCCCGCATCGCGGTACAAGTCGAGGACGTCGGCGTAGCAGGCCTGCGGTGCGTCGGCCCCCAGACGCTCCCGTAGCAAGCAGCGCAACGTGGACAACATCGGCGCCCTGCCGCGTATGGTGATGGCGGCGTTGACATCGGCCAGCGCGCCGGCAAAGTCCTGCCGCACCGCGCGCAAGGCGAAACGCGTCAGCAAGGACGGCACGTGTGTCGTATCCTCGCGCAAAGCACTGTCCAGCAAGGCTTCCGCTCTGGCGTACCGGTTCACTTCGCTGCTGGTCATCAGTGATAGCGCTTCGTCCCGCAGTGCTTGCGGGTTTATGTCGTGGTGGCTGCCGCAGCCATGCATGGCAATGCTCAGTGATATCCAGACCAAAATCAGGCGTCCTCGCATGGGCAGACTACTATTTCGATTCTTCGGTCGCGCTCCCGTCGCACGGGGGTAACAGCGTCATCCCCTGCGCGGCCTCCTCCCTCGCCACGGTGGTTTCGCCTGCCGCGTTGGTCAGCCCCTCGATTTCGCGGCCATTCGCGAGTCGGATCTTGTATCGCTGCCCGGCAAGCGCCCGCCCGGTCAACTGGTCGGTCAGGATGAATCGTTCATCATTGCGGCTGACCATTTGCCCGAACCTGGGCAGTGGCAATGACAGCGAGCCAGGATCGAACTTCATCACTTCGATGAGCTTCAGGATGAGGTTGCCGGCGCCGCCGATTTCGACGTCATCGCCGTGCACCTTGATGTAGGCGCTGCCGCCGCCGCTGATGACCACGCCGTTGGCCGCGTTGGCGGTCAGCGTCCCGTCGGCGCTGGTGAGCTTCATATCCTTGTCGGACACAAGCTCCATCGCATCGGACTGGGCCTGGATCGAGACCTTGCCGCGTGCGGCAAGGAGCTTGATGCCGAGCTTGTGGGCAAAGAGCGACAGCACGCCGCTTGCCGCGACCGCCACGTTTGCGAGGGCGCTGAGGTTGAAGCCGGCCGAGGTTGCGATACTGACGTCCTTTCCGGCCGCGATCTCGATACGCTCCGGCGTGACGGCCGCAATGCCCGCAGGCGCGGACAGGACCATCACGGCTTCCTTCAGTTCGGCCATGCTTTCCTTGAGCCACCGGTTTTCCGCGCGCAGGTCGGCGATCTCGGCGTTGGCGAGGCGCGCGGCATTTGCCAAGTCTTCAGCCTGGGCGAGTGCTAGCTGGAGTTGGCCGAGTGCCGCCCGCATGTCCAATTGCTGGCCGTTCGCCTTTGGCTGGTCATCGGCGGTGATGAACAGCCCCTTTCCTCCCCGTATCGCCCCCCGACCGGACGTTCTGAGTTCGAACCCTTCCCCCCGCCGCTTCCACTTCCCATCCACCATATGGCCGAGCGTCAGCTGCGATTTGCCTGAATGCTCGGTGGACAGCTTGACGTGCTCCTGTCCCTCCCAGTCCTCGAACTCAAGCTTGTTGTCGCTCTGCGTGCGGATAACGTTGCGAGACAGCCAGCGGTCCTGATTAGTAATCAGATCCGTCTGGCGGCTGTTATGGTGGACGTGGGCGATATACGGCTTATTCGGATTCCCATCCCGAAACGCGATAGCCGCTTCGGTGCCGTCGATCAGCGGAAAGTGAAAGCCCGTCTGAAAGGCCCCGGCGAATGGCTTGGCCAGCCGCAGCGGCACGCATTCCCCACCGCCGGGCCAGTCTTCGAAATCGAAGTCAAAACGGACGGTGTAATAACCCTGCTGGGTCAGGTAGGCGTAGGGATACTGGCTCGGGGAGGTAATGCGCGCGCTGAGCGTGCCCTGAATCTTCGGCCAGTTGGCTTCATCCAGCGGTAGCCGGAAACGTCGATCTGAAGGGATCGATTTGAAGGTATTGCGATACGCGGCATCGCGCGCGCCGGTGTGGATGACCTCGGTGATGACCTGCCCATTCGGCGCATCGGCCAGCGCAAGATCCATCCGCAGAATCCGCGCCGGACGCAGTTCCAGCACATTGCTCTCGCCCTCATAGACCACCTGCCCGGCCACCGCTGCCTCATGCCGAAGCTGGGCCTCCCATTTGGCGCCTTCGAAATCCAGATGATGGGTGCCGAAGACATAAGCCTGGCCGTAGGTGGTCTTGTCCTTCCGCGCGACATTGGCTTCGCCCTTCAGCGGCTCCCAGGCCAGATCGGGGTTGTAGTCCGCTACGAGGAACGATCGGGGGATCGTTTTCGCAATAGTACGAAGGCCGAAGACCGCTTCGATACCCGCCTCAAGCCCGGCCGTCTCCCGATATGGCACCCGCAGTTCGGGCTGATAGAGGTAATGGTCGATGTCATCCCCAAACACCACCATTTCGCCGAACTTGCCGGGCAGGAAATAGGAATACAGCCCTTCCTGCTCCATCAGCAGGCGGATGTAATCCCAATCGGACATCTGATACTGGAAGCGAAGCTTGTGCTGGGGATATTGGCGTCGAAGCCGGAAGGAAAACTGATGCCCGACCAGTTCATGCCGCCGCAGGATCGCCTCGATAATCTGCGGCGCGGTCTTTTGCTGGTAGATGCGGGTGGAGCGGGTGAGCCGAAGCCGGGCGACCAGCGGTTCCACCACCATCTCGTAGGCGTGGAAGTCCTGTGTTTGTGCCGTCTTGGAGAAGCGGGTGATGCAGCCGGCAAAGGTGCGCGGCTCGGCCTCATCGGTGGGGGCGATCAGGAACGTGGCCGGCTTTCCGAGGTAGTCGGCACGGTCCAGTTCAACCGGATGCGTCAGGTGGACGATGACCTCGTAGGGCTCGCCCAATCGCTCCACCGCCTCGAACGACACCACCGACAACCCTGCCGCGGTTGTCGCGCCGGGAACTCTCAGGAAGTACGACTGCCGCGCCATGGTTCTCGCTCCGTTGCCCGCGCAGCCCGGAAAAGCTGCGTATGGGCCATGCTAGAAGCGTCGAACTGGGCACCACAATCGTACTAGTTCGAAAAATCGCTGTCGAAGCGCATCTACGCGGCGTCAGCCATCGGCAATCTCAACTCCGCCCGCACCCCCCTGCCCTGCACGCCTTCGCGCAGCACCACGGTGCCGCCGAAGCGTGCGGCCATCTCCCGCGAGATGGCGAGGCCGAGCCCCGATCCTGGCTCAGTGTTTTCCACCCGTCGATAGAAGCGCGCGAACACCTTCTCGCGTTCGGCTTCGGGAATGCCGGGGCCGTCGTCCTCCACCGCCAGCAGCGCGTCGCTGCCCACGCGTGCGGCGGATAGCGTGATGCGGCTGCCGCGCCCCGAGTACTGGATCGCGTTGTGCACCAGGTTGGCCAGTGCCTCGCGCAGTAACGCGGCGTCGGCGCGCACCGGCAGGGTCAGGCCCGCCGGCCGTTCCCAGCCGAAGTCCTGCTGCTTGCCGCGCGCCAGCGGCAGGTAGTCGAGCGCCACCTGTTCCGCCACGGTCACCGCGTCGATCTCGGCCACGAATTCGGCCGGCCCGCCGCCCTCGCGCACTGGCTGCCGAGCACGCGCCAGCGCCAGTAGCTGGTTCGTCAGCCGCGCGGCTTGCTCCAGTTGCGTGACGATGCCGCCCACCGCTTCGCCAGCCGCCTCGCGCCCGGCCTCGCTGTGGCGGGCCGCCAGCTGCCGCTGGGCGAACTCGGCCTGCGTCTTGAGGATGGCCAGCGGCGTGCGCAGCTGGTGCGCGGCATCGGCGATGAACTGCGCCTGCGACTGCGCCATGGCCTCGGAGCGCGAGACGTGCAGGTTCACCGCGTCTACCAGCGGGCGCACCTCCACCGGCACGCGGTCGAATTCGAGCGGCGTCAGGTCTTCGGGCGACCGCGCGCGCACATCGTCGCGCACGCGTTGCAGCGGCCGCAGCACATAGGTCACGCCGCCTACGAGAATCAGGGCCGACAGCACGATCAGCGCCAGGTCGCGCAGCAGCGCGCTGCGCCAGACATTGGCGATCAGCGCCGAACGCGGTTCGGCGGTCTCGGCCACCTGGATGATCACGCGGATGCGCGCGTCGGGCCGGTAGACCGGTCGCGCCATCGCGGCAATGCGCACCGGCTCGCCGCGATAGGTGGCGTCGTAGAAGCGGGTCTGGTTGTTGACGAGGGTGCCGGTTGGCAGCGGCAGGTCGTCGTAGCCGGTCACGGTCTCGACGCGCCCTGCCCGCTCCATCGACACCCGGTAGAACACGTGCGTCTGCGCGGCGGTCTCGAACATCTCCATTGCGGCGTCCGGCAGCGTCAGCTGCACGCTCTCGCCGGCCATGCCGATGGCGTTGTCGATGGTGCGCACGGAGCCGTACAGCGAGCGGTCGTAGGCGGTATTGGCGGCGTGGCGCAGCGTGCCGTAGGTGAACCAGGAATCGACCGCCATCATCAGCGCCAGCGCCGGCACGAGCAGGATCAGCAGCTGGCGGCGCAGGCTGCCGCGCAGCCAGGGCCGCGCCGGCGTTGGCGTGCGCGGGCGGCGGCGCTTCATGTCAGGCCTCGGCCTCGGGTTCCAGCAGATAGCCGAAGCCGCGCAGCGTGACGATGGTCACGCCATGGCCGGTCAGCTTCTTGCGCAGGCGGTAGACCAGCACCTCGATGGCGTCCGGACTCACGTCGGCATCGAGCGAAAAGACCTTGTCGAGCAGTTGCGCCTTGGTCAGCGGCTGGCCGCTGCGGGCCAGCAGTGCACCGAGCAGCGTGGATTCGCGCGGCGTGAGCGCCAGCGGGGCGCCGCCGAGCGTGAAGCTGCGCGTCTCGCCATCGAATACCAGCGTGCCGCATTGCAGGCGGGGATGGGCGCGGCCGCGGCTGCGGCGGATCAGCGCGAGGATGCGCGCCTCCAGTTCGGCGATGGCGAACGGCTTGGGCAGGTAATCGTCGGCGCCAAGGTTCAGGCCGCGCACGCGTTCGTCGAGGGTGTCCTGGGCGGTCAGGATCAGCACCGGCGTGCGGTCGTCGCGGCCGCGCATGGCCTTGAGCACGGCCAGGCCGTCCTTGCCGGGCAGGCGCAGGTCGAGCACCACGGCGTCGTATTCCTCGGCCATCAGCCGGGCTTCGGCCTGCAGGCCGTCCGCCACGTGCTCGATGACGAAGCCGCCCTGCTCCAGCGCGCGGGCCACCCAGCGGGCCAGTTCCACCTCATCTTCTACCAGCAGGATACGCATGCCGGACCTCCTCCGCCGGATCGGGAATCGAGGGCGCGGGCGCGTCCCGAGGGCGCCTATAATACCTCCGCCCTGCCCGCCGGTGTCGGCGGCCTGTCCCTCATCGCCCTCCGTTCCGCCTTGCCGAATCGCGTCCTGACATCGTCCCTGCCGACGCCATCCTCCGCGCCCGCGTCGCCCGCATCGCCGGTGCGCCGGCACCTGCTGCGCGCGGGGGCCGCGCTGGCCGCCCTGCCCGCGCTGGCCCACGCCGCGCCGCGCGTGCCGGCCGGCTATCCGCCCGAGTACGCCGGCATCATCGAACGGGCCCAGCGGGAGGGCGCGGTGGCGGTCTACGCGTCCACGGATCTTGAGGTGGTGCAGCCGCTGATCGCGGCCTTCGAAGCGCGTTATCCCGGCGTGCGCGTGCGCTACGCGGACCTGAACACGGTGGAGCTGAACGATCGCTTCCTGGCCGAGAGTGCGGCGCTGGGCACTACGCGCGCGCCGCGCGACGCGGCCTTTGCCGATGTGCTGTGGAGCACGGCGATGGACCTCCAGATCAAGCTCGTCAACGATGGCTATGCCCAGCGCTACAACTCGCCCGAGCGCGCCGGCCTGCCAAGCTGGGCGGTCTGGCGTGACGAGGCCTGGGGCACGACCTTCGAGCCGGCCGTGATCGTCTACAACCGCAAGCATTTCGATGGCGCGCACGTGCCCGGCAGCCGCAGCGGGCTGGCGCGGCTGCTGCAGGAGCGCGGGCCGCAGTGGCGCGGGCGCATCGTGACCTATGACGTGGAGCGTTCGGGCGTGGGCTACCTGCTGGCGCAGCAGGATGCGCGCATGGGCAGCGAGTTCTGGTATCTGGCGCAGGCGCTGGGCCGCGCCGGCGTGAAGCTGTCGGCCTCGACGGCGGACATGATCGAAGGCATCGCCAGCGGGGAACTGGTGCTGGGCTACAACCTGCTGGGGTCGTACGCGCTGTCGCTGATGGAGCGCGGCGCCAGCATCGGGGTGATCGCGCCGCGCGACTACACGCTGGTGATGTCCCGCGTGGCGTTCATCGCCCGGCAGGCGCCGCGGCCCAACGCGGCGCGGCTGTGGCTGGACTTCGTGCTGTCGCGCGAGGGGCAGGCGCAGCTCGGCAAGTCCACTTCCCAGCTTTATACGATCCGCACCGATACCGACAGCGCCTACACGGCCCAGACGCTGGCGGAGCGGCTGGGCTATGCGCTCAAGCCGATCAGCGTGGGCCCCGGCCTGCTGGCCGCGCAGGACGCCCTGCGCAAGCGGGCGTTCCTGGCGCGCTGGCGCGAGGCGCTGCGGGGATAGCGCTGGGGCGTGGGCTCAGTCCGCCAGGGCCTGCGGGGTGGACGACGCGCAGAGCGTGGCCATCTCGGCGTCGATCGGCGCCATCGGGCGCGGCACGTAGCCGCGCCGGAGTGCGGTGGAGAAGCGCAGCATGTCGATCATGGCGTCGGCCAGCCGCTCGGCTTCGTTGTTGAGTTCGAAATCCTCGGGCGAGAACAGCCAGTGCGCCAGCACGCCGCCAATCGCCGCGTGGAAGGCATTCACGGCCAGCGGGATGTCGAGGTCCGCCGGCAACTGGCCGCATTCCACAGCCATGCGCAGGTGCTCGTGCATCTTGACCAGCCCTTCCTTGTGGGACTGGCGCTGGCGTTCGAAGATCGCGCCGTTGTCCTGCACCATCTCGCACTTGTGGAAGATGATCTCGAACACGCGGCGCCACTGCGGGTTCACCACGGTCTGCTTGAACACGAAGGCGCAGATGTCGCGGATGCTGTTGAGCGGATCTTCGCGCAGCGCCCGCCGCTCGGGGGCGATCAGCGCCTCCACGGGCAGGTTCACGCGGTCGCACATGGCCGCGAAGACATCGCTCTTGTTCTTGAAGTGCCAATAGATGGCGCCGCGCGTGACGCCGGCAGCCTCGGCAATATCGGCAAGTGACGGGCGCGCCACGCCACGGGCGTGGAACACCGCCTCGGCGGCATCCAGGATCCGGTTGCGGGTTTCCTGCGCTTCTTCCTTGGTACGTCTGACCATTTCCTCTTTCCTGCCAGCGGACGCTTAGCCGCCCAGGTCTCCGTTGTGCCACATAATTGTGACGACATCCTCTCATTATTCATGGCGACACCGCCAATCAGCGGGGCGCATCCTAACCTGCCCGCAATATTCGTGCTCACTGTTGACGCAAATCGTCAAGATCGCCTCAAAAGGGCCGCGCTTCTAAGTGTTGTAAAAGGCGCTGTTTGCGGGTGGGACTTAACATACATGCTTGAATGTATATATACTACGCGCTTGCTCGATCGCCGGCCAGCCCAAGATCCAGTGACGCCCTGCACGCAAAGTGACGTCGCGGCCGGTGCCCCGGGCTCCAACCTGCCAGTTGTACCGCACCAACGCCGTTAGCCATGCGCCCCCTCAAGGGGGCCGGCTTGCGGTGCGTATTGCGTTTTTCCCGCACTCGCCACCACAGGAGGCGCGCCCGTCCGGTGGTCACATGCGGCCAGTGCGGCAGATCTCAAACATCATCATGGGGTTATCGATGAGGAAGTCCCAACGTATCCATTGCGTTGCCGCCGCCGTGGCGGTCCTGGCGTTGTCTGCCTGCGGCCAGAAGGCTCCGCAGGGCGGCGCCATGCCGCCGGCGGAAGTGGGTGTGGTTACCGTCACACCGTCCGCCGTTGCCGTCATCAATGAATTGCCGGGCCGCCTGGAAGGCGTGCGGACCGCCGAAGTGCGCGCCCGCGTGGAAGGCATCGTGCTGTCCCGCAACTACACCGAAGGCGGCGAAGTGAAGGCTGGCCAGGTGCTGTTCCGCATCGATCCGGCCCCGTACCAGGCGCAACTGGCGTCCGCCAAGGCGCAACTGGAACGGGCCGAGGCCAATGCCGTCTCCGCCCGCCAGAAGGCCGAGCGCTACAAGCCGCTGGTGGCCGCCAACGCGGTCAGCAAGCAGGAGTTCGACGATGCCGTGGCCGCTGCCGGCCAGGCCAACGCCGACATCGCCGCTGCCAAGGCTGCCGTGACCACGGCCCAGATCAACCTGGGCTACACCACGGTCACTGCGCCGATCTCCGGCCGCGTGGGCCGCGCGCTGGTCACCGAAGGCGCGCTGGTCGGCAAGGGCGAAGCCACCAAGCTGACGGTGGTGGAGCAGGTCGACCCGATCTGGGTGACGTTCACGCAACCTGCCGCCGAAGTGGCGCGCCTGCGCCGGGCTATCGAGACCGGCCAGGTCAAGGGTGTGAATGGCGGTGCACGCGTGCACCTGTTCCCCGAGGCGGGCGACCGCGAGTACGGCCAGACCGGCAAGCTGCTGTTTACCGACATGACCGTGGACCCGACCACCGGCTCGATCACGCTGCGCGCGGAGTTCCCGAACGCCAAGCGCGAACTGCTCTCGGGCACCTTCGTGCGCGTGAAGATCGAGCAGGGCGTGGACGAGAACGCCCTGACCGTGCCGCAGCGCGCGCTGATCCGCACGGCCCAGGGCGCCAGCGTGATGGTGGTGGGTGCCGACGGCAAGGTGGCCGTGGTGCCGGTCAAGGCACCGCAGGCGATCGACGACCGCTGGATCATCACCGAAGGCCTGAAGGGCGGCGAGAAGGTGATCGTGGAAGGGCTGCAGAAGGTGCAGCCGGGCGCGCCCGCCAAGGCCGTGCCGTTCCAGGCGCCGAAGACTGCGTCGACCCCGGCCACCCAGGGCTGAACCCGCGCCCATCGCCCCATCAAGCAATAACTAGGGAGCCAGATTCATGGCCAAGTTTTTTATCGACCGGCCGGTGTTCGCGTGGGTGCTCGCGCTGATCATCGCGCTCGGCGGGGTGCTGGCGATCCTGCAGCTGCCGATCGCCCAGTACCCCAACATCGCCCCCCCGATCATTTCGGTGACCACGACTTACCCCGGTGCGTCCGCCAAGACCATCGAGGACTCGGTGGTGTCCGTGATCGAGCAGGAACTCAACGGCGCGCCGAACCTGCTGTACTACGAGTCGCAAAGCGAGGCGTCCGGGCTGGCGTCGATCAACATCGCGTTCGCGCCGGGCTCGAACGTCGACCTGAACTCCGTGGAGGTGCAGAACCGCCTCAAGCGCGTGGAAGCGCGCCTGCCGGCGGAGGTGCGCCAGCAGGGCGTGAAGGTGGACAAGGCCGGCAACAACTACATGATGTTCATCACGGTCTCGTCCAAGTCCGGCAACACGGATGCGATCGCGCTCGGTAACTTCGTCTCCGCGCAGGTGGTGGACTCCATCCGCCGCGTGCCCGGCGTGGGCTCGGCCGACCTGTTCGGTACCGAGTACGCCATGCGCATCTGGCTGGACCCGGCCAAGCTGACCGGCTACAACCTGACGCCGCTGGACGTGACCGCCGCGGTCTCCGAGCAGAACATCCAGGTCGCCGTGGGCGAGCTGGGCGGCACGCCGTCGCCCCGGGGCACCGAGCTGAACGCCACGGTCAGCACGGAAAGCCGGCTGACCACGCCGGAGCAGTTCGCCAACATCCTGCTGCGCACGAACCCGGACGGGTCGTCGGTGCGCATCAAGGACGTGGGCCGCGTGGAACTGGGCGGCGCGGACTACTCCACGCTGGCGCGCATCAACGGCAAGCCGGCGTCGGCCATCGCCATCAAGCTCGCGCCCACGGGTAACGCGCTGGCCACGGCCACCGCCGTGCGCGCGAAGATGGAAGAGCTGCAACGCTACTTCCCGCCGGACTACGAGTTCAGCGTGCCGTACGACACCTCCGCCTTCGTGAAGATCTCGATCGAGGAAGTGGTCAAGACGCTGCTCGAGGCCGTGGTGCTGGTGTTCCTGGTGATGTACCTGTTCCTCCAGAACTTCCGCGCCACGCTGATCCCGACCCTGGTGGTGCCGGTGGCGCTGCTCGGCACGTTCGGGGCGATGCTCGCCTTCGGCTTCTCCATCAACGTGCTGACGATGTTCGGCATGGTGCTGGCCATCGGTATCCTGGTGGACGATGCCATCGTGGTCGTGGAGAACGTCGAGCGGATCATGAGCGAGGAGGGGCTCTCGCCCCGCCAGGCCACCCGCAAGGCCATGGGCCAGATCACCGGCGCCATCGTCGGCATCACGCTGGTGCTGACCGCCGTGTTCATCCCGATGGCGTTCTTCTCGGGCTCGGTCGGCAACATCTACCGCCAGTTCTCGCTGTCGCTGATTGCCTCGATGGCGTTCTCGGCCGTGCTGGCGCTGACGCTGACCCCGGCGCTGTGCGCCACGCTGCTCAAGCCGGTCGAGGCCGGCCATCACGAGGAGAAGAAGGGCTTCTTCGGCTGGTTCAACCGCACGTTCGCCACGGCGTCCACCGGTTACCAGGGCATCGTCGCGCGCATCCTGAAGCGCTCGGGCCGCTACCTGATCATCTACGCGCTGATCATCGCCGGCGTGGTGCTGCTGTTCCAGCGCCTGCCGTCGTCGTTCCTGCCCGATGAGGACCAGGGTTACATGATCACGGTCGTGCAGCTGCCGCAGGGCGCCACGCAGGAGCGCACCATCGGCGTGCTCAAGCAGATCGAGGACTACTACCTGCAGAAGGAATCGAAGGTCGTCGACCAGATGATCACGGTGGCGGGCTTCTCGTTCTTCGGCCGGGGCCAGAACGGCGGTATCGCCTTCGTGCGGCTCAAGGACTGGAAGGAGCGTACTGGCGCGGACCAGACCGCGCAGGCGCTGGTGGGCCGCGCGTTCGGCGCGCTGTCGTTCATCAAGGACGCGATCATCTTCCCGCTGAACCCGCCGGCGATCTCGGAACTCGGCAATTCGTCGGGCTTCGACTTCCGCCTGCAGGACCGCACAGGGCAGGGCCACGCCAAGCTGATGGAAGCGCGTAACCAGATGCTCGGCATGGCGGCGCAGAATCCGGTGCTCCAGGGCGTGCGCCCGGAGGGCCAGGAAGACGCACCGCAGCTGCGCATCGACATCGATCGCGAAAAGGCGCGGGCGCTGGGCGTGACGGTGGCAGACATCAACAACACGCTGACCGTTGCCTTCGGTTCCTCGTATGTGAACGACTTCATCTACGAAGGCCGCGTGCGCCGGGTGATCGTGCAGGCAGAGGGCGCCGACCGGCAACTGCCGGACGACCTGACCAAGCTGCGCGTGCGCAACGCCAATGGCGACATGGTGGCCTTTGCCTCGTTCGCCACTTCGCAGTGGATCATGGGTTCGCCGCGCCTGGAGCGCTACAACGGCATGCCGGCCGTCAAGCTGGCCGGCCAGGCCGCGCCGGGCAAGTCCACGGGCGAGGCCATGCGCGTGATGGAGGAGAACTTCGCCAAGCTGCCGCCGGGCTTCGGCTTCGAGTGGTCGGGCCAGTCGTACGAAGAGCGCCTGGCCGGCTCGCAGGAGCCGATTCTCTACACGCTGTCGCTGGTGATCGTGTTCCTGTGCCTGGCCGCGCTCTATGAGAGCTGGTCGATCCCGGTGGCGGTGCTGCTGGTGGTACCGCTGGGCGTGCTCGGCGCGCTGCTCGGCGTGACGCTGCGCGGCATGCCCAATGACGTGTACTTCAAGGTGGGCCTGATCGCGACGATCGGTCTCTCGGCGAAGAACGCCATCCTGATCGTGGAATTCGCCAAGGACCTGCAGGCCCAGGGCAAGGGGCTGGTCGAGGCGACGCTTGAGGCGGTGCACCTGCGCTTCCGGCCGATCCTGATGACGTCGTTCGCGTTTATCCTGGGCGTGCTGCCGCTGGCGATTGCCACCGGCGCGGGCTCGGGCAGCCAGCGCGCCATCGGTACGGGCGTGATGGGTGGGATGATCACGGCCACGGTGCTGGCGATTTTCCTGGTGCCGGTATTCTTCGTGGTGGTGCGCGGCCGCTTCAAGGGCAGCGCCAGCCAGCACGAGCGGGAACGCGCGCGCCTGGAAGAAGCCCAGGAGAAAAACTGACATGACCAAGACACTGACCACACTGCTGCTGGTGGCCGGCGTGCTGACGGGCTGCACGCTGGCGCCGCACTATGACCGTCCGGCCGCGCCGGTGGCCGCCGGCTTCCCGGCGGCGCCGGAGGGCTATGCGTCCGCCGAGGTGAAGAGCGGCGAGAGCCGCCGCGCCACGGAAATCGGCTGGCGCGATTTCTTCACCGATCCGCGCCTGCAGGGGCTGATCGCCGCCGCGCTGGAGAACAACCGCGACCTGCGCACGGCTGCCTTGCGTATCGAGGAAGCACGCGCCCAGTACCGCATCCAGCGCGCGGACCTGCTGCCGACCCTGAACGGTAACGCGAGCTTCCAGCGCGGCCGCTTCTCGGGGGCGACCTCGGGCGTCGATCAATCGTTCACGGGCAACATCTACCAGGTGGGCCTGTCGGTGACCCAGTGGGAGCTGGACTTCTTCGGGCGCGTGCGCAGCCTGTCGAACGCCGCGCTGGCCCAGTACCTGAGCACCGAAGAGGCCCATCGCGCCGCCTATATCTCGCTGGTGTCGGAAGTGGCCAAGGCCTATCTGGCGGAGCGCGCGGCGGCCGAGCAGTACGACCTGGCCCGCAATACGCTGGAAGCGCGCCAGAGCACGTTCGAGCTGGCGAAGCGGCGTTTCGATGCGGGGGCGACCTCGGCTCTGGATCTGCGCGACAACGAATCGCTCGTGGCGCAGGCCCGCGTGGCCGCCGCGCAGCTGGCACGCCAGCGCGCGCAGGCGCAGAACGCGCTGGAAGTACTGGTGGGCAAGCCGATCGGCGAGCTCGCCAACCTGCCGGCGCCGATGCAGCTGTCCGACGAGCGCATCATCAGCGACATCCCGGAAGGCTTGCCGTCTGATCTGCTGACGCAGCGTCCGGACATCCGCCAGGCCGAACAGGCGCTGCTGTCGGCCAATGCGAACATCGGCGCGGCGCGGGCGGCGTTCTTCCCGCGCATCACGATGACCGCCAGTGCCGGCAACATCAGCACGTCGTTCACCAACCTGTTCGACTCCGGCGCCAACGTCTGGTCGTTCTCGCCGCAGCTGGTGCTGCCGATCTTCGACTATGGCCGCAACCTGTCGAACCTCGACCTGGCCAACGTGCGCAAGAACATCCAGGTGGCGAACTACGAGAAGACCATCCAGGTGGCCTTCAGCGAAGTGGCCGATGCCCTGGTGGCACGCGGCACGCTGGAAGAGCAGGTGGCCGGCCAGCAGCAGCAGCGCGACGCGGAATCGGCGCGCTACGAGCTGTCCCGGCTGCGCTTCCGCAGCGGCGTGGCGAGCTATCTGGACGAACTCGACGCGCAGCGCCAGCTGTTCTCCGCCGAGCAGGCGCTGATCCAGGCGCGGCAGTTGCGTCTGGTCAACTCGATCGACCTGTACCGCGCGCTGGGCGGCGGGCTGACCGAGACGGGTGCAGTGGCGCAGGCCACCACGCCGCCGACGGGCACCTCGGCACAGTAAGGACTGCGGTAACGCAGATGCAAAAAGGGCGAAGCGCGAGCTTCGCCCTTTTTGCTTGGAATCGCCGGATCAGAACTTGTACGTCGCCGCCAGGAAGAAGATGATCGGATTCGGTTCGAGCTTCGTCTTCGAGGTGGACAGCGTGGTGCCGTCGGACGCCTTGATGGTCATCGTCGAGGTGCTCTTCAGCGGGATGTAGGTCACCGCCGCCGTCACGCCCCAGTGCTCGTTGAAGTTGTAGGTGCCGCCGACGTTGAACACCGGCGCCCACGACGACGAGGCATCGGCATGCACCGAAGTCGGCCCCGGGATGCCGGCGCCGGCCGCCAGCACCGCGCCGAGGTTGTTGTTGACCGATTCCGCGAAGGCCGGATTGACGCGGATATCGGTGAAGAAGTTGTACGACACGCCCACGCCCAGGAACGGCCGGAAGCGCGTGCCGGGCTCCAGGAAGTGGTACTGGACCATCGCGGCAGGGCTCCACTGGCGGGCGCGCGTGATGATCGGGTTCAGCGACGGATCGCCCAGGCTCTGCCGCCCCAGCGCGCCGGCCGGCCCGGGCGGGATCAGCTCGCCGTGGCCGTACAGCTTGAACTCGGGCGGAATGCCACCCACGGCCGTCACGGCGATATGGTCCGTGACGAAGTGGCTGAAGGTCAGCCCCAGCGTATCGGCGTTCGACGTCGACAGGCCGCTGCCCGGCGCCGTGAACGTGGAGGGCAGGCCGAGCGGGTAGTTGATCGGCACATCTACCACGCTGGTGGTCAGCGGCGGGCTCGTGCCATGGGTCTGGATATGGAACCAGCCGGCCGAGACGACATTGTCCCCCGCTTTCTGGGCGTGGGCGGTCGGCATGGCAGCCCACGCGACAAGCGCGGTGATGATGGCAAGCAGGCGGTGCATGGACAGGCGTTGCAGTGTCATCTTAGGTCTCCTGTCCGTTATTCGACGAACGCGCCGACGGTGAAGTAGGGCGAGCCGTTGCGGTCCTCGACAAAGCCGAACACGCCGCGCGGGCCGGTGAACATGAACTTGCCCTTGGGCCCGCTGGCGCCGACGTCCTTGCGGGTCGTGGTGACCACGCCCGGTACCGTCTGGGAGAAGTCGAGCTTCAGCGCCGTGGCCAGGGTGGCGTCCGAGGCGCGGAACGGGTCGAGCATGGCCGCGTCGCCATCGACCAGCGCCGTCACGCGGTACTCGAAATTGCTGTCCACGCCCACGTACTCGGCGTTGTAGGTGCCCTGCGGCGCGGAGACCGCCTGCGCCATCATGCCGATGCCGATCTCGTCGTCGGCGCCCACCGGCAACTGGGTGAAGTCGTCATTGGCGAAGCCCACCCGGATCATGATCGGCACCAGGTGCCCGGCCAGCTTGCCGACGATCAGGTAGGCGCGGCCCAGCACGGCGCCCAGCGTCGGCGGCAACTCGCCCTCGTAGTGCGTGGAGAGCAGCGTGCCGTTGTCCTGCGGCACGAACTTGTCGCCGCGCTGCTTGCAGGTGCCGCCGGCCTTGTTGTCGCACACCGTGAACGAGCCATCGGCCGCCAGCGCCATGCGGTAGTCCTGCGCCACCATCTGGAACTTCTTCGATGGCACCTCATGGAAGCCGGAGCCGTTGTAGGTGCCGGCAATCTTGGTCAGGTCGGTCTCGGTCTGTGCGAAGCCGATGAACTGGAAGAACGGGAAGGTGGTGTCCGGCACCGAACCCGCGCCGGCGATGCCGTTGAACTGGATGCGCGCCCCCGGAATGGTGCCGCCCATCACGCCCTGGCCGATGAACAGCCGCGCCGGCCGGGCCGGGTCCAGGCTGGCGCCGAGCAGCTGGAACGCGCACTGGTTGAGCTTCCCGGTCGGCAGGCCGGTTTCCTTCGCCAGCGTGCCGGTCATCACGTTCTTGCCGCCGGTGGGGTCGGAGCGGGTGGGCTTGATCGTACCCGTGGTGCGCGGCACCGACGAATCGAGGAAGGTGACGGCCCAGGTGCGCTGGGTGGTGTCGATCTGCACCTTGACCAGTTCGCCCGAGCCCGTGCCGCCGATGTAGGGCGTGGAATAGTCGATGGCGCTCGGGCACAGCCGCACCGGCGCGGCGGCCGGCGTGGCGGTGCCGCCGCCGCCGTCCCCGTCGCCACCGCAGGCGGCGAGCAGGGCGGTGGCGCCGAGTACCAGCGCAACGCGGCCCAGCCACGGTTGGCGACGATGGTTGCCGACGGGAAGCGAGTCAGGAAGCGGGGAGGGCAGTTGGGGCATGAGGCGTCTCCTTGGTCTTTCTTATGGTGTGGGGTGCGGAATCAGCGGCTGGCCAGCGCGCTCACGCGGAACGTGGGGCTCGCGGCGGGCCCGAACAGGTGCGCGTAGACCGGGCCGGTGGTGATCAGCTTGCCGGTGACGCCGCTGTTGTCGGTGGTGGCCACTACGCCGGGCTGGGTGGCCTGCGTGAAGTCCATCTGGAAGCCGCCCACCGGCTTGAGCGACGAATCCTGCGGATCGATCAGCGCGACGAGGTTGTCGTGGACGATCGACGACAGGTACTTAAAGTCGCTGCCGGAGCCGATGTAGCTGCCCTGCATCGCCGCCTGCGCGGTGGCGGTAGTGGGCGAGAGCAGCGCCAGGCCCGATTCGTCATCCACGCTGAGGATGTTCGCCGCCAGGTCGATGCGGGCATAGCCGACGCGGATCAGCAGCGGCACCTGCGCGCCGGCGAGCTTGCCGACCACCAGCACGCCCTTGGCGAGGCTGTTGTTGTCCTGCAGGAAGGCCTTGTCGAAGAAGTGCGGGTAGGGCTGGCTGCTGTTGGCGTTGTCGCTGTCGAACGCGCCGTCGGTGCCCGCGCGTAGCTTCCACGGCTGGCCCGTGGTCACGCAGTTGCCGCTCGATGCGTGACAGGTGCCATCGGCATTGAGCGTCTCCACGGTCTGCGCCGTGGCGGGCAGGAAGTAGCCGGCCGGGAACAGCTCCCCGCCGGACGGCACGAGGTGATAGCCGAGCACGTTGTAGGTGCCGGCCACCTTGGCGAAGTCGGTCTCGGTCTGGGCGAAGGCCAGCACCGGGTACATCGGGAAGGTGGTCCGGGGAATCGCACCGATGCCGACGATACCGGCGTACTCGATCGTCGCCCCGGGAATGCCGCCGCCGGCCACGCCGTTGCCGATGAAGATGATCGGCGGGTTGGCCGGGTCGATCAGCGCCTGCGACACGCCGTCTGAGGCCGTAGCCGTCTTCAGCTCGTACGCGCACTGGTTCTGCGCCGGGGTGGGCAGCGGGCGCGTGGGATGCGCCATCGTGCCGGTCAGTGTCACGCCGGCGCGCGTCGGGTAGATGTCGTTGGTGGCCTTCGGCACGGCGGATTCGAGGATCTGGATGCGGTACGTGCCCTGCGTGGAGTCGAACTGCATCTTCACGAGTTCACCGGCGCCGGAGCCGCCCGTGTAGGTGGTGTTGTAGTCGAGCGTGTCCGGGCACAGCGCGGCCACGGGCTGGTTCTGCGTGGGGCCGGTGGCGGGGCAGCTGTGGGTGGCGCCGCACTGCTGCGCGGCGGCGGGCGCAGCGGTGCCCGGGTCATCGCCACCGCCGCCGCAAGCGGCCAGCGTGAGCGTCAGGCTTACCCCAGCCAGGATGGCGGCGAAGCAAAGCGCGCGGTCGGGCGTGCGCCGAAGATGCAGCTCGGACATGACTTGTCTCCATGTTGTTATGACCGGCGGTCCGCTTGCTGCGGATCTGTCGCGGTGGGTCGGACTCTCGCGTCTGGCGCGTTTGAGCGTCAATAGAGCGGTCGTTCCAAACAACGGCGGCCGGCCTGTCGGCGTTGCCGTGCAAGCGCGCGGAGGCCAGCGTTCAAACCGTGCGCGGAGGCCCCCGCGTCCACATTCAAACGCCCGGCGCGCGCACCTGCGCGGCGGTCAGAACTTGTATTCGCTGTTGGCGGGGTCGAACGCGGAGGCGTCGAAGGTCTTCTTCACCGCGCGCTCGAACACGATCTTCTCGACCATGTTGCCGTCCGCGTCCCACGCGGTTTCCACGCGCGGCCACGGGTGCTTGAGGTCCAGCATCAGCTGCACCTTCTTGGCGTAGTACTTGGGCGCGCCCTCGGGCAGGTCCCAGGTCAGCGCCACCATGCGCACCCCCTGTTCGCGCACGATCTCGGCGCGGTTGTACTTCTCGGAGAGGCCGGCGGCACGCAGCGAGCGCGCGTCGCGCTCCAGCATCGACAACACGAACTGGAAGCCCAGGTCGCGCACCGTATGGTTCGACTGAGACCTGGCGAGCGTGCCATCGAGCGAGATCCACATCGACGTGAAGCCCATGATGCCGCCCAGGTGGCCGTACATCTCGTCCTTGCGGCGCGTCTCGTCGTAGATGATTTCCTGCCCCGACTGCACGCCGTTGGGCAGCCACCTGGCGTAGAGCTGGCGCGGCTGGTGGCGGTAGCGGATCATCATGCGCGCCGGGGTGTCCTGCCACTGGCCGTTGAGGCGCTCCTGGCGGGTCATCCAGTATTCATATTCGGGATAGCGGCTCATCTCGGCGCGCGCCCACATCAGCAGGGTCTCGGGCTGCAGGGCGTCGAAGGTGGCCAGCAGTTGGGCATCGGGCAGCGCGGCCAGCTCGCCGCTGGCGGTCTGCTTCGAGAACAGCGCCGACTGCTGGGCGGCGGGCAAGCCGTCATAGGGCGTGGCGGCGCGCGTACCCGGTGCTGCGGATTGGGCGGCGGCCGGGGGCGCCGTCTGGGCGCGAGCCAGCGGCAGGCCAACGTGTTGCGTGGCCAGCAGGCCGATGACGGCGCCGATGGCGGCGACCAGATGCAATGGCTTCATCGCGTGTCTCCTTGTCTGTTGTTGCGCAAGGCGTGGGCAAATTCCGGGCAGCAGGGCGCCCGTGCGTGGCGCGCAGGGCGTCACGCCTCGCGGTTTGCGTGGCGAAAAGAATCGATCTCGAATCAGGGCAATCCCGGCGCGACGTGGGTCGTCGCGCGCCCGGTGCCAGGGCGGCGGTCCCGGTGGAGACCGCCGCGCGCGGCTAGTTCCTGGAGCGGGTGCGCATCCAGTCGTCGAGCGGATTGCTGGGGAAGGCGGGACACATCTCGCGGCGTACCGCCAGGCTGGCGGTGGCCGCGCGCGCGGTCCCTTCGTTGCGTACCGTGCGCGTGCCGCGTCGGGCACGGCTCACGGCGGCGGCCGTGGCAACGGCGGCCTGGTGGGCCTCGCTCTCCACGGTGGCGGCCAGGGCCTCCATATGGGCCTGTTCGTCGGCCTGCTGGGCATCGCCGATGTCGAACACGTCCTGTAGCGCGCCCAGTTCCTGCGTCTCGGGCGCGGGCGCCTTGAGGGCCGCCACCACCATCGACGTCAACTGGGCCAGCACGTGCGCATCGCTCATGCTCTTGCCCTGCGTGAACGCCGGCATCAGGTTGCCGAGTTCATCGCCGGCCAGCACGCCGGCCAGTGCCTTGAGGGCGAAATGCAGGCGCCAGCCGAGTTCCTGGCGTGGCACGTCCGGCAGCGCCCGGGCGAAGGCTTCGAAGAAGCGCCCGAACACCGGCGCGTAGTGCCCCATCAGGTAGGACTGGATGAACGGCGAGGTGTCCGAATACACCCGCCCGAGCAGGCGCAGGAAGGAAGGACCGCCGATCTCTGGCTGGCGTGCCATCTGCAGCGCGGGCACAAACAGCGCGCCCATCACGTGTTCGCAGCGGATGGCGTGGCCGGGCCAGCGGGCCTCGCAGGCATCGAGGAGCGCCAGCCGCCGCGTGTTGAGAGGATCCAGCCGGCGGCCGAGCACCGCCTGCATCATCATTTCCTTGCTGCGGAAGTGGTAGTTGACGGCTGCGAGATTGACGATCGCCCGCGACGTGACTTGCCGCAGGGAGGTCGCTTCGTAGCCCACTTCGATGAACAGCTTCTCGGTCGCATCCAGGATCCGCGCCTTGGTATCGCCTGCCGTGCTTTTGCCGGTCTTCATGGGGTGTCTCTCGCAAAATTACTGCTGTGGACCCCTGCAAATATCCACTACCACTGTCGCTCCGTTGCTCTGCTGGCGTACGGATGCTTGAAACGGTTGTACGAAGCCTACTTCACCGCCTCGACTGTTTCACAAGTGCAATTTTCGAAGAGTTCCTCTAGACCGCGAGTACCGATCCGCCAGGCAGAAAACCTACGCGAATCCGTAGGGTCGCCACAGTCGCCGCGCCCCCGCCATGCCTTGTCATGCCAAGCCTGGCGGCGGTTTGCCTGCGCTGCGCGATCCCCAACCCAACGACTACCGCCCCCCCGAGCGGGCCGCCGCCAGTCTCATCACGCCGTGATGCGAGCTGACAGCGACATAACATTTTGCGCCGTCAATGCGAAAACTGACAACTGGGGATTCGCCCCGATGCTGGTCGGAAACACTGACCCGTCCAACACAGACAAATTGGACAAATGATGATGCCGGCCCTGGCTGTCCACCACGCCGCGCGCCGGATCGTCGCTCATCGCGCAGCCGCCCATCAGGTGGGCGGTAAACAGCAGGGCGCGGAACGGCTTCAGGGGCAGGGTCTGGATGGCATCGCGCGCCTGCGGCCAACTGGTGTACCAGGCGGCGTCCAGGTGGGCCGGGCGCACCCGTTTGGCGCCGGCCGCGAACTGGGCCTCGGCCATGCTCAGCCAGGCGCGGCGCACGCCGTCCCAGACGTAGTCGCTCAGGGCGTACTCCAGCACCGGGCTGCCATCGTCGGCCACGCGCACCCGCCCGCCCGGGCTGTCCGGCACGAAGCCGTCGCGCAACAGCGCCAGCATGGCGTTGGTATGGGGCAACGCGGCCATCTCGCGGCGCAGCGCATCGCCAAAGTTGTTGAGCACGCCGGCGCTGATGCCCGGGAACATCGGCGGTACCTCCAGCTTGTAGCCCATCGGACCAGTGGTGCCATTGCGCCATTGAAATTCGTCCGAGGCGATGGATTGGGGCGCGCCATAGTACGGTTCAATAAGCTCAGGCATTTCTGCGATGCTCAGATTCACCGGATGAATAAACGTGCGACGGCCGACAAGATCGTGCGGGTCCGGCACCCCCGAGCGCAGCAGCAGCGCTGGCGAGTTGATGGCCCCGCCCGCCACCACTACGTGACGCGCCCGCACGCTCAGCGTGACGCCGGTCGGCGTATAGCCGTCGAAGCCGAGGGCCTCGCCGGTCAGCCCGTGCACGGCCTTGCCGTCATGGTCGAGCTTGCGCACCCGCACCCGGTGCACCAGCGTGGCGCCATGGGCGAGCGCGTTGGGAATCGTCGACACCAGCATCGACTGCTTGGCGTTGACCGGGCAGCCGAAGCCGCAATAGCCCGAGTTCCAGCAGCCCTTCACATTGCGCGGAATCACGTGCGATTCCCAGCCGAGCTGGTCGCAGCCGCGCTTGAGCACCGCGTTGTTCGGATTCGGCGCCATCGCCCACGGCGCCATGCCGAGGCGGGCCTCGATGCGCGCGAACCACGGCGCCATGTCCGCCTCGCTGTGGCCTGTCACCGCGTGCTCGCTGGCCCAGTGCGCCAGCGTGCGGGGCGGCGTGCGGAAGCTGGACGACCAGTTGACCGTGGTGCTGCCGCCCACCGAGCGGCCCTGCAGCACGGCGATGGCGCCGTCCGCCGTCGCCCGGGCGGCCGCCTCCTGGTAGAGATCGCGATAGGCGCGCGCCTCGTCCATGTCCCGGAAGCTGTTCGAGGTATGCAGCCCGCCTTCCTCGAGCAGCAGCACCCGCAGGCCCGCCTCGCTGAGGATTTCGGCGGCGATGCCGCCGCCCGCGCCGGTGCCGATGATCGCCACGTCGGCGTCGAGCGTGCGCGGCGCGGTGAACGTGGCGGCGTCCAGCACCTTCCAGCCGGACGCGATGCCGGCACTGTAAATATCGTCGATGGCCATGAGCGGGAGCCTTAGCTGTGGAGGGCGCGATAGACCGCGGGATTCGGGCCGGGATAGCCGCTCGCGGCCCAGGTGCCCGGCAGCACGAAGTAGGCGACGCTGGCCAGCTTGACCAGCACCACGCCGCCCGCGTTGAGCGTCTCGAAACGGCTGGCGCGCCAGCGTGCGAGGAAGGCGCGCACCGCATCGGGCGTGGCCTGCTCCCACGGCGACCGAACGCCCGCCACGGCCCAGCGCAGCGGCGTGCTGGCCAACAGGTCGAGCAGCTTGCGCAGTTCCCCGCGCCCGTTCTGGTCCATCGCGGCGATGGTCCTGTCGATGTTCTTCACGGCGGCGGCCAGCCGCGTCTCGCGCGTGGCGGCGTCCGCCGCGGCCAGGTCGCTGGCGATGGCGGGCAGCAGGGCGCGGAACAGGGTCACATCGGCCGGACGCAGGAACGCCATGCCGGCCTGCGGCGGCGCATCGGCGGGCGTGCAGCCGGTCAGCGTGGGGAACAGCGCCGAGCAGGCGATGGCCGCCGAGAAGCCGGCACCAACCTGCAGGAACGCGCGGCGTGATGGCCTTGAGGGCCTTGATGGCCTTGAGGATCTTGAGGGACGTTGGGCGCGGGGTGGGGCGGTGGTCGCCGGTCGGGGCATGCGGTGTCTCCGGTTGTTCTTGTTGTCGCTGCGTTGCGATTCTGCCGAAGCGGCCGAAAATAATTTTGACTTCCCCTTCGGTTTCAAACGCGCGGATGACAGCCGTACCCACTGCTGCGCCCATCGCTGCGTCGCCGTTTCATGTGACGGCTAAGACGCTGGAAATCCCCCAAAAATAGAGCAATTCTTCAAGCCATCGGATTGACCCGGCCCGCAAGCGCTACCTATGATGACATCGACCAATGTCACAATCAACGGTGTCGCTAACGAGCCGCCGCCAGCCGGCGCCGCCAGCGCACCCACCGGAACGCCCCTTATGAACGCACCCGTGGATCTGCCGGCCGGTCTAGGCACCGAAGTCACCTGCGACATCGCCATCATCGGCAGCGGCTTTGCCGGCCTGGGCATGGCCATTCGCCTCAAGCAGTCCGGCGAGGAAGATTTCCTGATCTTCGAGCAGGCGGGGGCGGTGGGCGGCACCTGGCGCGACAACCACTACCCCGGCTGCGCCTGCGACGTGCAATCGCACCTCTATTCGTTCTCGTTCGCCCCGAACCCGGACTGGTCGCGCATGTTCTCGACCCAGCCGGAAATCCGCGCCTACCTGGAACACTGCACGGACCGCTTCGGCCTGCGCCCCCACCTGCGCCTCGGCCACGCGCTCCAGCAGGCCACCTGGGATGCCCCGGCAGGCTGCTGGCGCCTGCGCATGGCCGATGGGCGGCGCGTGCGTGCGCGCGTGCTGGTGTCGGGGATGGGCGGCCTGAGCCGGCCATCGATCCCCGATATTCCCGGCCTCGATACCTTTACGGGCGCGATGTTCCACTCGCAGCAGTGGCGCCACGACTATCCGCTGGCCGGCAAGCGCGTCGCCGTGATCGGCACCGGCGCCAGCGCAATCCAGTTCGTGCCGCAGATCGCGCCGCTCGTCGATCAGCTCGACCTCTACCAGCGCACCCCGCCGTGGATCATGCCGAAGCCGGACCGGCCGGTCTCCGCCGCCGAGCGCTGGCTGTTCCGCCACCTGCCCTTCACGCAGGCGCTGGCGCGCACGGGGATCTACTGGATGCTCGAATCGCGCGTGCTCGGCTTCGTGCTCCATCCCAAGCTGATGAAGGCGGTGGAGCGCATCGCGCGCCGCCACCTCCGGCGGCAGGTGCCGGACCCGATGCTGCGCGCCACGCTGACGCCGGACTACACCATCGGCTGCAAGCGCGTGCTGATTTCGAACGATTACTACCCGGCGCTGACGCGGCCCAACGTGGAGGTGGTGACCACCGGCATCGACCACGTCGAGGCGGACGCCATCGTCATGCGCGACGGCACGCGCCGCCCGGCGGACTGCATCATCCTCGGCACCGGCTTCCACGCCACGGACCCGCTGCCGCGCGGCGTGATCGTCGGCCGTGACGGCGAAGACCTGCTCGACGCCTGGCGCGACGGCGCGCAGGCCTACCTCGGCACCGCCGTGGCCGGCTTCCCGAACCTGTTCCTGATCGTCGGCCCGAACACCGGGCTGGGCCACAGCTCGATGGTGTTCATGATCGAGTCACAGGTGAACTACGTGCTCGATGCCCTGCGCCACATGCGCCAGGCCCGCCTCCAGGCCGTGGACGTGCGCCCACCCGTGCAGGCCGCGTTCAACCACAACATCCAGCAGAAGCTTGGCCACGCCATCTGGAGCGCCGGCGGCTGCGCCAGTTGGTACATCGACCCGCGCAACGGCAAGAACACCACGCTGTGGCCGGGCTTCACCTGGCAGTTCCGCCGCGCCACGCAGTCTTTCCAGCCGGCCGACTACGAGCGCTGGCCGGCGCGGCAGCCAGCCGGGCTGCCGCAGCCCGAAGACGCCGACGCGATCCGCGTCTAGCCACCCACGCAAAAAGAAGAGGAGACCCGCATGAAGGTGTTTCGAAACAAGGTGGCCGCCATCACCGGCGCCGGTTCGGGCATGGGCCGATGCCTGGCGATCCAGCTCGCGCAGGAAGGCTGCCACGTGGCCATATCCGATTGCAACGAGGCGGGGCTGGCGGAAACCGCCGCCCAGGTCGCGCGCCATGCACCTGGCGTGACGGTAACAACACATATCGTCGATGTGGCGGACCGCGCTGCCGTCCATGCCTGGGCGGACGACGTGGCCGCCGCGCATGGCCGCGTCAACCTGATCTTCAACAACGCCGGCGTGGCGCTGTCCAGCACCGTGGACGGCATGCAGTACGACGACCTCGACTGGATCATCGGCATCAACTTCTGGGGCGTGGTCCACGGCACGAAGGCCTTCCTGCCGCATCTCAAGGCCAGCGGCGAGGGCCACATCGTCAATACCTCGAGCGTGTTCGGCCTGTTCGCGCAGCCCGGCATGGGCGCCTACAACGCCAGCAAGTACGCGGTGCGCGGCTTCACGGAGTCGCTGCGGCAGGAACTCGACCTGATGGACTGCGGCGTCTCGGCCACCACCGTGCACCCGGGCGGCATCAAGACCAATATCGCGCGCGCCAGCCGCGTCTCGCCCAGCGTGAACGGCCTGCTCGTGCGCGACGCCCAGCAGGGGCGCGAGGAGTTCGAGAAGTTCTTCATCACCACGCCCGAGAAGGCCGCCGGCATCATCCTGGATGGCGTGCGCGCCAACAAGCGGCGCGTGCTGGTGGGGCCCGATGCCTACGCGGCAGACGCCATGGCGCGCCTGCTGCCGGCGGCGTACCAGTCGCTGGTGGTGCGCGAGACGCGCCGCAAGCGCAAGGCGCTGATGCCAGACGGCACGCCGGCGGCGGCCAGCGAAGGAGAGCGCGCATGACCCGCGCCGCGTTGCCGCGGGAAGCCGCGCTGCAGGCGCCGCCGGGCGCGTTTACGCGCTGGTTCGGGCAGGGGCGGGTGGGCTTCTTCAGCCTCTCCCGCGCCACGCTGGCGCGGCGCTACGCACTGCCGGCATCGCGCTGGGTGCAGGTGATGGGCGCGCTGGTTCACTACACCGAGGAGGGCGTGCCCGAGGGCGAGCCACTGGTGCTGATCCATGGTTTCGGCGCGTCCCTGCACACCTGGGAAGGGCTGATGCCGGCGCTGCGCCAGCGCTACCGCGTGCTGCGGCTCGACATCGCCCCGTTCGGCCTGACCGGCCCGCTGCGCGACGCGCGCGGCCGTGTGGTGACGATGGACATCCACGTCTACCGAGACTTCATCGACGCCTTCCTGGCCGCCGTGCAGGTCTCGCGCGCCACGCTGATCGGCAACTCGCTGGGCGGGCTGATCGCCTGGGACCTCGCCGTGCGCCGCCCGTCGCTGGTCAACCGGCTGGTGCTGATCGACGCCGCCGGGTTCCCGATGCAACTGCCTATCTATATAGATCTGTTCCGCCACGCGCTGGTGCGCTGGTCCGCGCCGCGCCTGCTGCCCGAGTGGATCATCCGGGCGGCCACGCGCGATGTGTACGGCGACGCCTCCCGCGTGCCCGAGGCCACCTTCCGGCGCTATGTCGATTTCTTCTATGCGGAGGGCAGCCGCGAGGCCATCGGCCGGATGGTGCCGAAGCTCGATTTCGCCGACCTCGCCACCGACCTGCTGGCCGGCGTGCGCGCGCCGACGCTGGTGCTGTGGGGCGAGCGCGACCGCTGGATTCCGCCCACGCACGCCGACGCCTTCCTGGCGCGGCTGCCCAATGCCACCCTGCGCCGCTACGCCGGCCTGGGCCATATCCCGATGGAGGAAGACCCGCAGCGCGTGGCGGCCGACCTCCTGCCGTTCCTGGACGCCGCCGGCGTCCCGTCCGCCACCAAGGAGCTCACATCATGATGCCAGTCCGTCGCGACGTGCATCCGCACCTCCCGCCAGCCCGCATCAGCGACTGGCACGAGCGCGGCCCCCACGTCACCCATTTCATCAACGCGCTGTCGATCTTCTTCCCGGCCGGCGAGCGCTTCTTCATGGACAGCGTGCGCCACTACCGCGACCAGCTCACCGACCCGGCGCTGAAACGCGCCGTGGCGGGCTTCATCGGCCAGGAAGCCATGCACACGCGCGAGCACATCCTCTATAACCGGCTGCTCGACGATGCGGGCCTGCCGGCAAGCCAGCTCGACAACTTTGTAGCAAAACTGTTGAATTTGCTGCGCAAGATCCTGCCGCACTCGTGGCAGCTGGCGCACACCATCGCGCTGGAGCACTACACGGCGATGCTGGCCGGCGGCATGCTGTCCGACCCGCGCCACATGGGCCGCTCCGAGCCCGGTTACCGGCAGGTGTGGACCTGGCACGCGCTCGAGGAAACCGAGCACAAGGCCGTTGCCTACGACGTCTGGAACGCCGTGATGAAGCCCGGCCCGTATCGCTACCTGCTGCGCGCGTTCACCATGCTGACCACCACGGTCACGTTCTGGGCGCTGGTGTTCGTGTTCCATGTGCGGCTGGTGATGGCGGACAAGACCTGCCGCCACAAGCTGCTCGGCTTCGGCGGGGTGGTCAACTTCCTGTGGGGCGCGCCGGGCGTGCTGCGCAAGATGATCCCGGAATGGTTCGACTACTTCCGGCCGGGTTTCCATCCATGGGACGAGGACAACCGGGCCGAGCTGAACCGGATCGGGCCGCTGATCGAAGAAATCGAGCAGACCGCGCTGCAGGCCGGGGCCAGCACGCGCGCGCCGTCGATCCGCAGCGCGGCCTAGTCGCGGGGCTCGTTGGGCGGTTCGGCGGGATCGTGCAGGTGTTCGAGGATCGCGGCGACGCGGTCCCCGAGGTACTTGTTGGCCGAGATCTCCAGCGCACGCATCATCTCGGTCTCCACGGCCACCATCGCCAGCGGGCGGATGCGCCAGAGGATGTCCACCAGCCGGGGCACCTCGGCCGGCGGCGGGAGCTGGCCCTCGCCAAAGCGGTCCAGCTCGCGCACGACCATGCCGACGATGCGGTCGGACACGGCCTGGAAGTGGCTGCGGGAATGCTCGATGATGTCCAGCACGTCTTCCAGCCCAAAGCCGGCCCGGGCGATCTCCGCCCCGGCCATCAGCGCGCGCGGGCTGCGCGCGAGGTAGCCGAAGCCGTCCGGCTCCAGCAGCCCCAGCGCGATGGCCTTGGCCAGCGCCGGGCGCGACACCGCGCGGCCGAACAGCCGGGCCAGCGCGAGGTAGGAATAGTGGTGCGGCGCCTCGCTGTTCCACGGGCTGCTGATGGCCGTCTCCAGGCCGAGGATGGAGCGCAGGTCGTGGCCTTCGACGATGGCCTTGAGCAGCTCCATGATGTTGGCGAGCGTGTAGCCGCGCGCCAGCAGGTGATGGATCAGGCGAAGGCGCCCGAGATGGGTTTGCGTGTAGATGCCGACCCGGCCGCGCCGCTCGGGCGGATCGATCAGGCCGCGATCCTGGTACGAGCGGATATTGCGCACCGTGGTGCCGGCCGCGCGCGCCAGTTCATCGATCGTGTATTCGGGATAGGGCGGCTTGGCGCCGCGCGGTTCGGTGGCCATGGGGGAAAATTCTAACCGAGTCGGCCAACCGCGCGACGCTACAATGCGCCATCGCCTGCCCCGCCCGCCGCCCCCCATGCACATCCGTTGGCTCGAAGACTTCGTCTGCCTGGCGCAGGCCGGCAGCCTGGCGCGCGCGGCCGAGTTGCGCAATGTCACGCCGCCGGCGTTTGGCCGGCGCATGCAGGCGCTGGAGGTCTGGGCCGGCGCGCCGCTGATCGACCGCAGCGCGTTTCCCGTGCGGCTGACCGCCGAGGGCCGCCAGTTCCTCGAAGCCGCCGAAGCCGCGCTGCGCACGCTCGACGAAGCGCGCCTGTCGCTGCGGGCCGCGCATCGCGCCGATGCCAGCACGCTGACCATCGCCACCGGCAAGACGCTGGCCCGCTCGATGGTGCCGGCGTGGCTGGCCGGCTTGCGCCACGCGCTGCGCGACGACCCCGCCGGCGCCGGCTTCCGCACGCGCATCTCCACCCATGCTACGCACGATGCGCTGGCGCTGTTCACCGAAGGCGACGTCGATTTCCTGCTCTGCTACAGCCCGCACGACCTGCCGGTGATGCTGGACGACGCGCGCTACACCTTCCACCCGGTGGGCGTGGAGCGGCTGGTCTGCGTGGCCGCCGCCGACGCGCGCGGCGGCCCGGCCTATCGCCTGCATCGGACCAAGACCGCCACGCGCCCCGCGCCCGTGCCGATGATCGCCTACGCCGAGACGCTGACCATGGGCCGCATGGTCAACCAGGAAATCGCCCGCCGGAAGCTGGCTGCGCGGCTCGATGTGATCGCCGTGAGCGATTTCGCCGAATCGGTGCATGAGATGGTGCGCCAGTCGATGGGACTGGCCTGGCTGCCTGCCCGGCTGATTGCCGACGATCTCCACACGGGCCGTCTGGTGCGGGCCGATCTGGACGGCGGCGACGCCTCCGACCTGGCCCTCGACATCCGTCTCTACCGGCCCCGGGCGCCGATGCGCGCGCTGGCGGAGGCGTTCTGGCGGGCAGCCTCGCAGCGCGCGGATTAGGACGCGTACTAGCCGCCGATTCGGGCGCAGAATCGGGACCGAATCCGGCCGATTTTTGACCCACATTTGTGCGCTTCCCTGCACCATTCCGGCCCATTGCCGAAATGGCAACCCGCATTGCCAAAGCCGCATGCCGGCGCGCCTGGCGCTCACTACCATCGCCGGACAACACCCACACCTGCCGGAAGAGAAATCACCATGAAGACCCTGCTGCGCGCGGCCGCTGCCGCCTCCCTGAGCTGTTGTGCCCTGGCCACCACTGTCGCCCATGCGGCGGGTGCCTATCCCACCAAGCCCATCACGCTGGTGGTGGGCTACACCGCCGGGGGCAGCGTCGATCTGGTCGCGCGCACCGTGGCGCCGGAGCTGGGCAAGCGGCTCGGCCAGAGCGTGGTGATCGAGAACCTCGGCGGCGCCGGCGGCACGATCGGCGCGTCGAAGGTGGTCAAGGCGGAGGCGGACGGCTACACGCTGCTGCTGGGCTCGGGCAGCGAGGTCTCCATCGCCCGCCTGACCAACGCGGCCGTGCGCTATGACGGCGAGCGCGACCTCGCGCCGATCACCTTCGTCGGCACGCAGCCGATGGTGCTGGTCGGCAAGCTGCAACTGCCGGCCAAGGACGCGGGCGAGCTGATGGCGCTGGCCAGGTCGCAGCCGGGCAAGCTGTCTTACGCTTCCTCGGGCGTGGGCACGCCGCTGAACCTGGCGGGCGAGCTGATCAAGCAGCAGGGCAAGGTCAACATCACGCACGTGCCGTACAAGGGCGCCTCCGCAATGGCCACGGACCTGCTGGGCGGCCAGATCGACCTCGCCGTGATGGTGCTGTCGTCGGCGCTGCCCCATATCCAGGCCGGCCGCGTGCGCGCCTATGGGGTGACCGAGGGCAAGCGCGCCAGCGTGGCGCCGAATGTGCCGGCGCTGGCCGAGACGCCGTCGCTCAAGGGCGTGGACATGGGCGTCTGGTTCGGTCTGATGGCGCCCGCCGCCACACCGCGCCCGGTGGTGGACCGCCTGAACACCGAGATGCAGGCCGTGCTGGCCCAGCCGGACGTCCGCAAGAAGCTGGCCGAAGCCGGCGTGGAAGTGGCGCCGGCCAATCCGGCCCAGTTCGGCACCTTCATCAAGCGCGAGACGGCCCGCTACCGCACCATCGTGCAGACCGCCGATATCCGCGAATAACGCGCGAAAAATCAGACTATTGCCATGACGCAGACGCCTCCCGCCTTCGCCGCCTATCCGGTGGAGGTCAGCTTTCCCGATATCCGTCCCTACGCCGCCGGCAACACCGGCATCGCCTACGTCCACACCTTCGATTCCGGCCTGCCGGGGCCGCATGTGATGGTCAACGCGCTGACGCACGGCAACGAGGTCTGCGGCGCCATCGCCGTGGCCGGCCTGCTCGACCACGGCCTGCGTCCGCGCCGGGGGCGCCTGACGCTGGCGTTCGCCAATGTGGACGCCTACGCCACCTTCGACGCCGCCCGGCCCGATGCCTCGCGCTTCGTCGACCAGGACTTCAACCGCGTCTGGACCGCCGCCGTGCTCGACGACACCACGCGCGATTCCAGCGAATTGCGACGCGCCCGCGCCATGCGCCCCGTGATCGACACCGTGGACCTGCTGCTCGACCTGCACTCGATGCACGAGAAAAGCCGGCCGCTGATCGTCTCGGGTCCGCTCGACAAGGGCATCGCGCTGGCGAAGGCGCTTGGCGCCCCGGCGGACATCATCGTCGATGAAGGCCACCCCGAGGGCCGCCGCATGCGCGACTACGCCGATTTCGGCGACCCGGCCAGCGCGCGCGACGCGCTGCTGGTGGAGTGCGGCCAGCACTGGGAAGCCGCCGCCGTGGATGTGGCGCGCGACTGCACGGCGCGCTTCCTGCTGCACGCGGGCATTGTCGAGGAAGCGGACCTGCCGGCCGGCTGGCTGCGCCCGCTGCCGGCAGCGCAGCGCGTGGTGCGCGTGACCGAGCCCGTGGTGGCGGCCAGCATGGACTTCCGCTTCGCCGGCCCATACACCGGGCTGGAAACCTTCGACCGTGCCGGCACCGTGATCGGCTGGCGCGATGGCGAGCCGGTGACCACGCCGTACGATCATTGCGTGCTGGTAATGCCGTCGCTGCGCCAGCTTCGGCCGGGTGTGACCGTTGTACGACTTGGCCGACTGGACGTTTGAGCAGAGAGGTCCACATCGAGCCTATGCAACCCGTTGCATCGTAGTGTGACCTATTAGAGTAAGCGTTCAGTCCATTCAAGCCGGGGGGTGCGCGATCCGTTATTGACGCTGTGACGACCTGCCGTCAGAGCGGGCGTTGCCCGCGCGCCATAAAGGTGCGTGGAATAGCCACGGAGCGCCCCCTTTGACTTCTCTCTCACTCTCCCGACCCGCGTCGGCCGGCCGCGCGCGCGCGCTGGCCGGCAGCTGGAGCATCGGCACCCGCATCGCGCTGGTGGTGCTGGTCGTCCAGATCGTCGCGTTCGGCGCCTATGCGCTGGCGCTGTCCCTGAGCAGCATGCGCCAGCTCGAGGACCAGGCCCGCGAGGCCATCTATGCCGAAAGCCAGACCCTCAGCGAACTGGTCGGCCAGCTCGACGACACCATCCTCCAGGAAGCCGACCGCTTCATGCTGAGCTTCGCGGCCGTGCTGCCCGGCCCGTACAGCGTGGACCCGGCGCAGACCGTGGAAGTGGCCGGCAAGGCCACGCCGACGTTCCGCAGCGGCGACCTCGTGCTCAATAACAGCTTCGACGTACCCGACCGCTTCCTCGCCACCACCGGCGGCGTGGTGGCGACGGTGTTCGCGCGCACCGGCGACGACTACATCCGCGTGACCACCTCGCTCAAGAAGCAGGACGGCCAACGCGCCATCGGCACGCTGCTGGACCGCGCCGGCGCCGCCTACACGGCCGTGGCGGCGGGCAAGTCCTACCGCGCGCTGACCTGGCTGTTCGGCAAGCCCTATATGAGCAAGTACGAACCGGTGCGCGACGCTGGCGGCAAAATCGTCGGCGCGCTGTACGTGGGCGTGAACGTCGAGGCCGAACTGGCGATGCTGAAGAACCGCATCCGCCGCAAGGCCATCGGCAGCGACGGCCACTTCATGGTGTTCGATGCCCGGCCGGGCGCGGACCAGGGCAAGGCGCTGGTGGACCGCGCTGGCGGCGAGGGCTCGGTGCGGATCGACGCCAAGGATGCGGACGGCAAGCCCTGGGTGCGCGACATGATCGCCGCCAAGGAAGGCTCGATGGTGCACACGGTGGCCATGGGCAATGACGGCAATGGTGCCACCGCCGAGCGCCTGACCGCGTTCGCGACCTACCCCGAGTGGCAGTGGGTGATCGCCGGCACGGTGCCGATGGATTCCCTGCGCGGCGAACTGGTGGCGAGCCGTAACCGCTTCCTGGCCGCCGGCCTGCTGGTGGCGCTGGCGGTGTCCGCTGCGTTCTGGTGGCTGCTGCGCCGCATGGTCAGCCAGCCGCTGACGCACGCGGCCGGCGCGGCTTCCCGGCTGGCCGAGGGTGACCTGACCGCCCGCCTGGACAGCCCGCGCAATGACGAGATCGGCCAGCTGATGCGCGCCATCGACGGCGTGGGGCAGGGGCTGACCGGCATCGTGGACAAGGTGCGCGGCAGCGTGGCGGCCATCGCCGGCAGCACGAGCCAGATCGCCAGCGGCAACGCGGACCTGTCGTCGCGCACGGCCTCGCAGGCGGGCAGCCTGGAGCGCACCGTGGCCAGCATCGAACAGCTCTCCGCCACCGTGAAGCAGAACGCCGACAACGCGCACGACGCCAACGCCGCTGTGGCCAGCGCCGCCGAGGCGGCCCGCGCGGGCGGGATGACGGTGGGCAAGGTGGTGGATACGATGGCCGAGATCCACCGCAACGCGCAGCAGGTGGTGGACATCATCGGCATGATCGACGGCATCGCCTTCCAGACCAATATCCTGGCGCTGAACGCCGCCGTGGAAGCGGCCCGGGCGGGCGAGCACGGGCGCGGCTTTGCCGTGGTGGCCGGCGAGGTGCGCAGCCTGGCGCAGCGCAGCGCCAACGCGGCAGGCGAAATCAAGGGACTGATCGAGCGGACCGTGACGGACCTGAAGTCCGGCAACGAGGCCGTGCAGCAGGCCGGCTCCGCCATCGACGACATGGTGCGGCGCGTGGAAGGCATGGCGGCGCTGATGAGCGACATCAGCGTGGCCTCCCGCGAGCAGGCGCAGGGGCTGGCGCAGGTCAGCGGCGCCGTGGCGGAGATGGACACCACCACGCAGCAGAACGCCGCGCTGGTGGAAGAGGCCGCCGCCGCCGCCGAGAGCCTGCATCACCAGGCGCAGGAGCTGCGCCAGGCGGTGGAGGTGTTCCGGCTGGCTTGATGGCTGGGCTGGACGCTGGCTTGATGGCTGGGCTGGACGCTGGCCTGACCGGGGACGGTCAGGCGGCGGGTGCCGGTGCCGGGGCTGCCTCGGGCGCCGGCGCCGGTGCCGGGGCGGGAGCCGCCTGGGCCGGCTGCGGCTGGGGCTTCAGGCCGGGGAAGAGCTGGTCGACCAGTTCCTCGATCTTGGACGCCGGGGGGATCAGGTGGCTCAGGTTCACGCCGCCCGCGCTGCGGTTGGCGTTGAACAGCGCCTTGCCCACGCGCTCGCCGTTGCGGTAGATGGTGATGTCCGCCGAGGTCAGGAACGGCGTCAGGTAGGTCTGGCGCTGGGCCGTGTAGGTGGCCGTCATCGGGCACGAGGCGATCGACGCGTACGGCGGCAGCATCTTCACCTCGAAGTTGCGCGCGCGCAGCGAGGCCGCGAAGTCTTCCACATAGGCATTGCCGTTCACCTGGTTGGTGATGATGCAGAACAGCGCGCCATCGGCGCCGATCACCTGGTTGCCATCGACGCGGAATTCCGCCGGGCCGCCAAAGGCACCGGACTGGTAGCCGGCGATGGGGTCGTTCATGACCGGCCGGTCGACCGGGGTGACGGCCTGGTAGGTGGAACAGCCGGTGGCCAGCAGGGCCAGCGCGGCGGCAAGGGTTGCTCTCTTCATGGTGTGTCCTGGATCGCGTCGGCGAGGGCGCCGGCCGCCCGGGCTCACAACAACAAGCGAGGGGCGCAGTGCCGGCAGCATGCCTGCGTACTGTAGGCGTGCGGCGCGGCGGTCAATGCGGGGAACAGAGGGGGAAAATCGGCCCAGCCGTGCTGTCGGGCGGCCAGGCGGCCCGGGAGCCGCTTCTTCGTTGGGGACTTAGTTGGCGCCGCCACGTACCAGGCACTCGTTCAGCAGCGGGGTGCCGCCCTCGGCCAGCCCGGCGCCGGTGCATTCCACGGCCACCTTCTGGCCGCGCCGGACCATGGTGGCGCGCGCTTCCACCTCGCACCGGCGCCCGGCCGGGCCGCAGATCTGTTCCGGCAGCAGCACGGCGCGAACCACCTGGCCCGGCGCATCGGTGCGGATCTCCAGGAACACTTCCGCCCCTTCGCGGCGAATGCCGCTGGCCACGCCTTCCACGATGAAGTATTTGCCCCGATAGCGGTCGTCGGCCGCCCCGGCGTTGTCGCGGTAGTCGTCGAGCAGGGCGGCCGCCGCGTACTCGGGCAGCCGGTCGGCGGGACGGTTCTCGTCGATGCTGATCGGATCGAGCGTGCCATCGTGCGGAATGCCGCGCGGCACGCTGGCCGGCGCCACTTCGGCTGTGTCGGTGGGAGCGGGCCCGGTCGGCACGATCTCGCCGGTGTCATTGCCGACAAACCACAGGATGCCAATGATCGCCACGAAGACGATGATGAGAAGGGTTTGCCGGAGACGGGACATCTTGGAGGGGGGCTGAGGAGGAAAAGCGGCAGTTTACCCCGTCGGCCCGCGCGACACCCCATCGGCGTCTCCAACCTGCGCCAGCAGCTGCGCCTTGGCCGCCGCCAGCACCTCGTTGGACAGCCCGGTACCCAGCGTGGCACGCGACAGCACGAGCGCGCCGACCATCGTCGACATCTGCGCGATGGCCGCCGCGCGCCGCGCCGCCGGGTCATCGCCCGGCTGCACGCCCTCGAGGATCTCGAGCAGGTCCCGGATACCGTCGACAAAGGCCGCGCGCACGGGCTTCTCCTCGCCTTCGCGGGCGACGTCATTGGCCAGCGCCGCCGCCGCGCAGCCGGTGCCGGCGGCGTTGCGGTTGCGCGCCGACAGGTAGTTGTCGATCAGCGCGGCGAGGGCCGTGGCCTTGTCGGGGGATTCCTCCACCCGCTTGCGCCAGCGCGCGCCCGATTCCTCGAACGCCCGCGTGCAGGCGATGGCCGCCAGCGCGTCCTTTGACGCGAAATGGCCATAGAACCCGCCATGCGTCAGCCCGGCCGCACCCATGAGGTCCGCCACGCTGATGCCATGAAACCCCTGCTCGCGAAACAGCCGCGAGGAGACCTGCTCGATAGTGGCGCGGTGCCGTTCGGCTTCCGCCTTGGAGACGCGGGGCATGTGTAACTCCGGTTCAGGGATGTGCGGGCCGGGCAGGGCCTACTTCCCGATACAAAACCGCGTGAAGATGGTCCCCAGCAGGTCGTCGCTCGTGAACTCGCCGGTGATGCTGTTGAGGTGGTCCTGCGCCAGCCGCAGTTCCTCGGCGAACAGGTCGAGCGCCTGGGCCTGCTGCTGCGCGCGCTCCGTGGCCACGTCGAGGTGGGACTGGGCGCTGCGCAGCGCGGTGAGGTGCCGCTCGCGCGCGAGGAAGGTGCCTTCGCTGCCGGACTGCCAGCCGATCAGCCGCAGCAGCTCGCGGCGCATGAGGTCGATGCCCGCGCCCGTGCGCGCCGAAATCCAGATCTCGGTCGGATTCGGCCCGTTGGCGGCCACCACGTGCGGGCGGTTGCCGCCGAACATCATCTCGCCGGCGGCGGGCGCCATGTCGATCTTGTTCACCACGCGCACGATGGGCGCGCCCGGCGGCAGGCGGCCGCTGAGCTGGTCGTCGATGTGATCGTCAACCTCGGACAGGCCATGCTCGATGTAGTCGGGCGCATCCACCAGATGCAGCACGATGTCGGCGCGCCCGATGGCCTCCCAGGTGCGCTCGATGCCGATGCGCTCAACCTCGTCGGCGGCATCCTCGCGCAGGCCGGCGGTGTCGATGATGTGGAGCGGAATGCCGTCGATCTGGATCGTCTCGCGCACGCGGTCGCGCGTGGTGCCGGCAATCGGCGTGACGATGGCCAGCTCGGCGCCGGCCAGTGCGTTGAGCAGCGACGACTTGCCGACGTTCGGCTGCCCGGCGAGCACCACCGACAGCCCCTCGCGCAGCAGCGCGCCCTGGCGCGCCTGCTTCAGCACGCCCGCGAGGTCGCTGCGGATGCGGGCCAGCTGGCCGCGCGCGTCGGAGGCTTCCAGGAAATCGATCTCCTCCTCGGGGAAGTCCAGCGTGGCCTCCACCAGCATGCGCAGGTGGATGACCTTTTCGACCAGCGCGTGGATGGCCTTCGAGAATTCGCCTTCCATGGAGCGTGCGGCGGAGCGCGCCGCGGCTTCGGTGCTGGCCTCGATGAGGTCGGCCACCGCTTCGGCCTGGGCAAGGTCGAGCTTGTCGTTCAGGAAGGCGCGCCGGGTGAACTCGCCGGGCTCGGCCACGCGCAGGCCGATCTCGCGCCCGGATTCCAGGCAGCGCGACAGCAGCATCTGCATGACCACCGGACCGCCGTGGCCCTGCAGCTCGAGCACCTCTTCGCCGGTGTACGAGTTCGGCGCAGGGAAGTACAGCGCGAGGCCGTGGTCGATCACGCCGCCGCGCGCATCGAGGAAGGGCAGGTAAGTGGCATGGCGCGGCTTGAGCGTCTGGCCGCAGACCGCGCGCATCACGGTGCCCACATCGGGGCCGGAGACGCGCACGACGCCAATGCCGCCCCGGCCCGGTGCGGTAGCGATGGCGGCGATAGGAAGCTGGGGAGCAGTCATGGGCACTATTGTCGCAGAACGGGATGGGCGCGGCGCATGCCTGCGGTCAGGGCGGGGTGGGGTTGGCAGTCGCTTCGGTTATCGAGTCGGCCGTCGATACCCCGAGGCATTCCGCCATCAGCCGGCGCGCCACCGAGGCGTCGATCACGGCGCCCAACTCCCCCTGCCGCGCCTCGAGTTGCTTGCGCAGCCGCTTGCGATAGCGCTTCGGCAGGACATCGGACAGCGCCTCGATGGCATAGCGCAACCGCTTGTTGCCGATGCGGAGCTTGTGTACGTGGTCGGTTCGGCCGTCGCGCGCCGTGCGGGTGAGGGCGCGCACCCGGTTGCGCGCCTTGCGGATGCGCTTGCGGGCGAACGCGCCCAGCTTGCCGCGCGACTTGCGCCCGGCAAGGTGCAGCAGGTCTCGGTGGAGTGTAGGCAACGGCGCCTGCCGATACCGTGACAATCGTGTAACCATGGCTTCCCGCGCGGTCGCCCGGCGTGCCTGCACGGTCTCGATCAGCGCCACCAGCACGGGATCGCCGGGCTGGTCGGCCAGTGCCGGGGCCAGCGTCTCGGTGACGAACACGTCCCAGTCGCGTACGTCGCTGGCGGCGTCCGCCACATCGCGCAGCGCCTGCTTCCAGCGTGCCTTGACGCGCGCGGGCTGGATCGGCCCGAAAGCCCAGGCGACGGCGCGCAGGTGTCGCAAGGCCACGCGCAGCGCGTGGACGTCCTCCGCCTGATCGCGGTGCAAGACCAGTTCCAGCCCATCCTCCACGGCGCTGAGGCCCTGGGTGGCCAGATCCACGAAGGCCTGGGCCGGACGCATGTTCCGGTGCAGGGCGGGAGCGGCAGGCATTGGCAACCTCTGACCTCCACGACAATGACAGGTCATTGCAGTGTAGGCGACAGCGCACGCGTTGCTGCAGGCGTTGTGACCGCTGCGCCGCACAAGGGCGCTCGGGGGAGCAATGCTAGCGCGTGGCGACGATGAACACGCGCGGGAACGGCAGCAGCACCGTGCCGTCGGCCATCGCCGGGAAGACCCTGGCCAGCGCGGCTTCGTACTGGCGCAGGTATTCGGCCTGCTCGGCGGCGTCCAGCGGCGCCAGGAACGGCCGCAGGCCGCTGCCCTTGAACCACTCCACCACGGCGGCGGGGCCGCCCTTGAGCGGATGCTGGTAGATGGTGCGCCAGATATCCACACGCGAGCAATGCGGCTTGAGCAGTTCGTAATACCAGCGCTCGGACGCCAGCGGCGTGCGCGCCTGGGCCGCCGCCGTGAGCTTGGGCGACCACGGCCCGTTCATGGCCGTCTCGCGCATCAGCAGGTGCGGCGGTTCGTCGAGGTTGTCCGGCATCTGCACGGCCAGGCTGCCGCCGGGCGCGAGCTTGCTCACCAGCGACGGGAATAGCGTGGCGTGGTCGGGCACCCACTGGAACACCGCGTTGGCGAGGATCACGTCATAGGGGCCGGCGTCGGTCCAGGTGGTGGCGTCGGCGAGGGCGAAGTCGATGTCCGGCAGGCGCTTGCGCGCGGCCGTCACCATGTCGGCATCGCTGTCCAGGCCGGTGACCTGGGCATCGGCATAGCGCGCCGCGAGCACCTCGGTCGAATTGCCCGGCCCGCAGCCGATGTCGACCACGCGCCGCGCCTCACGGGTGGGAATCGCCTGCACGAGGTCACGCACCGGGCGCGTGCGTTCATCCTCGAACTGTACGTACTGGCTGGCCGACCATGTCATCTCGCGTCCTCTTCGTCGTGGCTGGATCAGGGCACAAGCATACGCCGCCGGCGCACCAAAAAAGAAGCCCGGCGCGAGGCCGGGCTTACTTTCAGATTCGTCTCAGGCGAATGTCAGCGCGATCAGCCCTTGGCCACCGCCGCCGCCTTGCCCTTGCCGAGCATCCGGTTGATCTGCCATTGCTGGGCGATCGACAGGATGTTGTTCACTACCCAGTACAGCACCAGGCCGGCCGGGAAGAAGAAGAACATGAACGAGAACACCAGCGGCATGATCATCATGACCTTGGCCTGCACGGGGTCCGGCGGGGTCGGGTTCAGCTTGGTCTGCACGAACATCGACACGGCCATCACCACCGGCAGGATGTAGAACGGATCCGGCACCGACAGGTCGTGGATCCAGCCCAGCCACGGCGCGCCGCGCATTTCCACGGACGAGAGCAGCACCCAGTACAGCGCGATGAACACCGGGATCTGGATCACGATGGGCAGGCAGCCGCCCAGCGGATTGACCTTCTCGGTCTTGTACAGCGCCATCATTTCCTGGTTCATCTTCTGCGGATCGCCCTTGTGGCGCTCGCGGATGGCGGTCATGCGCGGCTGCAGGTCCTTCATCTTGCCCATGGACTTGTAGCTCGCCGCGGACAGCGGGAAGAACACCAGCTTGATCAGCACCGTCAGCGCGATGATCGACCAGCCCCAGTTGGCCAGCACGCCATGCAGCTTCTCGAGCAGCCAGAACAGCGGCTTGGCGAGGATGGTCAGCCAGCCGTAGTCCTTCACCAGCTCCAGGCCCGGCGTGATCTGCTCGAGCATGCGCTCTTCCTGCGGACCGGCGAACAGGCGGGCATCGGTGGTCACCGAAGCGCCCGGCGCGATCTGGCCCAGCGGCTGCTGGATGCCCACGCGGTACAGGTTCGGATCGATCTGCTCGGCGTAGAAGCTGTGCTGCTTGCCGGCCTGCGGAATCCAGGCGGAGGCAAAGTAATGCTGCACCATCGCCACCCAGCCGTTGGTGGTGGCAGCCGGCACGGTGGCCTTGCCCTTGGCGATGTCCTCGAAGCTCAGCTTGTGATACTTGTCGGCATCGGTGTAGATGGCCGGGCCAGTGAAGGTGCTGTAGAACTGCGACTGCTCGACCTTGCTGCCGTCGCGCGCCAGTTCCAGGTACAGCGTCGGCGAGACAGGCGCCGTGCCGGCGTTGGTCACGTCGAAGCGCGCATCCACCACATAGCTGCCCTTGTGGAAGATGTAAGTCTTCACGAACTTCACGCCGTTCTTCTCGGCGGTCAGCACCACTTCGAGCTTGTCCTTGCCGTCCAGCGTACGCGGACCCGGCGCAACCGTGAACACCGTGGTGTGGTTGGGCAGGTCGCCGCCGATCAGGCCCGAACGCGCCATGTAGGTGCGGTTGGCATCACGTTCGAACAGCACGACCGGCTTGCCGTCCTTCTCGTGGTGCTTGAGCATCTCCAGGCGGGACAGGATGCCGCCGGCCGTGTCGATCTCGGCACGCAGGTCGTCGGTGGTGACCACCACCTTCTCGCCCGTGGGCTGGGCGGCGGCCTGCGGGGCAGCCGGCACCGTGCCCGGCGCCGAGGCACCCGGGGTGGCCGATGCGTTCGCCTTGGGCACGTCGCCCTGCGCCGCGGCGCCGCTCGCGCCGCCGGCCGGGGCGGCCTGCTGCGTGTTGGCGCTCGGGAAGAACATCGACGCGTGGCCGTTGGCGCGCTGCCAGTTGTCGTAGAGCAGCACGAGGGACATCGAGAAGATGACCCACAGGATGGTGCGTTTGATATCCATGTCTCGCTATGGTCGGAGGAAATCAGGGTCTCGGGAGCCGGACCGTGACAGGCGGGCGGCCTGGCGCGGCGGAGGCAGGAGTCGCCGCGGCGGCATTCCCGTGTTTCGTGGGGTCGGGCACGGGATCATACCCGCCCTGCGTGAAAGGATGGCAGCGGCAGAGCCTGCACGCGGCCATCCAGCTGCCCCGGGCCGGCCCGTGCAGCACGATGGCGTCACGGGCGTACTCGGAGCAGGTGGGCAGGAAGCGGCACCGCGAGCCCAGGTATGGACTCAATGCGATCTTGTAGATGCGCAGCAGGGCAAGCAGGATTCGCTTCATGGTGGATATCAGGCAGGCGCGTTGGGCGTGGCAGGCGCCGCCGGGCCGGCCGTATCGACGGCGGGCGGGGCGGTGGGCAAGGGCCTGGCCGCCACCTCGAGCAGGCCGGCAATCTCCGCAAGGCACGCCCGCCGGACGGCCGTCCGGCTGGCGAAGTCCGCGCGCGGAAACTTGGCCTGCAGCCGCAACAGGATGTCGCGGCCCGCGAGTTGGGCTTGCTGGCCCCGGAACAGTTCCCGCGCCATACGCTTCACGAGGTTGCGCTCGGCGGCGCGCGGCGCGAACTTCTTGCCGACGACGATGCCCAGCCGGGCCTGCGCCTGGCCGTTGGCTCGCACGTACAGCACGAAGTGTGCGCTGCGACGCCGTGGCCGCAAAGCAAAAACGGATGAAAATTCATCCGTCTTTGTGAGCCTCGCGGCTTTGGGAAAGGCATGGGTAGACACGCTGTGCAAAGCTAGCGGGATCGCTGGGCTTGCGGCGGCTGCCCCTGGCTGACCTGAGTGCGAGGCGGTGGCGGGGACGGTCAGTGCGCGGTGCGATGGCGGGCCATCGCGGCGCTCTGCCGTCCGGGCCGGTCGCCCGGCGCTCAGATGGCCAGGCGCTTGCGGCCCTTGGCGCGGCGAGCGTTGATGACGGCGCGGCCGCCACGGGTCTTCATGCGCACGCGGAAACCATGGGTACGCTTGCGGCGGGTAACGGAAGGTTGGTAGGTACGTTTCATGTTGCACTCTCTGGTTGATCCGGGCTTTCCGGGCGCCGGCCGATGCCGGGGCGCCTTGGCCGCCGCGTATGGTTCGCATGGGGCCGCCGCAATTCCGATCGGGTTTGCTGCGGTCTGCCGACGATTCTGGTTCTGTCTTGCTGCCGGCCGCCGCTGGCCTGGCCGGAGGCCGAGGCGCTGGCGGGGGATCAGGCCGCTTGCCTGATGCCGCACATGTTTACACGTGGCGGTACGGGCCAGACCCGGCGATGCGCATACGTGATCCCCTGCCGCATCGCAGAACCCGCCATTTAACCGATATTCGCGCGAACTGTCAAGGCAACCGATGGCCAGTGCCGCCGACGCCGCCACAATGGCAGGCGCATGCGGCGGTGCCCCATTGTCCACAAAGCCCGGTGGGTAAGCCTGTGGGTATCCGGGGTCACCTATATGCAGTAGCAAAGATGTCCAACTCTTTGTTTCCGATGGATTATCAGCCGCCCAGGCCCCTTCCCGGGCCGCAGTCCTTTATAGGTTGTGCACAGCAATCCACTGAATTTTCACAACTTGTCCACAGGGTTATCCTTTGTGGATAACTTGAGGCGGGGGGTACAATCCCGGTCCAAACACTACACGGGCCGCGTGGCGCACGCACAACCCGGACTTCCTGCCT